>Ga0116227_10014088_pt1 | contig 12314 bp, 5 predicted proteins | sample S1TSphgellanicum_FD_89693 | JGI IMG/M metagenome (GOLD analysis project Ga0116227, IMG submission 89693) | Host-associated microbial communities from peat moss isolated from Minnesota, USA - S1T2_Fb - Sphagnum magellanicum MG | ecosystem: Host-associated > Plants > Peat moss > Unclassified... | reverse complement strand
TTTTGAAAAACATACGCCGCTGCTACTTTATCATTATGTAAATAATTGCGATCAATGTATTTTTGATCAAATTGTTACATGGCGTCGGTAATCAAAAGGATCAATGAGTATAATGAACAGCTGCCCGCCGACCTGAAGGCGTTGAAATGGGCTGCATTGAAAGAAAGCCCCTTCCGGTTCTTCAGGGGTACCTGTCACCTTTTTGCTGCCGATCTGGCCCGCAGCTATGGCTTTAAGAATAAAGTGAGAACATGGATATGCGGCGATGCACATTTTGAGAATTTCGGTTCTTATAAAGGAGAGAACAGGCTCGTTTACTTCGATGTAAATGATTTTGATGAGTCTATATTACTTACGCCAGAGCCAGAGATAACGCGATTCCTTTCCAGTATTATCATTGCTGCGCATCAAATGGCGGCATCAGAAAAAGATATATACAAGACGCTGAACGAAGTGGTGAGTAGTTATTCTAATACCCTGTTGCGGGGCAAGGCCCTGATGATGGAGCGCGAACTGGCAAAAGGTGTGCTGGCAAAATATTTTGAACAGGTATTGCAGCGCGATCGCCAGTCGTTCATTAAAAAAAAGGTAGAGATCAAAGATGGAGCTCACCGGCTAAAAAAAGACCCTACACATTTTTTACCCCTACCAGATAAGCGTAAGGAAGAAATATATGCAGGGCTGAGGCCATTAATAAAACAAAACAGGCATTTTTCCGGATTTGTATTTCTCGATGCTGCTTTTCGCATTGCCGGCACTGGTAGTATAGGTTTGCAGCGCTACTGTGTACTCTGCCACAATAAGAACAACGATAAGTATTACCTCATTGATGTAAAAGAAGCCCGCCGGAGCTGCTATAGGGACATTAGCGACCAGGAACAGCAAAAGTTCAAGAACGATGCCAACCGCATCATCTATGCAGAATATGTGATGCAATTCTGTCCTATCAATTTTCTATCTTCTGTGAAGATAGAGGGCAAGTGGTTCGTGGTGAAAGAGCTGCAACCTATGATAGATAAAATGACCATCGAGAGTTTTAAAGATGACTTTTCTGCATTTAAAGAAGCGGCCCTTGATATGGCTCCCTTGCTTGCTTACGACCAGTTGCGCAGCAGCGGCTATAATGGTGCTTCCACCGCAGATGACCTGATACGGTTTGCTCATAAACAACAATGGCAAACAGATGTTATTGAGCTCAGCGGACAAATGGCCGAAAACAACTTGCAGTATTACAATAGGTTCGTAAAAAGTGAGCAGTAAATAAGGTGCGTTTTTTTTGATCCAACACTCTTATATGTTGTAATAAATTATTGTTTGTTCATTAATTATATGTATTAATGATAGCGTAATATGGGTTAAAATACCTACCGGAAATTTGCAAATAACTCATTGTCAATATTTTGAAGATCTTTTCTTTTTTTACGCTAACCTTTTTATTCTTCCATACGTCATTATACCCAAGAGCAGAATGTGTGATCTATTATATGTTTAATGCATAAAGTTAATTTCACTTTCTACTTCCTTATCCCTATCCCTAGAATTGCTTTAGTGTCAGAAATATCTTACAATAAAAAGCAGTTTTGTTTTCAAATAATAATTATCTTACGCTTTAGATTTAACATACAGTTAAGTTTGATCGCGTAGGCGTCAAACTTTTAATGCAAAAAATCAATTCTCTATGAAGAAATTATTTACCTTATTCCTGCTGTTTGTAGCCCTATTAGGATCGGCCACGCAGGGTAACGCCCAGGTACTTAACGAAGGGTTTGACTCTTCGGCTACCATGTTCTCAAAACCAGCAGGGTGGACGGATAGCGTTTTCAACTGGATAAATGCAGGTACCGCGTATTACCCGTATGGTTACCCAACATGGATCACCGACATTAGTTACAGTTGTACATGGCCTACGACGATCACTCAGCCAGCATGTCCGAGTACTGCCTATACCAGATATGGTTATTATCCATTTGGTACGTGTTCTTCTGCACCTTACAACCCCGGGCCTTACGGTACATTAGTTTCATACGGGTACAATTATTATTGTCCCACGCCACACACTACGCAACCTGGTGCCTGTTACAATTCTGGTATGCTGACCTATGGTTTGTATTATAATACACTTTACCAGAGTTATTATCAGACCCTGTACGGAACATTTACAAACCCGATCACTAACGTTTCAGCTGAGATAGCTACTAAGAAGATGAACTTAGGTGCTGCTTTTCCATCTACTGGTGTTGGTTCATTCCGGCTTTCTTATTACATATGGAACTACAACAGCACTACGTCTACCAACTATAATGAGGGGATGGTAAATGTTTATGTGAATAATAGTCCCTGGAGTGCAGGTGGCGTTCTTATAGACTCGTTCCAGTGGGCCAATAATACATTAAGCAGCACTTCAAGCACGTGGGTATTGCGCCAGTCATTCTTGCCGGCTCAGTTCAATACCAGTAACAGTGTTTACGTAATATTCAAGGCACATGGCGATGACCAGTTCCCTGTGGTAAATACGACCCACTATTATAGCTATTACAATCCATTTTTGGATGACCTGCGTGTAGATTATATACCTCCATGTGGTAAACCTACTGCACAGCCTACCAATCTTACCTTTTCAAGCAGTGCATCTATTGTGCAAGGCAGCTTTACCGCAGCCAGCACAGTACCAACAGGTGGTTACATAGTGCTTCGTTCTATCGGGCCATTGCAAGGTGTGCCACAGGATGGTTTTATTTATTCTGTAGGTAATACCATTACTAATGGTACGATAGTATCCATCGGTACTGGTACTACGTTCACAGATGTAGCGCTTACACCGGGTACCAATTACACTTACACTGCATTTGCAATTTCTACAGGTCCTACCTGTTCTATTACTTACGATACTACGCTGGCCACCTCGGCTGTGCCTTATGGTAACACAGGTAACATAACCACTGGTAGTACCAATATATATACGTGGAACCAAACCGTATCCGGCAACTACCAGGTAGCTACTAACTGGACCCCTTCGCGCGTAGTTCCAGACCCTACCGACATCCTTGTATTTGACAATGGTGTGTCTGATACAGTAACTAACGTTAAAGCAGAAGGTATAGGCCAAATGAACATTGCAAATAATACGCAGGTTCACTTTCGTGCACTTACCGGAGGTACCTATACTGCCAATATTAATGCTGTGCCAGGTGCTACAGCTATTAATATAGCTAATGGATCGGGCTTAATAAGCGATGGAGCCACGGCGGCAATAAACATAGCCTTCGGTTTAGGTTCTGTACCGGCAATAGCAGGTAACCTGGAAGTATCTAATACAGCGGTCGTTAATAGTATTAATTTCAGTAATGCAGTTACTACTATAGCTACTACAGGTCAGCTTGCAGAAGGCGGATCTTCAGCTACCGACCCTTTCCCTACAGCAACAGCAGCCAACCTGATCATAAATGGTACTTTCAATCATAAGTACACTACGGTGGGTGGTTTTGTGCCTATAGCTACATGGGGGCCTACTTCTACCTTCCTTGTATCTGGTTATACTACTGCAACAGTAGGTCCGGCAAGCTCTGGTTTGGCTCAGGTATTTTCTAATTTCGTTTACAATGCGTCCAACCAAACTTCAAATGTTAACTGGGCCGGTGCACCAATGACAGTTACCGGAACAACTAACGTCACTGCTACTGGTACAGGTAGCTGGGTGCTTGCAGGTACGCAAGCTTATACTTACAACCTGAACAACTTTGTGCAGGCGGGTGGTATTGTGGACCTTGCCAGTGGTACCAATGCAGGGGCTGGCAAGCAAGTAGTTAGTATTGTAGGTGTATTGAACCAACTTGGTGGTTCAATAAAAAGTTCAGGAATAGGTACTACTCAGCCTATATTATATTTTAGTGGTACTACGGGACAGCAAAGTGTTACACTTAGTAATTCTCCATTGGGTCCTATTGTATATCGCGTAGGTAATTCTGCAGGTATCAATCTGGTAGGTATCAACAATTTGGGATCTACACCATTATTGGCTATCAATAGTGGTGGTGGTGTACGTATATCTACTACAAATCCTAATCCTATAAATACTTCACTGTTGCTACAATATGCAACTACCAATTCATCTCTTACTTACGATACCTCGGGCAACATTACTGCTACAGCTGCAGTATGGCCTTCGTCTACACCTCCTTTCAACGTAATTATCAATGTGAATACCGGTAACGCGGTAAAGGTGCCATTCAATGCTACAATTCCTGGTGCACTTACCTTCTTGTCAGGGGATATTGATATGACCACTTTTAATTTGAGTGTTGGTAATAGCACATTGGCCACGAACCTGGGTAGCATTATAGAGCCTATAGGTGGTAGTGCATTTATTAATGTACTTGGAAATGGTAACGTTCGCCTTACTACTGGTTCACTTACCCGTTGGTTTGGTACTGCGGGGCTGCCTATAGCGGCAACTTTGCCAAGCATCACTACCGGCCTTACCAGTCAGGGTTATTTCCCTGTAGCATATGGCGCATCCAACAGGAGTGTATATATATACTTTAACGCAAATAACGCATTAGGTTCTGGCGGTACCATTACCGTTACTCATAACCCGGCTACAGGTACTTCGCTTCTTAGCCCGGCTGTAACAGATACCACTACCCCTTCTTACGTGATGCAGGTACGTACCAATGCATCGTGGACATTTACAGCTTCCAGTCTTTTGTCGCTCAACGCGGGTGCTTCTATCGCTGTGAAGACCACAGCCGGCAACCTGATCAATCCGATCAATATTGGCCAATTGCGCATGACACACCTTATAGCACCTGATCCCGGAGCAAACGGCGGCGGTGGCGGCGGTGCTCCTAATTTTACAGCAATAAGGAACAACCTGCAAATATCAGATCTCACAAATGGTCCTTGGTATATGAGTGCGGCCAGTGCAGATATTGCCACAGGTACAAATGGTGTATATACCGCTATTACTACAGGGCCATGGACCACAGCAAGTAACTGGGATATTGGTGTAGTACCTACGGGAACTAACTTGTGTGTTATCAACCCGGGAGTAACTACTACTGTAAATACTGCTACCTGTGCCGCCAAAGCACTTACCGTGCTGGGTACATTGAACGTGAATACTGCAGCAACTACACTTAACGTAGACAGCCAATTGATAAACAATGGTGTGGTTACAGTTAATGGAGGTACGTTGCTTACCAATACTAACGGTACTGCCAACGCAGTAAATTCCTATAGTTTTGTAGGTATCTACAATTATGGCAATTTTACTATGAATGGGGGTACGGTAACTATGGGGCCTTTAAATGGTGGTAATAAACCATTCCAAAACTTTGGTGGCCTTACGGTTGGTACCGGTACCATGACCTTAAATGGTAGTTTCGGCTCTTTACCTGGTTCATATTTTACACAAACCGGAGGAAACATTATAGTAGATGGTAATGCTGGGGGTAACTTGGCCGCCAGCGTTCCGCATGGCCGCTCTGTGTTTAGCTTTGCAACCCCGGCACTTAACCTGTGGGGTGGTAACATAACTATCGTTGACCCACATGCTGATACTACTTTTTACAATACACTGGCGCTACCTACCTCATTTGAATATGTGACTGGTACTGCTGCATTATTCAATGATTCTTCTGCACACACTATTACTTTTGGTAACGGGTTGTCTACAGACGCGGCAGGTAGTGCACGAGGTTTCTTCGTGAGCACTGCAAGTAACGCAGGCGTATTCAACTTCAGCAATATGGTAGTGAACGGTGCTGCAGGTATTAACCGTGAGGTAACTCCGGCGGCATCACTGGGCGTTCAAAATTCTCTGACCATCAATAATGGTGGTGAATACAGAATGTCAAGCCACGACCTGGTGCTGAATGGTAACCTAGTAGTGAATCCAGGTGGTAAACTGACAACTGATGACGTGGGCATATTAACATTTGGCCAGCTGCAATTTGTTGGCACCAACACTTCTGCAACCGTTAATCCTGCAACACCAAAAATACAACCACAAACAATAAGTGGTACTGGTATATTCGTTAATGCTACAACTAATACCGCCAATCTTGGTAACGTTAAAGTATGGAGTGCTCCTTATGTAGTTATGAATACTGGTGCAAATATGATATTCCCAAGCACCGATGCCGTTACATTTACACCAGTGAATGGTGTGCCAAGCCGCATTATTATGGCTAGCGGTAACTTAGCTGAAACAGGTGCATCTGCTGCATCTAACAACGCAAGTGCTACCAATGGTTGGGTAATAGGTGGTTATCAGAAATATGCAGCAGTAGGCTCAATGGCGGGTGCTAACTTTACTTTCCCGGTAGGCGACAGTAACAACTATGCACCGGTTACGATCACAGGTAATGGTAATAATGTGCTTTCTCCCGGGTACATTGCGGTTAGTACCAAAGGTGCTTACTCTGTGAACCTGCCTTTCTCCACATTCAACCCGGCCAAAGTACTGAACCGGACATATACTATTACTTCAGCTCCAAGTCTGCTTTTTGCTGCTAATTCATTGTCTATTAAATTTAACTGGGTGCCATCTGATATTCCTTCGACTGCTAACTACCAGAACTTCAAGGTGGGTGTGAACCCATTTGGGACTACATGGTATTATCCGCACGCAGGAACAGGGGCTGCAACAAGCATCACTGAAGATTCACTTGCGGTTACCGGTCTTAACGGTACTTACCAGATCGGTGAAGCTTGTCCTCCTACAGTTATTACACAGCAGCCTGCGCCTCCCGGTGGTTGCATCAACGCCGGCTCTATGCTTATCACTGTTGTTGCCACTGGTGCAAACCTGCAATACCAATGGTATCATATAGGTATTCCAGGCCAACTTGTGAACAATGGTGCAATACCAGGTGCTAATGGTCCTTCTTATAATAAGCCATTACCTTCTTACTCAGATTCTGGTATCTACTACGTAGTGATAACCGGTGCATGTGCTGCGCCAGATACTTCGGTCAAGGTGAAATTCCAACCAGGTTCAGCACCTCCAATTGTGGCTCAGCCATTGTCTTCAGCAGTATGTTTTGGTTATCCAACGTCTCTAAGTGTAACCGCAGTTAATGCACTTACTTACAGATGGCAGAAGAACAATGTGGATATACCTTCAGCTCCGAATTCAAATGTATACACAGTTAGCAGCACCAGCGTTCTGGATACCGGTCGTTACAGAGTGATAGTTGGTAATGGTTGTGCATCAGCAGATACTAGTTTTGTTGCGTACATAAGCTTGCTTCCTTTGCCAGCTGCTACTATCACTACCAATACGCCACTTGCATTTTGCCAGGGTGGTAGTGTAACGTTAGCAGGCTCTATTGGAACAGGAAATACATATCAGTGGAAGAATGACGGTACAAATCTTACCGGCAACGTGAACAGTGTTTATATCGCTACAGCCCCTGGTAACTATACCGTTTCTGTAACAGATGTCAACGGTTGTACTGCTGTATCTGCACCTGATTCTATAACAGTGTTCCCTTCACCAACGGCTAATGTTTCGCAATTGTCTCCTACCACGTTCTGTGCAGGTGGGTCTTCTCTACTGGTGGGTTCTACGAACGGTACTACATATCAGTGGCAGATAGGCGGTGTTAACATACCTGGTCCTGCAGCTACACAACCTCAGTATAATGCGACAACTACAGGTAACTATAGCCTGTTCGTTACAGACCTTCACGGTTGCACAGGTACATCAGCTGCAATTCAGGTCACAGCATTGACCGTACCTTCTGGTTCGCTTATAGCTTCTGGCCCTACCACTATATGTGATAGCAGTAACGGTGTTACCTTCACCGCGCCATCTGGCAGCAACTATACTTACGAATGGTACAATGGTAATACACTGATACAGGGTGCTAACAATAGTTCTTATAATGCTACTACAAGTGGTAACTATTCTGCTATCATTTCGAATGGTAACTGTACCTACGCCACTCCTGCTGTAAGCGTTACATCATATCCATTACCTGCTAACACAATTACTACTACATCGCCACTTACTTTCTGCCAGGGTGGCAGTGCACTATTGTCTGCTGGTTCTGGTATAGGGCTTACATACCAATGGCAGTTGAGCACTGATTTTGGTACTACCTGGAGTAACCTGTCAACAGCGTCTTCGTACTCTGCCAGTCAAGCAGGCGAGTACAGGGTGATCATCACTAACGTTGGTAACTGCAGCGAAACAACAGCACCGTTAACTGTTCAGGTAAATCCATTGCCTACACCAACAGTAACAGCGTACGATGGAGTATTGAGCACAGCGTCATCACCATCTTACACATACACCTGGTACTACAACGGACATGTTGTATATGGTCCGGGCACTTCTAATACTTTTATTGCTACGGGCAACGGTATCTATACAGTGTTCGTAACCAACGCTAATGGTTGCGGTAATATGTCTCCAGCATTCAACTTCCAGGGTACTGGTGTAAGTAATGTTGCTGCACAGCATGTAAGGGTTTATCCAAACCCTGCAAGGGATATCGTTTATATCGATGCACCGTTTGCAGTGAATGCTTCTATCAACACTGTTGACGGCAAGGAATTGTTCACTCAGGCAAATGCGAAGAGTCTCAACATATCTGGCCTTGCCAATGGCATCTACATGATCAGAATATCTGACACAGATGGTAACCTGATATCAGTGGAGAAATTAGTAAAAGCTGAGAACTAGAATTCAATAGGTCGTCTTATAAAAGAAACAAGGTAGCCCCAAAGGCTACCTTGTTTCTTTATGTGTATTTTGAAATGAGACATCTATAGGCTATATCCTTTTTCATTGGTATGATAACCTGCTCAATGATGTATTACTTGGGAATACAAGTATAGTATTCTCTGCCCAGGAAAGGTCTTTTAATAAAGCTTGCAAAAGAGGGAAATATATATTTGGTCACCAATATCGGGCCGGATAGTGAAGCTACCAATTGCAAATGTTTGAAGTGTCTTAAGGAAGTCTATTCTTCTGTAATTGCATAGTCAAAGCAATAGCAAAGATCTTGCCCAATAATGTTGCACGACGAACAAATATGTGTACTTAACTCCAATAGAGTAGTATTCGCAATGCGGTCATTGGACCCTAAGGCCTGATGATAAAATTAGGGGTAGTTACGTGATTGCTAGTATTCCTTGCACGGTCTGCAATATAGATCTCGTAGTTAAGTGTATCGCCAAACATAGTATGTATGGAGTCAGGACGGGGTGCTAAAAGGGCCGCACGCTGGGTGAATGTGATAATGCCTTCAATGCCCTTTGAAGAGTTTTCAACTCCGGGGTCTATTGTTGGGAAAAAGTAACCAACATACCCGGTATCGTAACGGCTGTCCTTAAGATATATATCGTAATAGCCTTTAGTATTGTTAGGATCCACGCCTTCATCTGCATCGCCATCTACAAAATGGATGGTCATAGTTACTCCCTGGGTAGAAGAACCCGCTACCACAGAATCTCCCTGAAAGCCTATTAAGCTTATTTTTGGTATTTTTGACGTAGTATTCTTTTGGCAAGATCCCACAATTAGTACAGGTGCCAAAAGCAGTATAGCCCAGTAGCGTTTCATATTACCAAAGTTAATTAAAGTGCCGCATAATTTTAAGTTAATAAATGCCGGATATCTGGTGAGTATCAACGACAAGAACTTTGAAGCAACAGCCTTAGAGTTATTTCGCTACCAGTATGAAAATAACCAATTATACCGGCAGTTTGTAATGGCACTGAAGGTTGACATAAGCAGTGTAGATAGGTTGACCAGAATACCGTTTCTTCCCGTCTCATTTTTTAAAACGCATAAGGTAGTAACTGATGTCCACGACCACTACCCATTTGTTTTTGAAAGTAGCGGCACTACTGCCGAACTGCCGGGAAGGCATTTTGTTGCAGATGGTAAGCTATATGAAGAGGCCTTGTTGAATGGGTTTACGAAATTTTATGGTGATCCGGCAGGTTATACTATAATAGCCCTTTTGCCATCTTACCTCGAACGGAAAACAGCATCATTGGTACATATGGCAAAGGTGCTGATGGACAGAAGTGGGCACAAAGATGGGGGATTCTACCTGAATGAGTTCGACGAACTGGCATCGGTATTGAAAAGACTGGAAGCGCAGCAACAACCTGTGCTGGTCATCGGTGTCACGTTCGCATTACTCGACTTTGCCGAGGCGCACCCAATGCCTTTAAAGCACACCATTGTTATGGAAACAGGTGGCATGAAGGGACGGCGAACAGAGTGGACAAGAACGCAAGTACATGAGTACTTAAAAGGACAATGGGGACTGGACAATGTGCATTCGGAATACGGAATGACAGAATTATTGTCTCAGGCATATGCCAGGAGTGAGGGGATGTTTGAGCCAAGCCCCACCATGCAGGTATTAGTGCGGGATATCAATGACCCGTTCGACATAAACGTAACGGGCACTGGTTGCCTTAATATTATAGACCTCGCCAATGTATATTCCTGTGCTTTTATTGCAACAGACGACATTGGGACGATACATAGCAATGGGTTTGAGGTACTCGGTAGGGCAGACCATAGTGCACTAAGAGGTTGTAACCTTATGGTGATATAAATTCTTTTCTTTTGTTGGGCAATTTGAAAATTTGACTATATTTGCACCCCGCTAAACACGGAAATGCCCGGGTGGCGAAATTGGTAGACGCACTGTGTTCAGGTCGCAGCGTTCGCAAGGATGTGCTGGTTCGAATCCAGTCCCGGGCACCTGACAAATAAGTTAAACCCCTGTAACCATTGAGTTACAGGGGTTTTTACTTTCTACAAGTATCAATGGGGGTAACCAAGTCTATGTTACAAAATGCCAATACTTTTTTGTTTGTGATCTAATAATAAGTTTTGCTCAATGAAAATGGTGTAATATTAGGTTAAGTATAAACAAACACTTTTGTCATCATAGCTTTCGATCTTCTAAGAAAGATGATCGTGGTCATCTTTCTTAAAAGGAATATAATAAGATGCTAATTTTAATTGGTGGGCATGAATGTTAACATAAGAACTGCAGGCAATGAATTTGATGCACTATTCAATAATGCAGCTATAGGCATTATAGTTGTTGCAGATGGAGGCAATATCATATTAGCTAATCAATTTTCACTTAGCCAATTTGGGTATACGGAAGCAGAGTTGCTGGGGCAGAAGATAGAGATCTTGTTACCTGCCCGATACAAAGTTCAGCATATAGAAGATCGCACTAACTTTCATGGCCATTCGGCACATAGCAGGCCAATGGGTGTTGGTATGGATCTGTTTGCCATAAAAAAAGATGGTACAGAATTTCCCGTTGAGGTAAGTCTTAGTCCCTACCAAACTGAAAGAGGACAATTTAGTATCGCATTCGTCAGTGATATATCGATAAGGAAGAGATCTGAAAGTGACCTACTTCAGTTGAATGCAGACCTGGAGCGAAAAGTTGATGAACGCACACACTCATTGTCTGTTGCATTAGAAAAGGAAAAGGATCTGAACGAATTGAAGTCGAGGTTTGTGTCGATGGCATCGCATGAATTTCGGACCCCATTAAGTACCATTCTTTCTTCTGCCTATCTCGTATCAAAATATACCAGCAGTGAAGACCAGCCGAAAAGAGACAAACATATTCAGCGTATAGTGTCTTCGGTAGATATGCTTAACGAGACACTGAATGATTTTTTATCTGTTGGTAAAATAGAGGAAGGAAGAGTGCAGGTGCGTTTTTCAAACATAGATATTGCGGAGCTGATCAACAACTTGTTGAACGAGATGCATCCCCTTTTCAAAAAAGACCAGGAGGTTGTGTATGAACATATTGGTGATCCACTTTTTCACCTTGATCCGTCGTTGCTAAAGCATATATTGATGAACCTGCTTTCTAATGCTATAAAATTTTCAGGAGAGGGTACAATTATAAAAATAGGTACAATAATTAAAGACAGTAATTTATCAATGTCTGTAAAAGATACTGGTTTGGGCATATCAGAAGCTGATCAGACGCATTTATTCGCACGATTTTTTAGAGGTGAGAATGTAACGAACATACAGGGCACTGGGCTGGGTTTGCATATTGTAGCCAAATATGCAGAATTGATGAACGGAAATATTGAATGTAAAAGTGAGTTAGGAAAAGGCACGGAATTCATTCTTAACTTTAAGCTTACAAATCAACCATAAAATGAGCACTGTTCTATTCATTGAAGATAACCAGGATATCCGTGAGAACATGGCTGAGATACTGGAACTCTCTAATTACAAAGTATTAACAGCGGCCGATGGAAAGGAGGGGGTGGCATTAGCAATGCTCCATAAG
>Ga0116227_10014086_pt1 | contig 12315 bp, 3 predicted proteins | sample S1TSphgellanicum_FD_89693 | JGI IMG/M metagenome (GOLD analysis project Ga0116227, IMG submission 89693) | Host-associated microbial communities from peat moss isolated from Minnesota, USA - S1T2_Fb - Sphagnum magellanicum MG | ecosystem: Host-associated > Plants > Peat moss > Unclassified... | reverse complement strand
CCCCCCCCCCCCCCCCCCAATTGTTGTTAATGACATTATATATGTAGTTTGTGGAAAACTAGGGCGCTTCAAAAATAAATAATTATTTAAAAAACCCCATTGTCATCAATGACATTAGGTAGTTTAAAAATATCTAAAACATTCAAAACCCATTATTGTCAACAACACTGGTTAGATTTGGAGAAAGTTGTGACACCCCATAAGAAAATGAAAAAAAACCCTTCATTATTGTCAACGATACTGCATCAATTTGCCCCCAAAAAAATTAAAAAATGAAATGGGGTAAATGTTAACATAATAATAATAATAATAATAATAATAAAGATAGAACATATTGAAAATAATGTCATTTACAACCATCTCCATGAAATACATTTATAATAGAATTTACATTATATTATTCAATAATTGTTATATCATATGGAATTAGATTGTGTTTCATGAAGTTTTAATTAATTAAAATATGGAAAAAAAATCATGAACAAAAATTTAATGATAAAATTAAGCATTCATCCATAATTTATTATTAAAAACATATAAATTCACTAAAAAAACCATCCATACATTAGATGAATCACAAAAATCATTCATCCATAATGAGGATGAAAGTTTACATTCATCCCAAAGTTTACTTCTAGGTTTACCCATACAACATTCATTTTGTGGTTAATTTTGTGGGTTTTACTTGCATGTGTATAAAGGCATTTCACCATCCCAAATTATAACTCTAGGCATTAGGCTCAAGTTTTAGGTTCATGGGATAACTTGCCTCACATTTAGGGGAATGAGCTTTTGTGGCAACCTCAAATGGGCTTGGAAGGGGAAAGGGAGTAGACCAAAATTATTGGCACCTATTGCTTCCCATAATAATGACAACTATCCAATAGGAATCTAATGGCAATGATGAGTGCAACTAGTGTCTATTTCTGTAAATGGGTCAATGGCACTTTGTGGAAATGAAGTCGATCCCCCCATGAAAAATGGGGAAAAAAATTTGATGACACACCAAAAAGACATGTGAGAAATCCAAAACACGCCCAAAAAACTACACGAAGGTCATGTCAAAAAAGTGAGCTAGTGTTGAAAGGCCAATAAGGGAAGGAATGAAGGAAATAGATAGGAAAATTTATGGGTGAAACATTGAAAAAAAATCCCAAAAGCTACTTGGACATCCCCTAATTTTGAAAGTGTATTTACATGGCTAACATTTTCATTCAATGCGTCCTACAAAAGGGAAGAAGCCAAAAAAAAATCCAAATGGGATGCCCAAAACCTTGATATCCTTCAAAAGGTAACAAAAATCAACCAAAAGATAAAAGTCAAAAAACAAACCAAACAATGATCAAGCTGAACACTTATGGGGCTGAATAGCAAGCCCCACAAAAGCCAACCAATAAACAAAAAGAACAACAAATACAAGGCCAATGATGTGAGTGTCATCAATAAGGGAAAAAAAAATACAAGAAAAAAAACCCTTGTAAAATAATGTAATGCCCAAAAGTGAACTAGCATAAAAAGAGGCCCTATGAGAATCAACTTAGCATGTGTCCACCAAAAAATGGATGACAAACAACTCCCCCAAAGGGGATTGGTGGTTAAAAAAGAAGGGAACCTATTAAGCATAGAAGGACCGAACAAAAGGGTAACACTAAAACAATTGGCCTCTTATTGCACAAAACTTTTGGAAGATGGCTTTCCAAAAAACGGTGTAATTTATATGATTTACTTGTGTGTAATGATATAAATAATCTTTTGGAACGCTATAGTAATGTCCTTCACAAAAAATAATAAAAATCCATGAACCCAATAAAATCAAAATAATTAAAATAGTTTAGTTGAAAAGGTCTTTTAGTTTCTTTCAACCTATCACCATTCATGTTATGACCCTAGCCTTAGGCTCATGACAAAAGTTGGGACATGACAAAAGAAAGGAATCAAGAAAAATCCAAAACATGGTGTCAAAGCAAACACAGCCCCCTACATGAAAAGGAAGTGTGTAGGAATGTAAAAGAAAAGCCCTCAAAACTTCCAAATTGCATTCCCATATTTTTGGGAACTAGAAGTTTTGGGGTGTCTAAAATCTTTAGATCAAAGTTTTGGAAAGATACACATTGGTCCCTCTTTATACCATTTAGAGGGCCTTGAAGACTCCCACTTTGGAGTCTAGAGACAAATGGTCATTTTGTGGTAATCCTCAAGGAACTACAAAGTATAGGATAAGGAGCAAGGTCGTGCCTCTTCCCAAACCTAGGCTAAATGAGTCCTATGAATTTAAATTACCCCATGGTTGTCATTTTGATTCCAAAATGCACCAAGTATTTTCTTGTTTATTTTTTGCAATTTGACAAGTCCATGAACTAACTTAAAAGCTTATCTTTGTCTCAACCTAGGGTTTCAATGCCCAACAAAAAAAGACTTGGCAAAATTGGTGTTTAAAACCCTATATACAACATTGTCAAAAGCAAATATTTAAAATGGTTTTGTTACTAAATGCATCTATTTGTACAATCAACATGTTATGGACAAAAAATATGGCTCTTCCATAGTCTTTCATGAAGGCGATGACTCAAAAACTAAATAAAATTATAATGATTATAATCATGAGGCGGAGGAAAAGGGTGAAAAAGATGCAACTTTTCATTTAAAACTTGGAGACATAAATGTAGTAAGGGATGATAATATGTTGTGCATGCAAGAGTTTTGTGAACAATTTTTCATTATTGAGATGGAACAAGAAAACAACATGACAATGTTGATGCAAATGATCGAAACCCAATTGAGCCACAAGAGGAAAATGTAGAAGTAACAACAATTGTACTTGGTTTACATAAAGAAGGAAAAAGTATTTCCAAATTTTTACCATTCCCTTATGTATTTATCCCTCATTGTAACAACAAATCAAAACCCAAAATTAACTACATGAAATCATTTTTCATGACATCAACTTAGTATATGGTGCACCATTTTTAAAAAGGTCACGAGAAAAAAACAAATTGATAAGGAGCAAAAGAGAATAAAAGAAAGAAGAACAAAGGAAAGTTGATAGGTAGCAAAAAAGCTAACATGTTGCATGCACTACAAGAATTCATGATTTTTCAAGATGTCAAACTTGATTGACCTATTTATTTTGATTATGAATTTGGTCAATTTTATTAAAGGACTTAATTGTTGAAGGGACATGTTTTTTTTTACTAGTTCAATTGACCAAAATGACATTTTTTACTACTTGGTCAATGTGACATGGAATGAAATAAGCATCCAGTTGAATATGACAACTAATTAATATATTTCATTTAGTCAAATATGTAAAAAAAATGGAATGCCTATAATAAAAAAGGAAGGGTGTAATCAAATGAAACATGTGGTCAAATAGGAAATGTATCCATAATGTTTGGAACCAATAATTATGTATGTACTTGTAGGTTGTAAGTAGGTCATAGATAGATATGTAGGAAGGTTAAGAAATGTTAAGAAGAAAAATTATAATTCGCAACCAATTTTTGCAACTAATAAATGTTGTTTGCAACTACTTATAAACGATAGTTTTACTCCCAATGTAAGGTAAATATGTAAATAAATAGATAATTATTTTGTGTGCATTAATTATTAAGGGTAGGTAGATAGGTAGAGTAGGAAAACTACTTAGATAGGGTAAGTAGGTAAATAAATATTATTTTGGGCATGAATCACAAATTATAAAATCCCATAAACAACTTAGCCTGGGTAGCATAAGTAACCTAAGCTAATGTACCTTTAGGCTAAGTAGGCTAATTAAATTAGTATACATAGGCTACGTAGTAGAAGAAATCTACCAAAATGTAACCACTTTATTTACAACTACATACAACTATATGTCATTTGTGACTAACTTTAATAGTTTTTACAACTATTTTCCAACATTAACAAAGTATGGTTATTTTTACATCTTTGTTGCGATTATCAAAACTTCATCATCCTTCCATGTAAATGATATTTATGAATATTTTCATCAATAAAAATAGGCTTATATATATCCCAGTAGTTACAATCGTAACCTAAATTAGTCACACCACTATGGCATGGACCTAACCCTTGTAGTTATATTAGGGTGTATTAGGAATATGTTAAGGATATATTAAGTTCGTATTAAAGATATATTTAAAACGTATTAGAAGCATATTTTATGTATATTAAAGGTAAAATTTTAGGGGTGTATTAAGGTTTTATTTGAAGTTATTAAAAATATATAATATTTATAAGGTTTAAAATTATGGTTTTATTAAAGTAATGTTGAAGGTACATTAAGGGTTTACTAGGGTATATTTGGCATATATATATGTAATGGTATGTTAGATTTTTTATTTTTAAAAAATACATTAAGGATTTACTTACCTACCTACCTTTGTTGGTAGGTAAGTGAATCAATAAAAATAAGTAAGTAGGTAGGTAGGTAAGTAAGTACATAACTATTTAACTTGAGTGGGTTAGGCTAAGTTGGTCAATAATAAGTTAAGCTAATAGGTAGTAGGTTAAGTAACTAACTAGGTAATGGGTAATAGCTAGTAGTTGCTAGTACATAATAGGTAGTAGTTAGTAATGATTAATAAGTAACTTAAGTAAGATTCATGACTAAATTGTAATTAGAAAGTTTATCTCATATCTTTCATCCTCCCTTTTAAGTTTGTAAATTGTATAAATAAATGCATTAAATTTTTTGAATACCACAATAACCATTGAAAAAAAAAGTCATTTGGGATGAACTACTAAAAAATCTTGACCTTAAAAATCAAACCAAAAATAAAATAAAATAATCCTAAAAAGTTTAAAGACATGTCCATCTACCTAGCTAACCTAGTCTTACATGTTTCCCACATACCTAGCATAGGCCTACCTACCCAAGTTTATTTACCTACCTACTTGAACTTACATATTCAAAAAATAAAGTTCAAAATATTCATAATTGTGCCATGTGGCAACATTTGATTAACCTTATAAATCCACATGGGATCTCACTAGTCATTGGATTTATGGGCATCGTTTACCATATGACTTACATATGTGGCACATTAGTATAGGCTACCAAAATAATCACAAGATATTCACAATAAATGACAATAAATATATAGTTTGGTTAATGGATGAAAACATATGTGTTGACCATAAGCCTCATTCAAATTTTGATAATGTTAATGTTGATGTCATGTTGCATGTGACTATGGTTGTTTGTGACTTGATTTACACAATAATAGGGATTTTACTTGTGGATGTCACCTATGACTTTAAAATAGTCATAAAAATTAGTTGTAATTTTGAGTTTTTCTTTTAATGACTTAGGCTTACACTAGTATACTTTGTTAAAGCTCGTACACCTAGGGTACCTAGCTATTATGTTCAATTATCTACCTACCTACTCCTTGCTTTTGTAAATAATGTAAAAAATTGAACCCATTCATTAAAATATTTTGGTAAAAAAAATCACCTCATGAAGGTGGTGGTGCAATTCTTAAAGACTTGATTCCTTAATGTGGAGGTGAAGAATTGAAATCCTCACACTTTCAACCTAAGCTACCTTGGTTACCTAACTAGCCTGGATAAGGTAGGGTGGGTGGGTAGGTTAGTACGTAATTAAGTAATTAATATTTTGAAAAGTAATCATTGGGATAGGTAAGTAAGGTATGTAAGGTAAATAAAAAGTTAATTAAAATTTGTGGGAATTTATTTGTAAAAAATCATCACACATTATTATTAATTTTTGTTGCTTAATTTCATTTGATTTTAGTATTTTAAAAATGCATTAAAAAAACCTAGCCAAAAAGATTCAATCAAATTGGACATGTTGAAATTAACTTCTCCAATATTGATTGGTCAAGTTGGAAAACATCACTTAATATTCATACTTTTTTAATGGTTAAAAATACTATGACTTCTTAATAATATAAATAGGTAAATGCCAAATATGTGGTGTACAACATGTTGTGGAATGATAAAAACATGAAGGATGTTGGAATCAAATTGCATGTTATTATAAAAGAAAACAAGCCTATTGATCCACTAGGCTACAAGGCAATGAATTGTGGTTAGGCTATTCAATGGTGTTGACACAACCATCAAATCGTTCTAGTGAGGAGGAGGCTAAGAAAGGCAAAGGTTGACTCATCACATCTGTCCATGTTATTAAAAGAACCATCCATGACAATAAAACAAAGTTTCCCAACATTGTCAACACCATAAATAGGAAAAATAGTAATGACAAATACAACTTCCAATTTTTTGTCCCAATGTAAAGAAACACTTGTTACTTCCAACCTTTTTCAAACTTAGACAAGAAAAATTATGTTTCATTGAATGCACACAAAAACTCTCACAATGAACACTTTTATTACCATTTTCAATTGTGAAAAAAAGAAAAAAAGAAAATGATTAAATTTAGGTAATTGTAGATCAAACAACCATGACTAGTCCACCAATAGTTTTAGATGCATCACAATTTTGTCATTAACAAGATTTCACATGAAAGTTCTCTTAAAAGGAGCCATATATTATACAACAAAAAACACCCTAATTGGCACACTCTTTGAAATCCAATTACATTGTGCTAGTTCATTTTCACCTTGGTGAAATTCACACTAAACCATTGGCCAAAATCCATTGATTATCATGTACACAAACTTGAATGTGAATAACCACCACGTCCCCATTATTAATAAACAAAAAAAAATCTTGATAAGCTTTTTGGTATTGGGGTCAATTTGATGTTGAAGGCCAATAGTTTCACATTCCTCCACAATAGCATGAATATGAAACATAGCTTGTACAACTAGTTGTGAAAATTACCTATTGGTATGCAATTCACGCAATTACTCAACATGTGCATGTGATGTAACCAAACAATTTATGGGATGAGAAAATTTTGAAAGCAAGATTTGTCACACATAAAAGAACCATGATAATTCCCTTTGATCTAAGAAATCCAATGATCACCAAGTACAAAGGATATGCCAAAAACAAATCATTTTAAGTGGTAGACAAATTGGAAAATGTAAAGTTAAGATGGAATACATGATCCCTCCCATGTTCAATGATCTTGGCCCATGACCTAAATTACCTTGAGGTCAAGCAGTTCCAATATTTGCATATGTGCATTAAATTACAAAATAATAAATACTGAACTCTTTACAATTTTTGTAAATAACAATATATTATCTAATCATGACTTCATGATGCATAATGAAATGTTCCAACTAACAAAAGGAGATGTGATTTCAAGGTGTTTAATTAGTGGCATGAAAAAATAAATCCAAGGCTTAAATGTTAAAAAATATATTTCACAATGCAATCAAATAGTTGATAAATGGGAATTTGAATATTCATTCAAAATCAGAAATACAAACTAAGAGGAAATGTCCTTTTCCTCCACTCTAAAAAATCACCAAGCTTTGCACAATTAACCTCATCAATATTGTTTCTTTACACAATGACAACTTTCATTGTTGTTTGCAATCCACAAGATCAACAACAAAGAAATTTATTTAAAGCATGTTCCAAGCTAGCCAAAAATTGAAAGGTAAAAATGCAAAGGTAAATAACTACAAAAGTAACATTCAAATATAGTATATATTATAATTGCACAACAAAAATTGCTCCATAGGTGGGCCACAACTTTGGACAAATGGGTTGTAAAAGTTTTTAGACAACTTTTAACATAAAATGAATTGAGAGTGTACAACTAAGTTTACTATTCAACCATAAACACAAACAACAATAACCTCAATTATAAATCTAGTAAGACTAGTAATAACAACTACATTGTTTGTGTAATAAAATGTTCTTGAGCTTATTGATCTACAAGGAATCCAATTGGTGGACAAAATCATATAACTAATAAAGAAAGGCAAGTTGGCTAACATTTTTTGCATCATTGAGGACTCCATCTCAAAATATTACTTGTTGCCATTAAGTAGTTCTATGACCATGAAGGTGAAAAAAGACCAATTCATTGTCCTTAAAATGTTTAAACAAAGTTGTACCAAATTATTTACAACAACTAATCTCCACAACAAACTCAATGGTTAGTTATTGCATTTTAAATACACCCAACCACCTATAAAAAACACAACAACAACAACAACAAGAAAACAATGAGGAAGTATTATATATATATATATATATATATAGTAGACATAATTTGTAAAACAATACATAAGACTACAATAAAAATCATAAACAACTTGAGCTTTGATAAGTTTCACTAGAAGAAATAAAGGTTTTTTCAACCGGTTTCTATGACTAGTTTTTAGTCATAGATGACATTTGCAACTATAAATTTCCTTTGGTTGTGTCAAACAAATCACAAATGACAACCATTCCTAGATGGAAAAAAAAGTCAACAAAATGCAAGTTCATCCATTAACCCACCATATATATATTGTCACTTGCAACTAGTTTGCAACTAATTTGGTCAAACTTGTGCTCTTATGATATGTTGCCATGTGTCATTAATTTAATAGATTATTATTATTATTCTATTTATGAAGTTTTGAAATAATTTAAGATGTCCAATTTATATGATGGTTTTTAATTGTGACACATGGCACAATGAAAATGTGCCACATGGAATATTAATTAAAAATTTCAAAATCAATTTAGATAGGTAGGTATGTTAGTAGGTCCAACTAAATAGGTGGGTACTAGTTAGGACCTACCTACTCATTCATTTAGACAAAACACCTACCTACCTACCTACTTAGGCTAGATATCTATTTAGGTAGGTATATAGGTTGGTTAGGGAAGTAGGGTAGCTAAATGGTAAATACATTAACATTTTTAAAAAAAATTGTAAAGCCTTTTAATTGGTTCATCCCACATGGCCCATGTTCGAATATGGAAATGTGAAAAAATAAAATTAATTATATACTTTTCAAAATGATAAATGATAAATCAAACCTTATGGGATAAATTTTGGAATTGGAACTTAGTTCTGAATTTTTTGTAATTAAAAAGTTAAATTACAAATTACTTACAACTAGAAGGCATATTCCATATTTTTTATCCATATTTTTTTTGTAAATTATATTTTTTTAACTAGGTAAGTGATTAAATAACTTGCTAATTAACTAATTAATTAATTACCTAGTTAAATAATTTTTAAAAAATTAATCACATATAATAATAATTCATTAACAAGTTTTAGTTATGCAATTATATAATTAATCAATTAATTGAAATTGATTAGATAAATAAAACTAAAGATTAATTCAATTTATTTCAAATGTTAATTATAACATTATATTATTTAGTCAATAAGTATTAAATATTAATCATAAATATTGAGAATAAATATATATTTTAAATTAGTAAATTATAAAAACTAAATATAAAAATTAATAATTTGATATAATAATAACATTGTTAGTGTAGCTAGTAGTTACCCTAGACTACCTATTTTATTATAGTTATTCCAATTATTTTTTTCATTTGGTATAGGGAATATTAAATAATTAAAAATAATAATAACCTTTATATTCTAACTTAGCCTACCTAGTTTTTTTTTAAAATTCAAATTATTATTTAACTTGTTAAAACTATTTTTGAACTACTATAATAAACATTTAATATTATATATTATAACTAATATCAATTATTGAAGTTACTGTAAAATAAACTTTTAATCACTTCATACCAACACTTAATATAAAACTTTGGGTTTTAATCATTATAATTAATTATACATAATAAATAAAATAATTTGTAAAATTTACATTAGGTGTTTTAATTAAATACATTAAATACATTAATTAATCTAATTACAGTAAAATAATTATAGAATTTGAAATTCAGATTCAAAATTAATAACCATGATTAATTATGTTCAATTATAAATTACTAAATTACTATAATTAATTTATAAAATAAATAATTATATTTAGTTTACAATAATTAAACATTAATTACCGGAATTGAGTTTTATTATTTTTACAATATTATTTATTATTTTCAAAAATCATGTTATAGTAATTATTTTATTATAATTAATTAATTAATTAAACGGTGTTATTATAATAATTAAATTAAATTTATCAAAATATTTTTTAAATAATAAAATTACTATGTATAACTATTATAATTATAGTGATTTTATACTGGTGTTATATTTATTGTAATAGTTAAGTTGTTTAAAATTAATGGAATTTTTTTATGAGTGATAAATAATACTAATTTATGTAAAATGTAAAACCATTATACATAACTTATCATATACACATGTACATTTTAGTATTTACCTCTATATTAATGAATAAAATATGTATAATACAACATTATAAACCCATACACCTTGGAATATGTAAAATACATTTTGAATATAGAAAGGATTGTAACTTTTTTGACCACATTTACATCTAATGGGACATAACACTAAAAGAAATCTTCAAATATATGACTAAGTTTATGATTAGTATTCTAATCATAAGGATTAAAATGATTAATAACTTTATGGATGAATTGTTGAGGACAATAGTTGTTTAAGACATGATGTGGCACAATGATGTGTCAATGATGTGCCACATTTCATTCATTAGTCATAAAGGACATATGTGAAATCGTTAGTCATAGTTTAATCATTGTGTAATTGTTTTTTATTATTGCAAATTATAATAATTGATATTATTATAATGTAAATAATAATTTAAAAAAATTCATTATTTTCATTCTATCAATTGTTGACAAGTGTCACCACCTAAGCTAGGTTAAAAACTAGTTTAAATTGCTAAATAGACCACCAAATCTACCTAGGTAAACACCTAACCTAAGTAGTTTAATTAAGTATAAAATATTTGGTCAATATTCCATTGTTGATTACAATTATGTCATTTGTGAAGCTTGATCATTGGACCCCAAGGATGGAATTGAACTCCTTTACCACCAATCCACCCCATTTGTTGTGTAAATAGTATAATGTTTATTTTATTTAAACCATACTTCATTTAAACATTACAAATAACCTCAAATTTGATGATTCATATCTTATTGATAAAATTTTCAATTTTTCAAATTAAAAATTTATTCATGAATTTCTTTCAATAATAAACACAAATATATATATGTAAAAATGTGAATTATTTCAAAAGAAAAAAATTGAATTTTTTATTGAATAATATTTCAATGACCATTATTTGGGAAAACAAATTTAAACACATGATTTGTGAGTAGTACAAGAATAAATAAAATATATCTTTCATATCTTAAACCTTCATTTGATTATGAATTTATATTACAAACTTTCTTCCAATATATCATAATTTCATAAATTTTAATTTAGACATATGAGTCCATAAAATTTATCCACTTAAAATATTTATAAATGGATCATAAATCAATTATAATATTTAATTTAGATATATAATAATAATTTTTATATTAATCATATTAATTTGATTTATAAATTTAATTTACGTATAATAATAATAATAATAAAGATTGAACATTGAATAATTTTTTAATTATGAATTTTATTCAATTTACACATATAATTTAATATAATTGTGTAATATTTATTTATATACAATATTATATAAATTTTTATTTAAATTGATGATAAAAAATTAATGTAAAAATAAGTTATATATTTATCACATCTTACATTTCTATTCGATTTTTAATTATAATATAAATTATTTTTTAGGATATCATTTTTTATTAGTAAAATTTATTTCAATGTAATATAATTTAATCATATAAAATATTTTAAAATTCATCATATATAAAATATATTCAAGAAAATATAATTAAAGTTTTTATATTACTTATATGTATAACATTAGTTGAAATCAGTTCCTTATATGTTGTAATTCCTTATGTGTGAACTTATACTAATAGTCATTTTTTAATAATTGTAAAATAATTTTATGATCACATTATGTAGGTAATGACACATCATTTGCATAGTCATTATTTAGTTATATTTGAAACGATTTTATCCTAGTCACATTTTCATATAATATTTTGGACATCCACGTCATTTTGTTATCAATTGTGGATGCCATATGGATAATGACATCATCCTTCATGTTACCATGTCATCGTCTACTAGTCAAATGCACCACTAATATATGACTACAACTTTTTACACGTAGGATTTGAAGTAATATTTTATTACCATAGTCAATTATTAGTCATTTAGGATATTTAGTTATTGATTTCTTGATTACAATGGACAAGTTTTCTTCTAGTGTCATGGTGTGAATTCCGAGTTGGAAATTAATGTCCAATGCAGTGTCAATTGAATTGGTTGAATCACGAGTTGGTAGTTGAGGCGGTTGGCTTTCCTCTCCGAATTGG
>Ga0116227_10014084_pt1 | contig 12317 bp, 14 predicted proteins | sample S1TSphgellanicum_FD_89693 | JGI IMG/M metagenome (GOLD analysis project Ga0116227, IMG submission 89693) | Host-associated microbial communities from peat moss isolated from Minnesota, USA - S1T2_Fb - Sphagnum magellanicum MG | ecosystem: Host-associated > Plants > Peat moss > Unclassified... | reverse complement strand
TGGGGCTGGCTTCTACAAATGCATCAAATACGGGAGATAGCATAAGCCCTCTTTATGTAGTTTCAGTCTTACCTCCTTAGGAAAATCACATAGTGTACTATTTGTCAATATTGAGAGGGTTGCTCTTTTTAACTCAGGAATTGGCTAGTTGTGAAGATAGGGTGTCTGTCTTATCACCGAATTTTAGATTTTGGATTAGAAACTCTTGCATCTGAAATCTAAAAAGGTCTCAAGCCCCCAAATTTATTTGTGGGACTTTTCCAAAATCTACAATCTAAAATTGTTTGACGTTCGTTGAGCGGAAGGATGTGATCCAATGGATCACATTCGTCTTTGAGATTATCCACAATTGCCGCAGCTTCTATCAGTAGCGATCGCCTGCATCTGCTCTGGTGACATCCCAAACTCCTGCAAGCTGGCGTAATCCATTAATCTAACTTTGGCGGATGTTCTCCTAATTTCACCCACATCTTCCGCACACGAACTAAAGGCGGGCGATTCATCCTTAAAGCTTCAATTGTTACCCTACCTATATCTGTAAGTAGAGTGATTTCACTGGCATCATAGTTCCAGTTAAAATGTTGATTCCACACTTGGGTTTGTGGGTTAAATAAAGGAATTAATAAATTTGTGATTGCATCAGCAATACTTTGACGGTCAATCAATTTTGGATTTTGGATTTTAGATTAACCCCATACCTTTATGTTGGGGGTTGAGTAAAAATTTTAGATTGTAGATTATGGAAAAGTCCCACAAATAAATTTGGGGGCTTGAGACCTTTTTAGATTTCGGATGCAAGAATTTCTAATCCAAAATCCAAAATCTAAAATCTAAAATTCGGTCAGCTTTATATCGATTACAGGAGGGACAAGCTAAACAAAGATTTTCCCAAATTGTTTGTCCTCCAGCCGAGCGGGGCTGAATATGCGTTAACACCTCAGCAGTACGACAATAAGCGCAACAATTAGCAAAATGAGTACGAATTTTTTGTTGTAATTCAACTGGAATGTAAGTACTCATGATGCCGCAGCTAAATTTTGTAGGCGATTTAATGTATAGATAGCACGAGTTTTCAAAATAGTTAATTGGTCAACTTGTGCTAAAAGATTATCTAATTCTATGACCAGATCATGAGGAAGTTGAGATTCAGCATTTTGAGTTAGCAGTTCATCTAAGCGAGATTGAGAAGTAGGAGCCAGTTTACTTTTAGCTAATGCTTGCAGTTCATCTAAACTTAAATTAATTAAACATTCAGGGTCAGAAATTAATGGATTGACTAGCTTTTGATAAGCTTGGATGTCCAATAATACTCCTACTCGCTCTCCTTTCTGATTGAGAATGTATTGTATGTTTTCTGACATGGATTTTTCTGTAGATGAATTAATTAAATAGAGAGAAGTTTCATCTTTTATCTTATAGTCTGATGCACTTTTAGACTTCTCAACTGTAACTGATCTCCAGCAATGGTTAGCAAATAGATCAAAACTAGTAGAATAAGAGTAAAATCAATGACATAATACTGGGGGAGCAGTTGTCTTGGGGGCGTTAGCGATGCTCCAAAGGAGCCGCCAAGGGCTAACGCTCTCCTTTAAGCATCGCTCCTTCGATTTAGTGGTGTGTTGGGGACGATCGCTTTTGGAGCATTATGGCGATCGCTCTCCACCGAATCAGCCACCAGTCGTATCACCCAGGAGCGATCGCCATCGCATCTCGATTTTCTCCCAGTAATGCTCAATTAACACATCAATCTTCATCTCGCAACCATTCTCGTCCGGCTTTAAGTGCGGCATCGGAAGAGTAGTAAATAAGTTTTACTTATTCCCGATGCTTTCCCTAGTGGATGTACTATCAAAGCCAGGTGCAATACCTGATTGGCAGTTTTGATATCAAGTACCGAAGTGCCCTTTGCCATTTCCGAGAAGGGTGTCCGCCGAGATAACAGTAAAAGGGGTCACCGTGCCGGTTCGGGAAAATTGTTCGCTAACCCCGGATTTCTCACCACAATTCTGAAAGCCTTATAAAATCTGGATTCCGGTTTTTCGCAGTGCATCAAAAAATAATCTGTTAAAAATGCCTGAAATATATTCTGGGTAAGGATTATAGGGAATGCCTTGGTGGGCATCACTGTGCCCAACCAAATAAATTGTACGCTTAGCCTGAAACTAAGACAGGGTAAGCTTTTCAGTCAGTGCTTTTTCCCGTAAAATTGATGGCAAAGCTATGGTTATGGTGCTATTTTTAATCTAGTTTCAACAAAAAATCGTCGTTCCAGACAGTTGAAAATTCGTTAGGTAAAAATCTCACGTCCGGTTTTGAAGACGAGTCGCTCTGGCGACGGAGCGGCTTAGTTTACTTATTGCTCTTAATCCTGCATCAAAGGCTTGTATGATAGACGGTTCAACCCTGTTGACAACAATTTTTGTACTAGTACCCGTTGGCATAAATAATCCAGACTATACAAAACCGCTCTCAACCTTGCTGCTTACTCCCCACAATATGGTCTACCTATTTACGCCTTGAATTACTAAGCTAATGTACCCACAAATAAGTTAGAACCAAAGTAGCCACTGTCAGCGGTACTCCAAAGCGCAGATGTTCCCAAAATGTCAGCCTAGAACCTAAACTAGCGGATGCTTCAACCACAATTAAATTAGCAACTGAACCAAATAAAGTGAGATTACCTGCCAAAGTTGATCCCGCTGCTAACAACAGCCAAAACTGGGTGTTACCATGAGGGATCAATGGTTGCAATAAAAGTACGGCGGGAACATTAGAGATTAAATTAGATAAAATAACTGTCGCACCCAACAAACTTAGGGATGAATTCACTGCATAGATAAATGGTTGGAGTAAATTCAACTTCTGGACGGCTCTGGTTAAAATAAACAGTCCGGAAAACATGACTAACAAATTCCAGTCTACCTGTCTCAAGATACGTTCAGGTTTAATTTGCCGTGTAATTAACAGCAAACTAGCAGCAACTAAGGCGGATTTTGCCAGGGGTAAACCTAGAACAAAGGCAATCAGTAGTCCAGTGGTGACTAGTATGCTTTTATAAAATAGGGGAGGATAGATACCATCCCTCTGGGTGGGTAGATACTCACAGGGTTGGGTTGAGCGCACATCTGGGTACAACAGCCATAGCCAACCGATCTGGATTACCAACCCAGCCCAAGCAACTGGGATCAATGCTTGGAGAAAGTCCAGGTAAGAAATCCCTGAGAAGGAGCCAATTAAAATATTTTGGGGATTACCACCTAAGGTAGCAACAGAGCCGATGTTAGTCCCCCCAGCCACTGCTAATAGGTAGGGAGTGGGGTTTAACCTCAAGGACTTGGTGAGGTTTAAGGCCAAGGGTGTGAAAATTAGGGCAATAGTGTCATTGAGGAATAGGGCAGAGAGGATACCACTACCAAAGGTGAATACCACTAATAAGCCTAGGGGACTACGGGTGAGTCTCAATAGCCCCAAAAGCGATCGCCGAAAAAAACCAGCAGCCGCGAGGTGAGCATTTACTACCATCATACTTAGCAGAAACACAATGGTATTAGCATCTATTGCTTGCCATGCTTCCTGTAAATTCAGGGTCCCTAAGCCAATTAAAAAGGCAGGACCGACCAAGGCAATGGTGGCACGATTCATCCTTAGACCAGGAATGTAGCCCAGCGCTAACCCCAAATAAGTCAGCCCTAAGACGCTATAGGTTACTAATGGCAATATATTCACTCTTGTAATATTTAATACTGATTTACTCGCCTTTTACCACGGTTTTTCGTGCAATGGTTTGGCGTAAAGTGTTGATTATCAATGATTGACAGATAATTTTTTCCAGACAATTCAGTCATTAATACTTATACTATTATTTACCGCATCTTGCTATATTAATAAATGTTAAAAAAATCTAAGTTTCTGTCTGATGATAGGTGTCTTGATTAGAATTTAATCTGTGTCAAGTTATGGAAAAGATCGGATTATCACTCTACCGAGTCCAGGAAATTTGCGTTAACTTTGACAAAGGAATACATATATTCTGACTCAGGTTACTACTCAGATACCCTACTATATCTTAGTCAGGACAACATTCTTCCCGGAAAAGCCGTTACAGCGTTGTATACATTCATCAGTCAGGTGAATACCCTCAAAAACTAAAGAGGAGTAACCATGAAGGTAGTTGATAATACCACAAAGAGAATTTTTTTAGCCAGCTGGGTTTTAGCACAACCCCAAGAAGCTAGCAAAACGAATGTCAGTCAGTTGCAGCCTTGTGCTTCTAATCCCGGCTATGATTTTCTCCAACCCCTAAGACAGTGGTTAGATACAATTCAAGTCAGCGATCCCCAACTTGCACACCGTCTGTGCAGAGCGATCCCCGCTCAATGCCCCTTTGAACGCGATGTCAAATTATTTGGTAAGACTCTGTTTCACATTCCTCCAATGTGTAAACTTAATCCCTTATATGAAGAAGTAGTTGGTTTACGTTTCCGAGCAATGTGCTATCTAGCCGATGAATGCGGCGAAGATATATCTCAATATTGCTGATTAAGTTTGGTAAAATCCCCAATCCCTAATGACTTACTCTTTTCGCCTGCCACTTTTGGATTGCATCCTGAGCATCTTCGTAAGCAGCAGTCACCTCTGGAACTAAAGCCGCAGTTTCAATTGCTGTAGTAAAGTCTCCTTTAGCAGCCCGGTCTTTAGCTAGATCTAAAATTTTTTTACTCCATCTATTAATCGCTGTTTGAGCGAGATCAAAACCCAGTTGACCAGGTGGTACTTTCTTCGCCACCTCGATCGCTCGATTATAGCTGGAGGCTTGTCCAGGTACAATTAAACCTCTAGCTGCATCTAACAAGGTCTTATTACTTAAATATTGCTTGGCCTCCAGTCGCCATTGGCTAATTGCCGCCTGTGCTTGCGGGTAGAGGGGATCTTGTTGGGGAATTGACTCGGCAGTAGCTATGGCGTTCTTAAATTTTCTTTGTCGAGCACGACTGGTAGCCATATCTAAGGTGGTCTGGCTGGAAACTTCTACTTTTTGATCCCCAGGTCTAATTTTCCCAGTGGTGATGGACTTACTCAAATTCTTAGGCTGAGTTAGTCGAGGGGATACTTTCCTGGTCTCTGGCACTGGAATTGTTGGTGGAACTGGTTTGAGATTGGGTAGAGAATTATTTACTGGGGGATTTTGAGGAAAATTTCTAGGTGATGCCGTAGGTAAATCCTTAAACCGGAAGGACGCTTGATGGCGGAGGAAAAATGTGGCAACCAAACCTGCTACTAATATACTTCCGCCCCCCCACAGAAGAAACTGTTGCCATAGGGGAGTATTTGCTTCGTACTTGGGTGATCGGGGGGTATTTGCTTTGAGTGGAGGGGGAATAACCCTACCCTTGGTACCTGATTCCGTCAGTTCCGGGGACTTTTCCACCTGACTCAGGGAGGTTTCTGTCCACCAATCTCTACTTGGTGTTGAGATATTGCCGATGGAGGGAGCTGAACGAGCTAGGGCAAAGTTTTCGTCTGGGTAAATCACCGGATCTGGTTGAGGGTGATCATGTGCTAAAGATGGCAGAATAGTCTGCACACGCGATGGGATAATAGTTACAGGACTTTGGATAGGTCGCCAGTAGTATTGGCACAGTTGAGGGGTAAGTGAACTAATGTGACTTGCTAAATCCTTTAAGTTACTACCACTACCAGAGCGTAAGATTTCCAACAAAGCTGCTGTAAAGAATCCGTGACCTAATTCACTACTTTCATGGGAAAATTCCTCTGGCTGACAGGAGAGAATGAGAGCAAATTGGAGTTCTGAAGCTAGTTCAATAATTTCTTGACCAAGATATGCATCTGCTCGGGTGCCGAAAGCCCGGTTGATGTCAAGGATCAGTAGTACATTAAGTCCAGTAACTTGTAAGCTTTGCAGCAGCGATCGCACTTCGATGCCAGTCTCTTGTATCCGCTCAGGGTTAGCTTCCACTGGCATCAAATAATCTTTGTCTTGAAAGTTAACCCCATAACCGCTAAAGAAGAACCAAATCTGATCCTGGGGTTGCCAAGACTTAGCCGCTAACTCTTCCTGCCAGAGTAGTATATTCTCCTTCGTGGGGTAGGTGGACTTGTCCCCAATGGGAGGTGATGTATTTGTCATCAGCAAGCAGTTATCGGGTAGAAACCCTCCTTGCGTCACCAAAAAATCCTTTAGCGCCTCAGCATCCCTTTGAGCACAACTCAAAGGTTGGAATAACTCATATTGATTAATGCCAATCGCGATCGCCCAGTAATTTACCATCCCGCTCTTTGTCGGTTATTGTTTGCCTAAAAATACGGTTGGCCTTAATAACAAACAAGGCTAACCTATGACTTATAGTCTAAGTGATTATCATCACGATCCCAAATAAAATGTAATCTTTATGACGATATAATCATTTGGAATTTTTCACCCTTGCGTAAATTAAGGAGCTACAAAGCCATGAGTATAGCTTCTGCTCATAAGCACCCCTCTTCAGTTATTAGCCAATTTGGCAGAGGAATCCGGATAGTTCATGCTGGGATCTGGCTGTTAGCTGCAATTCCGCTGTGGTTAGCAACAGCAGCTATCACCCCCCAAATTGCCCAAGCATACACCGCTAAAGTTAATCTGTCTCTAGATCGCTTACCAGATGAAACCTACGAAACGATTATCCAAAGAGCGCAAACAATGGCTAGGGCAGCTGCTCAGCGCAGTTTCGACCAGGATATCTTGGTGACAGATGTTTCCATCATTGTCACTGTTCAAAATCAAGGTACTATAGTCCCAGTTTTAACATTAGCCGTTAGTCGCCCAAATTGGGGGCAACGTCCCGATCCCAAACTGTGGGCAACCTGCTACAAAACCGCCCAATCCCTACTGTCACTAGAGCCACGCCAAAATGGAAAATGACGACAATTGCATTGATGGTCTAGAATAGTAAGGTTGTCAAAAATCGCAGTATCGACTATTATGGCAGTCCCCAAGAAGAAAACCTCCAAATCTAAACGAGATAAGCGCCGCGCTACCTGGAGGCACAAAGCCACCGTTGAAGCTCAAAAGGCTATCTCCCTCGGCAAGTCTATTTTGTCTGGACGTTCTACATTTGTCTATCCCACACCTGAGGAAAACGAAGAAGAAGAATAGTTTGTTCTCATAAGAAACCTCGGTAAGTGGGAAACTCAGTTCTAAAGAACTGAGAGGGAAGCGACTCGGTGACTTTAGTCACCGTCGTAATTTGACAATCTGGCTTTAATTGAACTAATATGTTGCTATCTAAATGGCAACTCCCCAGATATCTGGAAAACATTTAGATGTTAAGTAGCCAGAAATCTAGGCATTGACCTAGTACGACTGGGTAGACGGCGTTTAACGGCCGTAGCGAGAGGATGGGTAAACTCCTCTGTCAGCAGAATCTCATGGCTATAAGCCATGAGAGTGTCAAGTCTGTCGGCTAGCTCACGCGACTACCTTCAAGTTAAAAAACCACAGGAGGTAGTTGGTCATGGGGAGGGGTTCCCCGACTTGAGGCAACTGGCGTGGAAACCCCCGTTCTGCCCGCTGCCTCACTAAAGTAAGGTCGCCCAATATGATTAAGATTTAATGGCGAGAAAATTTTGCTGGAAAGGACGAGAAAATAGCAATTTGCATTCTGGTTTCTTCATATAAGTATGTCCAGGTACTTACAAGATCGCATCGACTCGCGATCGCCCTATCAGCTATTGGCGGAAGAAGTCGTACCCCTCTACTATAATCAAGACAATCAGGGTGTCCCCCATCGCTGGGTACAGATGATGAAGGCATCTGTTAAAACTAACGCTCCCTTATTTAATACCCACAGGATGATCATAGACTATGTCTCCCAGGTGTACGTCCCAGAGATTGCTGCCCGGTTTGAGCCGATTTTGGCTAAAGTATACTAAAAACGGCTGATTTCTGGACTTTTGCCTGGGCAGAAAAACTTTGCCTGTAACCTCAAGCGCGATTTTAAAAGTAAAGCGCTAAACCGTGCAGAGTATACTACTCTAGGTTGTAGGGGGACAGGAGCGTGTCTGCTAATCCAAAATCCAAAATTGTATGACCCTTTGGCAAGCTGATTTTTACAAACGTCCTACCATAGGAGGGGTTGTATGGGAGTTGTCAATTTGTGATCCCACTCGGAGCTTAGAGTACACCGCTCAGTGTCCCCAGTCCGAAGCAAATTCCAATTGGGTTACTACTCAATTGCAACTAGCTTGTGGGGGACAATTGCCTGATGTGATCCAGGTCTTTCGTCCCCAATCCTTAAGTTTAATTGCAGCAGCTGGACGTAGCCTAGGTATAAATGTTGAACCTACCCGGCGCACTCTGGCTTTGAAGCAGTGGTTAAAAGAAAAACAACTCCCCCTGAGGGTAGAGAAGCCACCACCAACACCTTTACCAGAAAAACTTTGGGGTGAGGAGTGGCTGTTTGCATCTCTGGGTGCTGGTGATCTTGTGGATATCTTTACAGAGCGCCCTGTGCCTATTTTGCATATCCCAGAATATCTCACCCCCATCAATCTGGGCTTGGCTTCAACTATTTCTGTTCCCGGTGTAATAATTTATGGTGGGCGGCAATCAATGTCCTTAGCACGGTGGTTAAACCAAGCCGTCCCCGTGGCTGTAAATTATGTGGCAGGTCAACCACATGGTCTGGTACTAGAGGCGGGTCTCGGCGATCGCTGGGTTCTAGTTACCTTTGCAGATTCAGAAGTAGCAGCTGCAGCTCAAACCTATGAACAGCGAAAACTCCCCTGTCACGGTCTACATTTTTTACTAGTACAACCCGATGATTCAGGCATGACCTACAGTGGTTTTTGGTTATTGCAAGATGAAGAGTTAAACTCTACTTGAGAAAGTGGATATAAGTAATACTACTAGGGGAGGGAGTAAAAGGGTAGCAGCTACAAACAACGCTACCAAAGCCGACACAAGTACGGCACCCGCCGCGCAGTCTTTCGCGATTTTTGCTAAATCATGGTAAGTTTGCTTAACTGTCAAGTCTACAATAGACTCAATGGCTGTGTTAACTAACTCTAGTGCTAAAACTAAGCCACTAGTTACTCCAATTACGGCTATTTCCACTGTCTGTAAATGCAAAAAAATGCTCAAGGCGATCGCCAGAGCGCACACACTTACATGAATCCGAAAATTTCGTTGAGTTTGAAAACTATAGGTGATTCCAGCCCAAGCATATTTAAAACTCAGGAATAAACTTGGTGCAATTTGCCAGGACCACTCCCGTTGTTTATTTACCAATTTTTGTGTGCAGTTTGGTGTGGGTGGTGGGGAAACTTGTTGGGACATAGGCTTAAAAATAACAAAATCCAGAGATTCCGCAGTAATTGTGAATTGGTTTTCGGGCAACAATAGACAGATTTATCTGTGAAAATAACAGTAAATACGCAAATATTAATATTCTAGGTTAATAGCAATACCAATTGAGTTTAGTAGTACTACTTGTTGCTTTAACATTTGGCTCAAACTGCTTTCGTCAGGATGATCCCAGCCCAAAAGATGCAATAGGCCGTGGGCAACTAGCCAAGCTAGCTCCGTTGACAAACTGTGTCCCTGTTGTTGGGATTGAAGGTGTGCTGTATCCACAGAAACGATAATATCACCTAAATACAAAGGTGCATCGGCAAGCATTTCACTAGTCTGTGGGCACTCTACCTCTAAAGCCGCAAAGGCTAAAACATCCGTCGGCTCATTCTTTTGCCGATACTGGGTATTTAGTATTTGAATTTGTGCGTCGTCTGTTAACCTTAACCCTATTTCATAACTTAGTGCTATTGGTAGCCAAGGTTCAAGTATTTCCACCCAGCTATCGAACCAGCTTTCCCACATTTGGGCACTAATGTGGGAATGAGGTTGTCTAACATTTATAGCTGCTGCTGAGGAGAGGTTGTCCAGACATTCCTCTACGTATAGCTCGACTCTTGGGGGCACAAATTCTCCTAGTGAGTTAGGTAAGCAAGACCTACAAGGACAGTTAACAGCCCCACAGCGGTGAGGGCAAAATGTTTCAGGGATATTCCACCTTTTCTCACCATATTTCGCATAGCGAGTTTGACGTAGCTAGGTTGAGGCTCTTTTGCCGGAGAATTGCTCATAAGGAAACTCGGTAAGTGGGAAACTCAGCGGCTAAAGCCGTTGAGAGGGAAACGACGCGGCGACTTTAGTCGCAGTGAATCTTTTTCGTTTACCATTACCGCTTTGGGGTTGTTCGGTTTGGTGTACCAATATAATTGCACTTTCAATGGGACAGTTACCATTCCAAATTAAACAACCCTGTACGCATAATGGTTTCGCTCTGTGGAGCCTCCCTTTCGGGGTAATGTGAGTTATGTGCAAAGCACACGCTTCGCGAATGACGGGTTATCAGAGCTTGTTGAGCTAGCAGCACTGTCTCAGTGACCGAGCCAATTTTAGATTTTAGATTTTGGATTTTAGATTGGTGATGAGTTAGTTAGGAGCAGGTGTTAGCCCGGATTTCTCACCACAATTCTCAAAGCCTTATAAAATCTAGATTCCGGTGTTTCACACTGCATCAAAAAATAACCCATTAAAAATGCCCTAAACATATCCTGGGTAAGGATTACGAGGATTGTGATGGCGAAGCGCCCACCGGAGGTGATCGCGGGGCTTGTGAGAAATCCGGGTTAGGTGTTTGTTTAGAGTTCCTCCTAATCTAAAATCTAAAATCCAAAATCCAAAATTCAGGGACCTTAAGACTGTTTAACCACCAGTGACAGAGCCGGGGATAGCTTGGCATCCCAGGGTGTCGTGACTCAAATAACGTTTACCTATTGCTAGGTGGTCTGGTCAACACAGCTTGCTTGATTTCTCTTACAGAGCTTCAACCCTTTAAGGGCTGGGTTGCTGACAGATTTTTTGTATCTAGACTCTTATCTAACTTTAACAGCTACATTGGGGTGCAGTTGCCATTTTGTCCAGGGACAGTTGAGAGACTGAGAAATATTAATGTATACTACTATAAGTTGATAGAATTTTAGTAGTTTTACAGAGAGTAATTAAAATGACATTAATACTGCGGAATATTACCCCCAATATTGATAATTCCTATAACCCCAACCCCATTAGTTGGCATAGGTTATGGGAACTGACGGGACTTTACATCCAGCGGTTTTCTTACCATATTTACGCTTACAGCATAATTCTCAGTGTGATGCTGCTAACCTTTGGGAGTTTAATTTTCCTAGTTATTCACTGGTCATCCCGCAAGCTGTTAAGAGTTCCCACCCCTGGTATCATTGTGGGCATTAGGCAAAATGACTTCAGATAATTATCATTGTGGGTAAAAGTAGTTGAACACCAATTTCTATCAGGGATGGAAACAAATTTTCCTATGACAAGCGACAATATACTTACCCACAAACGGATTCAAGTCAGGGTTCCCAACAACTACCACCAGGAACCCATAATTTCTCGTCTGGTATCTAACTACGGACTCACTGTAAATATTACAGCAGCGCTTCTGGCGGCTAATGCCGTTGGTGATGGTTGGTTTAACTTAGAATTACAAGGAACAGAAATCCAAATTCAAAAAGGGCTAGCCTATCTTCATGAATTAGAGCTAGAAATTTGGGATGAGAATAGGGTTGATCAGTGGTAGATTGATGGGGAGGTGGGTCGTGGGTCTGTAACCGTCCCCCTACCTCTCAAGGATAAATCAAGGGTTTTGACGATTTTAGAGGCAGGTGGCAGGAGGAATCCCCATAAATAGGGTCTGCTGAAAAAGTCTAGAAATTGAATCTAAGGTCCACAGAGGTTGAAAAATTTGACTTTTGGCAATCCCACTTGATAGGCGCTCTAGGTAGGCTCCTTTGGGGAGCATGTCACCTTTTAAAAGTGATTAATAATACTTGTATACCAGAACAGATAAAAGGGAGCAAGTAACAGGATTGAAATTTTGACAACAAGGATAGTTCGCAAATAATTGACATAAGCGAAAAAATGGGTATCAAAAACTACCCTAGTTATTTTGTTACTTGCTGCCCTTTATTCTTACTGGGATATAAGTATTATTAATCACTCTTCAAAGGTGACATGGTCCCACTAGTTTCTCCCGGTTCCTGGCGAAGTGGAATGAGGATCACAAATTCAGAGCCTTGGGCTGGAGAAGAGTGACATTCGATGGAACCACGATGTTTTTCGACGATAATTTGACGAGCGATAGCTAATCCTAATCCTGTGCCTTGACCAACAGCTTTAGTGGTAAATAAATAGTCAAATATTTTTTGTTTGACTGGTGGAGTCATGCCAATAC
>Ga0116227_10014082_pt1 | contig 12319 bp, 11 predicted proteins | sample S1TSphgellanicum_FD_89693 | JGI IMG/M metagenome (GOLD analysis project Ga0116227, IMG submission 89693) | Host-associated microbial communities from peat moss isolated from Minnesota, USA - S1T2_Fb - Sphagnum magellanicum MG | ecosystem: Host-associated > Plants > Peat moss > Unclassified... | reverse complement strand
TCGGCGTCAAGATCGCGCTCGACGACTTCGGCGCGGGCGCTTCGTCGTTCGGCTATCTGAAGGAACTACCGGTCGACTTCCTCAAGATCGACGGCCACTTCATCCAGCATCTGCTCGAAGACAAGCTCAACAACGCCGCGGTGCGCTGCTTCTGCGACGTCGCGCGCGTCATCGGGGTCAAGACGATCGCGGAGTTCGTCGAGCACAGCGAGGTGCGCGACGCCCTGCGCGAGATCGGCGTCGACATGGCGCAGGGCTATCTCGTGCATCGTCCGGAGCCGCTCGACGCGCTGATCGCCCGGGTCAACGACCGCTGCGTCGCGGCCGTGGCCTGAGGCGCAGCGCGAACCCCGCTTACGCCGGAATCACGGTGCCGTAGCCGCCGACCCCGACGTTGCCGTCGCGTTGCGCGATCGCTTCGTCGAGCAGCGTCTGTTCGGCTGCCTTGTGCGCCGTCGAGAAGCGCACGCTGATCGCGCAGATGCCGGTCACCAGCACCACGACGCCGAGGGTCCACAACGTGTTCGAGGTCGACGGCGAGGCCTTGTTGATGAAGCCCGCGATCACCGCGCCGACGTTGCCGCCCGCGCCGATCACGCCCGCGACACCACCCAGCGCCTTGCGATCGATGAACGGCATCAGCGCGTAGATCGCGCCGCACGCCATGTGCGTGAAGAGGCCGAAGAACGACATCGCGGCGATCGCGAGGCCGACCGACGGGACCTTGCTGAACATCAGCAGGCCGACGCCCTCGCCGATCATGCAGATCATGAGGAACAGCGTGCGACCGTCGAGGCCCTTGGTCCGCGCGATGCGGTCGCTGAAGATGCCGCCGAGCGCGCGCGCGAACAACGCGAGCGCACCGAAGATGCCGGCCGCGAGTCCGGCGCTCTGCAGCGACAGGCCGAAGCTGTCGACGTAGTAGCTCGCCGCGATGTTGTGGATGAAGATCTCGATGCCGAACGACGCGCCGTACGCGGCCGCCAGCACCCACACGCGGTAGTTCTTGCACGCTTCCGCGAAGATCGCCCAGCCGCCCTTCTTGCCCGAGTCGACGGCGATGCCCTGCGCGCGCAAGTCGACGATGTCGCCCTTCGGCGTGTCCTGCGTGAAGCGTGCATAGACAAAGCCCATGACGATCATGGCGATGCCCGGCACCAGCATGGCCACGCGCCAGCCGTAGGCCTGCTCGACGCCGAGGCTGACGACCGCGGTCACGATCAGCGGCATCATGGTCTGCGTGACGCCGCCGCCGGCGTTGCCCCAGCCGCCGACGGTCGCGTTCGCGGTGCCGACGACGTTGGGCGCGAACATCACGCTCGTGTGATATTGCGTGATGACGAACGAGGCGCCGATCGCACCGATCGCGAGGCGCAGGAACAGGAAGACCTCGTAGCTCTTCGCGAGCGACAGGCCGAGCACCGGCAGCGCGCCGATGAACAGCAGCCACGTGTAAGTGCGACGCGGACCGAAGCGATCGCAGAGCGGCCCGACGATCAGCCGGACCAGGATCGTGACCGCGACGGCCGCGATGTTGATGTTGGCGATCTGGTCTTTCGTCAGACCGAACTCGTTCTTGATCAGCGGCATCAGCGGCGCCGCCGCGAACCAGGCGAAGAAGCAGATGAAGAACGCCATCCACGTGATGTGGAAAGCCTTCATCTGCGGCGTGGAAATACTGAACAGCTTGATGCGCGTGGCCTTCAGGGCCTTGACATCGACGGGGACGGGTGCGAACAGCATCGAGTGCTCCTGAAACGAATGGCGAAACGGCCTCGCGATCGGTCGCGTCGCCTGGGGCGGATGCCGGTGGCCGAAGCCACCGGGGGATTCAGCGGAAGAGCCGGTTTACACGCCGAGCTTCGCGGCGATCTTCGTCAAAAGGTCGTGGTTGGCCGACATCATCGCGGCGTTGCTCTTGAGCAGACGGCTGTTGGCTTCGAGCAGCGCGTGGTTGGCCGCGAGCGATTCGGAGTTGCCGACCACGACATCGCTGTTGCCCTTCAGCACTGCGAAGTTCCTGGACAGCGCGTCGGCGTTGGCGCCGAGCTTGCTCGCGTTCGCGACCATCACGCCGTGGTTGTCTTCGAGCAGCGCGTGGTTGGAGACCAGCGTCTCGCTGTTGGCGGCGATCAGTGCCTGGTTCTCGGACAGGGCACCCTTGTTCGATTCGAGCAGCGCATGGTTGGAGACCAGCGTCGACGCGTTGGCTTCGATGGTCTTCTTGTTGCCGACCATCAGGCCCTTGTTGGACTCGAGCAGCGCGTGGTTCAGCGTCAGGCTTTCCGCGTTGCCGACCAGCACGTCGTGGTTCGACGCGAGCATCGCCTTGTTGCCGGCAAGCGCTTCGCTGTTGGCACCGAGCTTGGCGGTGTTCGACGAGAGCACCGTCTTGTTGGCGGCGAGTGCCGCGGCGTTGGCGCGCACCGCGACCGCATTGCCGGCCAGGATGGTGTGATTGCTGTCGATGCTCGCCTTGTTGCTCTCGAGCAGCGCGTGATTGTCGACCAGCGTGGCGGCGTTGGCTTCGAGGGTCTTCTTGTTGCCGACCATCAGGCCGTGGTTGCTTGCGAGCGTGGCGTGATTCTCTTCGAGCGTGGTCTTGTTGTCCTTCAGCATGCCGCTGTTGGACGAAAGGGTATTGCTGTTGGCTTGCAGAAGGGCGTGGTTCTGGGTCAGAAGATCCTGGTTGCCTTCGATCGATGCGACTTGGGTTGTGCTCATTGGAACGATCCTCGATGGGTTCATGGGTGCAGAGAAACTGCGGTCATGACTCGGCCGGAAGGCCGCGAGGAACGCGCATCGATGCGCGCTGAGACGCGTGTCACTGCGTCTGGCCGTTGCAGCGTTGGAACGGCCCGACCCGACAACTAGCAATTCGTGTGCCGGGCAGCACGCATATTGCTTTGCTCCTCTGAAGAGGCCACGATCGACGTGGGCGACCGATCCTGGATCGCGTGGCTGCACGACCGAAAGTAGGCGGCCGACCCCCGTCTTGAGGCACGCGATGCACCACGACGCGTCGAGCATCCGCTCCACGTTCTGCTGAAACGGGAACCCCGATGTACCGAGCCTTGCTCGCGACCGAAGCACCGTGGCCCGCCGCCGAGCTGCGCGACGATCTCGTCGAGGCCGGCGTCGACATCGTGGCCGAAAGCGAGGACGCGAGCGACCTCGCGACCGTGGCGGTCCGCAGCGCGGCCGACCTGGTGGTCGCGGCATCGGCCAGCCCGTCGACGCGGATGTTCGAGGCCGCGCGCATGCTGGGCACGCTCGCGCCGTGTCCCTTCGTGCTGTTCACGGCGGACGGCGACAACGCGAAGATCGAGCAGGCGAGCGAGTCCGGGGTGCACGCCTACGTCATCGACGGTTACGCGAAGCATCGACTGCTGTCGATCATCCAGGTCGCGCGCGCGCGGTTTCGGCACGAGCAGCTGATGAAGGAAGAACTCGTCGGCCTGTCGAGGCGCTTCGAGGAACGTAAGCTGGTCGATCGCGCGAAGGGCATGCTGATGCGTTCGCGCGGCATCACCGAAGAGGAAGCGTTCGAGATGCTGCGCAACCTCGCGATGCGATCACGCCAGCGCATCGGTGTCGTCGCGCAGAGCGTGAGCGACATGTCGCGTGCCGGCGAGGCGGTCAATCGCGCGGGTCAACTACGGATGCTGTCGCAACGCCTCGTGCTCTGCTACGCGCAGTCGCTGTCCGGCTACGCGGCCGATGCGGCGGCGCAGATCATCCGCGATTGCATCGAACGCGTGGAAGCCAACCTCGGCATCCTGCAAAGGGCGATCAGCACCGAAGGCTACGGCGAGCTGGTCGAGCGCGTGGCGCGCAGTTGGGAGTCGGTCCGACCGATCTGCGAACAGACCCCGGAGGCGGCACGGCTCGGCACGCTCGACGCGTGCAGCGAGCAGATGCTCGTCGACGCCGAGTCGCTGACCGAGTTCCTCGAGACCTCGGGCCTGGTAGCGAGCCTGCACGTCATCAACGTGGCGGGTCGGCAGCGCATGCTCGGCCAGCGCATCGCCAAGCTGTGCTTCCTGGTCGCGCGCGAGCCGACGGCGTCGCGGCTCGCGCAGCTGACCGCGCTCGCGACCTCGTTCCAGACCGCGCTCGACTATCTGCAGAAGCTGCCGCTGTGGTCGCCTGCGATCGCGAGCCATCTCGACAACGCGACACTCGAGTGGCGGCGTCTCGACGGGACACTGCGCGACATCGGCGATCGAGCGGCGTTGCCGCGCGTCGCCGACGCGAGCGAGCGGCTGCTCGAAGCATCGGAACGCCTGACCGACCAGTACGAGCAGGCGATGCAGACGCTGATCGGCGAACGGATGGGACGGATGCGCTGACCCGTCCTGCTCAATGCGATACGGGCCGCGTGTTGACCGGCAGACAGAGCAGCGCCGTCATGAGCGCGAGCGCGACGTGCACCGCATAGACCGGCGTGAAGTCGGAGCGCACCAGCGGACCGTGACCGAGCAGCACCACCGTCAACGCGACGCCGATCACCGCGCCGATCTGTCGCGTCGCCTGGTTGACCGCGCTGCCGACGGCATATTGATGGATCGGCAAACGATTGACGGCCGCCGCCGACAGCGACGGCATGGTCATGCCGGTGCCGATGCCGGCCAGCAGTAGGCCCGGCAGCCAGTGCGTCAGGTAGGCCGGCTCGACGCCGGGCACGAACAGGTACCAGAGACCGCTCGCCGCGTAGACCAGCGCACCGCCGATCAGCAGAGGCCGGTGTCCGAAGCGCGCGGCGATGCGCCCCGACAGCACTGCGACCGGCGCGACCAGCAAGGGTCCGGGGGCGACCCCGATGCCGGCCTGCGGCAACGTGAAGTGCCAGATCGCGCGCATGTAGAAGAAGAACGCAAAGAACATCATCGCGAACGCCGTGCCGTACGTGAAGGTCGCGAGGTTGACGAAGGCATACGTGCGGTTGCGGAACAACGCGAGGTCGACCAGCGGTGCCTTCGCGACCTTCGCCCAGGCGATGAAGAGGCCGAGGCAGGCCACGCCGAGCCCCGCGCTCGCGAGATGATCGAACGTCGTCCAGCGTTTCGATTCGGCTTCGACGATGCTGAGCGTGATGGCGCCCACGCCGACGATCAGCAGCAGCATGCCGATCAAGTCGACGTGACGACGTGCGTCGGGCACGCGCGCTTCCTTCAGGACCGAAATCCCTTTCCACAGCGAGATCGCGCCGAGCGGCAGGTTGATGTAGAACGCCCACGGCCAGCCGAAGCGCGCGGCCATCAGCGAACCGAGGCTCGGCCCGACCGCGGCGGCCACCGCGCCGACCGCGCCCCAGGACGCGACGACCACCGCGCGACGATCGTGCGGGAACGCGGCCAGCACCGCGGACAGCGACGCGGGCGTCAGCAGCGCCGCACCGACGGCCTGCGCGACGCGTGCCGCGATCAGCACCGCGACGTCGTGCGACAGACCGCAGGCCGCGGACGCCGCGAGGAACAGCGCGACGCCGATCAGGAACACCTTCTTGCGGCCGTGCGTGTCCGCGAGGCCACCGGCCGGGATCAGCAGCGCCGCGTAGACCACCGTGTACGCGTTGATGACCCACGAGAGTCCGGCCGCGGTCGCATCGGGGAAGCCGGCCCTGAGCGAATCGAACACCGCGTACAGCATCGTCGCATCGAGCGAGACCAGGAACACCGCGATGCTCGAGACCCAGAACACGATCCAGGGCGATGGCTGCCCCGGCTTCGCGACCGCGTGAGGGATGGTGGCAGCAGGCGTGGTCATGATCGTCTCGTCGGAAAGGACATCAGGCTGGCGGCGCGAGATAGCTCGGAGCGTCGGCGGACAGACCACGATGCACGCGCCGCGTGTTCTCGTCGCCGAGCACCTGCTCGGCGCCCGCTTCGAGGCCGTCGAACGCCTGTCGCACGATGTCGTCGCTCGACATCTTCGGCAGGTCGATGCCGCGCGTGAGGTCGGTATCGACGAAACCCATGTGCACGCCGACGACCTGCGTCTTCTGTTCGCGCAGCTCGTTGCGCAATCCGTTGGTGAGCCCCCAGGCCGCGCTCTTGGACGCGCCGTAGACCGCGAGCATCGGACGATTGGTCCAGCTCGCGATCGACAGCACGTTGATCAGGCCACCGCCGCCGTTGGCCGCGAGGATCGGCGCGAAGGCGCGCGCCACGAACAGCGGCCCGAAGAAATTGACTTCGAGATGCTTGCGCGCTTCGGCCACGGCGTCGTCGGCGAAGAAGCCGCCGAACTGCGCGATGCCGGCGTTGTTGACGACCAGCGTGACATCGCCGCAACGAGCGGCCGCCGCCTGCACGGCCGCTTCGTCGGTCACGTCGAGGGCGATCGGCGTGACACCGGCCAGCGTCACCGATCCCGGATCGCGCGCGGCCGCATAGACCTTGCGGGCGCCGCGCTCCAACGCGATCCGCGCGAACGCGAGACCGATGCCGCGATTGGCGCCGGTCACGAAGACCACCGCATTGGCGAGCTTCACGACGCGACCCGCACGGACGCGACAGCCGTATGTGATATGACGATCATCATATTTCTCCGTTGAACGAGGCGAGATGTCCTGTCGATCATTCGGGTGCATAGCGTGCGACGAGCGTCGCACGCGTCGTCGCGAGCAAGGCGCGTCCGGCCGCACCATCCAGCGCGCGCGCCATCTGCAGACCGCCGACCAGCGTCGCGGCGATGATGCCGGCTTCCGCAGCGGGCGCCCAGGCCGGCAGCAGCCGTTCGACACGCCGGACCAGCGCACGGACGCGACGGGCCGAAGCCTTGCGGACCTCGGCGCTCTGACGCGGCATCTCGCTACACAACGCGGCGACCGGGCAACCCGCGTCGTGCGCCTTCAGCAAACGGTCGGCAAGGTAGCTTTCGATGAAGAGGCGCAGCGCCGCCGGTTCGCCTTCGCCGCCGTCCACGACGGCCGCGGCGCCGCTCGAGCGGCCCGCCTGCTCGATCGCCGCGATCAGCAGCGCGTCGCGCGACGGGAAATGCGCGTAGAACCCGCCGTGCGTAAGGCCCGCTTCGCGCATCACTTCGGCGACACCGACACCCGCGTACCCGCGCGCGCGGATGGCGCGTGCCGCCGCGGCGACGATGCGCTCGTGCGACTGTTGCTTGCGGGTCTGTCCGGTCGTCGTGGCGTCCATGTGCAGCACTGTAACACCAGAATATGATGATCGTCATATTTTGATGCGCAACGATGGCCTGTTCAGACGATGAACGTGAGATGCGTTCACCCCGTGAACAGAACCCGGAACGCGCGGATCGCGGTTTTCAGTACAACGTGTCCTTCTGTCGAGCCGGCAGTTCGCGGTCGTAGGTCGCACCGTCGAAGCCGCCGGCAGTCAGCGCGGAAAGGATCTGTCCGGCAGTCGGCAGGCTCCCGCGATCGACCGCGGTCCGCGGGTCCCACAGCTTCGAGCGCTGGATCGCGCGGGCACACTGGAAGTACACGCGCTCGACCGTCACCACCAGCACGCACTTCGGCGGCTTGCCGTCCATCGCCAGTCGGTCGAGCAACGACGGCGCGACGCTGATGCGTGCGCTGCCGTTGACGCGCAACGTCTCACCGACACCGGGGATCAGGAACAGCAGCGCCACGCGCGGATCGACGACGATGTTGCGCAGGCTGTCGATGCGGTTGTTGCCGCGCCGCTCCGGCATCAGCAGCGTCCTCTCGTCCTCGACGACGACGAACCCGGCCGGGTCGCCGCGCGGCGATGCGTCCAAGCCGCCCGGTCCCGAGGTCGCGAGGATGGCGAACGGCGACGCTTCGATCAGCGCGCGATAGTGCGCGTGGACGAAGCCGACCTCCTTGTGGATCGCGGCGGGGCTGAGGTCTCCGAACAAGGCTTCGAGATTCGCGAGCCCGCTGATGAAGTGATCGGCTGGAACAGTCATGAACGCAAGCCCTCGTCGGTCGGCGCTGCGTCATGCCGGACGCATCACACGTGCATCACTCGCATGCGGGTCGGGGTCGTCTCGACGTCGTCCTCACCGCGGCGGCATCGTGCCGGTCCGCAGTGCATGCGCCCACCCGGGCCGACGATTGCGCTCCGCGAGAACGGCCATCGGCTCGGCATCATAGGGGACCGCGATCAGCAGAACGACCCAACGATCGTCGATCCGCTCGACGATCGCATAGCGCGCATCCGGCGCGTGGTTCTCGACCACGTGATCGAACGGATGCGCATCCTCGTAAGCCGGCAGGCCGACGCTGCCCGGATTGAAGATCAACGTGCCGCGGCGAGCGCGCACGACGCGCGGCACGTGCGTGTGCCCGCAGGCGACCAGTGAAGCGCTCACGGTGCCGAGCCTCTCGTCGATTTCGTCCAGGGTCGCGGCGCGCAGGCCCGTTGCGTCGAGCGATTCGAGGAAGTATTCGATGTCGCTGCGCGGTGAACCGTGGCACAGATGGATCTCGCCGCGGTCCTCGACCGGCTTCTGCGCGGCGATCCAGGCGAGTTGATCGGCGGTCAGTTGGCTGCGCGCATACGCGTCCGACGGGTGTTGCCCGCCCCGTCCCTGACTCAGGATCGCGCGTTCGTGGTTGCCGGCCAGATGGAACCAGCCGCTTCGCATCAGATAGTCGGCCGTCTCGCGCGGGAGCAGCGGCCCCGACAGACTGTCGCCGAGGTTGACTACCTCCGTGACGTCACGCGCCCGAAAGTCGCGGACCACGGCTTCGAGGGCCGGCAGATTACCGTGGATGTCACTGACGAACGCGATGCGCATCGGATCGGATTCCTTGTCCACGCAGTGTGCCATCGCCGCGTTGAATCAGGGCGTGAACTCGTCGCTGCTCAAGTCGCACGCGATCCCGTCGATGCACGTCGCAAGCGGTCGCGCGGAAGCGACACTCGCGGATGGAGCGGCTTGTCGCCGTCGCAGCCGTGGTATTGAATCGACCGAACGACACGCGGTCCGTCGAAAGGCAAGACGAAACGCGTCGCCGACCCGACCAGTGGCCCGGAACTTGCAGTTTGCTTTGCGATACTCGCTGTAGAAGATCATGGACGCCCTCGACGCTTTCGACCCCGATGTCTGCAGGCCGCTGTGCCGGGAAGACCTGCAGACCGGCGGTCGGCGCGACGCCTATATCCGCAAGATGCTGGCGGACGCGGCGTGGAGCGAGACGCAGCTCGCCGAGTCGCTCGAACGCACGCTGCGGCGCGGTCCGAAGGGCGACATCTGGATCTTCGCGTACGGCTCGCTGATCTGGAACCCGATCTTCCCGGTCGCCGAGGAACGCGTCGCCCAGGTCCACGGGCTGCATCGCTCGTTCTGCATCTGGTCCCGGATCGGCCGCGGTTCACCCGATCGACCGGGTCTCGTCCTCGGGCTCAATCGCGGCGGCAACTGTCGTGGCGTCGTCCTCAGGCTCGAGCAGAAGCACATCGCCGAAGAGCTCGCGCTGGTCTGGCGGCGCGAGATGGTGACCGGCGCCTACAAGCCGACCTGGATCAAGGCGCGGACGGACGAGGGGCCCGTACATGCCATCGCCTTCGTGGCCGATCGTCGACGCGACAGCTTCGCCGCGGGACTGTCCGAGGACGATGTGGCGCGCATCGTCGGCAGCGGGTCGGGTTTCCTCGGCAGTTGCACCGAGTACCTGGCGCAGACCACCGCCGGGCTCGCCGCGCGCGGCATCCAGGACGAAGGGCTCGCGCGGCTCGCACGTCGTTGCGGTTGCGCCGGGTAGGCCGCTGCTGGCCGGGTTCTGAGCCGGACATACCGCCAGACCCTGGTGGCCTCGGGGCGAGGCGACCCGCCATCGGCGGCTCGATCAGGCCGTGTCCGCTCCGAGCGCCCGGATTTCTTCGAGCATCGAGCGACACCCGTCCCGATCGAGACCGATCGGCTCCATCCACGCCAGGTCCCCGTCGTCGGGACGATCGTGGAAGTCGTCGACGAACTCGTGCGAGACGAGGTTGGCCCGCCACACGGCGGCGGCGATCGGGTCTTCGGGTTCGGTCTCGTCGACATGTTGATGGGCCGCCTGCACGATGCCTTCGGGAAGACCCCACAGCTCCAGCAGCGCAGCGCCCACCTGCGCATGCGTGAAGCCGAACGCGGCGTGTTCCTCGGCGACGACCGCGTCGTCGTCGCGGCCGCGCTGCCGCAGCAGCACATCGGCCTGGTCGGGGTACTGCGTCAACATCACGAGACGACCGACGTCGTGGAGGAGCCCGGCCATGTACGTCAGTTCGCCGGCGATGCCGGCGCGCAGCGCGAGATGGCGCGACAGCGCTGCCGTCAGGAGTTCGTGCTTCCAGAATTCGCGGGCGACCGCCGTGTCGTGCAGATACGCGAACAGCGGCCGCTGCAGCACGGCCACCGTCACAGTGCGGCGGATGAGGTCGAGACCGAGGACCGACACCGCCTCGGTCACCGTGCCGATGCGACGGCTGAGGCCATAGAACGGCGAGTTGACGATCCGCAGCAGATGGACGACCAGGGCCGGATCACCGGCGATCATCTTGGCCAGCTCGGGCGCGCCGATGTCCTCGCGATCGACGCTGCGGATCAGCTGTGCGGCCATGCCGGTGAACAGCGGCAGATGTTCGACCGTCGCGACGAACGTCTGGAGCGCCGCGACCGCGCCCCCGCTGTCCGCAGCCGCTTCATCCATGGCTTCGTTCATGCGCGCCTCTGTTTATCGGTACCGAACAGACGTTCATCGGTGCGGCCCCGTCGCCAAGACCGCGGACCCGCTACCTTCGATGCAAACGCCGATGCTGTCAATCTAGCGAGCCCGTACGCGGCGCGCGTCATGCAGAGCTTTCGAGGGCCGCCACTTCCGCGAGCAGCGCGCGACGCACGTCGAGGGTCAGGCCGAGTTCGTCCATGTGCTCCTGGTCGACGGCGTCCTCGGGCAGGTCCACCAGCTGGTGCCCGAGCGCGTTGGCGGCCCAGATCGTGGCGGCCAGCGGATCCGACGGTTCGGCGCGATTGTGGTGCTGTCCGGTCGAAAGCATCATCGCGTCCGGCATCTCCCAGGCTTTCAACAGTGCCGCTCCGACCAGCGCATGATCGAAGCCGAAGTGCCGTCGCTCCCATGCGATGACGTTCACCTCGTCTTCGCGCGGACCGAGCAGGTCGTCGGCGAGCTGAGGAAAATGCATCACCATGACCAGACGACCCACGTCGTGCAGCAGACCCGCCATGTACGCGACTTCGGCATCGGCACCCTTGCGCGAGTGCAGATGGCGCGCGATGGCGGCGCATAGCAGTTGGTGGCGCCACAGGACGCGCGCCCCGTCGGTGTCGTGCAGGTAGGCGAGCAGTGGTCGTTGCAACACCGCCGCGGTCACGATGCGGCGGATCTGATCGAGCCCGAGCACGGCGATCGCGTCCGTCGCGTTGCCGATCTTTCGATTGAGGCCGTAGAACGGCGAATTGACCTTGCGCAGCAGGTCCATGACGATCGCCGGGTCGCTCGATATGAGCCGCCCCATCTCGGCCATCGTCACGTCTTCGCGCTCGACACTGCTGATCAGTTGAGCCGCCATGCCGGTGAATAGCGGCAGGTGCTGGACCGCTCCAACCAGTTCCGAGAGCGTGACAGGCGCTCCCTGGTTCGACAGGTTGTCGTCGGTTGACTTGTCCATCCGGGTCCCGTCGCATGGCGTACATTGCCGTTGCGCAAAGCGAGTCTACCCCTCGACCGGTTCCGTTCAAACACGCGGAATGTAACCGGCAGGGCAAACGATGCGAGCGAGCCTCCCGCGTTCCAGTGGGCTAGAGTTCGAGCGCCGCGATCTCGTCGAGGATGCGCGCGCGTGCACCGATCGACAGGCCGATCTCGATCATCCAGGGTGACGCGACCTCGATGACGAGGGGTTCGTCCATCAGTTGATGCGCGATGCGGTTGGCGCGCCAGACCGCCACGCTCAACGGCGCTTCGGGTTGCACGTCCTGTTCGTGTTCCGCGATCGCTTGAACGATCAGCTTGGGCAGCCCCCAACGCGTGAGCAACGCACCGGCGACCTGCGCATGATCGAAACCGAACTGCGTCCGTTCGTAGGTCGTCGCGACGCGATCGTCGTCGGTTGCCGCGCCGAGGAGAAGGTCGGTCAGCTCCGGATGCTGGATCAGGATGGCCAGACGCCCGATCTCGTGCATCAGGCCGGCCATGAACGCCGCCTCGCCGTCGAGACCCGCGTCGTCCGCGAGATGACGGGCCAGCGCGGCGCACAACAATTGATGACGCCACAGAAGATGCACGACGCGCGTGTCGTGCAGGTAGGCCATCAGGGGTCTCTGCGTCACTGCGGCCAGCACCGTCCGACGGATCTGGTCGATG
>Ga0116227_10014081_pt1 | contig 12322 bp, 7 predicted proteins | sample S1TSphgellanicum_FD_89693 | JGI IMG/M metagenome (GOLD analysis project Ga0116227, IMG submission 89693) | Host-associated microbial communities from peat moss isolated from Minnesota, USA - S1T2_Fb - Sphagnum magellanicum MG | ecosystem: Host-associated > Plants > Peat moss > Unclassified... | reverse complement strand
CTAGCCCGGCGTGGTCCGGTTCATTTCCTTGGACAAGCGGTACGCCATGAAGGCCAGCAACAGGACACAGAGGGTCAGCACCGTCCATAGCGACACCCGCTTCCAAGGAAATTTGGGCTGGGGTTCGATCAGACGCGAGCGCCCGCCGAGTACGCGCCGCTCGCCGAGCGTCGCCGGCAGGACGGCGACGCTCTCCGGAATCGAACGCAGGTTGGACTCTGCGTTTTGTGCGGTGGCACTGCCGAAGGCCAACAAAAAGGGACCCGCGCCGCGGGCAAGAAATGTCAGTTCCGCCGGCCGCCAACCGACCTGCAGGCGCAGCGGCTGTGTCGCACTGACCCCGCTTGGCGCGCTCACGCGTGCCAGCCAGTATCGGTCCGAATCCACCACAATATCGAGCGGGTCATTGTGCAGCTCGGCGTCGCCGTTCATGACCCGGTAGAACTGGGTCGTCGCGACCCGCCGCCAGGCATCTTGCGCGTGCATCCTGGAGAGCAGCTCCACGCCGATGACGGTGTTGCGCTCGGGCAGGGTCAGGTTGACGCGGTCGACCGGCAGATGCGCGCCCACGTCGAACTCGTACTCGAGCGGCGCGGCGGCGCTCGCGCTGCCGGCGATGTCGAGTGTGGAACGCGGCGCCTGCACCCGGGCGTCGGCCGCCTCCGCGATCACCGAAGTCAGTTCCAAAGGTGGGCTCGAACCCACCCACGAGAGCCGCCAATACTTCGGCCGCGTCGCCGGGACTTCGATGCGATTCTCCACCAGTTGCCGCCCGGCCGCATGCAGGTTCGCGATCGGCGCGGAATCCGCGAGCGTGCGCCAGATTGCAAAATCGTCGCTCGCCTCGACGCGTACGCGCCCGGTGAAGTCGGCGGCGCCGTCCGGCCAGATCAATTGCAGCGCGGACGCGGGAACCAGCAGCGGTCGTCCATCGAGGATGTATTGTTTGACTGTGCCGCCCGCCGTGACGGTCCCGCGGTTCTGCAGCCTGACGTCCGCGCCTGAGGAATCGATGGTGACGCGCACCGCGTCGGATGCCGCGGCGGTATCGCTGCGCAGCGGAAACAACGGCAGCGCGGTGCCCGGGCCGCGCGGAAGGGCGTGATCGGACGGCAGACTGAGCGCATAGGGCACGGCTTCTCCGCGCGCGTTGAACACCCGGATATCGGCAAGGCCGACGCGGGTCTGTTCGTAGACCGCCGCCGGCAGCGCCAAGCGATACGCGGCGGCATCGGCCGGCGTGACCAGCGGCATTCCATACGCAAAGTCCGACGGGGTGAGTTCGGCCGGCGCGACGTCCGCGGCCGCACGGCATTGCGCTGCCGTCGCGCAAGCCGCAACCGTCCACAGCACGATGATTCCGAGCTCGATGATTCCGAGCTCGATGATTCGCCGCTCGACGACCCCCAGCCCGCGTCGGCTCATCGTCGCGCGTCCGCCGCCGGCGGCAGCGGGGACCAGTAGCCGACGACCAGCATGAGCAATCCGACGCCGACGAACGATACGATGCGTTCGATCGAGCCGATGCGGGACAGGTCCACCAGGAAAAGCTTGGCGACCACCACCGTCAGCAGGGAGGCGCCCAGCAGCCACGCCACGCGGCTCGATTTCCGTGCCGCCACGAGCATGGTGCTGAGGGCGAGGACCGCCCAAAAAATCGAGATCGAGGTTTGTACGAGCGTCGACTCTGCGAAGGACTCGAGGGAGAAACCCACGCCGTACCATTGATGCAGAGTTCTGAGCAAAACGGCGTTGAGCCAGACGAAAGCGAGTCCTGTCGCCACGAAAGGCAGCAGCCGGCTGTCGACCGCCTCACGGCGCGCCGCCCGCACGAACATCCCGTAGCGGACGATCACCAGCAACACCAGGGCTTGCGCCACGTCGAGCGGATTCAACAAGGGTGCGTAGGGCAATGGGTCGGCGTCGCCGGGTAGCATGGCATTGGTGATCAGGCTCCACAGTCCGAGATACACGGCAAAGCCCAAGCCTGCCGTGAACAGATACGCGTCGCGGTGCGCGCCGAACGGCCATTTCATTCGAGTCACGCCATGAGGCAGAAAAAACAGCGCCACAGCCGCGATCGCCGCCCAGCCGGCGGCGGGCCACGACGGACTGCCCTGCACGGCCGCGTTGATTTGCCACGCCGCCTCCCAACTCAATAGTGCACACAGCAGCCACGCCGACCCGACGTGCAGCACCAATGCAGCGCCGGGGGCTCCCTCATGACGATGCGCCAGCCCGTAAAGCACAGCGAAGGCAAACGGCCACGCGATGAACCCGCCCCGCGCAAACGGATGCGGCACGATCCCCACGGCGAGCGCCGCACACAGCGCCATCACCGGCAACAGCGCCAGCGCCGTCACACGGGCCACCTGCATCGGGATCCGGCGATGGAATTCGCTCGATAGCCCCGCGGTCAGCGCAAAGAAACTCAAATCCGCCGCCGCGACATAGCCGGCGCGCACGTACTGGGTGATTTCACTCGCGCCGCCCAGCAACCACCAGAGAACTCCCCAGATAAACAGCACCGAGGCCAGGGAGTGTTCGTAGCCGCCCAGCCGGGTCCGATGGGTGTGCAAGGTCCGTGCGGAAAAAATCGACGCGCCACTCACGGCAAGCAGCCCAAGATAATCCCCCCACGCGAGCAACACGTGACCGCGGCCTGAATCGAACAGCGGCGCGAGCACGCAGCCGGCCGCGAGGGTCAACAGCGCGCCGGACAGCCGGGGCAAGACTCGTTGCTGTCGGCAGCCGATCCAGATCAACGCGCTGCCCTCGAGCGCCCAGGTGGCCGCATTCCAGCGTCCGTCGAGCGCGAGCGGCACCGCCAATGTCAGGAATGCGACCCCGAGCGCAATGAAGGCTTCGATCAACACACGTCGATCGGCACCGCGGCTGCGATGGAGCAGCCACGCGAGCAGCAGATACAAGGCACTCACGCCGACAGCGCTGAAGGCCAACACGAGCAGCCGATCGTGCAGCATGGCCGACTGCAGGCCGAAGGCCACGATCGGCAGTCCAAAGACCAGTGTGCCGTCGACGTAGCCGCGCAGGTTCGGCGGCTGGCGAAGCGTGAACAGAACCGCGACCGCCACATAGAATAGAAAAAACACCACGAGAAAGGGTTCGGTGGTCGCGAAGTCCTCGGCGCGGTAGCGCAGCACGCCCCACACCGTACCGATCACGAAAGTGAACAGGAAACCCGCAAGATTCAACGGTCGCCAGGCTTTGAACCAGGCGATTGCGACTATGCCGAAGTTCAACACCGCGTAGTAGCTGAACAGCACGACGTGATTGCCCGCGCCGGTGGAGGACAGAATTGGCGCCAGGAATCCGCCGGTCACCGCGAGCAACGCGAACGCGAGAGAATCCTGCAGCACCGCGAGGATTGCGGACAGCGCCGCGAGGACCGCCAGCAGGCCGAAGGCCGCCGGAGCCGGCAGCACCGAATAGAGATGCAGGGCCGCAAAGATGGTCAGGTTCAAGATGCCCACCGCGCCGCCCTGCAGCGCCAGGGCATAGCCAGGCCGCGACTTGCGCAACCGCCATCCGAGGACGAGCAGCACGAGGGCCCCGGCTGCAACGCCGGCCAGCCGGAACTCGATCGGCACGCGACTGTGCTCGGCCACATAGCGGAGCAGGAACGCCACACCGAAGAACAGAACGATGACGCCGGCGCGGACCAAGGAATTTCCGCCGATGAAAAACCCGCGGATCGCATTCACGATGCGCGGCACGGATTCGCGCGGCGGTTGTGCCGATATTCGCGGTGCGAAGGGCGCCGAGTCCGGCGGCAGGGCCGGCTGCGGCGGCAGGGCCGGCTGCGGCGGCGCGGCCGACACTTCCGCGTCGCGCGGCTCCGTCGCGGGCGCCGTCTCCGCCGCACGCTCCCGGCTGCGCTCGTCCGGGCGCGCCAGCAGGGCGCGCAGCTTGGCGATCTCATTTTCCAATCTCAGGATCTGGCCGCGAACCAGCGTCAATTCCACCAGTGCGTACCCCAGCAATGCGCCGGCCAGCATGTTGAAAACCAGGCTCCCGCCCGGCCCGATTTTCGCACCGAGAATCGCGCCCACCGCCGAAACGGCGAGGCCCATTGCCGAAAAACTTCCTTGATTTTGCATTGATCGGTAGCTTGCAGGTTCGCCCGGCGTTAAACAATACGACCGATCTTGAGTGACACCACGGTATTCTGCGGGTATCGTCTTTTGATACCAACTGCACGGAGATAACCCCATGTCGTCGGCGACTGCCGCCCTGCTCAGCGGAATCAAGGCCATTCTGCGGGCGCGCAAACTGACCTACCGGGAACTGGCCCGATCGATCGGCGTCAGCGAGGCCACGGTCAAGCGCGACCTCAGCCGCGGCAATTTCTCCTTGAAGCGCCTGGATCAGATCTGCGCCGCGCTCGACATCAGCTTGAGCGAGTTGACGCAGCCGCACGAAGGCGTGGAACTGGTCACGCAGATGAGCGAAGCCCAGGAAGTCGCGCTCACCAATCATCCGAAGATTCTGCTGGTGACCTACCTGCTGCTCAACGACTGGAAATTTCCGGAGATCGTCTCGGCGTTCCAGATGGACGAGAATGAACTCATCGACATCCTGCTGCGTCTCGACCGGTTGAAAATCATCGAATACCGCCCGCCGCATCGCATCCACAAGCTCACTTCCCGAAATTTCTCCTGGCGCAAGGACGGTCCGGTGCATAATTTCTTCGTCACCCGCTTTGCCCCGGAATACTTTCGTTCCGGCTTTGAAGGCACCGGGGATGCGTTTCGCTTCGTCGGCGGAATGCTGTCGGCGGAGTCGCTCGCGCGGTTCAAGGCATCGCTCGAGCGGCTCGCGATAGAATTCGAGGAACTCGCGCGCCATGATGCGCGCCTGCCGCTGTCCCGCCGCAATGGATGCAGCGCGATTCTGTCGGTGCGTGCCTGGGAATTCTCGGAGTTTACGCGGTTGCGGCGCAGGAATGCCGTGCGCGAACCGCAGCGATCGAGGTAGCAGCAACACACAGGAGTTCATGATGAAACCCGCACCCAGCGATTGGCCGCGCATGTCGAGCGCGGTCGTTTACCAGGACGCAGCCGCCGCCATCGATTGGCTGTGCGACGCTTTCGGCTTTCAGGTCCGGCTGAAAATCGAAGGCGAGAACGGCCGGATCGAACACAGCGAACTTGTCTACGGGGACGGGCTGATCATGGTCAGTCAGGAGACGACGCAATCGGAGCGGGCCTGGAAGAACACGATGCGCAGCCCCAAATCCCTGGGCGGCGCCACCACCCAGAGCGTCATGTTCTTCGTCGACGATGCCGACGCGCACTGCGAGCATGCGCGGGCACGCGGCGCGACGATCGTCGCAGAACCGCAAACGCAGGATTATGGGAAGGACTACTGGAGGGACCGCAGCTACGGGGCCGTCGATCCGGAAGGGCACCTGTGGTGGATCGTCGAACGACTCAGCTGACGTAGATGCAGCGCATGCCCTTCCGGAATCTGCTCTCGGTGCCCCATTGGAAATCGCGGCTGCTCTTGTGGGGCGCCGCGGCGGCGGTCGGCGTCGCCGCGGTCGGGTTCGCGGCGCTGGCCGATATCGCGCAGGCGGGATTGCGGCGCCTCATCGGTGTGGCGTGGTGGTCGCCGTGGGTGCTTGCGCCCGTCGGCTTTTTTGCCATTGCCTGGGTGACGCGGCGTTACTTTCGCGGCGCGGAAGGCAGCGGCATTCCCCAGACGATTTTTGCCTTGCGATCCGACGCCGGCGCGAAGGGTGAGGCAATCTTGAAGCCGATGGTGGTGGTCGGGCGCGTCGTGCTCGCCGGGCTCGGGCTGCTCTGCGGCGGTTCGATCGGCCGCGAAGGACCGACCGTGCATGTGGGCGCGGTCATCGTTCACAGCGTGGCGCGCTTCATGCCGCACGGCGGACTCGAGGCGCAGCGCCGGGCGCTGGTGTTGGCGGGCGGTGCCGCCGGCGTCGCCGCCGCGTTCAACACGCCGCTCGCGGGCATCGTGTTCGCCATCGAGGAATTATCCCGATCCTTCGAGGAACGCGCGAGCGGTACGACGCTCACCGCGGTCATTCTGGCGGGTGTGGTCGCCATCGCCCTGGTGGGCGACTACACCTATTTTGGACAGCCGACGGTGTTGCCGGCGGGGCACGCGATCAGCACCGGCATCCTGGCGGTCGCCGTCGCGTGCGGCCTCGCGGGCGGATTTTTCAGTCGTGTGACCCTGATGAGCGTGGCGCGGCTGCCCGGCATGCTCGGACGGCTGCGGACCGAGCGACCGGCACTGTTCGCCGGTCTTTGCGGATTGGCCGTGGCCGCCATCGGCGCGCTCTCCGGCGGACTGACCTACGGGACCGGCTACGAGGAGGCGCGCGCCATCTTGGCAAATCACGCGCATCTCGCCTGGCACTACGCCCCCGCGCGGGCGCTCGCGACCCTGCTTTCCTACCTGAGCGGCATTCCGGCGGGACTGCTCGCACCGTCGCTCTCGGTGGGCGCGGGATTGGGGCAGTTCATGGCGGACCTCTTCGGGCAGCCGTCCGCGGTACCCTTTGCGATTCTCGGCATGTGCGGCTATCTCGCCGGCGTGACCCAGGCGCCGCTCACCTCGTTCGTGATCGTCATGGAAATGACCGCCCAACATGCGATGGTCCTGCCGCTGATGGTGGCGGCCGCGGTTGCTACCGCCATCTCGAAATTGATTTCCCCGCCGCTGTATCAATCGCTTGCCGACCGCTACTCGAGGGCGCCTCCGGCGTCACCGCCCGACGCAGAAGTACCCCTCCCCGCGGCGGCCGCGGGCACCGCCCCGGCCGGCACGAGCACTACTCCTCCCTAGCCCGCCCCTGTCAGGCCTAATACTCGAATCCATACGACAGGCCGATGCTGCTGCCGGGGTCGCTCTCCGGTGTCGTGCCTTGCACGGAGACCGTGCCGTTTCCCAACCGGGTCTGCAGTTTCAAATGCTTGGTCAAATCCACATCGGCCTGCAGCTGGCTGGTGCCTTGCGTGGTCTGCTTCGCCTCGACGTAGACGCGCTTGGAAATGTAACGTCCGGCTTCGATGCTCGCCCCCGAATTCTCAGTGCCCGTGGCGGTGTTGGTCGTGCCGGAGCCGAAGCTCAAACGGTCGAGACCCAAGGTTTTCTGTATCTTGGCGAGCGGATTCAAGCCGCCGTCGCCACCCACGCCGCTCAAACTCGCGAGCGCCGCGGCAATTTGCGCCGCCTGCAGCCCGGAGAGCTGCGCTGCGTTGGTGCCGAAGAGCAGGCGGGCCATGATCTCATCCTGGCCGAGCCCCGGACTGCTGAATTCGAATTGCGGGGAATCCGCAAATCCGCTGATGGTCAACGTCACCGTCGCGTCCGACAGAGCCGCCGTCGCCGTGAAATCGAGCGAGGGATCGATCTTGTTCTTGAGGCCCGCGCCATTGAAACTGACACGTCCCGCGGTGAAATTGAGCCGGCTGCCGGCGAGTGAAAAATTCCCGCGCTGCAGGTCGAATCCACCGCTCACCACCGGCGTATCCGTGGTGCCGCTCACATGCATCTCTCCGCCGACCTCGATGTCGATTCCCCGGCCTTGCACCAGGATCTGCTGCGGCGCCTGCACCGCCACGTCCAATCCGATCACGAGTTGCTTGACGGGTGCCGGCGGTGCGGCTTTGCCGCGCCTGCGCACGTCGAGCACCGCGACATCCGGCGGCAGGCTGTTCGGGATCCCGATCAAGGTGCGATTCAAATGCATCGTGCCGGCGATGTCGAGCCGGGTCCGCGCACTGCCGGTCAGATGCAGATCCGCATTGAGATTCGAGGTGACCAATTTGCTCACGATGGGCTGCGCATTGACCGCCTTGAGCTCGAGATCCACCGGTATGCCCGCTTGCAGCACACCGATCGAACCGGTCATCGACAGCGTGCCCGGCGCCGCCGACCCGGTGAAGCTCTTGATCTGCAGCGTGCCGTGGCTGCCCACGACCTGGGCGGCGATGTCCGTGATGCTCACGCCGCGCACATAGTCGCGCACGCTCCCCTTCGTCAGCGTCAGCGTACCGCCGATCTCCGGTGCCGCGACGCTGCCGTCCACCGTGGCATCGATGGCGAGTGCGCCCGCGGCGTGCTGCCCACGGGCCTCGAGCAAGGGATTGATCATGCCGACATCGAGAGTTCCGCCGATCTTCAAATCCAATTCACCGTCGGCGGCGAGCGGCGCATGACCCGTGACGTTGAGCTTGGATTGAGCGCCCCCGATCAATCGAGCGTCGATCTCGGCCGTGTTACCCTGCAAACGTGCGCTCGCTTCCAAGTCGAGCGCCGGCAAGCCGAGCGCCGCGTCGTCGGCGAGTTGCATGCCGGTTGCCAGCAGCCGCACCTGCCCGGTCGGCGACGCGATGCTGCCCTGCAATTCCGCGTGAGCCTCGATGGTTCCCGACTGCAGCAGGCCCGGCGCAAATGCGTTGATCAGCGACGGATTGACCTGGCGGAGCGACATTCGCGCATCGAGTGCGGGAGAAATCTCACCGTTGATTTCGAGCACGGCCTGCCCCGCTCCCAACTTCAGCTGCTCGATCGACACACCGTCCGCAAATGCCACCTTGGCCGGCGACAGCAAGCGTAACTCCTGTCCGCGGTAATTCGCCACGGCGCTCGCCAGCGTGAACTCGTGGCCGCCGAGATTGAGCGATCCGGCCGCCGACACGCTCGCGGCGGTGCCGCGCAATTCCGGCACGTTGAGTGCGAGTGTCAGTGCCAACGCATCGGTGTCGCCGTCGCCGGTCACGACCGCAACGCCTTTGAGCTGACCCAGTGTCAAATCTCGGGCATCGAGGTCAAAGTGCGCGTGCGTGCGCTCGTGATCCGGACTCAACACGAGATCTCCCGCCAGGCTGCCGCCGACGTTGAGCCCCAATAAGTGCTGCAAGTCCGACAGATCGGCGATTTGCAGGCGCAGTTGGCCGTGTGATCGTTCGCCGCCCGCGGCCACCGTGACATCGCCCTCCGCATGCGCACTTTTCCAATCGGTGCGCCGAACCAGCAGCCGCGCGGACCCCGCGGCATCGCGTTCCATCTCCACATCGACGGATAAGGGCGCGCCGTCCAGACTGCCTTCCGCCTCGAGGGTACCGCTCGGCGCCGACGGCAGGCCGCGCAGTTTCACCTCCGCGGACAGCGGACCGCTCGATGAGCCCCGCACGGCGATGGTCGAGGTCACATGAGCCTCCGCAGCCAGCGCCGTCGCGGGGCCGTCCAGGGTCCCGGAGGCATGGGCGCTGCCGGAGATGGCCGCCGACAACTTGGCCAGGTCCGAAACAGTCAGATCCCACTTGAGTTGCACGCTTGCGGGAGTCGCCGCACCGGCTCCGCGACCGGCACTCGCAGCCGCCACCGGCCGCGAGCCGCTGCCATTGGCCGCCAAGGACACGGCGCGTCCGGCGAATTGCATGCTCTCGAGATTCCACGCCGTGTCGGTCAGCGTGCCCGACAACTGCAGCGTGGCGCGCTCGCCCACCGCCGCCGACCAACTCTCGGTGCCGGTCAGGGACGCGGCACTCGCGTCGAGCACGATCTTGGTCGACTCCGCGTCTCCGGAGACCCGCGCCTTGACGAGGGCTTTGCCTTGGACGTGTTGGCCGGCGAGCGCCGCGAGCGTGCCCACATCCAACAGCTGCACTTCCGCTGTCACATTCTTCTTACCGGCCGTCAGCCCCGCGGTGTCGTCATGCGCGTTGAGCACGAACAGTCGATGGGATGCCGTGAGCTCCAACGGCAGCTTGGAATCGTCGAGCCGCATCGACGCGTCGATCTTCAGCGGAGAACTCTCCAGCAACTGCGGCTGCAGTGCCGGTATCCGCAGTCCACCCACGAGGGCACGCACCGCCGCGTTCCCTCCGCTCGCCGACAGATCGGCGTTGAGCGTCGCCAACTGCGTGCCGCCCGGCAGGCGCAAGTTGTCGGCTTCCACATGCGCGTCGGCGGTCGGGGTCTTGAAGCTGCCATGCCAGCGTCCCTTGATGCTCGCGCGGTCCCAGGCAAGATCCGGCCGGGGACCCAAGGCCGGCGAGTCGAGCGAAAAATCCACATCCGCCGACGGTTCGCTCACGTTGAAGGTGCCCTGTACCCGGCCGCGCAACGCGCCGGCGTCGATTGCCAGATCGAGCCGCTCGGCCGTGCGCGGGCCGTTCAAGTTCAACGTCGCCGCCAGCGGGCCAAGCCCCGGCAGTTGGATAAGGTTTTCCAACGGACCGTTCGCCGGTTCATGCACGTCGAGGACGGCGTCCATGCGTTTGGCATCGAAGTGCAAATTCAATACGTAGTCGCCGTCGCCGTCGATGCGGTGTGCCGCGCCGTCAAAGGCCATATCCTGAACGGAACGAAGATGCGCGCTGCCATGCAGCTTCAGGGTCGCGGGCGCACCGGCCAATTCGGCTCCCAGTTCGACCACGTCGAAGGACGCCTGTGCGACATCGATGCGCGGTATCGAGGGCGCGCCTTTGCTTGGAGTCTTGCTCGAACTCTCCGGCAGGCGCTGCATGTTCACACTGGCCGCCTGCAAACGGTCGATTTGGAAACGGAGACCGAACAATGCGGTCGGTGACCACTCGAGTGACAACTGCGAGGCGGTGAGCTAGATGCCGCGATCGTCGCTGAGCTCCAGTTTCTCAACGGTCAGTGCCTGCGGAAACGACCCGGCCAACCCGGACACTTTCACTTGCTTCGCCGTCAGCCGGTAGGTCAGGTCCTCGATCATGGCACGGCCGGGGCCGGTGTTGCCGGCAATGAACAGCGCCGTGATCAGCACCGCGCAGAGCAGCAGCACGCTACCCACCACCCACGCGGAGATTTTCAATTTTCGGCGCATTGACCACTCATCAAAAGGACTGCCCCAATCCGATGTAGACCTCGAAGGCATCGTCACCCGAACGCCGCCGCGTCGGCACGGCGAAGTCCAGCCGGATCGGTCCGATCGACGTGAAGTATCGTATACCGACGCCGGCACCGATGCGGGTATCGCCGGGCTGTCCTTTCAAGGTCGAGCTCACCTGACCCGCATCGACGAACGCAGCGGCACCGTAAGAGGCGCCAATCCGCTGGCGCAACTCCAAGCTTCCCGCGGTGATTGCGGTACCGCCGATCGGAATGGGCTCACCGTCCGAAATGACCGGACCGCCGCCGACCAGAACGGGTTTGCCGTCGACGATCACCGTCGTGACGGGGACGGTGAATACCGGGCCCACCCCTTGGTACCGGTAGCCGCGAATGGTGCCGCTGCCGCCGCCGTAGAAGCGCTGGTCCGGCGGCAGGCTGAATTCTCCCGCGCCCTGCGCGAGTCCGGCCAGCGCCCGGGTGGCGAGCACGGTTCGCCCGGGATCCTCGGCGGCCAGTTTGCTCAAATCAAAGTACGTGGACGCCTTGACCTGGCTGATGATGAAGGTGGCGTTGGGGTTTCCGATCGCGAGGGTCGGCGCCACGCTCATCGAGGCGCGGATGCCGTGCCGCGGATCATCGAGCGGCGAAGCCAGATTGGTGGAGTCGAAACCGACCGTCACCGGCAACGCCACCAGGGTGTAATTGCGCGCCACGTCGTCCTGGATGATGTGCTCGTCGGTGGTGGCGATGCCGACGCTGGCGCTCCACAGACTCGAAATCTTGCGGCTCAAGGTCACGCCGCTGGTGCGCGCCGTCTGATCGTAGGCTTGCAGCGACTGCTTGATCGCTCCCACGTTGAATTGCAGTGATTGATCGCGTCGACCGAAATCCGGAATGGTGTAGGTCGCCTTCGTATCGTAGCCGACTCCCGTGGTATCGCTCCCGCCGAGATTGATCACGTCCGCTTTGATGTTCAATTGCTCGGCGTTGCCGAAGACGTTGCGATCGCTCCAGGTGACGCCGCCGCTGCCGCCCAGGTCGCTCGAGAAGGCGGCGTTGACAGTCACCGCATGCCGCAGTTTCTCGCGGATCTTGAACGTGATCGGCACCCCTCCCGAATCATCGGGTGCGGTGCCGATCTCGACGCTGACCTGGCCGAACACGCCGAACTTGAGCAGATCATTGCGCGCCCGCTCGATCGCGGCGGGACTGAACGGATCACCGGTGTGCAGCGTCAGTCGCGCTCGCAGCAAGGACTCGTGCACGCGCTGCAGTCCTTGTATGCGGATCTCGCCCACGTTCACATGCGCCCCCATCTCGACATGAAACTTAAGATCGAGCACCGGAGCCTCCGCAGCCTCGTAGGCCACGGGAGGATCCACTTTCGCGAAGGCGTAGCCGCTCTCCTGCAGAGCCGTCAGCAGGCGCGAGCCGGCGGCGAGCACGGCCGATGCGACCG
>Ga0116227_10014080_pt1 | contig 12323 bp, 8 predicted proteins | sample S1TSphgellanicum_FD_89693 | JGI IMG/M metagenome (GOLD analysis project Ga0116227, IMG submission 89693) | Host-associated microbial communities from peat moss isolated from Minnesota, USA - S1T2_Fb - Sphagnum magellanicum MG | ecosystem: Host-associated > Plants > Peat moss > Unclassified... | reverse complement strand
GTCGCAAAAGTGCTGCGATGATTTAAGGTACATTATATATTAGCGATGGTTGGTGAACCACAAGTTGCGATGCGTGTCACATCGCAAATATGGCAGGTTGTTTTTGCTTCGCAAACCCTTCCGATTTTTTGTTTTTCCCTTCGCAAAGGCACAATATGTAGTAGTGCTATCATCAAAAAGAAAAAGGGGGAAATGTTTACTATCTCTAGATGTAGAGTTTGATGACATATAATCACATATTAAAGGTTCAAGAACAACAATGAGGTTGTTAAAGTACTATAAATCACCGAATCATTATCCAAATAATTAACTAACCTAGACAATGTACCAAATCTATTCTATGGGCCTTAAGGAATTAGCACATTCCAATTTCTCTCTCAAAAGCCCTCTAGTCATCTTTGTGGCAATTCATGAGTTACACAACATATCACATCACCAATTGAATAACTTCAATAATGAATGAAATGCTCCCTCCCAAAACAAAATTCAGCCCATGAAGTTGAACAAAGAAAAAAGACATAATTTGAAACAAATCACAAAAAAAATCTATTTGTGATGCCTAAATCCGTCTAACGAATCCCCATTTCCCCTTCGGAGCTCCTATAAATGCAAGTCTGTTCTTCTAAAAGCATGAAACCCAAACATGTCCTTCATAATTTCCCAATCATTCCAAACCCAACATAGATTTGCCACTTTGACCCCTCATGAAATCCTTATAGTATTTCATCATTTTCCTTAATATGGCCCTTACGATCTAAATCTAAACCTACATTCCTTCCTCTGAAGCTCATGGCACAATGAAAATGCGTAACTTCAAAAAAAGAAGGTTGGTTCTTGGTAGTAGGGCATTCTTCCCCTTGACCAACACCATTTTGAAACTTTAAACTACCATTTCTATTATAATTTGATGACAAAAAAACCACATAGACCAAAAACAATAACCACAAGAAGGAACTTAACTTTATGTTTGTCCAAAGCTCATGTAACCCCTTCATATATTATTGGTCCCATGTGTTCCATCATTCACATCCTCCAAACCACAATGCAAAAACCACTCACACACACCAAAAATGAATAACTAAACAACTCCAAACACCTATTACCATCAAAACTAGAAATCACCATAACAAAACCATAAACCATAATTTGCAAGAAACAAAAAAACACAAATGCAAAGAACAATTGTCCATAAGCCCTTCCCTCCCATCACCATTGCATGCCAAAAGTTTGTCACTTTCCAACTTTTTGTAGTTGATGTGATGATGTTTTCATCCACCTAGGGTTTCATCACTGTCATTTTGGGTTACACCTCAACTATTGCACCAACTTTAAAGATCGGTTGCTCACATAACATCGATGCTTCATTCATACTTTCATGTATAGACAAGGTAAAACATCACATGACCATCATTACTTGAACAGGGTTATGTTCTATTATGGCATATTGGAAGGAAAGTGATGAGCTGAATGAATATCTGTAAATTCAATTAAATATAGTGAGTCATTAGATTATTTTTTCAATTTTCTGATATAGCCACACCAGTGTTTTTTTTTCAGATATTTTATGTTTCAGGTTTGCGATCACTAATTGTTAGATTTAGCCAGATTTGGTGACAGAATAAATTTGACAATATAATTTTTTAAAAAATCCTTCTATATTGTGGCTATGTATTAGACCTATGGGAAAAATCAGGTGATTTTTTGAATTCTTTTGTAAATTTGGCGAAATGAGGGCTTGAAAAAAAATCCGTTGTTGTAGATGTTGGGCCCATTTATTTTTGGCACAGTGTGGACAATTCACCACACAAAAAAAAAACGGTGAGCTACACACTCGCAAACAGGAATTAGCCAAATTTGACTACAGGTCAGAGAGGAAAGTAGATTAAACTAAAACTGCTGTATTTTGGTGACCTGCTGGAACCTGTTGTCTAAATATGGCAATTTCAGAAAACAAAAAAATAAAAATAAAAATCCTCAAAATCTGGAAACTTTGGCGCTAAAAATCCTGTGAATGAGTTCACACTGGATTTTTTACGCCAAGTGACGAAAATTTGTCCCCTCCCCCCCTCCCCAACCAAAATTTTTAAAAGAAATGCCTGGTCACTGTACAATTTGGTGTAATACATTTGTTTGTGTTATGATGCAACTTCTGCAACATCCACCGGCCACTATGCAGGTTTCTGGTGTCGCATGGGAAAGTACTGGCTACATGTTTCTCAAGAGTCAATGCAATCACGAGCATAAACATATGTAGATCACGTGGTAGCAGGGACAACAAGAAGATTACACCTACTATATTGGAGCTCAGTACCCTAGTACCTTGGCCAATTTGACACTAATTATATTATTTTCAAAAATGTTGAAATTTTCAAAATTATTTCTTTCAAATTAAAAAATATTGTGAAATATAATAGTGATTATTTAGGAATATTCTATTTGTTGAAATGAAAATTTTTAAACGAATTAATCATTCGACAGACATGTGTTGAAATGGCCAAGGTATTACGGTATCTAGTTGCAACAGGTTACAGCAGACAAGAGACTCACATACAGCAGATAAGAGTAGCTGCAAGAGGCATCTTGCAAGCAGATGGTGCCGAATTATTCAAAGATTATAAAGTGCCCTCCAAATATACAAGACAATTTCTCCACGAGCTTTACATACCAATCTGCCAAGCAATCTCGATTCTTATCCATGCATAGCTTTTGGATTGCCTCCCTTCTGTGTGCATGTTGCAATGTGTGCACTTCCCCAAGAGCTTTACATATCACAAGAAGAGGAATGGTATACTATTTGATTCTTAACCCAGGAGAGTATTGGTTTCAGCTTCTTTTTTTGGGCGAACTTGGTGGCCAAAAAGAAAAGAAAAAAGGTGTAAATTTGACAAAAAATGAAAAAATGAAAAAAAAATCGCCAAATTTTCAAAATCACAAAATTTATAGAAAAACCCCTGGTTGGTTTGCAGTTGTCTCTTTTGACACTCCTGGAAGCTGGATATTGTTACACCTATTATTTTGGAACTAAGTAGCTGCAAGAGGAATCTTGTAAGCATATGGTGTCAAATTATTAAGAGTTATGCTGCCCTTCAAATACACCAGACAATTTCTCCAAGAGATTTACATATCACAAAAAGAGGCAGGCCTTCCAATTGAAGCCTTGGAATTCAATGCCCTTCCCAAGGGTCCAGCCCTTTTCACACAGGGCAAAACTTTTTGAAGCACTTCACATTTCAATGTAAGCATGCAGGGGTTACATAATATCAAATCGCTGGATACCACTAAAAGAGGGGTTAGGGGTTGAAAGGAGGTCCAAAGACAGGGTGAAGACAGAGTGACTTTGTGCATTTCTCTACTGTGTCCCCAAAATTTTGCCCCTGCCTAGGTGAAAAACAGTGACAAACAGGTTTGGAAAGAGAAATTTCATGCAGCAAATGGGAAGGCTCGACATGCACTCATGAACAGTCCAGTTTTTTTCTTTTTTAGGAGGCAGGGGGAGAGGAAACTTTTCTTTCTTTCCCCTTGTTCCCATTATGTCCTCATCAAGTTCTCAAAGTGTTATCAAATGCGTTCCCCAAGATGTTCCCAATAGCACCTGGGTTTTATCCCATATGGTTTGCACCAAGTTCAACTCCCATGTATATAGACTGAAAAGGTCGGCCCTAGCGTAGGGCATTTGTTTCTATTCTGCAACTGGGGATCCAAAGAGGAGCTTCTATGCCCAATCTTTAAAAAAAGATGCTGATGGGCTAATCAATATGGTTCATTTAAAAGGAAAAAAAAGTTGTGAGCTCAGGGTATGATTGAATTAATTGTGACATGGTTTAAGGCAGGGCAGCTAAAGTTGGGCCAAGAGAATTCAGGTACACTCCACTTTAATTGGGAGCTTGGAAGGGAGTGTGTGGGCAGCCTTTTTATTTAAGGTTTTTGAGATTTCAAGTGAGTGGCTATTATTAAGAAAATTTCAATGCATCTATGGACATATTCCAAATATTGTAGTGTGAACAATTTGGCCAGTGCTTTACAGCAAAATTCAAAATTTGGCTATGCGCAAAAATAAGAATTCATACATAATTAGTGAGATTGCCAATTAACAAAGCTGGCAAAATGCATGAAATGAAAATCTAAACTATGGCAACATAACCTAAATATTAAGGAGCTATTTGATAAGGCACATAAATGTCACTAATATCTCTCATAGACGATTCTTTCACAACGTGATTCATGAATTAGGACTTAGTATAACATAACATAGACATATACATGATACACAAATATAGACAATGAACATGTGTATTGTGTGTGCACATTTTCAAACACACAAATATTCAAGCATTCAAATTTAAATTTATACACACATAAACTCAGAACTCACACACAGGTTGTTACATACTCAAACAAACAAATTCACACACATTGATTCATTCATACTCAATTTTATTCAATTAGACATGTAAACACATCACGCAAAGACTCATAAGCCAATTCATAAGGAAGAATTTAGACTTATACACAATGCACACAAAACTCATGGTCCTTGGACTTAAATGTGAATTCAACACACAAAAATTCAAAGTGAGACACAAGTTACAACACACACACATTCAAAGTAGGACAATTGACTCTATCACATAGTCTCTTACTCTCAAATTTAAATGTAAACTTAAAAATAAACCTAAGTCCCAATGCCCATATATACAAACATAGACGACTCAAGAAAATACACAAATGTTCATTCATAAAAACACACACACACACCTTCAAACACTCACACAAAGACGAATTGAAATGATCAACAAAAAAATAAATAAATTCTTGAACCCTAAATAAATCCTAGTTTTATAACTTTTTCAATGAAAAAACACCCATTTAAAAGGCCAAAAGTCATCATCATTGAGATTTTGGGCATGCAACATGAAGCATTAAAATGTAATCCAATGTTCAACAAGGTTTCAACTCCTTCCAATCATTGAAACACATATTATACAAGAATGTATTCAAAGCAAAGAAGGTTTGATAATACATTCCAATGAACATTTTTCAATGTTCATTAACGTGGTTCTTTAATTTAGATTTCATAAAGGAGAAGGTGGAGGATGTTTGTTCATCTTCCATGGACCTTGGCACTTGCACAATTGTAATATTTGTGGGTTTGAACAACTTGGAAAATGAATGTTGTAAAATCCAAAGAGCTTTTAAAGCAGGCCATAGCTGAATCAACGAATTAACATGGAATGGGGCCTCCATTGTAATAGGGTGAAAACATGGTAAAATATACACAAAAAGTAGTGTAAACAATAAAATATTGGGATCCCTAGAGAAAAGGACTAACAAGTAGATGATTTTATGGGGATAATAAATTGTTTTTTGGTACATTATTTCTTAACTCTTGTTTACATGGACTTCAAAAGCTAAATTGTCATAATCATGATTTTTAAAGTTACTTGCAAATACTTGAAAATAAGTGAAATGTTTTTGCAAATATTTGGTTTTTTTTTCAAACACCTCAATATTGATGTAGTGAACATTCTAATATAATTTTTTTGGTTAATTTAGTTTGTTTTCATAACTAAAATCATCCCCAACCCCTAAAAAATTGGAGATTTTTTTGGGGTACTTTTTCAAGTCCAAATGATATGATATAAATTGCTTTTAAAAGTTAGAGGGAGGTTAAAGATGCCCATGAAAAAAAAAAAAATTCATTTGTTTTGAAATGTTAAAGGAAGGTTAATAGTTTGAATTTTTTTTTAAACTTCTTTTTTGGTGTTTTAAAGTAGAAAAAAAGGTAATAAATATGTACAAAATATCTTACTTGCACCCAATAACAACATCAGACTACATTATGATCATGAATATACTAGGTTGCATATTTAACACACTTGTAGATAAAATGGCTAGACAAATTTTGGTTGTTTTCAAGTTCGTTTTAACTTCCAAATTTCTAATAGGTTCCAAACAACATTCATTGCAATAATGTGTTTTAATGAATGTGAGATGTCAACTAAAATTATTCTCAACATCACTTTGAAGCGAATACTAGGGATAACAAATCCCCATGGCATCCATGAGATGAGTTGTTGGGAACCTTGTAGTCAATTCCCAAGTGAAGGATTTGCTTACAGTTGCACAAATCATATTACACACATTATAACATGTATAGATAGGAAAAGGTAGACATAGAACAAAAATCACATGCAACTAACAAAAAAAACACCTTTGAAAACAAATGGATCATGGTTTAGAAATTGAAAACCTAAGCAAGATGCTATCACATTTTTCATAGTTAGTGTATTGAAAATCTTTTAAATAACTTGGACCTTTCTGCTAATATCATTTGAGCATGTAATCCAAATGCATAACCTAAGGAATCAAAGCACACATATTCAACACCTAAAGAATTGAAGTATAATGATGTCGGCCTCCATTTTGGATGCTATTGTTGCAACAAACCAAGTCCTAGAATTCTTTGAACACATTAGACATGTATTTTGTGGCAAGATCTGAATAATGAAAATAAAGTTGTCCCTAACAAATTTTGAAGGCTACAACATAATCATAAACAAATGCATCTTAATAAATTTGTGTACATTTGCTTAGTGCATAAACTGTTTTTAACATGAGTAGTAAACATGATAAAAACATAAGTTCACATCACAAAGAGGTTCAAAATTAACTTTGGCAACCACTTTTTAAATTAATGGAGTGTACATAAACATCATTTTTTTTTTCTAGATTGAACATGCTAATTTAAAATGTTTTCACATTTTGTAAAATCTTGTTCCTTTTTATTTTCATCAAATTTGCAAGCTTCAAGAATTCAAGGTGCCATTTCGAATACATGGATTGAAACATATCTTTTATGTATTTCACAACAAAGATTTGAACAAAACTTGCATGGCTAAATTGATGTGATGAACCATGTAATGTTCATGCCTTCCAAATGGGGAGTGTATAAGTATCTTGGATTTGGCATGTGACCTTGTTTCACACCCCCTATAAAACATTTTGCAGAAACATTTACATTAGAAACACAAACATGGTTTTTCAAAACACTCATGATAATTATAATCAAAGCCCCCTACCTCAATGACTTGTTTTAAAAAAATGAATATAGGCAACCAACAGCAATTTTGAACAACATAACAATGGATTAAAACCCATGATTAATTATAATTGTGGTAACTTCATCACAAAATAAGGCAAAATATTTTGAACCTATGATGATTTTTTTCATTTGCTTGTGTAAATATTTAACCATTGCCTAATTGACAAAATCATTCCAATGATTTCTAGGCAACATTGGAACATTAAGGAAAGAAAACAATGGTTTAATAGCCTCAAACTCTAACATGGGTTGGCCTTGCTATGATAAGTGTAAGATTGTGACAAGTTACAATCTCTTTCTTCCCCTCTCCCCTTTCAAATCTCTTTAAATTATTTGTTTGACGTCTATGATATGATTTTTTTGGAATACGTTACTTCAATTTTCGTGTGACTACATTTTTTGTTGAATTAAAATTCTTTTCCTTCTTACCCAAATGTGGCATGTCACAACTTGCTTTTGTCTTTTTAATCTATGTTTTTCTAGTGTGTCAAACTTTGGACCCAACATCACATCCTTGCCTTTCGTAGCTGAGCAAATAATGCATTTCACTTGTTGTATCTTTTCAAAATCATTTTTCAACATTTTAAACCATGGAAATTGAATAGCCTAAATGTTTTTGCATTTGCAACATACATCATAATTGTTTTTGGCTTTTTAGGTAAAGGCTCATCACCTTCTTCTTTTGGCAAAATATGGATCTCGCACACATCAAATGTAAGAGGAACAAAGTTTGGTAATGCATTAGGGCACACAAATTAAACAACATGGTTATTACATCTTGAGCCAAAATTTGAATCGACCTTGCTTCTATTCACACTTGAACTTGCTTCAATAGATAGTGTTGGTCAAATTTTTTGAGGGATCAACAAAAGAGATAATACTAATAAACTTGAATTTTTTTTGCAACACAATGTTTAATTCCTAGTAGTTGGTGCCATGGTGTTCATCATTTGCAAAAAAATATGCATAACAAAAAGATTCAAAGAAATTACAATGACCATTAATCTTTAACCGCCAACCTAGTGACTAGTGCTAAGTGCACACAATAAATTCATAGAACATTATGTGCACAAGTTATAGCAAAAATGCGAAAGCTTCAAAGCATAGAAAGAACTTTGTTTTAACTTTTGTGTGCACAAGTGATATCAAAAATGCAAAAGCTTCAAAGCACATAAATAACTTTCATATGTGTGGACATGTGACAATGGAAGTGTGAAAGCATAAAATAACAAAAGAAAGACATAATATGATAATTGGATTCTAGAATCCACACTCGGGCATGCTGGAGGTTGGCACTTGCAAGGTCCGGATGAATAATGACACATTGATGATTGCTAACCACAACGCTGAACACACATTCACAAGAGAATCAATTCAGTGATGAAAGATGTGCACCCACTAAGCTTCATAATAACAAAAACTTATCCCACTCCGTTTGTTTGTTGCAGCTTCAAGTTCTAGCACTCATTGCTAGAAGTGGAAGTGGCGATGGTGTGCTCCATAATGAAAGCAGGCAGTGGCAATGAAGGAAGAAGGAGAATTGTGTTATGCTGGCGAAGCTATCGATGTTTAGGGCATTAGTTGGCAATGAACCTAGATCCAAGGATGCAAGGCGACGATGGGTACTATGTGAAAGTAGATCGCAGTAGGTGATCTGCCTCAATGCCATTGACGAGATATGGCGATATTTAATTTTTAATTTCCTTTAACGAATTTCGCACGACGCTTTTTCCCATCGGTTTCTGGCGATCTATCGTCAATAAAAAAAAGGCTGGTGTGGTACTATGTTACAGGTACACTTAATGACTTCACAATGAACTACCGGTACAAAGCGGCAATACATGCTACCGCAATTCTGACACAGTCTTCAGGCAGGGTAGCTCAAGTGGGGCAGGAGGGAGTTCAGGTACACTCTACACTCCACTTTAATTGGGAGTTGGGAAGAGAGTGGCCGGTACGAGTTTACAGGTACTTCAATGTCTTCACAATAAACTATCTGTAAAAAGCGTCAAATAATGCTAAAGCAATTGTGACACAGTCTTAGCTTTTAAGGGCGGGTACATAAAGTGGGGTCAGAAGTTCTAGTACCGTCTCGAATAGGCCGCTTTAATTGAGAGCTAGAAGGTACCATATGGACAAGTGGGACTAGACTATAAGTAAATAACATTCGTTGTGGCTTTCTTTCAAAATGCGCATGGGGCTAAAATTTGTACTATTTTGTTTTCGAAGGGCCAACATTTCTAGGGTTAGGTCACACGTAACATCATCCCGAGCAGTGCGCAGTACGCCACCCTGCAAAAATATTTCTCAGTTATTTACTTTTTTGCAACCCCGCCAATAAAAGTGGGATTACTAAGGTGGGAGACCACTGAGATCAAACCACCTGGACCAATCGTTATGATCAGCCAATCAGAAACAAGGAGAAGTAGTCAGATCACATTACTTACACTCTTTTCTGGCACGTGTATAGCTTTGTTGCATTTTGCCAGCCTCAGCAAATTGTGTGAACATGCAAGAGCAAAATCAGTTTCCTCATGGCAAACCGGCATATTTCTTCATCCAATTTTACTGTTCATAATCACATACTGAGCACTGTTGGGGATGCTCTAAGCCACACAATCACACTTTCTGGAGTCTAGTGATGGAGCAGCGTTTGGATGTGAGATAAAATCAACTGTTGGACTACCCAACTATAAATAAATAAATAAATAAAGAAAAACACCAGGCAAGGGAACAAGAGAGAAGAAAAAAAAGGAAGTTCAAACAAGAGACCACACCTGAAAGTGCAGAACGCACAGTGGGGAGCCTATGAGAAGAAAAAACGAAACCTAGAACCTAAACCCATCACCAGTAGCACGAAGCAAGTTGTGCCAAGAGATGGGCAAAAAACCTAAAAAGACACGAAGCCTCGAAGAAACGTCCTCAGCCGTCACAACATCCTGACGCAAGATAGTGACAGCCTGAACTCTCTGAAGAGCCACTGACACCCTCTGCCTCTACAGTATAATCAAAAGGATCAACTTGAGAAATTCAATTGACACCCTCTGCGTATAAAATGAACATAAAATTGAAAGGACCAACTTGAGAGATTTATTGACACTCTCTGCTTATAAAATGAACATATAATTGAAAGGACCAACTTGAGAGATTCGATAGTTTGTCAGTGGGTGATTACCCTCTCCCCCAGGATATGAGCAGTTTAGTACTGACTTTTTGCACATTCAGTCGCAGGTGGCAACCATGAAACTCGTTATTGCCAACTAGCTTATCTAGTACAACTTTTATGATTTGGTCAACTAGGGGCTCATGACATAGGATTCACTGTTGTGGCCGGTAGAATGATGGGACTCTGACGTGGTGGTTCATTGCACATGCAAACGCTGTTTCCTTTTCGATTCTACAGTAGTTTGACTAGGAAACCTGGAGAAAATAGTGATGAGCAGCTTTACATGTGACCTCAGTTCCTGACCATTATTTCTCTTTAGCTCAGTGTTTTTTTTCGGTTTCCCGATGGAGACAGGGTGATGACTCATGAGCATCCTAGGCAGATTTTCGGCTTCTCTGGTGACATTATTCAAGGAACTCTTAAAACTGTAGCCGGTACACATAAATGTGATGAGACATGAGACCCTCCCAAAGAAGAGGTTTTTTTTTAATATTTTTTTAATTATAAATTTTGTGATATAACTGAAATGGCAATCATCCAGAGGCTGATTTAGCCAGATTTGGTTACATACTAGATATGAAAGTAGGAAAAACCAGAATCCTTCTATAGAGGCTACCTACTACCTATTGCAACTTATCATACAAATCTGGCAATTTTAAATTATTTTTTCATCAAAATCTAGTGAATTTGGGTCTTTTTTCAATTTAAACTCCTTGCAAAATCCCCCCTCCCCTCCCCTCCCCTCCCCTCCCCCAAAATTTAAGGCAAATTTTTTCAAAAAAAGGAATTTGTGACAGAATATGCTGTTTCAAGGAAATTGGATCCTCTTTTGGTGATATTTCACCCAAGAAAGAAATGGGGAGAACGTTAAACAAGCAAAAGGGCCTTAAAGGTAGCTGGTAAATAATGTACCACACCACAGTGATATTTTTTTCCCCATGTTGCCCTTGACCCATTTAACATTTTCCCATCAGCCGCTTGGGACCTATTGCATGCCATGTTATAGTGTGAAGATGCCACATAACTTGTGAACACATTGTGACATGACATGCTATACGCATCTACACACTGTAACATGGCATTATATGCAGTGCATATTATACCATGTTACAAAACATGGCTATGGGAAAATGTTAGATGGGTCAAGGGCAACAGGCAAAAAAAACAGGGCAATATATGGTGTTACTTTTTGTACCAGCTAAATTACAGACTAAATGTGAAAGTAGAAAAAAACAGGATCCTTCTATATTCTTGGTCACCTACCTACAGGAACTTAACATAAAAATCTGGTGAAGTGAAAATTATAAATTTTGGAAATCTGAAGAAGTTGGGCCATTTTTTTCATGGAAAATCCTTTGTATAGGTCGAAATCATATTTTTTTATGTCGAAATTTGGCGAAATTTCACAAAAAAATAAAATCCACCGCTTGGTGAACATGTCTGATGGCCTTGAGAATTGGACGTACAAATACTTGCAAAGCAATGTTTTTATTTGGAATTTTTTTGATGCGGCCAGAGTGGCGATTATCTGTAGAAAGAGATCAACTTTCTGGTATGACATGTGAAAGTACTGGGCACATGGTCAATAATGATCAAGGCTATTTGAAACGTTTGAGATAAGAAGTAGGATTGGATCTTACTTTATTCCCTGGCACAAGGGACTACCATGATTTCATTGCATGTGACGTTCACTCCAACAGTTATGGCAGTAATATTCACATGGGATAAATGACCTTGTCTAATATGAGGAATGCAACATCTGCATGGGATTAGGGAAGGTAACATTTGCAGGAGATGTTCATGTCCTATGCAACAGAACACTAGAGCTCTGAGTCGATTGTAAAGTTTGTAGCAACTTATGTGATCCTAAGATTGAGTTGGAGGGGAGGGAGCTCAAGCTACATTTTTCTCCTATCTATTTCTCATTGTTTCATTGCTAATTTCGAACACAAAGGTGTGGTGTGCATTAGCTTTTGAGGGTTTACAAAGAAGCCATGAGGGCTATCTTCCTAAGGAGGAACTTGGTCATGAATTTTGTCTTTTTGGTTATATTGG
>Ga0116227_10014078_pt1 | contig 12324 bp, 10 predicted proteins | sample S1TSphgellanicum_FD_89693 | JGI IMG/M metagenome (GOLD analysis project Ga0116227, IMG submission 89693) | Host-associated microbial communities from peat moss isolated from Minnesota, USA - S1T2_Fb - Sphagnum magellanicum MG | ecosystem: Host-associated > Plants > Peat moss > Unclassified... | reverse complement strand
GGGCGGGTCGCCGCGAGCGCCGAGGCGAGAGCGAGGGTGACTGCGCGCAGCGGCACGGGGATGCGCGTCCGAGATCTGACCCAGTTCCCGAACGCGGCCCAGGGCACGAGCGCCAACGCGGCAAGCACTCCGGCAACCGCGGCTGCCGCGCTGACAATGGCGCCTTCGTAGCGTTGCGAACCGGCGAACAGGAGCGCCGCGAGCACCACCATGGCGAGGAGATCCATCAGGCGCTCGGCGAAGAAGGCGGCTGTCACCGAGGCGAGCGGCACGCCGAGCGGAAGGTAATATCGAGCACGCACCATTTCTCCGACCTTTCCCGGAGAAAGTGTGTACGCGAACCCCGCAGCGTAGGTGAGCGCCGCGAAGCGTGCCGGCACGGGGTGACCCAATCGGGCGAGATAGGAGCGCCATCTAAAGATCCGCAGCGCGTAGTTCAGCAGGGAAAGTACGGCGGCCACAGCCACCAGATCCCACGACCGCAGCAGCGGAACGAGGGATAACCGCGCCAAGTCGCCGCGCAGGGCGATGGCGCACCAGGCGACGAACGCGAGCACCATGCAGTAGGGAACGAAGCGCAAGATCGAACGCACGTAATGTTTCCTGTTGCGGCGGGCCGTCGGCGGCCCAAGTCCGGAGTCATCACCCCATTTGGCCCGAGTACGCGACAGCTTGCAATATCGAGCGGCCGGGATGCCCGACTCACTACCACGAGTCATCTGCGATGTGGAGCACTCAACGAGTGCAGCGCGTTCGGCAACTCCACTCGACAATTATGTCATATGCGGGTTGTCCGGGGTGATAGGCTTGATGCTAGAGTGCCCGCTGTTGACCGATCTACGAAGAGAGATCTTTTGGGATTATCTATCTGCTTCCTCGCATCGCTCTTTGATACACGCTTCGATGCGGCGCGCGCATCAGCCCGCCGATGCTAGGAACTCCCGATAACCCCGAGCCGATCGCGGCGCAGTCCCGGGCGAATTCGACCGACGCACTAGTCGTCTTGATCGGCGCTGCCGTGATGTTCGTGCTCTGGTACTCGAAGTTTTCGAACGCCGGACTCTGGTACGACGAGTTGCAGTCGGTCACCTTCGCGGGTCGGCCATTGCCGACGGCTCTGTTCAGCGCCATCGTCTACGATCCGCATCCGCCCCTTTACTACCTGTTTCTGCATTATTGGATGTCCCTATTCGGACAAAGCGACCGTTTGATTCTCGCCAGCTCTCTATTTCTGATCGCGCTGACCGGCATCGCCCTCAACGTCCACTGCCGGCGGTATTTCGATCGCGCCACAGCCACGATCGCCACCATCTTGTTCCTGGTTCACCCGTACGCTTTCTATTGGTCGGGTCAGGCGCGAATGTATGCCGCGGTGATGCTGTTCGCGGTGTTGTTCCAGCACGCGAACGCGGGTTACTTTCTCGCAGCCGATGGCAGGACCCACCGGCGTCCCCTGATCTGGGTGGTGATATGCGGTGCGGCGCTCTCGTGTCTGCACAATTGCGGGATACTTTTCTGGGGCACCGTCGCGTTGTATTGGTTGCTGCGGGTTCGGATCGATCCAGCGCAGCGGGCCAGCGTGAAACGACTCAAGTCTTGGCTCGTGGCGCAGGGCTGCGTCCTGATCATATCCTTGCCGTTCGTCCTGCACAGTCTGCTCGAGCATCTGCTCGCTCCCGAGCGGCCGAACCTCGCCGCGCTGGCCGCAGCCATCGCCAGCATGACGATCGGGCCTGAGCGATTGCCGGAAGCACTGATCGTCTTGGGGACGCTTACAACCGCGCTCGTACTCGTGGCCGCCGCGCGGACCGCAGAGTTGCGGTTGGCGGGCGGCATACTCGTAGTGCTCCCGATTCTCTCATTCTGGTTCATTTCGAATCTGCTGAAGCCGATCTGGGTTTCCGATCGTCTGTTCGCGTTTGTCGTCCCGTTCTTCTGCATCATAGCCGCGCGAGTGTTGACCCGCGCGCGCGCCGCCGGCTCGCGTGCGGCCCAGACGTCGCGGCTGAGGATGGGCGGCGTCGCATTCGCGACGGGTATCATGTTGTTTAGTTGCGTTATCGCAGGCGACAGGCAAATTCTCGAGGCATATGTGAAGCCCACGGACTGGCGCGGCGCAACGGCGCTCGTGCGATCCTATGCACCGGACGGGGGAACCGTAGAGGTCGACCGGCTCCGGGATCGCTGGTCGCTGAACTGGTATCTGATCGGGCCCGGATGGGACGAGGGCATTCAGGCGGCGTTGATGGCGGCGATGCGCGAGCCCGGTTCGGGTAAGATAATCGAGCGACTCGTCTCGATCCGCAATGCGATGGAGCGTTACGAGACCGAAAAGTCGCGCGGAAAGTATGTGATCGAGGTCGGGCTCTCGGAGCATCGTGAGCCGGATCGGCCGGTGATCGTGTTCACCAACTTCTGTCCGGCGAGCGAGTTTTGGGATATCTATGTGCGCGACCTGAAGCGCGAGCCGCAGCCGGGTTTCCTAACGACGTACGAGCCGCTACCTCCGGTCAAAGGTCTATGCGGCTATGTCCGCCGGCCCGTACCGGGCGGCGGGCCCGGCTAGTCTGCCGCAGTCCCGCGGGTTCCACGCATGCGCTATCGCCACGTGATGATCACGCGCTTCAATGTACTGTTCCGCGATCTGGCGCACACACCGATGGCACGTAAGGGGCTCGATGCGTCCTGGCTCGCGGAGCGATTCGACCTTTTCGAAAGATACTGCTTACCGTCTGTTCTTGCGCAGACTTCCCAGGATTTCATCTGGTTCATTTACTTCAACGAGGCAACCCCGCCCGCATTCGCGGAGCGTGCACGCCGCGCCTGTGCCGGCCGCGACAACATCCGTCTCATGTTCTGCGACGTCTATGACAACGCCCTGGTGGAGCGCGATTTGAGGGCCGAGCTGATACCGCAGCCGGAATGGCTTCTGACCACCCGCCTGGACAATGACGATGGATTACGGTGCGATTTCATGAAGCGCCTGCATGAGAACTTGCGGTTTTCGGGTGCAGAGGCGCTCAACTTCCCGGACGGAATCATATACGCGGGCGGAAAGACCTATTTGCATCGTGACGAGAGCAACGCATTCCTGTCGCTGCTCGAGCCGTTCGAGGGTTTCAAGACGGTGCATTTCGTCATGCATCCGGACATGTCGCAACTGGCACCCGTGCGGCAAATCGAGGGTGCCCCCGCTTGGCTGCAAATCGTTCACGACAAAAACATTCGAAATCGGGTGCGCGGCTGGCGCGTTTCGGCGGCGAGGGCGCTCGAGGGATTCGCAATCACCGGAGAGGCTACGCCCCGGCGCGCAGAATCCCCTTTGACGCTGGGTGCGGACAATCTCGCCTATGGCGTCTGGCGTGTGGCCTGGGATAAGTTGATCGAAATCGCGAAGTCGTTGCATCGTGCCGCAAAATCATCGCGAAGCAAGGCTCCGTAGAATTGGGAGCCAAACAAGGAGCCTTGATTGCAGGTCATCGCTGAAGATTTTGATTTCGCCGGGATGCAGTATCGCTTGGTCAAATCTCTACGAGCACCGCTATTCAAGGGCACTCCGTTGGATGCCGGTTTCAACCAAGACAGAAGAACCACTTTGGGATACGGGCTGATTTTCTTCTGCGGCGGGCTCAAAGGCGCCGTTGGCGGGAAAAAATCTCTCTCGTAAACGAAGAAACGGGAACTCCACCAGCTTCGTCATCACAATTCCGACAACCAAAGCCATCGACACTGCGAGCGGGTACTCAAGATACGGAGCCACACTCGGAAGATGGCTAACCAAGGACCTGGCAGGTGCTACCATGCCCATGTGCCACAAGTAAATTCCATAGGAATAAACGCCTATACCGGCGACCGCCTTGTATAAACGTCCGTGACTGACTGTATCTGGTTTGTACAAAAGCAGAACGAGCGCGGCGCTCCCTAAATCTGCGGCCAAAATCTGAAGACCGTTGCGGCTGAATTGAGGGTCGATCAAGAGCACGGCAAGTGATGCGCCGAGTACCAGTCTAAGGGCCCAGGTCTGGCCTTGAAGCATCAAGAAACGTTCTTTATAAAAATGAAAGAGCACTGCGAGCACTACACCCAGCAGCAAGGCATCAATTCTTGTGTGCGTCTGGAAAAAGTAGGCATGACCGGTTACGGCAAGAAATGTTCTAAGTGCGGCAACCGCTACTGCCACTAATATCGCACCAAGCAAGAAGCGGCTGATTCGGACCTTTCTGGATGAGCACCACCAAGCGACTGCCGAAAGCAGGATGTAAAAATGCTCCTCGATCGCCAAACTCCAAGTATGCGAGAGGCTCGTGCGAACGTAATTTTGGTAGTTCAGTAGATTTGGCCAAAAAAAAGTGCTTAGTGGATGTTTGTGAGCTATGACTTCTACCAAGAAATAACAATAGTATGCGGGCCAGATTTTGAAACCGCGTCGCTTGAGGAAACGTCCCCAGCGTACGCTACCACTGGACATCCACTCCTTTAACAGCAGACCCCCTACTAAGAATCCGCTGAGCACAAAAAAGAGGTCGACCCCCGCCCATCCGAAATTGATGAGTGGCAGGCTGGGGAATTGGTGAATGAATAAATGCCCGTAGGAAGCGTGAAAGTGCAGAACCATCAGAATTGCGATGCCTCGAATGAAATCGAGTTCTGATTGACGCTTGTAATTTTGCATAATCAGGGGGGTCTGCAGAACATCCCATGAAATTCGAATTGGTCGTCAGAGCACGGCAAGTACGCGGCGCCCAGAATGCGCGAATGACGGGGGCGAATCGATGCGTTCGTAGCGGCAGGCCGGCGGATTCACGGTCCACGCATTCAAATTTATTCTAGCATGTTAATGTGTAATCTGCGACCAGACCGCGCTGCGGTTAAAGGCCACTGTTACCAAATCGAAAGAGCACAACCTGGCGGCGCCGTACTTATCGATCGTCTGCACCAGCTTTCTATGTGGAGGTCCCGCCGACTCCATGCTCTGTCAACGTGTGCATGGAGATCGAGCACAAAGAGAGGGCGGCACGATTATTGCTGATGCCACTTCAGGGCCCTTCGCAATTTCAAGAATCGTCAGCACATGATTCTTTTGTTTATTCTCAGTTTTCCCTGAGTGAGGTGGCGATGATTTTGGACGCGCGGCTTCTTACTGATTCGGCAAATGTTCTTGATGCTCCCGTCGTGATCATTGGGGGAGGTACGGTCGGTCTGTTCTTGGCAGTCACTCTTGCTCAGGCGAGAATATCCACAATCGTGGTAGAGGCAGGCGGCCAAGTGGCCGATACGAGCCGTTCCGCAGAGACGGCTGTTTCGATGGGCAAACCGCACGCCGGTGTGACGTTCGGAAGAGCGTTTGGGCTGGGAGGAACCAGCACACTCTGGCGCGGACAGCTGGCGGAGTTTGACGCAAAGGATCTGATGGCCCCGGGAAGGGAATGGCCGATCGCATACTCCGAATTGCAACGATGGTATCGTCACGTCTATACATTCTTGAAGCTGAAACAGATAGAGTTGCCTGGGGAACGCACTGACGCGGCCTCGACCAAACCCGCGCAGGAAACCGGCATCGAGCGTTTTTCAACGTTTTTGATGCCTCAACAGAACTTCGCGTCGCGTTTCCGCGAGGAAGTGAAGTCAAGCTCATATTTGAAAATATTGTTGCACGCCACTGTCAATGACATCTTATTCGAAGGACCCAATGCGACCGCTGTTCAAACCTCCGTTCTAAACAAGCCCGGTGTCAAAATCTCCGGCCGCGCTTTCGTGTTCGCCTCTGGAACTCTCGAGACGTGCCGATTTTTTCTGTCCACGCAGAGAAAATCCAACGTACCTTGGAAGTTCGATCAACAGATAGGCACCTACTTTCAAGATCATATCGTGGGTCCCGTCGCCAAGGTTCAGTTATCGGACGAGCGTAAATTTCGGGATTGCTTTGAAAACGGTTATCTATCCGGCATCAAGTATCAGGTTAAACTTCGCAATAGGACCGACTTTGACCGTCCCTCGTATAGCGGAATGGCCGGTTCCTTTGCATTCCCATCGCGCCTGCAGGAAAACTTCGACAACGTCAAATTCCTCCTCAAGACTCTAAATTCGGGCATCGCGTTTTCAAAGTTGAAGACATTACCAGCCGACGTCTGGTCGCTCGGTCGTGCCTTATACCCGCTTACAATTAGATTCTTACGTCATCGCCGACTAATGGTGTTCATGGATCGCGGTGTCGAATTTGTCGTTCAGGCGGAGCAAATCCCCACTAATAAGAGTGCAGTTCGGCTCATGGAAGAAGCGCCGCAGGCAGACGGACTCTTTCGAGCGGCAGTCCACTGGACGTTGGACGGTAAGGAGATCGTTAACATTCGTGATTTCTCGTATCGAGTCGACAAATATCTGAAACAAAACAATATCGCTTCATTGCAAATCGATGAGCGGCTGCAGGCAGGTGACGCATCTCTCCTGGAGCAGTTCGGCGATTTCTACCACCAAGCGGGAGGTATGTGCATTGGCAGCTCCCCTTCGACCGGCGTGCTGGATTCCGATTGCCGCCCGTGGAATGCCGCAAATGTGTTTGTAGCCGGGGCATGCGTGTTTCCTACATCCAGTCATGCAAACGTAACATTGACGGCGCTGGCAATGACGGCGCGCCTCGCCGCGCTGCTGGAGAAACAACGGTGAGTGAACGGGCCAAATCATCCGGAGCGGCAGCGGCCATTTCAAGAATCGGCTTTGGCTGCGCGCGAATTTACGGAGGAAGTGAAACACGAAGATCGACCCGCTTGATCGAGGCTGCACTCAATGCCGGAATCCGACATTTCGATACTGCCCCAATGTATGGCGGCGGACGGGCCGAAGAAGTTCTTGGACAGGTGTTAAGCGGTATACCAGACGTAACGGTCGCGACAAAGGTAGGAATCGGGAGACCGCCCCCCAATTCGGAACGTCCGATACAAATTGCGTATCGTCGTTTCGTGCATCCAATGTTGACGGATATGCCGAGCGTGAAGGCGAGACTCAGGAAGCTGCAGACTGAGCTTTGGCATTCCGGCTCTGGGACGGCCAAAGTACAGCGGTCGTTATCTGGCGCGGAGATACGCAGGGAATTGACCGAGAGCCTCTTGAGACTCAAGCGCGACCGGGTGGCGCTTTATCTAGTGCATGAGCCGGACCAATTCACGCTCGATGATGAGGCCCTGGAGACATTTACTGCTCTGAAGCGTGAAGGCATCGTCGACGCATTTGGTTTGGCCTATGGTCGCGTCGTTGACAGCGCGCCCAATTTCGGGACTGTAGTGCAGAGCCGATACTCGCACGTGCCTTCACGGAATGCTTGCAATGAGGATCGAAGGAGAAAGATCTTCCACGGCGTCTTGCGCCAAGGTTCAAGTTCCGAAGCACATATGAAATCTGGGATCAGTCCGGGCGAACGCATAGCCAATGCCCTGACAACGCATCCCGAAGCAGCTCTCCTTTTTTCGGCGAGCTCGGTAGCTCAGATTGCTCAGGCCACGGCGGCTCTGAAATGACGGACGGCCTGCGAGCCGCATTAAACGCTTATTTGTAGCCTATCTGCGGCGTCTCAGTTACTGGTTTCGTGCAGCTGCACAGACAATCATGATGGGCGCGAAGAAATAGCACCTGCTTGTTGGTAATGCTGATCCAAGATGCCTGACGAATCACGTCTTCGACAAACTGCCGTTAGAGGCGGCGCTATTCTTGTGATGCGCCAGTGCGCGTCTCTCGTGATGAAGCTTCTCGGCGTTCTCCTGATCACCCGGGTTCTCGGGCCCTCCATATACGGTACTTATGTTTCTGCGCTGGCCATCTATCAGTACGCCACTGCCGTCTGCTATGCGGGTATGGGGATATACGTTCTGAGATTGGAGGGTGAAGTGCCTGAGAGGTCGTATCAGACGTTGTATACGCTTCTGATGCTGACAGCACTTCCAGTAGTCGGAGTGATCGAGGCGGGGGCAGGTTGGTTCGAGCACCACGTGCACATTAATGGAGTCGCGAGCGTCGCCAGATTAATCGCGCTGGCCTTACCAATGCAGTTGCTGACGATCCCGGCAATGCTTCGTCTTGAGCGAAAGCTGGACTATAAGCAGGTTGCCATGAATGAAATTATCAATCAAAGCGCCTATTACGTGCTTGCAGTTCCTCTTGTAGGGCTGCATATAGGTGGCGCTGGTGCCCTCGCAGTTTCGGTCGTATTTCAACAGACCGTTGGCTGCATAATGGCGCACAGAGCGACAAAAACCACTCCACGCTTTTCGTTCGACCGACCACTGGCGGCCAAAATTGTCCGCTTCGCCCTGGAATATTCAATGGCATCTTGGATCTGGCAATCGCGTGTGCTTGTCAATCCATTGATTGTGGGACCGGCACTCGGAGCGCGGGCGGTAGGCATGGTCGGCATTACCGTGAGCTTGCTCGAGATGCTGAGCATCGTACGATTGATTGCGTGGCGGTTGTCTGTCGCGATTCTGACAAAAGTAGCGAAGGATACCAATCGCCTGCGATCGGCGGTGACCGAAGGCATGGAATTGCACTTGCTGGCAGTTGGATCGCTGCTAGTAGCATTCGCTTGGACTGGAAAATTCGTCGTCCCTCGGTTATTCGGACCGCAGTGGCTGGATATGATGGAGATCTATCCGTACATTGCGTTGTCTTACCTGACGATAGCGACATTTAATATGCATTCGGCGACACTGTCGGTGGTTAACAACAATCGGGGTTTGGCGGTGTACAACGCCGCCTCCGTGGCTGTATTCGCCGCGAGCGCCTATGTGGCGGTACCTAAATTTGGCATCCTTGGATACGGCTATGCGGAGCTCGCGACAATCCCGGTCTATTTTATTATGCATCGGATTCTTTCAAGAGTAATTGGGTCGCCGGACTATCGACTCGCAACGATCTGGTGGCTCGGCGCCGCAGTCGGACTTTTTGCGGATTTTCGGATCTGGATGATGGCGCTTGCTTTTCTGCCGTTGCTCTTGCCGCAGTCCGTGAGAAGACTTCGCCAATATACTCGATTGGCACTGAAAGGAAATTTGGTATAGAGGTGGTTGCGGTTTTCGAGACCTAGTGGTGGGCGGTACAGGGATTGAACCTGTGACCCCTGCCGTGTGAAAGCAGTGCTCTACCGCTGAGCTAACCGCCCGATCCGCGTCCGAAAATTATGACATCTGAAGGACGCCAAGACAAACGGCAGGACGAAAAGCCCCCTAGCCCAGCACCTGGATGCATTCGATCATGACGCCGCGCGTGAACGACGGCTTTATGAAGTTGCAAAGGAAATTGCCCGCACCCTTGAGCGGATGGGCCTCGATGAACCTGATTCCCTGCCCGGCGAGCTTCGCCTGCGTGGATAGTATGTCCGGAACCTCGATCGCGTAGTGGTGGACGCCGCCGAAGCCCTGGTTGAACTTTGCCAGGGGTCCGCCAGAAGGAATCACCAGCTCGATCGCTGTCGGTCCGCAGCAGCGGAGGAAGATACAGAGCGCCTGCCATTTCTCGATCGTACCCCGATAATCCTCCTCATAGCCCATCCGGGCAACGAACGCGGCCGCCTCGTCCTCGGACGGCATGACAATGCCGACATGATGCAGGCTGGGCGTCATCTTGCCTCCGGGACTGGGGTTCTTTCCTCGGCTTCGGCGGAAACGATAGGAGCAATACGGCCGCCGAGGCGGCGCGTCAATAGATCAGCGGCTGCACGATTGACATGGCGTCCGTCCCAATAATACTGATAGCGCTGCCGCGTCGCCTCCTCCAGAATGACGTGATCTGCGCCGACCAGCGACTTGTAGAAGTCATAGTCGAGCGGTTGTTCCGGACCGCGGAACATCGGAACATAGTAAAAATAGAGGGCGCAATCGTTGCGCCGGGCCAGTGCCACGATCTTCCGGATGTTGGCGCGGGAAATGGCGAATTCCCAGTCGCGAAGCGCCGGCGGAAGAACCGGCCGGTGCACCCCCGCCCAGTAATTCGTCGCCAGCTTCTCGATCTCCCGCTCTGCGTGCGGCGACTCGGCATCGACCCACCTGCCGCCCGGGAAATGCTCAGATCCAGTGGTATCGAGCGCCGAGCCCGCATAGGTCGAAGGGTCGAACGTGGCGCTATAGCCGAAGAACTCGGGGTCACGTCCGACCAGCCACAGCTTGAGTTGACGGTAGGCCAGAAACAGCGCGTCGGTGAAGTAGTCGCGATCGATCAGGAGCGGATTGTCGTAAACATCGTCCCGATCGGCCAGATCCTTGAAGGCCGGATGGCCGAACCGGTCCGCCTGCTCGATGACGTTGACCAGCAGGATCTTGGGATGCTTGCTCGCGAACAGCTCCTTCGTAATGGAGTGCATGAGATCGTAGCCGACATCTATCTGTGAAAGATTCGCCACGTGCACGCCCGGCGCCCCATCCTGATCGAGCGTGCGCTCGAGGAGCGGAGCGCTGATCGCGTATTTGGTCCGCGAGGTGCCGACGATCGCGATATCGATCGGCGTGGAGTCGAAATGCAGGCGTTCATAGATCCATTGCGATCGATACAGCTCGCCGTCGTTCAGCTGCTGGAAGCGGATATAGCGATTGTCCGGAAGGGCGACGCAGCCGGCATAGACGAGGACCCCGGCGGCGACGAAGCAGCCGAAATAGGCGAGGACTAGGGGCCGCAGTTGCCTGAGCGAAAGCCCACGCGCCCCAATATCCCGCTCTCCGAGCTCAACGCTTATCACTCCGACACCCCCATCAAAACTTGAAGTAGATGAAGCGCGCCTCGCCGCGCATGATGAACACGACGCCGAGGCAGAAGATGAGACCCGTCGCGAGCGCCGGGACAGGCGTCAAGCGCCACTGCCAGCTGATCGGCGGAAGAGCGACCTGCCGCCATTTTTCCCATTCGAAAACCGGGCTGTAGCGCTGCAGGATTTGCTGAGTGTTGGGGAAGATTAGCACGATCGCGAACCCGACCAGCATCGCGAGCGCGTTGGGCAGAGCGCCGAGCGCCGGAACGGATGAGTCAAGGTGACCCGGCCCGAAGCCCAGCATGCTGGCGAACATTGCAAGCGCGGTGGGCACGTTGGTGGCTCGGAACATGACATTCGCGAACAGAACGGCGATCAACGTCAAGCCGTGGGCCCAGAGATGCCGATAGCGTGTCTTGTCGATTGCGGCTGCGCGCCGCGCGCCCCGCGTTCTGCGGTGGGTGGCGAGGCGCCAGAACTCGAAGACCGTCAGGTAGATGCCGTGCATGACGCCAAACACCACGTAGGTCCACCCGGCGCCGTGCCAGGCGCCGATGATGACGAAGGTCACCAACATGGGCAGCGCCACCGAAACCCAGAAGGTCGGCCAACGCTCGAGGTCGTGTTCCACCGCCCAGCGCGACAGAGGAATGGCGAGCGGCTGGAACAGGTAGCTGACCAGGAAGCGCTGCAGCGTCATGTGCCAGCGGCGCCAGTAGTCGGCGATCGAGCTGGCGCGCAGCGGTGAATGAAAATTCAAGGGCAGGCGGAATCCGAACATGCGGGCAATCCCTATCGCCATGTCCGAGTAGGCCGAAAAGTCGAAGTACAGCTGGAGGGTGAAACTCGCGGCGGCGAGCCAACCGGAGACGAACCCGACGCGTGTGCCGTGCGCGGCGCTGTCGAAGACTCGGTCAGCATAGATCGACATCGTGTCGGCGAGGATGGTCTTTTTGAACAATCCGATCGAGAAGATCGCGAGGCCGATCGCGACATTGCTGAGTGTGCGGGAGCGCCTGGGCGGCCGCTCCATCTGCGGTACGAGTTCCTGATAATGGACGATCGGCCCGGCCAGCAGGTGTGGAAAGAACAACGCGAAGGACAGGAAGTACCACGGGCGCAGCCGCTTGATCTCGCCTCTCGCGACATCGACCAGGCTGGCGATGAATTGAAACGTGTAGAACGAGATGCCCAGGGGCAGAATTATGTTCGCGTACGGAATCCTCCAGCCAAATATTCCGTCGACGTTATCGATCAGGAAATTCGTATATTTGAAGTAGATCAGATAGAGAACATTTGCCGCGATGCCGGCGCCGAGCACCACGTTCATCGTCTGCCGGTCGCCTCGGTCGCGAAGATGTTGGATCATGCAGGCAAGGCCCAGATTCGCTCCGGTCGAGATGGCAAGGACGAGGGTAAATTTGAACGAGCCCACGGCGTAGAAGCAGAGCGATGCGAGCATCAGAAAAGGCTGGCGCCAGACCTCCAGCCGAGGCTGTGATAGGAGGTGATAGACGATCAAAGTGACCGGCAGGAAGAGGAAGATGAATCCCAGCGAGTTGAACAGCATTCGGCGGCTGCGCTAAGGTCGTTCGAGG
>Ga0116227_10014077_pt1 | contig 12324 bp, 10 predicted proteins | sample S1TSphgellanicum_FD_89693 | JGI IMG/M metagenome (GOLD analysis project Ga0116227, IMG submission 89693) | Host-associated microbial communities from peat moss isolated from Minnesota, USA - S1T2_Fb - Sphagnum magellanicum MG | ecosystem: Host-associated > Plants > Peat moss > Unclassified... | reverse complement strand
TGGCCGCCCCAGCCCTGTGCTTCACCGGGCTCTCCCTTGCCCCACCCCCCAAAACACTCCACGAGGAACTGGCAGTGACTGGAAGAATCTTCCAGGCACTGCCCAATTTTTGTCCACACAGACAGATGGACAGACACCATGTTTGCTTCTATATATAAGATTTCCACTATGGTGTGTCCAAGATAAGCCAAGGACCTGCTGGTGCTTTGGAGCTCCAATCCCAAAAGAAATACCTTCAACATTTAATAGTGCTTATGATTTCATTGTAGAGAACTTAACTAGTGTCGTGTAGTCTACTGGCATTGTCCTGGAATCAGCCCTGTAGGTAGTGTATAGGACAAATTAGACCACATAAAACCAAGGAACCGCATCCTAGTGGGCATACAGAGCTCCCATTGATGGCTCTGGTGTTGATCTGTGTTATCTAGCCTTCCAGTTCATGTCAAATGATTATAGTGGACATTGTCCCACTTTGCTGAGCCGACAGCCAAGCTCATTTCATTTCTTGTGGAGCAGCTTGCCAGAGTTAATATGAGTGTCGTGTGGTCTTTTGAATTTATAAAGAATCCTAGATTCTGATTTTTTAGATATTTCAGAATCAACCTAAACCCTAACCCTAACTCTATTTTTTCATTATTATAGCTGTTCCATTGAACATATCTTAAGTTCATTCAAGAGTCAAGGCAGAACCCTAAGTTTGGACTATATTTAATTATGTGTCTCACTGGCTTTTTTTTGCAAAGATTCTTTTCTCATTCCCCATGATGCATAGAGCATCATCCATGCTTATAGCTCTGGCCCAGAGTTCTTGTAATTAGACAACATTGGCCAATTTTCACATTTTCATGGCTCCATTTTGTTACGTTTTACAATATTCATGTACAAATGGATTACAGATATCTACACAATCAATCAAAATTCCCATGGAATTTCTGAGAATTCTCTGTCTAATGTTTTTATTCATTTCTGTCAAATCCAACAAGAAGGTAGTGTAGTACAACCATATGGGAGAGTAATTCCATAGTAGATTAGATCCAGGATTCTGAGTTTGTGACGACATTTTCTTGGCTGTTGAATGTACGTAATTGAAATGAGCATCATCAATCATTTTTTTGTTTTGTTTTGTGTCACTTTGTGTGGGCAGAGGAGTGTTTTTTTTTTCCTCCACTTTTTTAATACCGAAATTTTGGCGAAATCAACAAAAAAATTTTAGCAATTTTAGTCAAATTTATACTGAAAAATAAATATATTCCAAAATTTTCCCAATTTCTTTGTCAAAAAATGATGAAATTTCACCAGGAAAAAAAACACTCGGCCAGAGTGAAGCACCACCACCAGCACACCATCCACTGGATGCCTGTTACAACTCAGTTGTGGATGAACCTTAACTTGAGTTAATATATGATTTCACCTTGCTAACCCATTATGTAGGAAGTAGGTCTCATATAGAGAAGGTACATAGTACATAGTAGGTAGGAAACAAGGTGATTACTAGGTAAGTAGATGGTTTATACATTGGAGAGAGGTATATTTACTCAGTACCTATTACCTAACAACCAGAGCTGCGGGGTTGTTAGTAGGTAGGTGACGTAGAAAGCCAACTGACGTGCAAAACTGTTGCCTGACCAGTTACCATCCATCCTTCGTAGTGTGCTGGTGGGCTGCTAGTTCACTCTGCTTGTCTCTCTCTGCGACCATGCCGTGTGTTTAGGTGACGTGATTAGGTCACTTTTGATCCCCTCAACGCCCAAAAAACAAATTGGCTTCGCGAAGGGTGTCAGAAGGAAAGAATATCGTGGTACCTTGGCACCACCTTCCTCACCAGGGTATTTTTTGGTTTCAAATTTTGTGGAAGGTAAGGCCCCTGGACAGTGTGTCACAAGAATAAGGCGTCATCCTACGTAGCAGCCAAGGGTAGCCAGGACCTGTTGAATTCTGGTAACGCCCCTGTCCAAGGCTCTTATGCCTTATCACACCAAATGACTCTGTGGGGATTCCCTGTTCAAATCTAACGGTCATGATTTTCAAGAGTCGGGGCAAACAAAAAGAGCAAGCCGTCACAAACCATAAAAGCTTGCCCTGAAAATGGAAGCCACACTATTTTTTGGCCTGCACATTATTAAATCTAAGGTGCAGTCAGACGACACTACGAAAAGCATGACAGATCATTCTGTGGCCTCTAAAGTGTGGGCAATTTTTATGTTTATTTTTGCATTTTTTTTCGAATTCATACAAGAAAAACAAATTCTCCAAATGTTTTTTGTTGCCACAGGGGAAATTTTCAAAAACGCTGCCCAGCGACTACCTCAGACCTAATCCATGCTGATTTGTTTGTGCACGGAATACTTACAAGCAATTATTGAACACCTGCAGAGGGCAGCGACATGATCCATCATAGCTTACAGTTGAGCATTCAGTCAGAGATGGCTCCCAGATATGGATCTAATTTAGAATGACAACTTCATTCATTCATTCAGCTAGCTGCACTGCCCTATCCAGAGCAGTGTTCTGTTTAAGGATTCTTGACAGTGGCCTTACTGGCTACTACGTGCTTGAGCTAGAAGCTCAAGTGGCTACACTAATATATTTGGTTGTCTTCTTACTGGCTATATTCGAAAAAATTAAAGATAGCACATGGCTATTTTCCCCTTGGATGGATGGTGTATTTGGCTATTTCAAGTTGTAGTCAGTGTGTGAATAGTGGCTATTTCAATTTTGACAAACTATGAATTTAAGCGACGGTAGAAAAAGTTGTGGAGTCATTTGGCAAGTGTTGGAAAATTGGAGTGGCAAAGATTGACTTAAGCTATTTGAATTACAACTTAGAAGTTAAGGATGAAACACAATTAATTTATAAGAGACAGAAACTAAAATCAAATGAAAAGACTACAATGCAAAAACAAAAATTAACAAATCATGTGAGGGAGTTGCACCCTTGTCCAAGAGGACATTGCACCCAACTACAACACATGATCTTGACCTACAAGCCACATGTTAGTTTAATCATAAACGGAAAATCAAATGGGACCAACAGGAAGGAGAGATTATCTAGAGTGCAACTAGTCCACATCATGGAAAACTAAGGTTATTTTCCATAAAACATCAAGCCAGAAGACCCCTTCTTTCTTTCTCATCAATACAAGCTGTTATTGCATCGTCATAAGGAAAAGTATCAACTATATAGAATGGTTGTGCAAACCTGCCCACCACCAAATCTAAATGTTCACATAGTTGATTCCGGAATCTAGTTTTCATGAACATCAAAGTTGAGAAGATTTTGTCATCTTCCACAGATCCCATAATTTGGACCACAACCAACTTTGCCACTTTCATGCACTCAAAAAGTCAAGCACATAACAATGCATTGGAAAAGAGTTTCTCCAAAAGTTTAGACATTGGATTGACATCCATAGGCTAGTCCGTAGCCCATTGAGCATTAGACATCATTGTGATCTTGGAAAAAGAAAACTACAAGTCCCAAATGTTCACATCAAGAACAATTGGGATCCAAGCTTTTTGGGTTAACTATAGAAACCTTTCAAGATAGCCATATGAATAGGAAAGGTTTATTCACATGAAGGTTTTAGCTAGTATTGTGGGTAAACCAACCCTAAAGCATCCATCACATCCTGAGTTGGAAAGCGTTTTTCCAATTCATCATTAACGTTGACTACAATTTCATAACATTGTCTTTGTACATTGTTAATGGTTTGTTGGAAAATAGCATGAATCACAAGCACATAGACAAATGTTTTACGACAAAGGGAATGCAAGGTAGATGCAAGTTACGGCAGCTCAAAAGCAATAAGAGTTTCAATCCCAAAAATCCATATAAATGGAAAACATTAACACTAGAATGGTAAAAAATGTTAAAAACCAATGTTTAGTGGGCCCTATGTGGTGATTAATCAATTAATAAAGTCCATATGAAAGGCTGTCTAATTAAAAAAATCACATACATGTTAGGGGAAACAAAATATCAATCCAACAAAAAATGACCAAGATTGGGACTTTTGAAAATATGGCTCAAATCTAGTCATTCAAAAGTCCATAGTTATTTGTTCATTAGAATTTTGTTGTGATTGTTTTCAATTCATTTTATTTTTCCATCATGTATCACAAATTGATTCCTTATAAAACATATTGAAATGAAATCATAACAAAAAAAAATGCATTTGGATGCTAATGTAAAACCTAGATTATAATCCATATGTTCACTTTAAAAGTCCATTATTATATAATTAATGTGGGTGCAGTCATGTTAATAGGAACTAAAAGCAATTATAACCATTGCTTAATTCTTTGTTTTTTACACCAATTTTTTTTTAAATAATTTTACTTGAAAATAAGTTAATTTTTTTATAAGTCATCAAATCTAACATCTTATTTTATAAATGTCCAAAATATGAAATTATTTCATCAACATTTGGACCTTCAAAATTAGTGTAAAAGGACCTATAACCATAGCTTTTAAATAGTAAAAGGACTTGTAAATAGATTTGGAAACTTTTTAAATGACATTTTTTAGCAATTTTTTAACACAAAATTTAACAAAATAATACAAAAAAAGTTTAAAACATTTTTATAGATTCTTTTCAAGGTTTTTTTCAAGAATATTCTTCAAAAAATAGTCACCTAAGGGGGCACTAGTGGCTTTTATTAGCCCATTTACACTCCTGTATGTTTATTGAATTTCAACCTTATGGACTTTTTGTAGATTGTATTTTATTTAAATGTCACAAAAGCATTATAAAATCTTCAATTAAACAAAAATATTTATGGATTAAAATTGTTAATTTGAATAAAAATATTTATTAGCTTGCATCTACCTTGCATCATGATGGAAGTGCCAACAATTTAGAAATTCAAGTTTTCCAAACCAACATTTAAATCAAATGCCCATTCATGGACAACCACATCTGATGTCCCATTTAATAAGTTTCGATACCCATTGAACACATCACCCATGTAGGCATTTTGGGGGTCAACGTACCAGTAGTCCAAATCTATGTGACAACTTCATAACAACAACAAAATCACATACAAAGCACTGCCAAGACTTGGAGAATTTTATCAACTCATTCAACCCCACAAGCAAGGGCATGATACACGAAAACTCAAACATTACCTCCAAATCACAAAACAACTCCAAATTGCAAGCAACTTGATTAACAATGCCAACATCCTAATGCATCTTCAAAACCAAGGCCCAATATTTAAATAGAACTCCCTTACCTAGGATAGCATTGAAATCCAGTAGGTTTTGATGTTCTTCAAAATCTATTGACCTTTTGTTTCCATGATATCAACCAATTCAATGAACTCTTAAATTCTTTTTAGACTATGTGAAAAATATGCATATAGCTTCTACAACACATCTTCAATTTTTCCCACAATGCTGAGCTTGGAAAGAGTTTGGATCGCCAAATTAATGTGGTGGCTCATGCAATGCACACCAATCATGAATGGTGCATTTTGATTTTTCAAATGGACTATCACACCTATTTTAACACCCTGAAAAACACTTACCCCACCAACTCCAAAAACGATTAATTTAGATGTAATGATATCTTAATTCAAGTCACCAAAAAAGACCATGGCATCCACCGAAATGTGTTTCAGGTTATCAAAAGTGGCCCCATCAACCACTTGCTGTAGGAATAAAAGCATTGGAGTTCATTGTCAATTTTCAACTATGTAGGCATGAATGCAAACCCAAGATTATTGATCAAAAGTTGTCACTTCATCACAGGAAAGGGAAATGAACTTAGCAACTTCAACAAGTGTTTTGGTTTTGTTGACAACCAAGTCTTGTATGCAAGATGCCATCTCCCAACCACTTTTGTTTGAACAATGGGTTTTGGAAAATTCTTGACATCAAGGAAATGTAATAGCTTGCTCATGCTTTCAAAATCAATCATGGGCCTTCCTTCAACCAACATGTGAAAACATGTAAAAAATCGCACAAGTTTCTTTTTCCTTTCTCCAACAACAACATGACAAACTTGCTTGAGAATTTCCTAATTGCTACATATAACCTTTCATTCTTAGCATGGACAAAATTTTTGTTAATGTAATACTCACTAGTAGCACAAACTGCAGGGTTTGCCACTAAGGCCTTCCTTCTTCCATCATGTTTTCAAAGGTTGTCAATTTTGGGGGCAAACATCTTGTCCTTACCATCTATTTTGGAGCAAACCTTAGATCTCACTAGGTGCACCTTCCTTTGTTCATCCACAACAAACTCAACCCAAGGTAATTTAACACTCAAAACATCTTGAAACACTTTATTTTGCTCATACTCTTTCCTTTTCCTCTTGGTCTCCTCAACAAAAATCCAAAGATCTACATCAAAGAGAGGTTTAACAGTAGGGGCAAAAACTGGGGTTTAATTGGTACTAGAAGATGCTACATTTTTGAACTTCAAGTATGAAAAAAGAACTTGTGGAACTTAAAGTTCCTACAAGGTTGCAAAGGGGCCATGTTCAATGGAAAAAGAGCCTTAAACCCTCACCTAGAATTAAAAACATTCCAAAATCTCAACAGAATCACAGACCGGTCACAACTCACAATGGCAAATTGCATTATGATTGAAAATGACTTTGGAGTTTGGAGTCTAGATAGACTAGTCACAAGTTACAACTTAGTGCTCACATGTCATAATGGTAGTGCAATTGAAGATGGTTTTTGGCTCTATAAAGACAAATCACAAGTCACAAGTCACAAGTTATAACTTACAACTAGTCACAACTCACGAATCATAACTCATAATGATTCGAGATAACTTTGGAGTCTAAACTCTATAATGTGTACAAAATCCAACATTCAGATGGACTAAATGTAAATTTGCAAAAATCACAAGAAAGTAAACAATGGAAAAACAATTACTTCTAGAGTCTACACTGTATAATAGCATCTTATACCCTAGTTCAACTCCTCAACCTTTGTACTTGCAAGCATAGTACAAGGTCCGCATTGTCCACATTGAGGTAAGTTGCTAGCAATAACAACAATATCTTACAACAATGTTACAAGTTGCAATTTGCAAATTGTAAATAACTAAATCAAAAGATAAGGTTTAGGATTCTAAACCTCATTTTTTCCATTGAAAGTGCTCCAAGCAACAAGCTTGAACATTGAAGTATGCAAAATCACAAACAATTCTCCTCATTGTAACACTTGTTGCCAAATCCAAAAACATTATTGTTGGTTGATGATTTCATGACTCACGATTCACTAGGTCCATCACAATACCAAGTTTGACGACTCCCAAGCTGATCATTCCAACTTGTTGCTCTAGCTTTCTAGGCATAAACGTTGAAGACGTTCGTTCAATTAACAAATTCTAAAATCTAATAGACAATTCTAATAACTTACAAATACTTGGAAGTAGTGCAATGGTGATCGTAATTGCATAGCCAATGATGGTGACAACCATTTCTTCGCACTCAACAATAAGCAACAAGTGATAGACAACAATGGGGTAGGTTGCAATGACTATGGACATCGTGATGGAACCATTTGGCAATGAAAAAAGTTTCAAACTTGCCATCAATGGTGATAGCTATTAGGGATTAGGAGAAATGGTAGGCGAACCCTATTCCACCCTAGTTAACCTTTTGACAATCATACTTTTAATGTTCATGCCTAGAAAGCTTTAGCCTTTTTTTCAAGCTTATAGGTAGAAGGAGCATATTATGGGTCAAAATCTGGGGATATTTCACCATTAAAAAAAATATTCATCCAAAATCCACCAACACCTATGAATTCACCACCATGGATGGATGGCACATGGACAAGACACTTTATATTCATTGGGTTCTTGTTCCCAAGCTAACCTCCCCATAGCTGAGTGTTATAAAATTATTGTCTCGGGGTTTGTAAATTGGGATTCATCCAACTAGTTGGCCTCAAAACGGGGAACCTAGGGTGGTGGTGCATTTGTGCGTGCTGACCCAACAAGACCCACAAACACACCGCCCCCATTTTTTTGTCTTGAGGTCATCCAGTTGGATGAACCTTGAATTTAGAACCCCTAGCACATTTTTACAATCCTAGGGGGAGGTTAGCTAATGAACAAGAACCCAATGAAAAAAGGTAAACTAATTCTGCCAGAAACAAAGGCAAATCTGCAATCATACATTCACATGGATTGGATGCTACCTCAAGCTGCTCAAGAAACCAGATCCTTCAATCAACAAAGCATTGGATTCTTGAAGTCCCATAGGTATATAGTTCAGACCAGTGTTACGCAGTTCCTGAGCTTTATGAAGAACAGCCAATTCTGGTTCTTAAAAGAAGTTGAAACAGTTCTGGTTTCACACAAAAACCTGGAATCTGGTTCTGGATCTCGTTCTTCAAAAACAAAAGAATCTGGTTTCACTTTTGAGAATCAGACCTGGTTCCAGTCTGGTTCTGGGTAACCTGGACTGGATTGACGGTTAACTCCCAGTTGGCCCCAGGCCTAATTTTATTTTCAAAAATTCTTGTTCTAGTTTCATACTTATCCAGTTTTGGTTCAACTTCCAGAACCATTTTGAAAAATCAGACCCAGTTCTGGTTTGAACTAACCAGAACTGGAACTGTCAATTCGAACCGGCCAAACCAGGTACACACCCAACACTGGTTCACAACTCAGACACACAAACCCTCCCTCATCATCTAGATCTTACTGCTCTGGTCCTGATCTTAGCTGATCACCCTCAGTCACTGCCAGTTGCAGCATGCTGGCAACAAGTTGCAAACAAGGTAACACCAGAATCCTACTTCTAATACTCAATTGAGTATGTGTCAACCAGTGTTGGTCTGGTATCAACTTTTGAACATAACAGCTGATCCCAGTAAGTTGGGTACTCTTGAAAACTTTTCAATGCCAGTCTGGTCTTAGTATTGGGTCCAAGACTGAAGATTCTTGGCTGGTATGAGGAAGGTATATAACTCTCGTATTGAAACTGGTAAGAAAATTACTAGAAGACTGGTGGTATTACCTCAGGTCCCTACGCTACCAGGTTGGTACTGGTCTCAAGCTAGCTAATATTGCCTCAGGTCATAACGGTCTGGTTGGGTCCAAGTGCTACCAGTATTGGTACCAATGTTGATACCAAACACAAGCCTATACACCAGACCGACATGACTGGCATCAACCAACAGTCACAATCTAATTCAATAGGCTTTGGTATCAATCACTCAATACCCACATTGATCAGGTGCAACCTATAGAAATCTAATGTGAACAGATGTGCGGCAGAAGTTCTTCTGAACTCATCAGTAGCACTGTAGGTACACTCTGCAAACTCACCATCCTGCATAGAGTGCTTCAAAAGAAGTAAATCCTCTATTACAAAAATTGGAACTTGAAGTGATACAAAGTGTCCTGCTCAATCCATCCAAATTACATGATTGAGTCTTTCCTTCTCTACACCATCACGCATTGTACATATGCATAGTGCTACCCAATGTGTGAGCTCCTAAGTTCTAATTAGCTATCTATCCTCATCACCTTCACACTCTGCCCACCAGCAACCTATCTAAAAACCCTCACCAGCCTCAGCTCTTCGCTCCAAAATTGAAGCTTCCAGAATGCCAAAGTTTAAGAACCCAAGCAGAATTGATGTGCTCTTAATAAGCTGCCACCCAGCATCTCTTCATGGTTGCCCTATCATCAGCCCCAAACTGTGGGCGGTTCCTGACTCAGTAACTGGCCCCTCTTCCCTTCAATAAATGTAGCTTTATTGTTGGGGAACCCCAACCAAACAAAAGATGCAAAATACCCCCTTACAAGCTCTATCCAGCGACAGTGCGGGAGCGAACTAACTCATATACCTGAGAGTCAAGATACACCAAAGGAAACTGTGCAGCCAACAGTTTGGCATCCTTCCTTTGCTGTCACACTGTCAGACAGCTTGGAATTGAAATGTGTTGAAATCAACATTGGAACAAAGAAAATTGGCATTGAAATGGTGAACCTTCAACCTGCTTAAAGGATACACTGAACATTGTCCTTCAAATAATATGACCTTTCAAAAATGATACATCAGGGGTGTGGGGTGGTTTGATTTGGCCATCCCTTGTGGTCTGATTTAATAGGCTGAATTGGCCATCAAAGCGAATTCTGCTGTTCCTGGAGTTTACCTGATATTTTATACACCATATTGAACCTGTTATTTAGGTCAAGAAACGGGCCCTCGGTGCCTGATTCTGTCAGGCTTGCCGACTTACCACTTGCATTTTTAAAGATGTATCAAAAATGTGTTACATTGTCATTTTTTTGTACTCCTTTACTAATCATGTTTCATCATGCACATTGGCACAAAGTGCATGATATTGACGATTCTAACTATGTGATGGTCTAAGATATTGACTTGTAAGCTATTTGACACATTTTGACTTTTTGACAATGTTGTTTCGATAAACACTTCCTCCTTTTTGTCATGAGGTGATACACCTTTAAAAGAATTTGACCTTAATACCATATTTGTTGATGATGGATTAGTTTGCAATGAAAAGGACAGCACATAGAAAGACTACATGATTATGAAGATGAAGGTGTTTGAAATAATCAATGACACTGCAAATGTGTATGTGGGACTTCACATTTTTTAAGAGCAAACAAAACTAAAATAGTGGATCAAACATGGGTTATACATCAACAAAATTCCCAAGCATTTTGGCTTTGAGAATTCCACACCTATGACCATTTCTAGCAATTCCAATGTACATTTGAAATTTTCTTTTACTACCAAGATACATAAAGAATCTTTCTCTTACCTTGAAGCAATGGGGTGCCTCATGTTTGCACCACTAGGAACTCAACTTGATATTTCTTAAGACTTTTGTTGTAAATAGTGTGGAAAATTTCACATTCAAGCCCAACAACATTCACTTTATCCTAATGAGAAGGATTTACAAGTATTTGTGAGGAACAATGCATTGAGAATCACCCTATCACATTGGAGCCATTGCTAATATACTTGAAGTGTACTTAGATTTAGATTTTACACGTTACCCATACATAGAAAGTCAAGAGCCTGTTATTGGTTTTGTGTTACAAATGAAAGGAGGATCAATATCATGGGGAAGTTGAAATCAAAGCAACATTGCAAGGAAACATGTTAATAGATCTTGCAAAACAAAACAATGGAACATTGAACAATGAATATGGATTAAAATTTGGGAACAGATGGATCTCATATATTGGGAACATCATGGGCCGTTGGAAACAAGAAGTTTATTATGAACACCTTGGGACATATATTTGAATAAGAACATGCAGCAACATAAAAGGCAACACCTAAGAGGAACAAAAGCCCTGGTACAGCCTTGACTTCACAGTTCAAGCCCTTTACCCTAAGAAGGAAAATATGATTCTTTTCAACACATATTATTTAATAACGCCACTTTGCCTAAGGTGATAGCATTTGAGCTTGAATACTTAAATAATGGACTGGCAAATACTGTTGGTAAATCTGATCTTACTATTCAATAGATAATCAGAAGTGATTTCATGTGGGTGACCCAATATGATCTTGGCCATTTGTGGGTGATCAAAAGTAATTTTGATCATCCACAAGTGACCAAATTTGATCTCAGATGGCCACAACCAATTATGGTGGCCCATGAATGGCTGTCTCAAATTTGGTCACTTGTAGATAACTGAGATCTTCTGGTTTTCCACAGTTTGCCAAGATCATATTCAGTCACCCTTACACAACCCAAATGAAATTTGGTCACCCACTGAGTTAAATTACTATTAAACATATTGAGATAAATGCATGATACAAGTCTTGGGCCAAAGAAGTAAGATCTCAACCTGGCCAACAATAGGCCTAATCAGGGGTTTTTGTTTTTTCCCAAATTTCTGCCATACCCCAGGTTGCCATCAACAATAAGAAGATCCAGTAAGCAAAATTTGGTTACAAACAAAGTATGAAACTTAGAAAGTTTAAGGATCCTCCTTTTCTTTTCCTACTTGATTCAGCCTGAGATAGAATTCTGGTGATTCAGCCCAAACAAAGTCTAAATAATAGTAACTGGCTCCTCTTCCCTTCAATAAATGTAGTTTTATTGTTGGGGAACCCCAACCAAACAAAAGATGCAAAATACCCCTTTACAAGCTCTATCTAGGCGATAATGCGACAACAAACTAATTCATATACCTTAGAGTCAACATACACCAAAGGAAACTTTGTAGCCAACAGTTTGGCGGCTGGAGTGAATTAGCACCCACCAATGCACCAGTTGCGGATGAGCCCGTTGAGGCCGTTTTCTGGATGGACGAAAATCCCATCCTCCCTGCCCGATTTTTTTTTTTTTTTTCCACCTCTT
>Ga0116227_10014076_pt1 | contig 12325 bp, 7 predicted proteins | sample S1TSphgellanicum_FD_89693 | JGI IMG/M metagenome (GOLD analysis project Ga0116227, IMG submission 89693) | Host-associated microbial communities from peat moss isolated from Minnesota, USA - S1T2_Fb - Sphagnum magellanicum MG | ecosystem: Host-associated > Plants > Peat moss > Unclassified... | reverse complement strand
TCGCGATGCATGACATTCTGGTGATCGGTGGCGGCAATATCGGTGAGATGATCGCCGACCTGCTGACGAAGACCGGTGAATATACCGTGACGGTGGCCGACCGCTCGCCGGGGGCGCTCGCCAAGCTCGAGGCGCAGGGCATCAAGACACGCGGACTGGATGTCACTGACCACACAGCCCTGGTCGACGCGATGAAGGGCCGTTTCGCGGTGATCAGCGCCGCGCCCTATCGCCTGACCGCCGCGATCGCCGGGGCGGCACATGCCGCCGGCATCCATTATCTGGACCTGACCGAAGATGTCGCAAGCACGCGCCTGGTCACCGAGCTCGCCAAGAACTCAAAGGGCGCGTTCATTCCCCAGTGTGGCCTGGCCCCCGGCTTTATCTCCATCGTCGCCAACGATCTGGTAAAGGATTTCGAGAGTGTGGATGTTCTGCAGATGCGCGTCGGCGCCCTGCCGCTCTACCCGTCGAACAGCCTGACCTACAATCTGACCTGGAGCACCGACGGCGTCATCAATGAATATTGCGAGCCCTGCGAAGCCCTGGTGAACGGCAAGCTGGTAAGCGTTCCGCCGCTCGAAGATGTCGAACATTTCGCGCTGGACGGCGTGCATTACGAAGCCTTCAACACCTCGGGCGGCCTCGGCTCGCTCTGCCAGTCGCTGGGCGGCAAGGTCCGCAACCTGGCCTATCGCACCATCCGCTATCCCGGCCATCGCGACATCATGAAGACGCTGCTGCACGATCTGCGCCTGTCGGAGCGCCGCGACCTGTTCCGCGAAGTGCTGGAAAATGCAGTGCCGACGACCGATCAGGACGTCGTGGTGATCTTCGTCACCGCCATCGGCCAGCAGAACGGCCGCCTGATGCAGCATTCCTATGCCAACAAGATCTACGCCCACAAAGACGGCAAGCGCAGCTGGGCCGCCATTCAGGTGACCACCGCCTCCGCGATCTGCGCGGTGCTGGACCTGCTGGCCCATGGCAAGCTGCCGGCCGATCGTGGACTGATCCTGCAGGAGCATATTCCGCTTGAGCTGTTCCTTGAGAACCGGTTCGGCCGCGCCTACGCCGTGAAGGCGGATGTTTCGCTGGCGGCGTAAGCCGGCGACTTAGTTTCTCGACGGAGCATTGACGATGGATTTGGCGACACCCGCTTTCGAGGCCGGGCTTCTGCTCGGCCGCCTGGGCGTATCTGAGCGGGCGTGGAACGGCGGCGCACTGATCGCGCGCTCACCGATCGACGGCGAGACGACCGGCACTGTCCGCACGATCGACCCGGCGGCCGCGACGGCCGCGATCGATACCGCGCATCAGGCGTTTCTTGAGTGGCGCAAGGTCCCGGCCCCCCGGCGCGGCGAGCTGATCCGCCTGTTCGGGGAGGAGCTGCGCGCCGCCAAGACCGAACTCGGCCGTCTGGTGACGCTGGAGGCCGGCAAGATCGTCAGCGAAGGGCTGGGCGAAGTGCAGGAGATGATCGACATCTGCGATTTCGCTGTCGGCCTGTCCCGCCAGCTTTACGGCCGCACCATCGCGACAGAACGCGCCGATCATCGGATGATGGAGACCTGGCAGCCGATGGGCGTGACCGGCATCATCTCAGCCTTCAACTTTCCCGTCGCCGTCTGGGCCTGGAACGCCGCGCTGGCGCTGGTGTGCGGCAACGCCGTCGTGTGGAAGCCGTCCGAGAAGACGCCGCTGACCGCACTGGCGACACATGCACTGTTCGAGCGCGCCGTCGCCCGGTTTGGCGCTGTGCCCGAGGGCCTGTCGACCCTGCTGATCGGCGACAAGGCCATCGGCGAAATATTGGTCGATCATCCCAAGGTCGCCGTTCTGTCGGCCACCGGTTCGACCCGAATGGGCCGCGAAGTCGGCCCGCGCCTGGCCAACCGCTTCGCCCGTTCGATCCTCGAGCTGGGCGGGAATAACGCCGCCATCGTCGCGCCTTCGGCTAATCTCGATCTCGCGCTGCGCGCCATCGTGTTTTCCGCCATGGGCACTGCGGGCCAGCGCTGCACGACTTTGCGCCGCCTGTTCGTCCATGACAGCGTCTATGCCGCGCTGGTGCCCCGGCTGAAGCAGGCCTGCAAGACGCTGAAGATCGGCGACCCGCGCGGCGCCGGCAATCTGATCGGCCCGCTGATCGACGAAGCCTCGTTCAACGCCATGCAGGCCGCTCTGCAGGCCGCTGAAAAGGCCGGCGGCAAGGTCAGCGGCGGCAAGCGCGCGGCGCTGGGTTCGCATGACGCGTTCTATGTCGAGCCGGCTATCGTCGAGATGCCGTCCCAGGCCGACATCGTGCGCAAGGAGACGTTCGCGCCGATCCTCTATGTCATGAAATATAGCGACCTGACCGACGCGATCCGCCTGCATAACGATGTGCCGCAGGGCCTGTCGTCGTCGATCTTCACCACCGATCTGGCCGAAGCGGAAATCTTCGTGTCGGCTATCGGGTCGGATTGCGGCATCGCCAACGTCAATATCGGCCCCTCGGGCGCCGAAATCGGCGGGGCGTTCGGCGGCGAGAAGGAAACCGGCGGCGGCCGCGAGTCAGGCTCCGACAGCTGGAAGGCCTATATGCGCCGCGTCACCACCACGGTGAATTACGGCAAGGATCTGCCGCTGGCCCAAGGCGTCGAATTCCCAGTCGGTTAACCCACTAAACGAAGCGTTTGCGCAGCGACATCGCCGGCAGCTCGATCAGGCGGCGTGAGATCACGCACAGGATCACCGTGACGATCAGCACGGCGATCAGCCTGATCGCCAGCCGCTGTGGTTCGACGCCCGTAACGGGGCCGAACCGCGCATCGAAGGCCATGAAAATATAGAGGTGGATCAGGTAGAGCGCGTAGCTGATCTGACCGAAAAACACCAAGACCGGCGTTCCGAGCCATGCTGTCGGCCCGATATTTTCGGCCACCGCCCCGACCACCGCATATCCCATCAGGCTGATGCTGGTGAGCTGCAGTGCCTCGATCGGGGCATCCAGATACGGCACACCGAACGCATATCGCGATAGCGCATAACCGGCCGCGCCGACGATGAACGGCAAGGCCAGGCGCGCCGTGCCATGCCTACAGGCCAGCAGCGCCCCCAGCGCGAGACCGTCCAGATGGAAGAAGGTGAAGTGGAAGTTGTGGTGGCCGATGGCGATATCGGCCAGCCGCAGAAGCGGTTCGGCAACCAATATACCCACCGCGATCTGCCTTAGCCGTTCGGCCGGACGGCTGCGGACCAGAAACGGCCACCCCAGATAAAATTGTTCTTCGATCGCCAGCGTCCAGAACGGCCCGATCGCCGAGGCGACATGGAAAAGCTGCGCGAAATTCGCGATGAACAGTGCGGAAAGGGCCACGTAGGCGGCCGACCCGGGCACGAAGGCGAGCACGCCGAGCAGCACAACCAGATAGATCGGCAATATCCGCGTGAAGCGGTTCACGTAAAAGCGGCGGAAGTAATCGGTTCGCGCCCGGCTGGCGATCAGGATCGACGTGATCAGATAGCCTGACAACACGAAAAACAGGTCCAGCCCATATTGCCCGAAATGGCTGAGCGCGATGACGGGGCGATAAATCGCCGGCCAAACCAGCGGGTCGATAGAGGTGAACAGCGCATGGTGGAAGAACACCGCGAGCGCCGCGATCCCCCGCAAGCCATCCAATGCCGGTATATGACGAGAGCCCGGCCCCGCGGCCGCGCGGATCGCCGACGGTTCGCTAATAGCTCCCGCGCGGCGTGCGGGTGGACAGCACGATCGCCGAACGCGTGTCGAGCACACCATCAGTGTCGCGGATCGCGTCGAGGCACTGGTCAAGCTCGACCATACTGTCGGCCTGGATAACGGCGATCAGATCGTCCGCGCCGCTGGTGGAATAGAGCGTGCCGACGCCCCGCAATTTGAGCAGGTGCCGCTCAACCGCCGCCTGGAGTTTGGGCGACACGCTGATCGACACATGAGCCTGGACGACATGCTGATCGCGCGCCGGATTGAGCTTCAGCGTATAGCCCTGGATGACCCCGGTCTGTTCAAGCCGCTCGATCCGCCCCTGGACGGTCGAGCGCGATACGCCGAGCCGCCGTGACAGTTCCGAATTGGAGAGGCGGGCGTTCTGCGTCAGCAATTGAATGAGACGCGAATCAAGTTCAGGTCCGAGCATGCGCGAACCTAGCATCGGTCACGCGTAAGGAACCAGTATTTTACCGTCTTGGCCGCGCGAATACCGACTATCCCCGCGCGTCCAGTCCGGCGGCGGCGATGCCCGCGAGTGCGCAGAGCTCATCATTGTCGGACAGGTCCCCGGTCACGCCGACCGCGCCGATAACCGCGCCGCCTGAACCTTCGATCAACACGCCGCCCGCCGCCGGGATGACGCCATGGGGCGCGATGACGCCGAGCGAGGCGACGAAGGTCGGGCGTTCCGCCGCCATCTCCCCAATTTTACGAGACGAAACGCCGAGCCCGAGCGCGCCGCCCGCCTTCCCCAGCGCGATCTGCGGCCGCAGGGTCGACGACCCATCCTGACGCCCGAATGCAATCAAATGTCCACCAGGATCAAGAACCGCGACACTGAGCGGCTTCAGCCCCAGCCTGCGCCCCTCGGCGAACGCGGCGGCGATAATCGTCTCGGCATGCGCCAAAGTCAGCATTGTCGGCGGAACAGTCATAGTAGGCGACTCCTTGTCACGGCGTTGGCGCGCGCCTGCTACAGGCCGCTACAATACATTACATTACATAAATCGGATTGTGCCGTTACAAAACGTCGCCTTTACTTGAGCACGTAAGAATAACCGTGAACTCCGACCAGCATAGGGTGACGACATGTCGACAGTTGTAAGCAGCGGCAAAAGTTACGTCGTCTCCTCGGGACAGAGCGGAACCGATATCACCGTTTCACCCGGCGGCCTGCTGACCGTGGAAACGGGCGGCAAAGTCACCAGCGCGACAGTGATCGGCAGCCCCACCAGCCGGGGACAGTTCGACGTGCTGGGCGGCACCGCTGTCGATACGCTGGTGAAGAACGGCGGCGCGCTGGTGGTCGGCGCGGGGGGGCTGACCGTCAGCACGACCCTGACCGGCTCGGCCGCCCTGCCTGGCGGCATGTTCTACCAGTCGGTCGAAATCCTCAGCTCCGGCGCGACGGCCAGCGCGACGGTTATCGGTAATGGCGGCGGGATGACCGTCAGCGCGAACGCCGTGGCGCGCGCGACCACGATCCGGAACGGCGGGCGGGATATCGTCGTTGCCGGCGGAAGCGCGGTCGGCGTCGTGGTCAGCAGCGGCGGGTATCTCGAGATCGATTCCGGCGGTACGGCCAATAACGTCACCGTACTGAGCGGCGGTGAAATCGTGCTGGATGGCGGATCGGTCGCCGGCCTCGTCGTCAGCAATGGCGGTACCGAGATGATCGACAGTTTCGTCTCGTCCGGCAGCATCGCCAGCGGCGCATCGGTCGGCAGCCACGGCTACCAGATCGTCGAAGCCGGCGGGACGACGTTCGGCACCAAGGTCGGCAAAGGCGGCAATCAAAATGTCTTCGGCGTCGCCTCGGCCACCGTACTCACCGGCGTCGCCGGGACGCTCAACTCAGGTTCGCAGAATGTCGAATCCGGCGGCGCGGTGTTCGGAACCGTCATCCGGGCCTATGGCGACGAATATCTGTTCTCGGGCGGCACGGCCAGCAACACGGTGATATCCGCGCATGGCGAGGAAATTACGCAGGGCGGCGTCACGCGCGGGACGAGCGTGCGCAGCGGCGGCATTGAGTGGGTTCCCTCGGGCACGGCCATCGCCGTCGCCGTCGCCAAAGGCGGCGATATGCAGGTTGCATCGCACGGCGTCGCCAGCGGCACCAAGCTGACCGGCGGCACGATGGAGGTCTATTCCGGCGGCGAGGCCGACGGCACCGTTGTCAGCAGCGGCGCAACTCTAACGTTGGAAGCAGGCGGGACCGCCAGCGGCGTCACCGTTCTCAGTGGCGGCTCCATCGTAATCGACGGCGGGACGGTGTCAGGTCTGAAAGTCAGCAGCGGCGGCACCGAGACAATCGAAAGCTTCGTCTCGTCCGGACAGACGGTCAGTGGCGCGTCGGTCGGCAATCATGCCTTTCAGGTCGTGGATGCAGGCGGTGAAACGACCGCCACGGCCGTCCACGCCGGCGGCAATCAGAATGTCTTCGGGATCGCCGACGGCACGGTGCTTGCCGGGTTGAGCGGCGCGGTCAATTCCGCGGCGCAGAACATCGAATCCGGCGGCCAGGCAAACGGAACGAACGTCCGGGCTTATGGCCTCGACTATGTCTTCACCGGCGGCGCCGCCAGCGCCACTGTGATTTCCGCGCACGGCGAGGAGGTCAATCAAGGCGGCATCGTCCGCGCGGCGATTGTGCGCGGCGGCGGGTTGGAATGGGTGCCGTTCGGCACCGACATCGGCGTCGCGGTTTTGAAGGACGGCGACATGCAGGTCGCCTCGCACGGCATCGCCAGCGGAACGAAAATGCTCGGCACGATGGAAGTCTATGCGGGCGGCAAGGCGATGGGCACTGTGGTCAGCGCCGGCGCGGTGCTGACGCTCAAATCCGGTGGTACGGTCAGCGGCGTCACGGTGCTGAGCGGCGGTGAGATCGTCGTCGAAGGCGGGGCGTTGTCCGGCCTGAAACTCGCCAGCGGCGGCATCGAGATCTTCGAGACGGTGGTCTCGTCGGGGCAGACGGTCAGCAATGCCGTGGTCAACGCCAAGGCCTATCAGGTCGTGATGCACGGCGGCACGGCGGTCGGCACCAAAGTCGGCGCCGGCGGCGATCAGATCGTCAGCGGCACGGCGATCGGCGCCTCATTGTCCGGGACCCAGACTGTCGTCGCCGATCAAGAAGTCCGCGCCGGCGGAACGGCGATCAATACGACCCTGCATCTGAACGGCGACCAGATCGTCTCCTCCGGCGGATCGGCCAGCGGCACCATCGTCGGCACCGGCGGTGACGAGCAGATATTGGGTGGCGGCAGCGCAACGCTCACCACGGTGATGAGCGGCGGGCAGATTGCCCTGGCCGGCGGCGCGCAGGTCACCAGCCTGACGATCGGCAGCGGCGGCATCGAGAAACTGTTCGATGGCGGCACGATCAGCGGGCAGACGATCGGCAACGGCGTGGTCGCGATTGTCGACGGCACCGATGGCACATTCACCAAGACCGGATCGGCGGTCAACGTCACAGTCGGCAGCGGCGGCAGGATCGTCCAGGAGGGCGGATCGATCGCCGGCCTGACCGTCATGAGCGGCGGGTCGGAGGCCGCGGCAAGCGGCGGCACGATCAGCGGCGCGACGGTTAGCAACGGCGTCACACTGATCGCGTTCGCCGGTGGAACATTGACCAGCGCCAACGTGCTGAGCGGCGGCCAGATCGTCTTCGGCGGCGGCACGATCACCGGCGCCACGATCCATAGCGGCGGTTTCGCGGACATTACGGATGGGACGACCGTCAGCGGATTGACGGTCGGCAGCGGCGTCGCCCTTTATGTCAATTCCGGCGGAACCGCGGCGGGCACGACGCTGAATGGCGGGGTCGAGGTGGTCTCGGCCGGCGGTATCGTCGGCGGCGCGGTGACGTTCGGCAGCGGCGGGCAGCTTCTCCTAGAGGGGACGAGCGGCATCGCGGCCACGGTATCCGGCTTCGACGACAGCAACGCGATCGATTTCACAGACTTTGCGTTCGGCGGGTCGCCAACCCTGTCATTCACCGAGGCCGGGGATAACACAAAGGGGACGCTGACAATCACGGATGGCGCGCTGCATGCCAACATCACCCTGTTCGGCCAGTATCAGGCTGCCGGCTTCGACACGATTGCCGACGCAGGCACGGGCACGGCGATCACCTACACCACACCCCTGCTTGGGTTTGTGGCACCACATCATATCGCGGGCCACTGACCCTTAGGAACGACGCGACGCCAGTCGTTTCTTGACCGCCTTACGCTCATTCTCGACGACCCAGGCAAGCAGCTTGCGGCGCCGGGGGCCGTAGGGCGGAGCCATCAACTGGTTCATGCTGAACCGCCGCGAGCTGCTGAGCACCGCGCGGGCATGGCTGAATGCCTCGAAGCCATAGCGGCCGTGATAGCTGCCCATGCCGCTATCGCCGACCCCGCCGAACGGCAGCTGGTCGCCGCCGGCATGCGACAGAACATCGTTCAGGCAGACGCCGCCCGAGACGGTGCGGTCGATGAAGCGGCGGCAGGTCTTATCCTCTGGCCCGAAATAATAGACCGCGAGCGGGCGCGGGCGTGCATTCACATAGTCGATCACCTGATCGATGTTGCTGTACCCCATCACCGGCAGCACCGGGCCGAACACCTCATCCTGCAGGATCGTCATTTGCGGATTGGCGTTCAGCAGGATTGTCGGCGGGATTTTCATTGCCGACTGACCGGTGAAATCCTCACCCGCCGGATTGACCTCGATCACCGTCGCACCCTTGGCGACGGCATCGGCGAGGTGACCGCGCAGCCTGTCGTAATGTCGCCCGGCGACAATCGAGGTGTAGTCGTCATTGTCGCGCATCGTCGGATACATGCGGGTCAGCGAGGCTGCCAGCGCATCGGCGAATGCCCTCTCCTGCCCCTCCGGCGCAAACACATAATCGGGCGCGAGGCAGATCTGGCCGGCATTCATCGTCTTGCCGACCGCGATCCGGTCCGCCGACTGTTTGAGATCGGCGTCGGGCGCGATGACCACCGGCGACTTGCCGCCGAGTTCAAGCACGCAGGGCACCAGATTTTCGGCGCAGGCGCGCTGCACATGGCGGGCGATGGATGTGCCGCCGGTGAAGAACATCAGGTCGAACGGCAATGCGCTGAACAGCGCCCCGACCTCGGGCCCGCCGGTAACGACAGTGCATTCCGCCGGATCGAACGACGCAGCGACCGCCTCACGCAGCAGTTCGCCGGTGCGTGGCGTCAGTTCCGACATTTTCAGCATCGCGCGGTTTCCGGCGGCGAAGGCCTGGGACAGCGGCGAAAGAGATAGTGACAACGGGAAATTCCACGGCGCGATGATGCCGACAACGCCGCGCGGCACATATTCCACCCGGCCCGCGCCGCCGATGAGGCTGCCGAGCCAACTGCCGGCGCGTTTTGGCTTCATCCATTTCTCTAAGTTGGCACGGTCGCCCTTGGCCGACTGCATCACGCCCATCACATCGGTGAAAGTCGACTGGATCGGCGAACGATGGCCGAAATCAGCCCGCATCGCCTCGACGAACGCATCGCTGCGCGACAACAGCATGTCGATCATCCGGTCGATCCGATCCCGCCGCAGCGCCGCGTTTGGCGGGCCGTCACGTAGTTGGGCTTCCCGCTGTTTTGCCAGCATAGCTTCGAGTTGCGGCTTCGTCGGGTCCTGTCCCATTGGCTGAACCTCTATTTCTCGAGCGCGATCCGGCCGAGCGCCACCGGATCGCCCGGCAAAGCATTCGCGCCAACCGGAAAGCCGTTGACCGACAGCAGATAGGCGATAACGGCGAGATCGTCGTCTTCGGACAGGCTGCCGGGGTTGGTCTTCGGCATCGTGGCTTGAATTCGCTTGAATAGCTCGCCCACGCTCACCCCGGCCCAGCGCCCGCGAAAATCCGCCCCCGCCAGGGACGGCGCCGGCCCCTGCCCGCTTAGATTCTCGCCATGACAGGCGGCGGCGCAGTTTTGTGCATAGACCGCCTTTCCGCGATCCGCCTGCGCCATTGTGAAGACACCATCATGGACGGTCGGTCCGGACGGGCCGGTTACGTCAGCCGTCCGCGCGCCCGCCGGAGCGGTCGAGAAGGCATAAAGTTTTGGGCCGGAAACCCAATACAGCATGTCGTCGGCGATCACCGGCTTCGTATCGCAGGCGATGCCGGATTCGAAACGCCACAGCAGCTTGCCGCTGCGCCCGTCGAACGCATACATCGGCCCACCGGGCGCGGTCGAACAACCATAGACGACGCCGTTATCGACGACGACCGCACCCTTGGGAAACGCCCCGGCGCAATTTTCCGGCGGACTGCCCGATGTGCAAGGCTTGCCGTTATCGACGCCCTTCGGACCGGCGGGATCGGGCACTTGCCAAACGATATGGCCGGTCGCGGCATCGAGTGCGGCGTAGCTGCCGTAATTCACCCGCTCCCCGGACGGCAATTTGTAGAAACCCGGATCGTGACCGACCTGCTTGGTGTTCGCCTCCGCCGCATAGATGCGCCCCTTATCGACCGCCGAACCGAATTCGATCCCGCCCATCGGCCCGCCGGGGCCAAGAGAGGTCTTCCAGGCAAGCTTGCCGGTGTCCGGGCTCACCGCCCAGAACGTGCCGGATTTCTGGCCCGCGCCGACCAACTCCCGCCCACCGGCGCGCCACAGCATCGCGCCGTTGCCGAAATCGAAGTCGCCGCCCCCGCCGCAGAAGCCGCCGACCTTGACCATACAGGCGCCGGTGAAGACATCGTCGTCGGTGGCGCGAAAGCCCCATTTGATCGCACCGGTATCGGGGTCGAGCGCCAGGATGGAATCGTACCAGACGCCAGGCGGATAGCAGCCTTTCAGCGATTTGCCCTTGGCTTTGTTCGTATCGATGCAGGCCTGGACATCGGACGGTACATGGAAGGCATTTCCGGTGGTGACGAACAGCGCGTGGCGCTTGGCGTCATGGAGCGGCGTCCCCGACCAGATCGCCCCGCCGGCATAACCGTCCGGCACCGTATAGGTCTTCCACAGGACTTTGCCGGTGGCGCGGTCGAGCGCGACCAGACTGCCCCGGAAGGTGCAGCATTTATATTTCGGCGAAACCGCCTGCGCCTCCTCGGTAATCCCGGCGACACCGACATAGACCTTATCGCCGACGATAGCGGGTAGCTGGGTGATCAGTGCGCTGCGGTCGTCGTCGAGCTTGGTCTGCCACAACTGCTTGCCGGTCTGCTTGTCCAGCGCCGCGACGACCGGCGTGTTGTGAAGACCGATGACGATCGCCGTATCGGTGACGGCCGGCGCCCGCGTCGGCGTGGCGCGCGGCATGGTGAGTGCATCGGTCAGGCTGATCCGCGATGCGATCTGGCCGGTCTTGCGGTCGATCCTGTAGATCGAACCGTCATTGCCGGTGACGACCAGCTGCTCGCCATCGACAACCGGCGTGGCGCGGGACGGGCCGCTCAAGGTCGCGGTCCAGGCCAGGTTGAGGTCGGCGACCGTGGCGCGGTCGAGCGGATGGGCTTGGACGGTGCATGCGAACAGCAATACCGCGAACGCGAGAAATAGTGATCTTGCCCCAGCCATCACCCTCTCCTCGCCTCTCCCATCAAGGGAGAGGGACATGAAAGAAAGCCCGCCCCCTCGATGGGGGAGGGTTGAGTGGGGGTGAATGCCGAGCGAAGAACGCGCGCACTCAAACCCTGGGCTTCGTCTCGATCCGCCGGGTCTTGCCCCTGGCAGCCTCGAACGCCTCGGTCGACAGAAACTGGTTGTAGCGTTCGCGTGCCATCGGGACCGGGCCGTCGCCGTCGCACATTAGCGGTTCGGGCTCATAGCGTTGGCGGTCCCAGATGATCTTGTCCTGGTCCAGCTGCTTGCAGATGTCGCGGATCAGCGCACGAGCCAGCCCGCCCATCGGGCCCTCGGCCTCGGCGGTCGGCTGGGTGAAGGCGAAGCGGACCTGCAGCACATCCGGCTCGATCGGCGTGATGGCGCTGATCAGCAGCGTTTCGGAAATGCCGGTGAAGCGCACGCAGCCCTGGCCCGGACTGGAATTCTGGCTGGTGATCGCCCCGTTGAGCTCACCGCGCGGCGTGCCCAGCTTGGCGCGGGCGATCGAACTCATCCGGTGCCCGTCGATCGTCGTCTCCGATTCCGGGAACGCCGCCGTGCGGTGGACATAGAAGAAATGGGCCATGTCGAGCCCGTTATCGTGCATGTTGCCGAGCGAGTTGAAGACTCGCCATTCGAACTTCTTATAGGCGGTCCAGCCGGCCGACCCGACCTCGGGATAGATATCGAGCTCGAACAGGGGCGCGATGCCGTCCGGGTGATACCAGATGAAGACCAGACCGTTGGCCTCGGCCACCGGATAGGCGGGCACGCAATTGTCGCGCTTGGCCTGCGGCGGGATGGTGCGGGAATAGGGGATGCGGGTCACCGCCCCGGCCTCGTTATACTGCCAGGCATGGAACGGACATTCCAAGTCGTTGCCGTTGACCTTGCCACCATGCCCCATATGCGCGCCCAGATGGCGGCAATAGGCGTCCAGCACACGGGGCCGCCCGTCCTCGCCGCGCCATACGACCATTTCCCGGGCAAAATACCGCACTGG
>Ga0116227_10014075_pt1 | contig 12326 bp, 14 predicted proteins | sample S1TSphgellanicum_FD_89693 | JGI IMG/M metagenome (GOLD analysis project Ga0116227, IMG submission 89693) | Host-associated microbial communities from peat moss isolated from Minnesota, USA - S1T2_Fb - Sphagnum magellanicum MG | ecosystem: Host-associated > Plants > Peat moss > Unclassified... | reverse complement strand
TTTTTTTTTTTTTTTTTTTTTTTTTTTTTTTTTTTTTTTTTTTTTTTTTATTTTTGTTTTGTGTGTGTGTGTGTGTGTGTGTGTTTTTTAGTTATCATAATAATTTTTGAAAATCTATTTTCCCTATTTCTTTGCCTTTTTTTGGTCCATTTTTGTCCTTTAATTTTAATTTTCCTTTTCTGTTTTGTTTTATTTCTAGTTCTGTTTTATGTTTCATTTATTTGTTCATGGTTTTTTCTCATTCCTTTTCTGGGTTTTTTTCCCCTGGCTATTAGGGTTTCTATGCTTTTGTCTTTTTTTTTCTTTTTTTTGTTTTTTTGGGTTGGTTTTCTAGTTTTCACTGTTTTTGTGATTATTCCATGTTTATCTCAATGTTTTTATTTCTTGGTGTCCCTGGACAGCTTTGTCTTGATGTTTAATTTTGTTGAATTTTTTTTGAAAAGGATTGGAAACCCGCAACTAGTTCAAGCAGTGCCCAAAGACAACAACCATTGATACACAGAAGGTGGATGAGAATGTAGGTAGATGGGTAAGTAGGTAGGTAGCTGAGAGGATAGTAGGTAGGGGGGGAGAGAGTAGGCTGTTTTTTTCCCCTGTGCATAGGCAGCCAGGTCTAAATGTAGGTAAGTGAGAGGGGGGTGAGAGGTGAGGCAAAAAAAAAGAAAAAAAGAGTTCCACAAAAGAAACACAAAAAAATGCCAAAAGGGCTGAGGAAAAGAAAAACAATGGTCAACCTGTGGTAACCACCTTGGTTAGCACACGGACAGGAACGGACGAAAAAGATACACTCATCAGTGCACCATCCATCCAGATTGGTGCACTGGTGGGGTTGGGTTAGGTTGGGTTGGGTTTCCTTCAAAGCTCTCTCTCTCTCTCTCTCCTCTTGTGTGTGGCACTATCTCCACTCATCCACTGGTCAACAACAAACTGTCTTTGCTCGCTGCAAACTCAGTTCCCTTAATTCCGCTCTCGTCTCGTGAGCAGCAGCGTTAGCAGCAGGAGGAGCATCTTGTAGTTGGGTTGGATTTGAGTTGCCAAGCAGGAAACATGGTGCACACACTGTCGCACACTGAGCCCCTGCAGTGCTCAGCTGATGACATGTGGGAGGCCGTCAAGGATGTGAATGTGCTCTTGCCCACAATCTGGCCGGACTACTTTGCAAAGAGCTTTTTTCTTGAAGGATATGGCGAGCCTGGTACCATTCGCATTCTTCAGTTGGGACCTGGTATAGCCCATCCGTACTGACTGCATTAATACTACTAGTCATCACCGTGTTTTGGTGGCCTATAATGTCGGACTACTCACTAATGGTAACGCTGATTTTGATGATGCAAAAGTGTACTTCAACAGCTCGAAAGTTCTGTCTGTGTGCGATTCTTAATTTGTTCTTGTGTGATTTTGAATGGAGTCTTCGTCAAGAAGTTGTAAGTTTCATTACCAGTGGAGTAATGAATTTTGGATAGGGATCCATAATAATTATTCAGCTGTTTTTCATGTGAAGAATTTCTTTATTTTGATTTGGTTGAGATGGGTAACTGCAGCCATTGCTGGATTCTAGGTTGGAGAAATAAAGGAGCACATCGATAAGATCGACGATGCTAACAAAGACCGTGAGCATCAGCGCATTGGAGGGCGATCCCCGCTATTGCTCCTACGTACAGCGCCGAGATAAAATTTGTCCCCGTGGGTGACACCAGCTGTGAGGCAGTCTGGACCGCAACGTACGAGCCTGTCGGAGACATGGGGCCCCCGGCCCTGAGCACATCAAGCAGCTGATCGTTCACATATTCAAAACTCTTGAGCGAGCCGTTTTGTCATGCAAGACGCTGTCACACACTGAGGTTGATCTGGCTGCGTCACCGGATGCAATATGGGATGTGTACAAGCACGTTGACGAATGGCTACCCAAATATTTTCCAGAATTCTTGCTTTCATCCACGTTTCTTAAGGGACATGGTGAAGTTGGGAGCATCCGTGTCGTCAAAATCGGCCCAGGTACGAAATTTTCCCTTGCAGGCTTCTCACAAGTAGCCATCTTGCACATGACTAATTATTCAAGAAACACAGTCTAGTTGTCATCCAATATAAATCTCGTCATATACAACTTCCTGTGATCAACAGGTCAGAGAACAAAAAATTAATTCCTGCTGCTCTGCTCTTCGTAGTGATCTGATGAATCTGAGTTGTCGATGATGTGCAGTGTTTCCTCATGTCGAGGAAGCGAGGGAGCACATAGATTTCATAGACGACGCAAATAAGACATTGGGGTACACGGTGCTGGAAGGCAATCCCGGGTACCATTACTTCAAGTTCGCCTTCAAGTTCGTCCCTGGAGCAACTGCCGGTACCACTGACGTAACATGGACTGGCACTTACATCCCGATGGCGCACATGGGACCGCCGGAGCACGTCAAGCAGATCTCTATCAAGGTGATCAGAGCCTTAGCCAATGCTGCTAAGGACAATCAATTGGCTCAGAACGGTCTGCTTCGACCCTGATTTGGCCCTTCTTTCAGCCCTCAACCTCCCTTTGAACCTCTAAGCCCTGTTATTCGCAAAGTAATGAAATTTTGGGAATAAAATATTGAAACTCAAGATTAAATGGACGAGGTTCAAAAATATTTACAATCCAGTGCACCGAGCAACAGCAGTGAATGAACGGCACCGATTGGTTGAAGGCGATCAAGGAAAAAAAAAGACAGTATGAAACTCAAGACTAGGAGCAAATTTGCTACTAATCTCTGAGTTTGAGTTCCAGTTGAGCTCCGATTAAGCCCAGTGTACTTTTTTCACATTCTTTTTATAATCTCATGCCCTTTATGATCTCTCCAAAGAGGGGGTTCTGGTGCTGTGTTTTTCCTTACTTTATTGATAACTTTATTATATGGACATACAATCGGTCATTTGGGTTTTTTGAAATCTCCATGGGTTTGAGTTTGCTGCTCTTTTAAACGTATTAGGGTTGGGAGGAAATGGAGGAGAGGCCAGACTTTATGTAGTGTAAGCACCCAGAATGAGCTGTTATCGGAATGAGGAACCAGTCAGAGGCAGGAGTCGAGCGCAGCATTTGAATTCTCAGAAGTGCGCACCCTTTTATAGGTCCTTAAGGTAAATAGGCTGGTGAGCAAACACTTAAAAACTCATAAATGGTTGAATCCTTACACATTTTTCCTCTGCTTCTCAAGCTCAAAGAATATTTGTAGCCCTCCAGCTAGCGCTTTCAACGTCACAAAAATTGCTCAATTCCATAAAGAACTACGGAAGTTATGAGGTGTTTGGTGATGGGTGAATAAAAACAGATTAGGATTTCAAGCTTAAAACTTTTGGTCATTGCATCTTCGCTTCTCGAACACAAAGAAGTTTTGTAAAGCCCTAATTGGTGCACCCATCAAGTTTTAAATCACTCAAAATAAACTAAAAATGAAAAAATATGGGGCTGAAACTAAAGCGGGGTATAGAGCTATTTTTTCAAAAAATTTGAAGCAAACTATCACTCATCCTCTTCCTTTGTTTGCTGCGTTGCTCATTTACTTCTGAGACACAAAGAAAATTTGTAACCCTACAGTTTGCACATCCAATGACACAAAAATCGCTCAATTTGATTAAGCAATGAGTAAAATATTGAAAAATGTTCCGTGATAACTACATGTTCGATGATGGGCGATTCTACCTTAGTCCTTACCCACTGTACAAATTTGGTACAATTTCAACCTGTTGTGATTTTGGTTGAGGAAAGGAGGTAGAGTGACACCTCTATTGCAATACAAATTTTGGTGAGGGTAAGGTGCCTCCACATACACAAATAATGTTGCCAGCTCTTTATAACCATACTAGAATAACATGTGGTCATTTGTCAATATTTAGGACTGTTTTATTTGTATTAATTTTATTTTATTTTTTCAAAAGCGGCAATTTTTTCACTTGGAAACACATTTTGTTCCAAGTTTTCCTTCAAACAAAATTTACGAAATAATGAAAATTCATCATGACAAAATCATTTGTGAGGCATTCCTGAAATGCAGGCTTGCTATGTGGCAAATGCACTAGAATGAATTTTCAAAATGTTCCGCTATGAGGAGTAAATGCTGAGGACAAGCATTCCCAAAATAAAGGACTTAGGATTATACCGTAATTGAATTTTGCCTCTCATCCATGGTATTAAAACTAGGCTACCAACATAGTGATATTAGTATCATGTTTATGAATACCTGAACAATAAGATGGCCAATACTAATGTTAGTCATAATGGATTCAATATCAAAGAATCTAACAAGGTAGAGGGTGCTTCATAAAGGCCTAGAAGATTAAAGTTAGGACCATTTTAAAATCAAAAGGTTTGAAAAAAATAGTGGTAATCTCAATGAATCCAACTCAATGGCCCACAATGGGGTGATAGTGACACAAGTGTAGTTTGCTAACATGAGATTGAAAGCTAATAAAATGCTTGTTTTGGTAGTAAAAATGATCTCCTTTACACAATAGGGTCTTTAAAGGATCCCAATGTTAGATGGTGTACATTGGCTATCATGTTTGAAACACAAGCCATTACAAGCAGACTAAACTTGTACACCAAATTCTATGATATGGAGATGCAAGAGGGAAAATTGTGCGAGAAGTCTTGATTGATGATAGACTAGTCCATGCAATGTTGAATATGATGTCTCCTAGATAAAAGCATTGGATTCTATCACTCGTGGTTGGTGGCAATTTGCCATCATTTGACACACTTGTTGGCAAGCTAATGTATGAAAAGAAATATAGGAGCAATTGAGCAATCTACCTTGATGAAAAAGCACTTTTGGTTCATGGAATGAAGTAGAGTATTAACTCCAAATCAGAACATGAAAAACAAGAAAATTGTTAATTAAAGAACAAAAAATTGTAGTTTGATTTTTGTTTTGTTTCGCGAAAATGAAAATCATTTTACATGAAACTACCAATGCAAAAAGATGAAACCAAAAGGAAAAGATAGCTCTCATTTTAAGAATAAATTTGTGAATAATGTAAACGACAATAGCAGAGAGGCTAATACTAACATTAAGGGATTTAAATAAGAATCAACTACATAGGTATTTGAGATGTTTCAATTTCGATGAAAAATAACGTTGATAAATCTAATTAGTACTTTAATTCAAGTGCTACTCACCATGTCATGGGTAATAAAAGAAAAATAAGTGCATTCATTGAAATAGGTTGCAAAGCCAAAGTGTAAATTCCAAGTGGAAAGGATAGTGTTGTAAACAATAAGAATCGTACATCACTACATATGTAGCATGAAGAAATAAAGACAACCATTACTACAAAAGTGGGGTGTAATTTACTAGCTTAAATCACTATGGCACCTTACAAGTGAAATAATTTCATTGCATTTTACTAATACACCGTGATGAAAGTTATTTCACTATAATATCACTATGTAAACATCATGTTTCATTACTAGTTAACATAATTCACTATTATAATTTATTGTAGTAAATAGGTATATTTATATATATATATATTTAATATTATATACATCCTACTTTATGTTATTATACATTATTTTATCCTAACTATAATAACTTAAAATATAAAATAATAACCTATGAAAAATAATTTAAAATATCTTACAATATAATAACTACCAATAGCCTATGATATTATAACATATAATATCCAACAATAATTTATAATACAATAATCATCAATAGTCGTAATATAACATATAATAACCAACAATAACTTATAATATAATAACCATTGATAACCATTAATAAAATAACCACTAATAGCCATCAATAGCCAATAATAAAATAACTACTAATATAATAACATTAATAACCACTAATATCCACCAATAGCCATTAATATAATAACAATAATAACCACCAATATCCACCAATAAAATATCCATCAATAGCCATTAATAACCATTAATATCCACCAATATAATATTCGTCAATAACCACTTATAAAATAGCCACTAATAACCACCAACATCCACTAACAAAATATCCACCAATAGTCATTAATATAATAGCCACTAATATAATAACAATCAATAATCACCAATAGCCATTAATAAGCACCAATATCCACCAATAGAATATCCATCAACAACCATTAATAAAATAATCACTAATAGGCATTAATAAAATAACCACCAATATTCATTAATAGAATAGCCACCAGTAGCCATTAATAGAATAGTCACCAATAGCCATTAATAGAATAATCACCAATAGCCATTAATAGAATAGTCACCAATAGCCATTAATAGAATAACAACCAATAGTCATTAATAGAATAACAACCAATAGTCATTAATAGAATAATAACCAATAATCACCAATAAAATAGTTACTAATAACCATTAATAAAATAATCACCAATATAGTAACCACCATTAACCATTAATATAATAGCCACTAATAACCACTAATATAATAACCATTAATAAACATCAATATCCACCAATAGAATATCCATTAATAGCCATTAATAGAATAGCCACTAGTATCCATTAATAGAATAGGCACCAATATGCATTAATAAAATAGCCACCAATAGCCATTAATGGAATAACCATTAATAGCCATTAATAGAATAATCACTAATAGTCATTAATAGAATAGCCACCAATAGCCTCCAATAGAATAACCACCAATAGCCATTAATAGAATAGCCACTAATATCCATTAATAGAATAGGCACCAATATGCATTAATAAAATAGCCACCAATAGCCATTAATAGAATAACCATTAATAACCATTAATAGAATAATCACTAATAGTCATTAATAGAATAGCCACCAATAACCACCAATAGAATAACCACCAATAGCCATTAATAGCCATTAATAGCCGCCAATAAAATAGCTACTAATGGTCATTAATAGAATAACCATTAATAACCATTAATAAAATAACCATTAATGGGCATTGATAGCCACCAATAAAATAACGATTATTAGCTACCAATAAAATAGGTACCAATAGCCATGAATAACCACCAATAACCCCAATAAAATAGCAACCAATAACCATATATTAGAATTGCTTAGGATTGCCAAAAATTATTTAGGGTGAAATAATTTATAATAGACAAAAATAATTTAAGGTGAAATAATTTATAATAACCTAAAATTGTCAATAATAACATAAGGTGAAATAGATTTCAATAGCCAAAAGTAACCAATAATAGCTTCACATAATTGAAAAAAGCCTAAAATGAAATAACTTAGAATAACCGAAAGTAATTTATAATAGCTACAAGTAGCTTAAACTGAAATAATTTATAATAACCAAAAATAACATTAAATAGCCAAAAAAATGTACAGTAGCCGAAAATAGCCTGAGGTGAAATAAATTAAAGTAGCCGAAAATAATTTAGAATAACCAAAAATAGTTTAAGGTGAAATATCCAAAAATAACCAAAAGTAATTGAGAATAGCCATAAATAACCATAAATAGCCATAAATAATGTAAGGTGAAATAATTTAAATTAATGAAAAATAGTCATATAATAATTGAAAATAATTTAGCATAGCTAGTATTATTATATTAACAATAATCTTATTCATTCATTAAACATTATGTTTTTCAAAAGAATGGACATTGAAATGTTATTAAATAATGATATTCAACTCTTTTTTTTTGTTCAAATGATTTTAAACTTTCAAAAGGAAATAAATGTAATTATGTACATTATTGAATTTTTAAAAGAAATAAACTTGAATCATTTCATTTGAACAAAATATCAATAAGATATGAATTTAATAAATTTATGTTTTTATAATGTTTAAAATGAAGTATTTCATAAATATAATGTAATGTAATATATTATCATAACAACTGGGGTGGCTTGATGGTAAAAGTGTTTGCTTCCATTCCAAAGGTCAAATGATCAAACTTCATGAATGATGTTATGTGGTCAACAATGGTATGTTGACCGAATATTCTCCTATTTAATTCCTAAAATAGGTGCCTAGATTGATTATGTGGCCTACCTACATAGGTTAGGTTTTTAACTTAGCTTAAGTAGTGACACGTGTTAATAAATCATAGGCTAAAAATCATGAAATTATCAATAATATTATATATTAAATAATTAAATTTTTATTGATTTCCATGCTGGCTAGTTAATTAATTACAAGTGAATGGCTTGGTAAATTTTTATTTCACTTGAAAATAACCTTGTTTCAGTAGGTAGTAGTGAAACAATTCATTGTCCATAGCAACTGGTCCCCATTCACTAAGGGGTTAAATAATTTCACTAGGTAAAATTGTCCAAATTCACTTGAAACCCAGAATGAACTAGGACGCATTTTGTAGTAGTGAACTATCATATATCTGCGAAGTCTAATTAAAACTTATTATTAATTGGAAATTTTTCAAATGAAAGTTATTTCTTAATAGTTGAAAAAAAAATTGTTGGATTATAAAAAAATTCCAAGGAAGATGATAGGCATTGCAACTTTGGGGAGAAGGGGAGTAGTTTTTACAACCTAAACATGCAAAGTGAAAACAATTCTATAAAATCAACATGTGTTCATGTTGTAGAGAAACAAGAGGATTCATGCTTGTGGCATCAAAACATGCAAAGGGAAAATAATTCTATAAAATTAACATGTGTTTTGTTGTAGAAAAACAAGATGATTCATGCTTGTGGCATAAAAAATTTGGCCATTTGAATTATCCTACTCTATATGAATATACTTCAAATGGACAAATAATAGGACTTCCAAAGTTAACTAAACATTTGAAAATTTGTAGTGACTACTTGATTACAAAAAAGGTTGAAAGGACTTTCCCAAGCAAAGTTAGAATCAAAGAAGAAATGTTTTAAAGTTCATTCATTTAGATGTTTGTGGTCTACTAAAAGTAAAATTTCTTTACCATCATTAGTATTTTCTAAATTTTATTAACCTAGGTCCATTTTATTAATTCAAAATTTGAAACATTCAACAAATTTAAGAAGTTTTAAGAGGAGGTCAAAAATGAAATCAAAACAAAAAAATAGAATATTTTGGACCAATCGTGGAGGAGAATTGTTTTTAAAGGAATTTAACCTTTATAGTAAGAAAAATGGAATTAGACATCAATTCACACATGTTAGGTCACCAATTCATAATGTTGTTGTTAAGCAAAAAAATCATTAAATTCTAGAAAATGTTGAAGCATGTGTTTAAATAATGACATTCCAAATAGTTATTTATGGCACAAAGTTATGATTTTTATTGGGTGAAAATTTGCCAAAAGGTGATAAAAATTTAGCCCTTGCAATAAGGTCGTTTTAAATTGGGAATTTTTTTTGGAGGAAATCGCTAGATCTTCTAAATGCTAAGTGGTTGGATCACGACCCTTTAGACAAGAGAAACCTTAAAGTCACCATCTTCACTACTGGTCTTGGTTTCCATTCGCTAGTACTATTCCCAACACTTAGAACTTCTTGCCACCAAAGTTCCTATGTTTGAAACATAGTCACCTACAACATGTAATCTACATCCAACGCCATGTTGTTAGTAATATGTGATTTGATGGCACCTTGAAATTGATAGCTACTTTGGGTTCATCATAAAATTTTAGAAAATGTTACAATTTGCATAGTGGAGAAATTTTTATTTGTAGAATCAAATTTTGTTTTATGTTTGCTTGGCTATTAAATTGATTATGAAAGCTTATGGTTGATTTGGGGAGATTTGGTGTAATTATGTAATGTAGTAGGGTTTAGGTTGTATGAACATGTAATTCAATGTAGAACAAATACATTGTGCAACTTGTAAGTTGTAAGCATTCTCCGCTATAGAACAACATGGAGTAATGAGGTTTGGGAATCCTAAGACGGGGCCGTGTCTTCAAGTTGTGAAATGTTTATTTCAACATTGTGTAAGTAGGGCTTGTAAGAAGCAAAGGTCATTTTTTGCTTGAAGTAAGAGTTTTTTAAAATTTGAATTTAGGGTTCAAACTTCATCTACTACCAAATCATGGACAAATTTGTGAGCATTCTGGCAAAAGCTTCTTATGTTCCAGGAATTTTTTCTTTGTTGTTTTGCATCTAATATCAAGCCATGGAGTTGAATTGTGAACACTCTTGCAAAAGCTTGTTGTGCTCTAGGAATTTTTTTAATGCAGTTTTGCATCTATTGCCAAGCCATGGAACATATTTGTGAACATTCTCGTAGAACTTTCTTGTGTTTCAAGAATTTTTTTCTCTATAGTTTTGCATTTGTTACCAAGCCATGGACAAATTTGTGAGCATTCTTGTTGAAGTTTACTGTGCTATAATTTTGTCCCCAAGCTTTCCTAAAATCATTATTTAGGAATTTTTGTTGTATAGTTTTGTAGAAACATGTGTTTCATTTTTGTCTCCAAGTTCTTTTGAAATCATCATTCATGTAAGGGGAGATAAATGGAACCCATGTGAACATATCCAAACCAAAAATATCATTTGTTAAATAATATAATTATTTTAAAACAAGTAGGTATTCAATCATGGCCCAAGTAGTTGTGAATAGTAAGAAAAAATCATGGTTGTTTACATTGGACTCCTTGATTTGTTAACGATAGTTGTGTTTTGTAAAAATTTAGTTTACATAGGCAAGCATAATATGGATCATTTTTCACCTTTCAAAATGGTTCACAAAATGGGGTTTTCTTGGATATCCTTTGTTTAATCGATTGATGGTCCCATATAGACACAACATTGAATAATTTATTTTGGAAAAAAATTACAATGGACGACATAAAAATAATAGATCTATTGTTGAAAATTCATTTGGTATATTAAAAAACATTTTCCAAAAACTTATTCACAAAACATAACTTCATGTGGCATCCTTGCCTAACATGTTTTTATGTTGTTGGTATCTTGCATAATCTAGTATTTGGTCAAAGAGAATTTGATTTTGTCAATTTGATGCATTAACTAGAACTATAACCCACATATGAGATTCAAAATGAACACAATGTAAGGATGAATACACATCCATAACCGGATCAGCAAGAAGTGTGTGAAGTTGGAATTGAGGGAAGGGAGCAGTTTGGTGTTGAACAATGAAAGATCCTTGAAACATATTTTGGCACCATACAAAATTAGTTTCAAGATCTATGCTCTATAACATACAATTTTGATATTGGAAATTTCATTGTATGGTCTAAAGATGTAAATCTTTAAAGTTAAATAAGATGATATCATATGATTCCCAAAATCCTTGTAAGTTACAATATCATTTGGGTTGACATGTTTAGCACCATTATACCTTTGAGTCACATTCCAATTGAACACCATTCCCATGACATTAATTAGTCCCACAATGGCCTTCACCATGTCCTTGTTGATTTTGTTAATTTTTTTTTGTCTCGGACCTTAAAATATTCTAATTGTTTAAAAATAATTTCTTCCTAGCTCTTGTTCCTTTGTTGCTCAATATTAAAATTAATAGTTTGAATCTAGTTTATGGCTATGCAACCAATTTTTTTGACCTTTTTTCTATTGTTTCAATAAGATTTTTCTAATTACCATTGATTTTTCACCGAAAATACATCACAAATTTAACATCTCATGATTTAGTAATGGAAATTGTGCAAAAAAATTTCATTCATAATTTTTACATTTCACACACTAATATCATGCATTGAAAACACATTTGACACACAAATTTATAAAAACATGAAAAATTCATGTGATATTCATTCATTCATAGGTTTGTATTTCATTCGATAACACATTTATCTATGTGTCAAATGTATTTTCAACGCATGATATTCATGTGTAAAATGTTCAAACGTATGAATGAACGAACTTCACATGATTTTCATTATTAATTTGTCGCATGCTAAAATTATGTTGTATGTATTCATCATTAGTCTAAAATTTTGAAATGATATTTTAATTAGTTCGTGTTAACTTTGGTTGGTGCGACCCTAGAACATGAAATGTTGTAGTTGGAGGCATTAGAATTTCAATGTTAGGCATTAGAGGATTTGCAACATTAGGCATTTAAAACATCCCATTGTTTGGCATTGGAGGATTTGTAAAGTTAGGCACTTAAAACATCCCCATTCCTCAACCCTTGATGATGTGAATTCAATGTAAGCACCTAAACATTTGAACCAACAAGAGGGCTTACATTTTGAAACATCAATTATCATGGCCTAGGATATTTTGGGATACTTTGGGCAATGTCATGGCCTAGGATATTTTGGGATACTTTGGGCAATGTCATGGCCTAGGATATTTTGGGATACTTTTGGCAATATCATGGCTTAGGATATTTTGGGATACTTGGGATACTTTTGGCAATGTCATGTCCTAGGATATTTTTGGATACTTTTGGCAATATCA
>Ga0116227_10014074_pt1 | contig 12326 bp, 7 predicted proteins | sample S1TSphgellanicum_FD_89693 | JGI IMG/M metagenome (GOLD analysis project Ga0116227, IMG submission 89693) | Host-associated microbial communities from peat moss isolated from Minnesota, USA - S1T2_Fb - Sphagnum magellanicum MG | ecosystem: Host-associated > Plants > Peat moss > Unclassified... | reverse complement strand
TTTGTTTTTGTGTTGTGTTGTTTTTTTTTTTATTTTTTAGGGGGGTGGGGGTTTTTTTTATTTTTTTTTTTTTAAAAAAAAATATTTTTTTTTTTTTTTTTTTTTTTTTGTGAATAAAAATAATTGTTCATTTTTTTTCCATGTGGAAACTGACCCTAGGCTATATACTAGTTACAAAGAGTATAGGGGTCCTAACTTTAAAACCAACCACCCACCCACCTTTGACCATGATTCAACTTAAAAACAATTTGGGACACAATCAAGAGTGTTGCCCATTGCAAGACTGCATGGGTCCCATTTTAAGAAGTGCATCCCAGCCATATACTCCACACCTTTATTTTCTTCAGTGAACTTTTTCTTCAATAATGCCAAAAATAAGTGTTTTTTGGAGGTTTATGATGATCAAGTTTCATGGGGGGGGGATAAATTTCTCCCAAAAAAATTACAAGATTCTACTCTAGGTTCCAACATGCAATAAACCCTAAACCCTAAAACAACGGGTAGTTGTTATTCTAGGCCTTTCTTCTACCCATCTCATGTTCTCTTTTACATGGCCATGTAAAAGAGTGTAAGTACATTTTGTTTTACATTTACACTTCAATGCTCAAACTATTCGTTGTCATGCTGTTTGAATCATACGCTTCCCATTCCTCCCCAATATCATGTGCATTGCACATTTATAGCTTCAAAGTAGCTACACGAATCACCAGCTAAGTATGTCTTGTGTCGTCATTATGTTGTTCATGTTTCCATATGTGTATATGCATAATGGTGAGTGATGACCTTTGACACACCATGAAAATAGGACCTATTTCAAATTCATGTGACTTTAAAAACTCACTCAGCTTCTTGGTTCCATGCCACTATGCTCTATGGTTTCATGATATTCATGCAAAGTTAGCTTATCCACATTGTTTCTTATAGAAGCTTTAATTAACATTTTATGTGTTATCACCTTGATTCAACAACCCAATTATATTTTTCATATTATGAATCATGGGTTAGTTCTTGAACCTTGAAATGTGACCTTTATTTTTTATTGATTTCAATTTTCCCATATGAATCAATGTCTTGAAATTAAAAATTGATTAAAAATGTGCAATGAGGCTATATTTAAAATCAAGGTCACTAAAAGGAATAATTCGTTTCAAAATCACAATGAACCTCAACTTTAAGTAAGCACTACGAATACCATAATGCATGTTATATGGTCTTAATTTGTTCATTAAGTGAAAATGTATATTAAAATCATTATGGTTAAGAAGAATCATAATTTCAATGTAAAAATAATGTTTTAAAGTACCTTGAAACATTGTTTTATAAACCTTGACTTAATGTTGACTTTTATCAAAACTAATAAGAAGGAATATTAATATTTGCTCAAATCTTTTCATATTGTAATCACAAATAAGTAAATATATTTTTATATGAATTTTTTTAATGATATAAAACATTGTAATGAAAAGACAAGGGCACAAAAATGTTCCTTCATATCAATGATTGTAAATTCATGAGAATTAAACTACACAAATCTTCATGAGTCCAAAATTTGAAAAGATTTAGGAATACAATTTTAGGTAGCAATTGTTCCAACTTTGTAAAAAGTACTTGCCATAGGTCTATAGGGGTTAGATTGTTTCAATCTCACTTTCATGACCATCAACTGACAATTTTTTGGCAAAACAAGGTATTCCTAGACACTTGCACCCAATCCACATGCACAAATGAAAACAAAAGACCCAAATTTTATAAAAAATAAAATAATAAGCACCAATGATGAAGAGGAGATTTAAACAAACAAAATGGCAGCAAGTAATGTTGAAGAAGTGCAACTTTAGGAAGTTTTACAAATGTAGCCCATTGTTTTGCTTCTAGAACCCCCAACAAAACTCGTAGATAGTATACACACTAAACACATTTAGAGGTCCCAAAAGATTGGGTATTCTCTTCCTTCAAACATGCAAAAACCAAAGTCGCTCAAGATGACTCCCCACACACACAATATTTGTTGTGCCAAATCAATCGTTCTCAAAATCCCTAGTGATTTTCATCATCCCCCCAATCATAAACCCTTAATTTTTGGTTCAAAACTACATTTCCTTAAAAGGTACATTGTGTAATTGAAATTGCATAACCTCAAACTTGAAGACTATTGTATTCAAACATTCATCCCATCTCCTAACAAACTTCATGAAAAACACGAATTGTCAAACCATAACAAGAATATAAGTTCATAATACTTAGCTACTTCATCTTGTTGAAGTCTTTGGGACTTACTCCAACCTCTTTTTGCTCTTGATTGACATCCAACAAAGAAAATCCACATAGAAGTAACACACTACACAACATTCACCTACAAAAGAAGCCATAAAAAGACTGAGTGCCACCGATCATAAAAACTCCAACATGTTCATAACATGCAAAACAACAAATCAACACAAAAACATAAATCTACTCCTTCCATTTCCCATCACCATTAATTGTTGAAATTCTATCATATTTTGCTTTCAACGGTTGATGTGACTATATCATTTAGCTAGGTTATCATCCCTAAATTTTTCATCACAACATTAAATTTCATAGAAATGGTGCTAGAACTTTGAAAATTCTAAGTTTTGGGGTTGCAAAGAAAATGACAATTATATTAATGTTTAAAAAAAACTATTTACTTTCCAAATGTTTAGTAGGAAATCAAGCACATGTGCACACCCAAAAAAAAATCATTATTTAATTTTTTGAATACTCTTTTGGCATTAAAAATGTGATATTACTAGATTGAAAGTGTCATGAAGAAGTCCTTAGTTTTGACATATGTATAATGGGGTTATAACATGTCAAAACTCTTTAAACAATCTTGATTACCCATAGTAGCACATATATGCCACATTCTTCAACAAAAAAGTTGTATTTACATGGGCTACCATGAGATGAAAAAAGGAAAATATTAGCTAGCCATGATTTGTTCTAGTTGGTTCCTATTGTGGTAGGGTGCATGCCCTATATGGTCATTATATTTAGGTAGATATAACACTCCCAACAAGTCCCATATGACTTTATAAAAAGTGTTCCAATGGACATGATTGTTACTTTTGAAGATTTCATTAGTGTAATCTTTGATTGTTAAATTCTTCCACACTTACAAACCCTCCCAAACCTAGGTCAAAACTTACATTAAAAAATGTTGATGTCAATTGTAATGGTGTAAATAATTTGGAAGTCCAAAAAGAAAGTCTCATAAAGTTCACATGAACAAAAGCCCAAGTAGAAATTTGAAAAACATACATTTGAGGGAAAGATATTTGAAAAACAAAAAGAACTTCCATTAATTCAAATAGATGTTTGAAAATAAAATCTAATTGGACCCTTCAAATGCCTAACATTTGGTTAAGATCTTAAAAAATAGGATTTCAAATCTTACTTTGTTATTTCATTTCTCAACACATATTTAATCATTATAAATAGTTTGGAGGTAAATTCAATGTGAATTCTTCAATTTCTAGACAATCTAATCAACCAACCAATCCATATTTTGAAATTCAAAAGTTCACTATTGACAATGAGTGCTTTATTTTCAAAAACTAATTATACATATCTTTTCATAATCAAGTTGTTAGTATTAGCCAATTTTCAATTGACAAATTTAAGACTACGTTATTCACCATTAACATTCAAATACAATGCACCTTGCAAAAACTACCATTATGACACAAAAATTGAACCACTTTAACTTGCATATCCTTTGTAATTGTTGGGTCTAAACTAGCTTAACTCAATTTTGATTAAGAAATGTAGAACGACTAAAAGTGTTTTGGGGTAACCTTAAATTTAAGGGATTAGGTTAGGGCATGTGTCTTCATCCAAGTTGGAATTGAAGGGTGGGTGGCTTGGTTAGGATAAGGGGGTGGTAGGTTGGCCAAATTAGGATAAAGGAAGGTTATCCTATCCTTGTCCTAAATTGGCTAGACCTATTGGATAAGGAAGTATGAACAAGATGGAAGGTGTTTCTTAAAAACTTATAACAATTAGGGCAAAATAATCTCCATGAAGCTGAGAGGAAAGAGAATAGTTGTTGACCTTTCTTTCCTCTTCTTGAATGATGAGTGGGGCATGAAGGGTTGTGAGGAGGGAAAAATGATGACAATGCTATGATTTGTAAGGATGGGGAGGGATCTTGGAACATCATGAAAGGGCGAGATAGGTGAAAAGGGGAAGGGGTTACAACATCATGGATGAGTGAGCTTTCCAAAAGATAATCAAATCAATAGTCACTTTGGAGAATGGAAGCATGATCATCAAGTGATGGTGTTGGTAATTACCCAAGTGGGGGATTTCATAAACATGGTGATTAGAGGTAGATAGTAGAAAGTCAAGAAGAGGTACCTAGGTCTATTATTGAAGAAAGGAAATAGGAGTAGAAAAAGGGAGAAAATATTATTGGGGCCTAGGAACAAAAATAATGGTCTCCTTTCTTATGAAGGCAAAAGAAACAAGGAACTAGGGGAAGCTTGTCCCATAGAGGTAGAGTGCGAAGGGTTGTTTTGGGGTGAGGTAGAGAGTTTTGGAGGTGTAGATAGTTGAGGAGATAGGATTGTGGTGAGGAAGGCAATATACGAACCATGTTATGAGTTAGCTAGAGAAAGAAGTGGGAAACTCAAGATTGAAATCAATACATTATAACCTCTTTTTGAAGATGTGAGACTTGTTTGTGTGTAAAGACTTGCTAGAATTCTTAAATGATGATGCTTGCATGAGTATGCCCTAATTTAAGGTTGTAGCTACTTAATTGTAGAAAGAAAGAAGTGGTAGAAAAAGGTAGGATTGTTGTTTGCAGGAGACAAAAAAAAGGATATAACCAAGAAACGAAGAAACATGTTATTAGAAGAAGAGGATTCTATTTGGTTTTGACTGCATTAAGACCATTGCATTATAGTTTGATTGTTGGAAGGAATTAACTTGGAAATAATTGGGGACTTGTGAGGGTAAAAAACAAGGAGTAGGAAGGTGGAATTTAGGTAACAAGTTGTGATCCCCCCCTTTGATGATCTCCAAGGGAGTAAGGGGGGTGGTTCAAATCAAGGTGTTAAGAGTGCACTAATTTTGTGCTTAACAATACCTTGCTCGTAAATGTACCCATGAAACATTCACAATATTCATTATGTTGAACATTTGACTATGAACAAATAGCCCAAGTGATCTAACTTCATGATTGCCTTGCAAATGGTTGTGGGTTCAATTAATCATCAAGGAATGTTAGATGTTGCCTACTATAACTAATATTTTTGTACAAAGATGATTAGAACAAACATTCATCAAGAACCATGAAGGACACATTCAAATGTCAAACCTTTGGAAAGTTGGGCAATGACATGGTCGTTAATATTGCAATGAAAACTAATAATTTATGAAAATAATCACTCATCATATCCCACAACCTTTAACATGAAGAACCATGCAATCACATTCCATTGCAAAATTAAATATTAAAAAAACTATTTTAATAGTTGATTTTTACTTCGAACATATTGGAAACATTTTTGATACATTACATTGGACAATATATATGACTATCCAAGGCAACATTTAGAAATGTTTTCAATAGTCCAATAGTGTATTTTATAAATTTTTTCAATTTCATGTAAATATTTTATATTAAGATGTGTTGAAATGTTGGTAGTTCTATTGGTGTCCTCTAACCACCTTGAAATGGTCAAAATTCATAATAATTGACATATCGAACAACCAACCAAACCTTGTTTCTATATTTTTTCATGTTAAGTCCAACTTTTATTTGTGGATTATTTGTCTTTCATACTTCTTCACAACTTTTACTTTTCAAGTTTCTTAAAACTATAATTCAATTAATCACATAATATGATTATGTTTTATAGATGAATTTTAGGAGGATATGGGAGGCAAGATCTTTGTTGAAGGGGTTCATAGGGCCCTCAAAAGGATGTGATTAATTTCAAAATATCAAACTAATTTTGACTCAATTTTGCTTACATTTGATGGAACTTTTGATGTGATTTATTTCATTTCTCAAGTTCACATCAATCCTAGATGTCCATCCAAGTTGGTTCTTGGTCCAAATTTAAGTCCAATTCTAGACAAATTGTAAATCCAAATGGATTTTAATGAGGCTAAATCAATGTCAATTCAGAAGGCCAGCTTAATTTTAGTCAAATCTTGGTCCATTTTCAATTTAGTTTTGAATGGATTTTGATTGGACCAAGTTGATCCCACTAGAGTTTTTAACTATCTAGTTTTGGACTAATTTCCATTCAATTTTTAAAATTTCAATTGAAGTTTTGATATGACATCTTCAATTTGTTTAAACCAAATGAAAGTTAGATCCATCCTAGTTAGATTTTGAAAGAGATGGACTATTACATGGGCCTACATGTCAATATTTCATTCCAACCATATTCACATGTCATTTAGGTAATTTCATCCATAGCTCTCCCCACATATGTAGGTTTGATTTATTTTTGAGGTCCAAATATAACTAATACAAGGTATGCATTAATAACAGGTATTACAAAAACTTTAGAAAAATTATCACATATGTATAAGAGATTTATAATATGTATTAGTTGGTCATAAATTCAATTAATAAGATGGAGAGGGTGTAATTTATATTGAAGGCTATTCAAAGTAAAAGAGGTAGCACTAATGAAGTGATATTTTATTTGTTAGGACAAGGAGTTGACGAAGGTCTAGATGTAGCAAATTGGTAGTCCGTGTACTTGAATTGAAATGCACTTTGGTCTTCAAGATCAAACCAACCAAACCTTGTTTCTAGACTTTTTGCATACAAACATGGTGTCCCCAAACATGCATCTTGTTTTAGGTTTAGTAATTGTATGTTATTATATATATGACAATGTAATGAGCTTGAAAAAAATCATGTCTCACAAATGCAATCACAACATGTTGGTTTCCTTAATTTTGGCAAAGCTTTAAAATAACAATTTGAATGATATATGAATTAACATGAATACAAGTTTGGGAATTAGATCTATCAAAGTTTGGTTTCCTTTCAAAAAAAAACCCTATTAGGTTTGACATTCGAATAGAAATAAGGCTTGAATGGTCTTATGAGCATCAAGTGCATCCTTAAACTAGGCCATATCCACACAAACAATATGTGACCATCATTGAGTTTGACCATAATAAGGATTTTAATAAATGAACAACAAGGTTTTGGAGGAGAAAAACCTAAAAGATTCATGTTTTCGCTATGGCAAGAAATTTCCACAAAACATAACAACTTACGGAATTAAAATTATTGAAGGTCATGAAACTTCAACAAAATTTGGCAATCCCACAAAAACACCATGCTTGTTTCAACTAAAGGCACCATCATTTCAAATAAGATTTTACCCATGGTAAAAAAAAATATGAAAAATTCCATGAACAATTTTTTGTAACCAAGGAACAATTTTGAGTATCAAGATTTTACACAAGTTTCATTTTGCCCCTCAAAATGCATATTTCATTTGCCAATTTTACCTTAAGTTTATAAAAGCTTAAAAACTTAAGGCCATGGCAAACAAATGGTATGAAGTTGGCCAATAAAAAAGGATTAGGTGCTTCTTTATTGTTAGGGTTGTTAGCTCCTCCTTGAAGGTGGGTACATTAAATTTTCAGCCATTGGAATGGGGTGACCATGTCATCCATTTCTTCTCCAAGGATTGAAAAGCCGCTCTAGGTTCCAATGACTTTGGATAATTGGTTTCACTTACAATAACCCCAATTGTAGGAAGCATTTACCCATTCCAAAAAAAATCTAGCATGACCTAATAGTGAGTTGAACTCTCATGTATGGAAATGGCGGTCATAAATCCTAGCCATTACACTTGAATCTAATGCAACATTCAACAAAATCATAAGCAATGTCCATGCGCAGGCCACCCATTGTAGTCTGCATGATGGACTGATCAGCATTACTAAGCTTGAATTCTAGTTCAAAATTTATAAATTTATACTCAGCAGAAACAATCTCCATGGCGACAAGAGAAATGACAAATTGCCAATAAATTTTTGGATGGGGGAAGGAGTGGGGCAAGACATTGCACACTTCCAAAGATTTGCAGAGCTCCCTGTAAGTGCCACAATGAAATGGGACATGGGTGTTTTTGAACTGCAGGCAGAGTTCAGATGAAAAGCTTGGGTTGAGCACTCACTATGACATAACAAAATATATAACTGAACTGATGTTCTTTCATCATCAGCAAGCAGACTGTTCTTCTAGTCATGAAGAAGGAACAAAAGGGAAATTCACATCTGTTTTTTTGACACTTCGCTTTTGTTCACACCAATGCAAATTCAAATTAGTATGCTCGTCATAGATATAGCCTCAAAGGAAGTTGGACACTTTACAAGGGGGACCAGCTAGGTATACATGCAGTTTGTTGGTAAACAAAGACAAACTTATCCCCTTGAATCTTTCTGCTATTATAGCATTTTCCGCACAATGTTAGTTTATCCATAGGCAAATAATATTGATCACTTGGGTACTAATCTGTAGAGTTGGGTTTAGATGATTCTTTTAGAGGTAGGACAAATTCAAAGGGACCCATTGTTGAGAGCTCAATCCTCACGGCTTTTCTCGCTCTGCGACTCTTGTGTTTGCAACAACGAAGAAGGAAAAAAATATTATATATATATATATATATATATCTCTTCCAGTGAGGACAACCATGTTGAGGATCAGGACTGAGATCCAGACTGGTTTGACTGGCTTTTGCTGTTGCTGCATCAAAAGCCAGTTGCAGAGGCCAGGGTGGATCTTTTGTTTACATTATTTATTATTATAATTATTATTATGCATTCAAATGTGGGAAGAAAATTGGCAGAGACTTCTCTGATCAACCTCGTGTGCATGAGGCAAAAATGCATGCACTAAGTTAACCCACACAGCTTTCCCTTTGTATGATTGTCGGATGGCAGTTTGGCTGGCATCTGTACAATCATTTGATTTGATCATCTCTCGCCAAGCTCATAGTGGCACACCACAATGTGAGGAGAAGTTAACTTTCAATCATCTGACTTGGTGGTGGTGGTGGTGGTGGTGGTGGTGGTGTTTTGGATTCCTTCTCGACCTGCCCTCTCTCCATGCCACAAGATTCCATTTCTAGGATTAAATTTTCTCATTGCTATCCAAGTAAACGGTTTATGGGGGAGTTGACTCTACTCTAGTGGAAAGCAGCAAACTACTCCATCATTCATTACTTACACTCCTCAGAAGCAAATTATGAGTCATCCCCATCCCATCCCAACCCAACCCAACCCAACCCAACCCATTCCCAATGTTTAGTTTCATTGGAATGACAATTTAGTGGAATGGAACCATTGAATACATATATACATACATATGCCCATGTTTTTGTTGTAGTGTCAGCTACAACAAAATTTGTTTTAAAACACAAGTGTTGTGGTGGGATTTCCCAAGGCATCCTTCCTATTTGTGCATGGAGATTTTGATAGGATGATGTCCCATACCGTATCTCCTTAATTCACGCTTTGATATATCGTTGCCTAGTAAAACGAGGAAGGGCTTTCGGGCTGACTACTTGGTAATATGGGTCCTGGGTTCTCACTCACAATCCGTATACATACATATATATATATATCTATATTCATAGTATTACACGAGTGATGACAACTGCCCGAATCACATGCACATGGGCATCTTGTGTCCATTGTGTACAATGCAACGTGTGAATCACTAGGCTAAATGAACTTTGATATTACATGCAAGGGGTGGGCGGGGTGGGGTGGGGGCAGGGCAGGGCTGACTTGGGAAGGCATCCAAGGCAAAAAGTTAAACATCTTTAACTATAATTTCAAATTAATTCTTTATAATTAACAAAATATTTTCATGAATTTCTTGGGGGGGGGGGGGCCTAATTTGTGTTTTAAATCTCCATAAAATTTTTACCTCAAAAGTTTTTTGAATAAGTAAACCTTATTCCGAACTGACAATCCAGTTCTTGTAAAAATGCAAGTGACTCCCCACTATGAATGAATGGAGCTGGGGTTGTATACTCTTCTAAGGGTAGAGATCAGGTCACTCCTGTGGGGGTTACAAATGAGAAGTTGAAGTGTTTTTTTCACTCCCTCCCTCTGTAATGAAGGACCTTGGCTTCGCTTTCTCTCAAAAGTCGAGGAAATTTATTTGTTCCTAGAATTTGGGCAAGAAACTTTGCACCTTGGTTACTTGGAAGGTGAAAACTGAATCTTTTTCAACATACGGATGTGGGATTATGGTTCGGTGTCCAGAAACAAACTTGTGGCCACCTTCCTTTCAACATTATAAGAGGTTGGCCCATGACCACCCCCCATAGAGTAGTGTCCTTCGTACCACCATATATGAATGTTTATCAAACAACTTAGTACTCTCTTGGCCACACCCATGTTGAATGGTTATTGAAACTAACAAGGTCATAGTGGAAGCCTAAGAGCCTCTCTCTCTCTCTCTCTCTCTCTCTCTTTGATATAACTAACTCACTACCACAACAATGAGATGATGGCCACAAATTGAGATGAAGAACTCACTCTCTTTTGTTTGGTTTGGTTTTTTGGTGTGGCAACAAACAAACAAATGAATGAATTCTTTGCTTGTTCATTCAAAGGCTCTCTCCAAACGACCAAAAGATCCCAACCTCCACACCATGTTCCAATAACTCAAAAAGCACTAGTAGTAAGTAGGTCACCCACACACCACCTTCCACTCTGTTTGTCACTAGGGAGTATGGTGCCACCACACCTAACTCCTTAGCCCTCTTCCCTAACTCCTTTACCTTCTACCCTTTTGATGACATCATCAGGTTTCGCCATTGAACCCCAGACCTAAATTAATAGGGTAAGCTAGAAGCTATGAGAAAGGCCATGACCACTGGGCCGCCAAACACCCTATGGTTAAATGGGAATATTCATGACCCCTGGTTATGGGAATATTCCCAATAATTGAGGACCTGGGTCTTCTTCTCATGCAAATAGTATTAAATTTCTTATCATGACCAGGGACCAAGAACAAGTCTGAGGGGGGGGGGGGGGGGGTTTGAGAATATTCCTTTAAACCGTGGTCCTTGGTTAATGGGAATGTTCCAATAACCAGGAGTCATTGTGTGTGACCTGGGGTCTCATGGGAAATAATATTTCTTATGACCAGGGGATCTAGAAAGAAGTGCAGGCTTTTGAGAATATTCCTAATAGGTAACCATATGGTCTTGGATCACTGGTTTATTGGGGGTTTGGGGGGTTGGTGGGTTAGGGTTCATCTGATGTGAGGATGAAAAGCCACATACATAAAAGCTCAGGTAATGAATGATTTCCTTGTTTTTTCATCTTGACCTATGTTGTTATAGCCTTTGTGTGTTTTCTGCTGACAAAAGGATATTCTACCTGAAGCTCTCTATAACTGCTCCTTTGGATGGGTTTGTAAAACTAGCTGCTCAAGCCTCTCCCAGCTGACATCCATTATCCTTTTATCTTAACCAAACACTGAAACCCGCCCCTCCCCCCAACCTTCCTTCCTGGGGTTGAATAAGTGTCAGAAGAAGTGCACTTCTGAAAGAAGAAGAAGAAGAAGAAGTTGTTGTTGTTGTTGTTGTTGTTGTAGTAGTAGTAGTAGTAGTAGTAGTTAGGTTATAACTTGTAACTTTTTCTTGAGAAGAAGCAGGCTGGAACCCACCCCCCTGCTAAACTGCAGTCAATGATCCGGGGTCAGGGCCACTCGGGTGGGTGGCCCTGACCCATCCCTCCCTCCCTCTTGGTGGACTACAGTTGAAGGTTTTCTTATGTGAGTAAGTAAGTAAGTATATAAGTAGGCACTATTGCAATCAAAGTGATTTCTGGGACTCTCTGTTCTGGATTCTGGCACCATGCAAAAACCAACACCACAAAATCCAAGCCTGTAGCCTATTTGTACTCAATTGCTTATTTTCAAGTTTGTCAGCTCCTGGTGTTCTGAAGAAGAAGAAGATGAAGAAGGAGGAGGAGGAGGAGGAGGAAAGCCATTCATTATTCTTCTTTAGTGTGTGTGTACTTATTACTTGTAACACTAAATTGGGTATGTACCAAAATTCCAGGTGATGGTTGTTCTTTTGTCATTCCTATAACGAAATAGATCAAAGCCCAAATGCCCAAAATATGGTACCTGGGGTTGGTCATGTTAACCTGACATGCCAGATGGTCAACCCAGGTAGAATGGAGGTTTATCAACTTTAACTACCATCATCAGCTCAAGCCTCCTTCACCATATGGGGTAGTAACCTGGGAACCTCCAGGTATCTTGTGGGTTGGAAGGGGGGGGGGGGGGG
>Ga0116227_10014072_pt1 | contig 12328 bp, 10 predicted proteins | sample S1TSphgellanicum_FD_89693 | JGI IMG/M metagenome (GOLD analysis project Ga0116227, IMG submission 89693) | Host-associated microbial communities from peat moss isolated from Minnesota, USA - S1T2_Fb - Sphagnum magellanicum MG | ecosystem: Host-associated > Plants > Peat moss > Unclassified... | reverse complement strand
CAGGGAAGGACTAAGAACAAGTGGGCTTACAGGAAGCTCCCCACTTACATGACCCGAAGCAAAATCATTCTGAAAATGCCAAAAGCGGAAATTCCAAACAGGATTTTTTTTTTTTTTTTTCCTGGATTTAAAATAGCACACACCTCCATCCACTAGGCTGGCATGGCTACAAGCTGACAGAAGAGAAACAAAAGTTGCATTATTAATTTCAACACCCTCATCACATATCTGTTTGAAATGTCTGAGAGCTTGCATAGCAAGCCCATGCATGGCATAGCCTCCAAGCATAGCCATCCATCAAACCACATCACACCTGGGCATGCTGTTGAATATTCTCTGCACATCCTCAATACTCCCACATTTGGAATACATGTCAATGAGGCCAATACCCACAAAGAAATCAGACTCCAAACCAATTTGGATGATCTGTCTGTGGACATGCCTGCCCTCTTCAAGTGATGCCACACTAGCACAGGCATTCACTACAACCACAAAATTGACAGGTTCTCGGTGAACCATTTTCCTGTTGCATTTGATCAGACAATGCTAAAGCCTTTTGGCCTTCCCCACATTTCACATGTCCCAAAATCATAGCAGTCCAGGCAACAACATTGTGGGTGTGCATCATGCCAAACACTCTCCCTGCATCTTCCATGCTCCCACATTTGGTGTACATATCAATGAGGCTATTGCCCAGAAACACATTAGACTCACAGCCGCGTTGAATGATCTGTTCATGAATGTGCCTGCCCTCTTCAAGTGCCTCTATACGGGCACTTGCCTTCAGCACCACAACAAAGGTATAAGGGTCTGGCTGCACCCCTTCTCTTTGCATTTCTCCATACAATGCTAAGGCTTTCTGCCCTTGCCCACATTTCACATGTCCCAGAATCATGGCATTCCATGAAACCACATCCCATGTGACCATTCTGTTGAACACTCTCCAAGCATTGTCTATGCTCCCACCTTTGACATACATGTCAATGAGGCTATGACCTCCAAATACATTAGACTCAAAACAATTTTGAATGATCTTTTCATGGACACACCTGCCCTCTTCAAGTGCCACGACACTAGCACATGCCTTGAGCACTGCCATGAGGATGCCAGCGTCTGGCTGCATGGCTGCACAGATCCTTCACAATGGTTCAACACAGTTTCTCTACATTCCTATGTCTGGTCTGCCACAAACCACATTTAAACACACATACTCATAGGCAACACTTCCATTATGTCATGAAACTCAGGTCTTTCATAGCATCCCATAATGTAGAACAAGGCATCCATCAGTTGTCTAATCAAAATGAAAAAAAGAAGCTTCATAATGCAAAGGATTGCAACAGGTTTTCACTCTTATATCAGCTTAGGAGACAAATTCCCACAGTTGTGAGAGCTGGGAAAATTCCACTGTGTACAAGACCAACCATGCAGCAACCAATTCCAAGTTGCCAAATTACTCTTCTAAATAAAGTCACTAAATGAAAGTACTTCATCAGCTTCTCCCTTCCCATACATGAGGAGCAACTTGGGGGAGAGAGAGAGACAATGAAGCACATCCACAAAGAAAGACTCCAGGGAAAATAAAACAAGTTGTGACACAGGCAGTAAGAGACAGATAGAAGAAAGCTCATCACCACAGTTGTCTCTCAGCTTTGTCTTGGCTTCCAGCTGTTGCACCACGGGAAGAGCCACGTGCCAAGCAGCAGCAGCGTTCTGAGGAAGTTGGTGAGCATGGTGCACTAGCAACTCACTGCTATGATGGAGGAGAAGGATCTTGAATGGCCTCTGGTGACATTCTCTTTTCACCTTGTGCTGTAGAGACAGTGTGCTCCCTGCACTAAGAAGCACTTGCACCTCCATTGCTGCAACAGCACAGCAGAGCTCCTGTGCTGCTTCTCTCTCTCCTGAATCACACAAAATTTTGCTGATGCTCTGTTTGGGGGTTCACCCCAAAAAACAAAGACAGGGTTACTGCCTGACCTGCAACCTACCTCTGCAACCTACCCTCCTCTCAGTTTTTCAACTCATACAACACAAATCCAGCTGGGGTGCTCAAAATATTGCCCACCACCCCCCCACCACTGATCCATCATCTCCTGCTTCACTTTCTCAAGTTTCCAATAGGCTTCTGTCTAAAACCCGTAGAAGGCTTGCAATACACACCTCCACAATCATGAGTTGTACGGGTTAACATCTTTTCAAATTCTAGAAAAGAAATAAAACAAGAAGTACCTATGTAACAAGAAGACAACAATCTAGGGATTAATCTACAGTTTCCAGATGACCTGAAGAACCTATGTGCACCTTAAGATCACTGCTAAGAGGGATTAGAATTCAGGATCAAATATGGCTCTGCAGACTTTGATGGAATATTCATGTAGGTCTAAGGATTTGACACCTTGCAGGTCCAAGTATCCACTGCACTATCTTAACTTACACCAGAAGACTTGAACCTAAATAACACCTAAACCCTAAACATTGATTGCCAACAGTGATTTAAGACTACTCAAGCACAAGCTGATTATGGTGGGAACCAAAGAAGACAGAGATATTAACAATTACTACCATTTCAAGGAAATCCAAGGTCCCATCATCCAACAAAAGCACTGAACATTTGGTCAATGGTGAGTTGTGAAGCATGTCTGGGGTAGTAATAATTCCCAAGGCAAGAAACTCTAGCTTGGAAGCTGATATACTCCATTCTTGTGTAGCATCAGAGTGTATGTGACCTCGATCAAATGTCTGTTCAATCGAGGCGTATCTGGATGCATTGGTCTTCCCTTATTTTCTGCAAGTTTCTACTCTACATGTGACTGAGTACCCGAACCCTAGAAAACAAAAACCTTCCAGTTTAGCCATGAATATGTTGTAGGTCCATGCCTCAAATCAAAAGTATTCCCTAATCCGATGTTTGTGAAAGAAAGAGGTCCTATGGAGACAGTTGAAAAGTCAAATGGCATGGTAATTTCTCATACCTCCTCACTTTTTTAATCAATCAGCAAAACAATCTCTTTGCCTAGTATTGCATTAGAAACAATGGGAGTTGATACAATATTGGACAGAGATAGCAAATCCAATACAAATAGAACAAATAGGATTATGGAAGAGGGGTACACTTACCGTGAATTACATACAATAAGGAGAACATGAAAAAATACAACAAGTTTCAAGCATTGAGTGCACATTTTTTCCTCTTTGTCAAAAATGAGGCAATGAAATATTGTGTCTGAAGTACAAAGAATCGTCTCATAACCAAGAGGAAGTAGGGACCCATGGAATAGGTTCCCATTTCACTTCAATGAAGGAGCCCAATACAGAAAGGAAAAATGGCCATTACCTAAAGAGGCAAGTTCAGGCAGATACTTATGAGATTGCCCAAAACTCAAAACAACAACCCTAAACTCTAAACCATAGCCTTATGAAAGTTGTTCACAAAGTATCAGATCATCACTGCATCAGGCAAGTTTAGGGACAGTTCCTTAATGCAAGGAGGTCAATGTGAAGAGGGAAAACAGCAAAGATCCCAACAGCAAGTTCAGGCATAGATCATCTAATGACAGAAGTAGGCTAGGCCACTCAGAGCGTGAAAACGGGCTTTACTAATCAAGCTTTGAGTTCCAGTACATGTACAAGATTCAAAACCCTAATTCTTGAAACCCTAATTTATGCATCCTGTTCATGGGCGCTCGATAGAGGACAACAGCAGCGACAGCCACAGTTTCTCCACGTGGCGCACGTTGATTGGACGAGATTACTAAATCCAGCCCAGCTCTATTCCACTCCCACAAAATGTAAACTCCGAATTGTGTGAATAGGCACTGACAATACGTCGAACCCATTCACACGGAAATGGTTTTTTTTCGGTTGATTCTCAACCTGTGTGCATGATGATGAGTGGGTTGTGTAAATACAGGGAGCTCGAATCCACCTGATCTTGTAATATTTTCTTCATTGTTACTAATTCTCTTTGAACTAATTGGAATCAAATTCATACCGAGACAGTTTTGTGATCATTAAACAAGCTGGATACTTTTTTACTAACATCTTTGGCGAATAATTTTGGCCACTTTTTTGTACTACAAGATTACATATCATGAGATCTGTTTCCATGTTTTGTTCTCCCATTCCCATGACATCCACAATATGTTTGCACATTCCTGCAAAGTGCAGAGTCATTTCAAGGCATGACATAATCATTCACCAAAGATGTAATGGGCAGTTGCTTCCCCAGTCCATTGCTTACCCAGTCCAATATACATCATATTTTCATCAATTCCCATCAAGCCCTTGACCTCAGATTACACCTGCTTGCTCCAACTCCATAGTTCTATGCCTGATGAGCTTGCAACTAGCATACAATCTAGAATCAAAATTGTAGTTGTGTTCCAGGAAAATACAATTTAAGTCACCATAACATGTACACTCTTGCTAATGAGGAAGATGATGGTACCTGATTGGAGAGTTCAGTGTTATGCATAGTGTAATGGCCTGCTGCCAGGGCAACCCAGCATAATGACCGAGGCAGGCCAGGCCAGTATCAGCAGGTATGGACATTGGTATGGCTGGAAATTACACTTTGTAATTTCTTGCCATTTAAATGTGAACAGGAGGCCCTGCTGTACCGGCCTGCCCAACAAAGGGGCTGGCAAGGTTTATGCATAAAATTGTACTAACACAACCCAGGACACAAGTGGAGGTGAAAACAAAAGAAAAGGGGACTTAAGTCTCAGTGACAACCAACGAAAATGGGTTGTGGGGTCTGGGGATGAACAAAGGGAGGAAGCTTGGTAGAAGGCAGCCCAATTGCCGTGACTCTATTTAGAATAAAAGATGCCTACAATTTCTGAAGTGCAACAGAACTTGCTTTTCAGAAAACATAACAATTGAAGAGGGGGGGACTTAGTTCAAGGCCTCTCCAGAAGAAATGAGTCTGCCAAATGTTCCAAATCTGCTGCAGGACTAATATCAAATACATTGGTGATTTCTGATGAGGTGCATATGGACATAAACACATGGCAGTTGGTCTGCACATGGGCAGAAAACCATACCTGAACTGATCTTTTGTATCAAGACAACTGGGTCCTGTTGTCAACTTCCTACTATAAGATGTACATAAAAATGCAAGCAAGTTTCAAAACCGGGATTTGTCAAGGTCATCAAAATATGGATGGAACAGAGCTGCCTTGGCTGATATGCGATTTGCAGGGTTGTACTGCAACATTTTCTGAATCCAAGTCCAAAAGCATTGGTGTCAAGCTAAAGCTTAGGCATCTGATTGTGAAGTTAGAAGCTTATACAGTCAATGTACATGTGCTCACATTTTCTTGACATATGAAGATATTAAGGTTCATTGAGTGCTTGCAGAATTTGAAGGTAGGTCAGGTATATGGACAACATACCTGAAGGAGGTCAATGCCTTCAGCATCAAGGTTGGGTACAACCTTGTCAATGCTTTGGGGTTTCCATAGGGGGTAATTGTGCCAATCACGCAGGTTTTGAACTCCTGGCCAAATCTCTTCATTTGGAGTTCCTAACAGTCTGAAATCACAAATCAAACCTGTATATTTGTTTGTCCTTTACAAAACAAATGCTAGTACATTCAACTATTGCTATGTATTGAACCATGCAGTTGTCATCACACCAAAGTTATTCATGAAGTGGAAGAAATCATATGATGCTTTTTGCTGGATGACAAAGTAGTCATACTAAAATTTCTGTTTCAGTAATCTTTATTTTGTTCATAAAAAAGTCCAAGAAACATCACCTGAAAATATGAAGAAGCTGCTGGAGTTCTGAGTCTCCAGGAAAAAGGGGTGCTCTGCAGGCTAACTCAGCTGTTAATCAAAACCACCAGAAAAGAAATTAGAAAATAAGGGAAAATGGACTTGTCAAGCCATTGATGGATGGCAGCTATTGAAAGCTTGAGATGACATTTGGAGGTGGACCAAAAGAACACCCTGCTCACCAAAAATGCATCCAACAGACCAGATGTCAACAGGTGTTGCATAGTGGGTGGATCCCAGCAGCACTTCAGGCGCCCGGTAACACAATGTGAGAATCTGTGAAAAGAACCAAACAGATTCTACTTGAGCACACAGTGGGGATTAAGGATATGTGGCTGCTGTCTGCACTTTTTTCCTCTCACTAAGATATGTGAAGTTGATTACATGTGAGCAATTGGTAAGGACTGGTGCAAATTAGCAAAAACCAGTGGACAAAAGAAGTATCGTTACCACATTTTTCTGCACCATCTGCTAATCACCAGATCACTTGAAAGAATCATCAACAGCTTCAGTGATGTATCAGGAAAGAAAATAACCTCATGGGTGTAGCTCTTGAGAGGGACTGTAAATGCCCTCCCTAATCCAAGGTCAGCAATCTTCAGAAGTCCTTTCTCTCTGTCCACCAGAAGATTTTCTGGCTTCAAGTCCCTGTAGAGAATCCACAAATTGGAGGTGCTTGAGCAGCTTGCATGAGCACTCCTTTCTATATCCATAAAGTCCAATCACTGCACCTCCTTAGGCCCAGGTAAAGGTATCTCCAAGGAACCACAATTTTTTGCAGTAAACAGATGCAAAGGACTTCCTATTGACTAGGTTTTAGTGGAAACCGTACAATCTGCTATCCCAGGTTAACATACAAAACATTGCAAAAACATTTCCAGTAAGTGGATGCAAGTGACTTTGCATAGTGCATTTCCTATGGAATAGTTTTGAGTGGAAACCATTTAATCTGATATACAACCACCAAATGGCACTAGCAGATATGAAGGGGAGCAGTTCAGGGACCTGTGAAGGACACCATGGCTCTGCAAGTGAGCAACCCCTTTGCATAGCTGATACATGAAACTCTGCATACCACCAGTTTCTTCTCACATGGAAGAGAAGGGAAGGCCATCATCCTACGGATTAAACAACAGATGGTTCAGGTTCTGTACTTCAGTCAAGTCAATAAACCTTGCAAACTGCAGTGGTGAATACACGGCAAATTACTAAAACTGACTGTTGACTTCGCAGAACCTCTATCCTGTGCAACTGACACTACTCCATAGACTACTCATCTCCAGCACAGTCAATGTAATCTCTTACAAAGACACGGAGCAAAGCAACGATTTCACCATTGCATTTCAAAGCTTATGTAAGAGTTTTGTAAATTTAGAGATAACTACATGGTATGTTCTGCTGGATACCTTGATGATGTGTGGGGGCACATGATTGCAAGGGCCCTTCCATGAGTCTATGTATCTCTTGAGGTCAATGTCAATATACTCAAACACCAAGTACAACAATGGCTTCCCATTTTTGTCACTGTGCTCCACACCCAACAACCTGCATCACATTGTGGCATGTTTGTGAGCTTTAATCTATCTATCAAATAGTAGCTAAAGTTTCCTGTACATACATCTCCCAAGGTCCAAATTCCAAACTTTAGATGACCAATGTGTCATCCGGTTCACTGAAGCTCTTATCCATAATTGAGGACCAGGACAGGCCTTGAATCAACTCATGGCATAGTGGTTCACAAAACAAGAATTTAAATTAAAGTCTGAAAACCCAAGGCTGGAGATGTGATGATGGTGGATTTCATAAAGCTTTAAACACAGCAAACTTGCAACATGGGATTAAGGTTTAGGAGATTGTCCTTGACTTGATGTGAATCCAGTGCATCCCATCTCTGGTTATGCTTGAGAAGCATTGCTAGTGGTCAGTTTCACAGGAGAAATGTAGTGATGAGTTCATAGATTCTCTAAGGGGAAATCCACTGTATATGACATGGATACTTCCTGGTCATTGAGAAGGAATTTTATGACTGGATGGCTTCCAGTACTTTTCAATCCGTGTGTGATGTCAACCCTGAGTAAAACAAAAGCTTCGAGCCTGCAATTGCAAAGAAGTAGGACAAAGAAATCTTCTCAACAAGGAGTCTCTATGGCTTCCATTTCCTTCTTGGCAAGTGATTATTTCCCTGGAATTTCCAAAGGCAACAGAGACCTTACCTTACAACATAGATGCTATGAGAGAGCATTTGCAAGAGAGAGACTTCACGCAGCGCTGTGCTGGGAACACCTTCATCATCCATCTCCAGCTTTGTCTTCTTTAAAGCCACCAAGCGTCCTGTCTTCCTTTCTCGTGCCTCGTACACTTTTCCGTATGTTCCCGCTGCCACTTTCTCTAGCTTCTCGTAATTCTCCATCTCCGATACTTCATCCAAGTGGACCACGAGGACTGCAGGGAGGCGCTCTCGGCTCCCGCACCTCACAGCCAACACAAGATACGAACGCAAGCAGACTGGCTACGGAAGCCGCACTGTCAACAATTTCCAAATTGAACAAATACAACAACCGAAGGTTGCACAAGAAAAGTCGCGCGCGCAGTACCTATCTACATTGGAGACCAGATGGACAGGAAATGCAATGGAACTTGTGCAAGGTAGGGATTTTCCTCGACCAAGAAGAGGAAGAAAAATAGATCACAACAGATTCTTGCGATAGGTAAAGAGATCTTCTTCACTCGGGGACTTCATCATACTCAACAAAAAGGAGCATAACAATGTGATCAACAAAGAGATCATTCCCAAGAGAAGCCTTTCCACTGAAGAAAGAAAACAACAACAAAAACAACAATAAATCAGTTGAGGACGTGGTAACACTTGGTCAGAAATCACTTCGGAATCAATATCTCCCACATTTTGAATCCAAATCTTACCAAATAAATTCCATTAAATCCTGCTCATCAAGCTCTCTTTCCAACAACACCAAAGGCACATTCCGAATCCTCCGAAATTTTCAGCTATGACTTAATTTAATTTTGGGTGAAAAAATCATTCAATATTCAAGAACTTTTGCACCACAAGTCCAAACATCGTGGAACCAAGCCCATGCACCCCTTCTCGTCGAGAGCTTTCCAAAGACCCCAAGAACACGATCTGAAGCATCCTGGGTTTGGTGGATCTCATAACTACGAAACAAAACAAACTACCTTCCTTCATAGATAGATATCAGTTATGTATATTGTCAATTTTCAAATAACTGGTTGAAAATTGTCAGTCATATGCTGATGATAGTATTTTTTTCTTTTTTTTCTCTATTTTTTTTCTCTATATTCAATACCAAGTGGGTAGGTTGTTTTTTCAATTTTCAGAAAAATCATTAACTGGGTGTTTTTTAGTGTTGGATGGTTATTTGAAAATTTGAAAGAATTGGGGTTTTGATTTTTTCAAAAGTCATATTTCTATAAACTTAATGTTATCATTATGTTTTTAAAAAAAGTAATTTACAAAACTTTTCCAGATATGGATTTTTCAAAATTCGTTCTTGTTTGTTCCTTATGGGGCTTGTTATTTGAAGAGTCACAACTATGCAATTATGTGTAAGTGGTTTTTTACCTTAAAGAACCTTGACATTTTATTGGTTGGTTTCAAATTGTTTTTTTCACATAAGGTGGGTTAGAGAAATTGGAGCTTTTAACTTGAAACACTTTTAACCTTTCAATAAAAATATATTAAAGTAATAGTGGTGTCTGTCTCTCTGTGTGGGTAGTGTTTGGAAAATTCTTTCAGTCACTGCCCGTTTCTTGTGGAGCTTCCCCAAACTCCAGAGAAAAAAGAAATCAGGGGCAGTCTGATTTTTTGAGACAAAAGATTTGGTAGATCTAAAAAAAAAATTTAAGCCTTGGACAGCTCAGAATTTTTTTTATTTATTTATTTTTGTATTGATCAAGATGACCTTTTTTTTCTTTTAGCTACTGTCCATCCCAATTAAGGGGACGGATGAAATGTCCATCCGGCTTGATGACGGGATGGATTTAAGGGAAGACCAGAAAAAAAAATTTTAGGCCTTGGACAGCCCAGAATCAATTTTATTTATTTTTTTTGTATTGACCAAGATTACCTTTTTTTTCTTTTAGCTACTGTCCGTCCCAATTAAGGGGATGGATGAAATGTCCGTCTGGCTTGATGACGGGATGAATTTTGGGGAAGCTTTTTTTCTTTTAGCTACTGTCCGTCCGGATTAAGGGGATGGATGAAATGTCCATCCGACTGGATGATCACAAAATAATAATAAAAATAAAAAACATAAAAATAAAAAAATAAAAAAGTTAAAAGTTTTTTAAAAAAACTAAAACGCGACCCAAGTTTAAAGAAATCGAGGACTTCACAGTGGCCGAAGGTCACGAGCACCCACTAGTAAAAATAAAAAGAAGGTATTGCACCACCAAGGAGCCACCATCACTAAGTAGATGATTGGCTACTTGGTAAGTAGGGGCTCATATTTTCTTATAATTATCAAGACAAAGTAAGAAAACTACTTACAATATATTTCATATGTGGAGGACCATGGAAGTGGTTTGAAATCTCAAGTCCCAAACCTTGAGAAAATGTCATTGGAATCAAGTACATGATCATCATAAATCTATTGAAGATCAATCTTTTAGGACCCAATTGTTCTCTAAATGAATTGATGTATTTGCTCTTCCATAAACACAAGACTTGCCAAGTGATATTAATGTGTAGCTAGGTTTGTTAATTATTTTACATTGTTTAGACCTCTTGGGATCAAATCCACATATGTGCAATTTGATTTGACATTTTGTTGGTAACAATGTGTTGGTGTTTAATAGAATCAAGCTATGACTTGCAAAACACTAATATTTTAGAGCTAAGGGTTGAGTTAACCAAATGTGTGTAGAATTAAAAAATGTCCACATGTTATTTTCACTTCCTCATGAGAATGTTCCTTAACAAGTTGATCTATGTTTTTGTAATTGACAACAAAGATTGTGTGTGAGGATTTGATTTGGGCTACTCAAAGGACGAGTTATATATTTCAACCATAGTTGCCTCCAATTGCAAAATGTTTTACCTTTGAACCATCAACTAACAATCTTAGTTTTTTTAATGGTCTTATTCCTTGGGATTTATTGATGAGAACAAAAGAAAAAAGACAAACTAGCTTGCGACTCACAATTAACAATGTGCACCATGCAATCAACAACTCTATGGGTTGGATATCACGAGCCCCCTATGGCTAAAACACATAGTTGGGTCCGCTCCAACAATGTGGACCAAGCATGTTTCGGTTCACAATAGCATTAGCTACATCTACACATTTCAAATTTTCTAGGCCCTACTCCTAGTTGTAGTTACCAACTTTTGAGTAATGTTGTCCAACCATGAGCCACCAGATGGACGAATCAAATACCAATGATAGAATTTACCATTTTAAAGTTATCTTAAAATATTATTTCAAAAAAATTTAGGGTCCAAAGTTATTTTGACATTTTTGGGGGTGTGGATTCCTATTACCAAAAAAACATTCATATGCCTCATTGCTTTCAACTTTTTAAGGTTGTTTTTTAGTTACCTTGTGTGCCAATGCTAGTGGATCCCATTGAATTTTTGTTGTATTTTTTATTTGAAGCAAACAACATGTCCATTGATATTATTATTATTATTATTATTACTCTTTTTTTTGCATTGTTTTTTTTGTGGATACATTAGGAAAAGGCAATTTCATGAATGGTGGAAATTCCCCTAGTCTATCCATAATTGGAAAACAATGCATGAAGATGTTTAGCATTGTGCCAGTGAGGTTTGAGACAATATGTGGCTAAAGGAATTATAACATTTTTCATATTTTGTGGAATCTTTTAAGACTTTACATTCACATGAATTGTAGAAAACATTTAGAAGGCAATGGACATTGTGCTGAAAAGATTGGCTATTAGTCATTTTAATCAAATCATTGCAAATCTTTATGGGACAGGGGTTAGTAGAGTGATTAAATATACAATTCTCATCACTAAAGTTTTAGTAAACAATGACAACTTTTTTTCACATATCATTTGCATTCCACATGGTCAAAGATTGGTTAATATCATTGAAATTTTTAAAAAACTTGTAGGGATTCCACAAATATGTGAATTGATTGATGGTTCACACATCAAGCTTGTAAAAGAGCCAACATTTGAATTTGTTTCGACAAACTATTGGAATAAGCATGACCACCATAGTGTGGTTTTGTAGGTTGTTTGCAATACCAATCTAATTTTTGGGAATGTGATAGTTTTGGCCCTAGGTGGCACACATGATGCAAGCCACATTTGGGTTTCTTCCTTGTATAGGGGTTTTAAGCATATAAAAATTTACAAGACCTTACTGTGACCATTGCAAGCCAAGAGGTATGTATAACGTTACATTGTTATTGACTAGTGGGTACCCGTTAATTGTTTCAACCAATTAATCAAAACAATGATCATTTTGTCACTGTCAAGTGGCTTCAGATGTTCTTAGTGTCTCCAGAAAACTGTGATCAGAAGCAGCAATTCTT
>Ga0116227_10014071_pt1 | contig 12328 bp, 10 predicted proteins | sample S1TSphgellanicum_FD_89693 | JGI IMG/M metagenome (GOLD analysis project Ga0116227, IMG submission 89693) | Host-associated microbial communities from peat moss isolated from Minnesota, USA - S1T2_Fb - Sphagnum magellanicum MG | ecosystem: Host-associated > Plants > Peat moss > Unclassified... | reverse complement strand
CCCCCCCCCCCCCCCCCCCCCCCCAAATAGTATCCTAATATGTCCCCAATTTTATTTTATTTTAGAATTTTATTTAAATTTATTTTTGTATCAAAAGGAAGAAAAGGGAAGGGGACCCTTCCCACAAACTAGTAAGCCAAATTTTAATTAATTAAATTAAAATTTAAGTAAAGTTTCTAACAAGGCTGAAATATTCAAAAGAGAAAAACCAAATGGGCAAGTTCACACCTCGTATAAAACAATGGTCCACTGTAGCCTTTTTCCTTTTTTCTTTTTTTTCTTTTTTTCTGCTGGCTATATATAAGCCAAAAAGTGCTAAAATCAAGTGCATTTTGAGATTTTTCAATAGCCATAATTGGACCAAAATTTAAGAAAATATCATCATATTTCTACTCATGGTTTAAGTAGGTAGCCAAAAGTAAAGAAGCAGATTTTTTTTTTTAAAAAAAATTTACTTTCATATTTAGCTTGTTGCCAAATTTGGCTAAATCTTCATTTGGATCTTCACCCACCTTTGGAAATTGGCTATATCACATAATTGACCCCAGAAAAACACTTGGTTGGACTCCACATTCCCCTCTCCTTGCTCCTACCTCCCTCTTTAACCCCACCTCCTTACCCACCTACCCACCTACCCTAGTGCCTAACCATCTACCTACCTACCTACCTAATTACCTACCCACCCAACTTCTCTCTCCTTCCCTTTGCAAATTGGAATTTTTGTCTTTGCCCCATTTTGTTGGCTGCCCGGCTCAGGGTTTGCCTTTGGACCTCCTTTCCTCTTCACCAAAGCTCTGTCTGTCTGTCTGTCTGTCTGTGCTTTTCGCTTGCGTTTCTTGGTGGAGAGGGAGCTTGGTAAAGAGGGTAAGAAGAAGCAGCAGAGCAGAGGACATGGAGGAGGAAGAAGAGGTGGGAGAAGGCTTCAATATAGTGCAGTTGAGATCTTCTTCTTCTTTCTTCAGATAATCTCTTCGTTTGTTGAGGGAGAGAGATAAGGTTTGGTGTGCAAGGCTGGTTGGTGATGATGGTGAGGAGGGTTTGCAATTTGCAGAATCTTTTGTAAAGATCACATACTCAAATTTCTTGAAGAGAGAGAGAGACAGAGACAGAGACAGAGAGAGACAGAGAGTAGCAAGTAGTTTGTTGGAGTTATTATCATGCACATCCTCATGAAGTTGTAAAGAAGATTAGAGATCTGACTTAGATTTAGATTTGTTTTGTTGTGGGTGTTGTTGTGAGAGAGCTTAGAGCCGGATTTGAGCTCACCCATCATCCCATTATTCAATAACACCCTCCAGCTGCTGCTACTAGTTTTGTTGTGTTTTGTTGTGTTTGTTTTTCTTCTTCTTCCAAAGAACCTGTATTTAGGGTTGCAGCGATTGTTGCCACACAAATCAAAACAAGCAAATCCTCTTTCTTTCTTGCTTGCCTGTGTTGGTCAGTGTGTGTGTGTTTTTTTTTTCAATGATTTGGTTTCAAGTGTGTTTTGTTTTTACATGGTTTTTTGATAGTTGGCAGGTTGAAAGAGATTTGGGGGTTTAAAAGAAGAGTAAAATCATGGAGCTTTCGATCAATTGATCAATTGGCAAAAACAGGCACTAATAACAATAGAGAAGGGGACTAAAAAGATAGTTGCACTCTAATTTCAATCTTGTGTTCTGCTCTGCAGCTCAATTCTGAGCCCACGCCTGCATAACCCTAACTTTGTTGCTGGTCTTTCTTCAGCAATTTCCATTGGCACAGAATAGTAGTAATAGTAGTTACAGTACTGCGTCTTTGCTTGTTCTTCTCTCTGGAAATAAAAAACTGTGGGTTCAATGAAGGCCATTGATACTACTCTGAAAAAGTTCTGTAAAAAATCCCTTTTGTTGCAGTTTCTCATGTAGTTGGAATTGCTGTACTGTGTGGCAGATGCTGATATGATCATCATGTGGATCTGAAAGGAGAATGGTTGGAGGTCAATTAGGGCAAGTCAGAATCCAATCCCGCCAGTGGTGCGAGTTCTTGGCATTTTCTCAAGGAATCTTTTCTCAACAGCATTCAATGCAAAGAAGCAGAGGAACTTCTGAGCAAGAAGATTGCAATGCAACAACTTTGAAGGGTGTAGAAACAATGATAGGGTTGATAGTGGGTTTGCAACCTTGAAAGATGTTGCAGGTTTTTTTTTCCCAAAGGTGCTATTCAGGATTGTTGTAAGCATGGATTGCTATGATATCTGCTGGTGTGGAGGTAAATGTTTCATGTTGGAGCAATGACAGCTGCTTCCTGGTGTTGCATTAGACAGCAAAGCTCTAGGTCAGAGATCTCTTCAAGTTGATGGACATGAGTAGAGAGCTCAGATAGTGTTCTAGAATGGACAGTGATACAGAAACCCCAGAGATGGAGGGGTACGAACTGTGGCCGGCAGCACTGCTTACTAGAAAGCACAATGAGAAGTTGTTACATAATCTTGCCCCCAAGGAAGTGGAGAAGGGCGACAGACAGCTCTTCAGCAATGAATTTGCTTTTGCAGACCCAGATCACTTCCATGAGTTGGTCAGCCGAAGTGAATCAGGAGAAGCATACAAATCTTCTTTGGCACGGCTCTATGAAGACAAACAGGCTAATGCTATGAGCCTTCTGAATGAGCAGCTGGAGACCTTGAAAATGCAGAGGTTTGAGGCTGAGAAACTACAAGGCCAGATCCTTAATGAGCAGCTGTATGAGTCCTCATACAATCCAGAAGATGGATGCGGTGTGAGTGATGAATCACCTCCTCGTTCGGATGTGTTTCCTGGCGATGATGGGCCAGGTTCATGGAGCTCATTGCCCACAAGTGAATGTTCTATCACAGAGTTGGAAGGCGATCATTCAGCTGAATATTGGCGGGACCGTGCAAGAGGGTTTTCTAAGATGTTATCTGAAAGCATTCGAAGGGAGGAACTTTTGGAGAAGAAGCTGCAGGAATTCACCTCTGGGCCCCCAGCAATGCAACCTTCGGAGGAGCTGGGCCTCCTGCCCAATCGTTTTGATGAGTTCTTGAGGTTTTGTCTCAAAAAGGCACCTATCATTGTAGCTCACCAGGTCTTCTTCTTCTTCTTTCTCTTCTTTTCCTCTGCATGCAGCTGTGTTGCTTCTGATGCTTCAGTCACTAGCATAATTGAAAGTACCTGAACAAATGTGCTGCTGCTGCAGGATGTGGACTTGCGGTATCGGTTCATTTATAATGCCTTTCCAACACTGACTGAAGAGGTATAGTGAATCTTCCTCAAGGTAGGTTTTGAGAGAATAACTACCTACTCAGAAAAAAAATCATTCAGAAACCGAACCCTAATACTGTAGTAGGTTATGATGTGTGCCTTTGTCTTTTAAGGAGTCAATGGTTCCAATGGTTTCCAACTGGGAGGCAAAGGGCTTGTATGGTCTGAGATGGAAGTCAAGCTCTCTGTTGTGACTCCTTTCACTACTGATACAGGATGTGATTGGCAAGACGGATATGGAGATTTTGGACGGGGGAGGAATGCTGGAGTTGGTGGAATTCAAGAAGGAGGTGATGCGGAAGGGTTGGCCAGAGAAACGAGAGTTCACTTTCAACACTGATCTGTTTGGGGAGAAGACATTCCTGATTGCACTAGAACCAGTGATGAACAAATCAGGGCAGCCCATTGGATTAAATTATGTCTCCGTGGATATCAGTGAACAGGTGGTTAAGAGAGAACGGTTAATGTGCTTGCGAGAAGAAGTGGCAGTACAAAAAGCCATGGAGACAGAACTCAATAGGACCATTCATATCACAGGTGTGCATCTTCATTGCCATTGTTCTTTTTTTCTTTGCATCAAGCCACTCTCTGATCTCGGGTATGTAGTTCAATAACCCCTTTTGTAACAAGTTTCTCGCTTGGGAGTAGGGTTTCCTCTTGGGTTGTCTGCTGATCAGATGTGGAGCATCCTGTCCAGATGTCTACTGAATGTATTATCTTCAAATAGATGTCCTGACCAACTTCTGGAAATTCCTGATGCCCCAGAGTCATATAAGCCACTTGGAGATGAAACCCAAACCCTGAAAGAACCAGAATTCAGTTCAGAGGTTATGTCTCTTTAAGACAAAAAAAATTGTGTGCATGAGCAGAAGAAACAATGAGAGCAAAGCAGATGTTAGCAACAATGTCACATGAGATTCGATCACCATTGTCAGGGGTCGTTAGTGTTGCGGAGGTGTTGGCCACAACACACCTTGATGCAGAGCAGCGACAGCTGGTCGATGTTATGTTGTCCTCAGGTGACCTTGTTCTGCAGCTCATAAATGACATCCTTGATCTTTCCAAAGTGGAATCAGGTACACTCAATCCCCTGCATCTCTCTCTTTGCTTTTCCCTTCCTGTTCTGTCTTACTGTAGACCCATAGGGCCTCTTGTCCACAATTCCTGTTCTTTTTTGCTGATTTTATGATAAAGGACCTGATAGTACTGAGGCTTTATGTCGGCTCTTCTTTTCAGGAGCAATGAAACTTGAAGCAAAGAAGTTCCGGCTGCGGGAGGTGGTGAAACATGTGTTGCGAACGGCAGCTGCATCAGTGCAAAACAAGAACCTTGATTTACAAGAGATTGTCAACGATGATGTGCCCCTTGAGGTTGCCACCCTGATATTTCATCTACCTTGTGGCATCTTGTTCTAGTATCTACCTAGTTTCACAGTCATTCTTTCACTTTTGGACATCCCGGTGGTCACTAGTAAATGCTCTGTAGCTGCACTCTTGTTTTCCATGAGAAACTAGCCACATGTTGGGCTGTGGAGGCTTTGATCTTCATGCATGTGGTTAACTACATCAAGTGTTAATCTGATGGTTACTTTCTAGTCAGATGCAGTGGAGAGAGCATTGCTTTCAGCAGAACTGTTGAACAGTACTTGTATGCCAGGGTCTAACAAACTGCATACCACTTGTCAGGTTATTGGAGATGTACTAAGGATCCGCCAAGTTTTCACCAATTTAGTCAGGTACTGTTTTACCATTGGGATAGAGGGTCAGTCCTGAGTGACATGTTTGGTTTGGGATGCTGAAAGTGCAGTTTTGTTGAAGATGGACACAACCCAAATTTGGGTCCCCTTTCGTAGGTTTTGTATGCCACTTTTACCTAATACACTGCGTTTTATATGTCTTTTGGAGTTGTCAGTTTAGGGTTTAGGGTTTACAGTGAATAATTGTGATGCACTATCTCAGTGTACACATCATGTGCCGCTATCTACTTTCAGTATGTACTGTTAGTATTCTGACAGGTTGCCCCTGTAATTGTTGATTATGAACAGCAATGCTGTCAAGTTCACGCATGAAGGTGGTGTAAAGATTGTTGTGCGGCTAGTGCCTCCACCCAACTTGGCAAAAGGAAACTATAGTAATTTGCATCTTGGAGAAGTTTGTGAATCTTTGCACAATGTCTCTCTGGAAGAGATTTCACAAAGCCCACTCAGTCAAACTCCTGTCGCATGTGAAAGACTGGATCTAGATCCCCATCAAGATGCAATGCCTGTTAAAACGACAACCAAGGACATGATTGAAGGAAGTTCAGCATCTACTTCTGTGATCCCAATTCAGGAACCTGTCGAAGGCATCAGAGAAACCATCTGGCTCCAATGTGACGTTTGTGACACTGGAATCGGTATTCCAGGTATCAATCCTCAAATTTTCCTGTAAATTATGAAAAAGGAATCCCAGAAAAAGGCTACTATGTTGCTTGTTTGGGTGATTAGATCATTTCACACAATGTACAGATCTAAGGTATGGGCAAAAAGTTCACACTGGCAGCCTCCATAAGCTATAGTGTTAAGGACCTTAAGAGGCAGCAGGTGTGAAATGATCAGAAGACTGACATTTGTCAGGGCACAAATCCCAAAATAGCCTAGTAGTTCATCTGTTGGAATGCACTTCCACAGTGCCATTGTGAGGTTAGGGCATTTCCTAAGAGTACTGTCATTGCAGGGTTCTTTGATCTGTCATTTTTCCTCATGGCAGTTTATGGCATGGATTTGCTTCATTGGTCTTTTGCAGAAGAGGCACTTCCAGCATTGTTTGAGAAATACACACAGGCGAGCACCACACATGCACGCCAATATGGTGGCACAGGTCTAGGGTTAGCAATCTGCAAAAATTTGGTACATCATGCCATTTCCTTTCCTCACTCATCCTTAACAAAATAATGAAGATTCTCAAATGCATAGGTTTTGCTAATGACATTTTCTTTGAGCAATGATGCTGTGTTAAAAGAATCCTCTCTGTTTATCCGGATTGGTGAGGTGATTTTCCAGTTCTTCTGCAAGTGTCTCAAAAGATATTGCCATGTTGGGATGTGTGATGGTGCTAAAAGAAATATCTTCTGGGGATGTAGGTTGAGTTGATGGGAGGGAGCATAACTGTCCGCAGTAAAGTGAATGAAGGTTCCATGTTTTCATTTACATTGCCACTTCAAGTTGCAGAGCAGACATTGAGCAGCACTGGACAAACCAATGATAATTTGTACAGCATGATGTCCAATGAGCAGGAGCACAGCTTTGATAGAAGAAGTCAAGATTATTCCAGCTTTAGGAAGAGTAGAGTCTACCCAGATTTTGCAGCAAACTCCAACGGTAGCTCAACACGTCCACGATTCTCTCGCCCTGACAGTAGAAGACCTTATCACGCAGTTTTCTCCACTGGTACAGAAGTGCAGTCATTACCTTCATCATCAAAGATGAATAGACGTGACACAGAACGCAACATTGCATCTGGAAAACCAAATTTAGGTCCTTTGCCCAAAGCGAAAACGGAAGGTCACCACATAGGTGCAAGTAAAAGTGATAGATCAAGTCCAACCAAGTCTCGACACACTGTTAATTCACCTGAGGAGGATTCTGACCTCCGTATGAATAATACAAGCACACCAGATAGTATGCTGGGGCAATCCTTGGATCCCATTGGAACTAGAACCAGTGAAGGAGGTCAGGCTTCAACAGGACAAACATCACTGTCAAAGCCACCATCACAGACAGGTACAGCGAGGGGGTCAAGAAAGAGCACAGGGAAGGGGCCAGTGGGTGAGAGAGAGGGTGTTTTGCTGCAAGGCTCTGGGACTCAGCAAAGGCCAGCTCGAATCCTTCTGGTGGAGGACAACAAAGTGAATGTTATGGTTGCTCAGTCAATGCTGATGAAGTTGGGGCATACACTTGAGGTAGCCAACAATGGGGCAGATGCTATTCAGGCACTTCAACAAAATTCTTATGATCTCATTTTGATGGTAGTGGTTCCTCCCATGCCCTCTCATGTCAATTTAGTAGTAGAGATATCCAGGTTCATCTGGGATTCCAGGTCAGGGCCTGTGTTCATGAGCTATCGGTCACATTCAGATGTGCTTAGTGGGGTTGTTCAGTGCACCGTTCATATGACAAAACAAGTAGAACCATCATAGATCTTGCAGTTCTTTAAATGTTTTGGTGCTGGGTGTGCAGGATGTGTGCATGCCAGTAATGGATGGGCTGGAGGCAACCTGGCGCATCCGGAAATATGAAGAGACAGGGTTTTGGGTTGATGCACAAGATGGGAAAGCTAATAGAATTGTAGGAGGAGATTCTGATGAGTTTCCACCTGATGTGAGATTTGCAGATGCGCCACCCCCTCGGAATTTGCCACGAAAAAGAACTCCAATCATAGCTGTATGTCCTCTATCAGTGTGTCAATTTTGTCTGTATTTTCACTTTCAAGGCACCAAAAGCACATAAATGTATCACCAAACTGTCAAACTAACAGACCAATAAAGGAAGCCATATGCCAGTCTGATCAGTCATGAGATGAGTACCAAACTTGCCAACTAACTAACTAGGAACCAACCAAATTTACATGAATTGAAGTGGGTTATTGAACTAGGGTATTGAACTATGGTTTTTAACTCAGTTTTTTTGGAGACTTAGAAGAAATGATAGAGTTTGCTTGAATGGGTGACACCTGACAATTGCTGTGTTGGGAACAGATGACGGCCAATGCGCTGGCAGACAATATGTCAGAGTGTTATTCGCATGGAATGGACTCATTCATAGCCAAGCCAGTGACATTTACTAAGCTCCAGCAAGCGCTCAAGCAATTCATTCCCTGCCCAGATGTGACAGGATCCCCAACAGGGAAGTCAAACCCCACTGGTGATGTTCAGACTTCTACATTCCATTGGAAAAATCGAGATGGGAGGGGTGATGAAGGGTAGCAGGCTTCACAGGACTGTTAGTGACATTTGCCATGGAACTTCAAATTTTGTAGAAATCCCAAGCCCCTGGTCAGCATTGTCATCAGGGAGAAGATGAAATCTTACATATCAAGCATTCTAGCTCTGTTCCCTTCTTGTCCAGCTTGTATGATTTGCCCACATTGGGGTTAGGATGGGTGTGGGAGGGCAGGAGTGGTCAGACATCTTCCTCCAAATAGCTTTTCTGCAGTCTTATATTTGCACTTTAACCTTTGCACGGGATAGCCCTCCAAGGACAGTGTCAGCAGATGCAGAGTTTATGCACAAAAGCTTGCAAGCTGATGGACACAGAATACATGAAGCACATGCCATATGTAGCAGAAGGTTTTCTTACTCTCACTCTTGAGTTGCAGAGAAAACCTTAGAAGGCTGTGTTGTCTAAATTTGATACCCATATGACTCGACTGTGAAAACAGCATAAATCCTGTTTGTGATCGCAAGTATTTCTCTGATGGAGAAACATGCCTGAAGGGTGCTTCTATGATTACTCCTACAGGATTATGCCGAATCACACGCACAAGGTGGCAAGTGCTTACAGACTACAAATTCCTCTTGGACGAAAGAGTACGTGAGAAGGCATGCCAGGTTCTATCACAGCAAGCACATGCTAGTGGCAAATTTGTTGTGTTTTGGGGGAGTTTATTCCTAGTTTGGGTGATGGTGGAATGCATGTTGAAAGCAATTATGTACTTGTACTATAACAATTGTGACTGTTATTGATTTCCTGGGTGCAATTTTCACTTGCTTCTTGCTTCTTGTCTACAAGAGAGACAGAAATGCGCTAGGTCTATGTGGTTGCTTTTGGTGTGTGCACTTTGATTTGTTCCCTTCTTGAATTGTGGTCCCCTGACCATTGGTGGAAGCATTGTCTAGACTCTAGACTTCCACCAAGAAAGCTTGGTTTCGCAATCAATATTGATACTTCTCTATTACACCAACACACCCTAGGGCAATGAGTCTTACACCCTTAAAGCCATAGGACAGTTATCTCCACAAATTAGATTGCATGTGAAGTTTTCTTTTGTGTGAGGTGTGCCCCAAAACCACTATGAATTAACGACTACCTTTTTACCTTGGACTAAAGGGTCTTACCTTGAATTAAGGGTTCTTCGAGTAGCTCCACTTGTAAACCCTATTTGGGCATGTAGTGTTTATCACATCTACACACGGTGTACAATTGTTTCTTGATCCTCACTCAAACATGGGAAATGAGGTAAGGTGAGGTGCCATACCGTTTCAACCCAACCATCTCAATCAATCATTACAACAAGCCAATCAAGAGTAGTCATTGTATTGTGTAATGCTTTTTTACAAGCATTATAAGACCATACAAATTTATTGGCTCCAATCAACAAATAAATATTACATTTCATCCAAAATATGTTCAACAAGTCATGAATGGAACTCCTCTTAGAGAGGAGATAAAATATATGGATACATTGTACTTTGGATTAGGTGCAACCTTCAAATAGCATGAAAATGGGTTTTGAACTTCTAAATTTTCACATGATACAATAGTTTCTACAAGCCGCAATGCACAAAATAACTCTCCTAATTAAATGGCCATAATGATTGGCCCAAGTGATGGCATTTAAATAGTCTCTCACCTTATACTATCCAATCTTTCATGTTCGTGGGTGGGGCTAGGGAAACCAACTCCCAACATTATATGTGCACATAGTTGTTATCTAGGGGGAAAAAACAAGGTATCCCAAAAACAACTAGGTGATGCCTAGTCAACTAACTTGACCAATTTGCAACTATGGGGTTGACTATGATTTAGTGGTTTAGGGCCTAGGCTCTACCTTTGTACACAGCCATACAGCTCTATCTTTTATATAAATGATACGTGCATACATGGCAACAAGCATTGTATCCTAACATTCACATGTATACATGTGTACAGTTAGATTGTGTACAAGTGCCATTTAGAATGTGATATGTCACTTTGTCTTGTGTTACCATGAGGGTTGTATACATGCCATCATATCCAAACATTCACATGTAGACAACACATCCCAAAAAGACATATGTACAAATGATGGCTACATACATACAATCATGTGTTGAATTCCAACAAGCACGTGTATACACCACATTCTAAATGCCACATGTATAAATTACATCTTAACAAGAACATGTATACAACACATGATGGCATGCTCTATTCCTAGTTTTTGTATATAGCCATGCAATTTTGTCTTTGACTAATTTAACCATCAAATGTATACATTTGATTTGTAGGATGGGTCTTTTCATGTACATGTCAAGTGTCATGCTTTGAGGACATGCTTGTTATATACATGCATGTCATTGCTTATAAGTTATAAGTATACGAATTTAATTTACATACATTGACCCCCAAGTGTAAAGATCAAAAGAACGCATGTTGTAGCTACATTGGGTTAGCACTACTAAAGAGGGTGGGTTGCCACTTGTGACTCTAACTAGATAACCACAACTCATGACATTTCACCTAGTTTTCTCATGCAACATCACAATGGCCTTACATGATCACAATCCAACATGAACTTGAAACTTTGTGTTAAAGCATTCCAACATTTGTGTGTGAGATTGACAAGAATGCTAAAGCTCAAGCTCATGAATGCCAATTTTTTATAAATCGGGGACCCAAGGCGAGTCAAGCTTATCATTCCACCACTTTTGACTTTTGAAATGAGTTGATATTTGTTGGTTGGAAAGTAGCCACATTTTGTTTAAACAAGGATGGCAAGTCTAGGATTTAGGTTTTAAAAGTTTCCATGAAAGTAATCAAACTTCACAATAGGTTGTTGCATGACATGCCATTAATCAACACCAATTGCTCCTCACAAGTCAAATGGTCAACAACATATTAACTTTAGGTCCTTTTCCATGTGAACCTATATTTGCATGCAATCCATTGAACTTGTTCCTTGGTTGGGTAATTGCAAATTACAATGAACAAAATGGATTGTCCCAATGGAATTTTTTGAAGATATTCAAACTATTCTTACATATTTGTTGGATGTCACAAAATGATTCATTTATGTAAAACTAACATGTGAAATCTTTCACAAATGAAAAAATCATAACAAAACTATCCAAGAAAAACTCAAGATGGACTATCCCATATTGCAAAAAATTAAATACGAACTTTCACAATGTGTTACAAGTACAACGTTTTTGTAACTTTGGGTCATAACACTTTGAAAAAAAATTGTAACATTAAAGGTCAAAAAACAAAGTAAATATAATTTGAAGATATTGAATAACTAAAATTTTCACAATGACAAAGTCCTCTTTGATATTAAAATTCATATTTTTCAAGACCAATATATATATATATATAAATGTTTTAAAATGAGTTTAAAATGTTGCCTCAAACTTGGATATGGGAAGAATATTAACTTCAACATCATTTGTACCAACTCATTAGGCTTAAAATACATTCAAACAATTCAAAATACAAAAAAAATGGACTTTGATCCATCGCTTTTGGTCAATCTTTATGTATTTTTACCCAACTTGTAATAGTTCAATTATTCGTGTACAAACATAGCTTTAAAATTATAATCTTCACTCACAAGTTGTAAAAACCTAGCAAACATATCATATCCCACCCTTTTATCAAGTATCCCCAAAATTTTGGTTATATATATTAAAACAATTTTTTTAAGTTGTCCAAGTTGACCACCTTGTCCATCTCAATTGAAACAAAGGTATGTATTTTGACTAATAATTCACAAAGCCCTAGTCATGTGTGTTTTTTGACTCGACAAGTTGATCAATGTGAGCATTTTGATCATCCTCTCAAATAAGACATTTGGTCAAAATGGACAAAAATTGAATATAATTAATCAAACTAAACATTTTTCCAATCAAATTGAACATTAAGACCAATGTCTTTTTTTCAATTTCTTGATGGAGCTAGGGTGATGAGCATTAACTTAACTAACAGCATTATTGCAAGGAACTATTAAAATGGTAGCTAGTAGGCATAATTGTGGTGACACCCCCCCCCCCCATTTTTGAAGCTTTTAATTGTTTTTTTTAAAAAGGAAATTTTTGAAATAATTTTCCATTTTCAAAAAATTATTTTATATTTT
>Ga0116227_10014069_pt1 | contig 12331 bp, 3 predicted proteins | sample S1TSphgellanicum_FD_89693 | JGI IMG/M metagenome (GOLD analysis project Ga0116227, IMG submission 89693) | Host-associated microbial communities from peat moss isolated from Minnesota, USA - S1T2_Fb - Sphagnum magellanicum MG | ecosystem: Host-associated > Plants > Peat moss > Unclassified... | reverse complement strand
TGTGTGTGTAGGGTCTTGCACCCTCGCTTTTGGTATCAGAGCTGCTGATGGTATGTAAGTGTAAGTTGTGTACGTTACAAAGATCAGTAGGGGTTTGCAGGCGAATTCTTGTACAAAGACAGGGAAGAGAAGAATAAAGCTTGTGGTCTACTGCAGAAACTCATATACTCCAAGTGTGCATGGAACCAGCGAGTTGTTAGAATGTTTGTCTAGTATATCTCCCCTCTCGTTTTTTGGTTACACATACACAAATGGCAAAAGGCATTGGAACTACTTGTTCAAATGCAACAGGAAGGGAGGGAATAACACATCACCTTTAGAGGGATCTAGAAACCACATCACTTAAAGATTTTTAAAGCAATACTCACATTCTAATTAACTTATTGACATTGTCATGAAGTCAAACATGTAATACCTACATCCTTTCTATTCTAGCTTTCATAAGGCCATTTTAAATTTGTAATATATATATATAGGTCTCTTAAATAGTTGATGGATTTTTTTACATTCATTGCAAAATTCACATCATAATGCACTTATTTACATTATGCTTAAGTTTCAAATTGCAATACTTGTATATATGTCTCTTAATAATTGTTTGGATTTTTATGTCCTTTGCAATATTCACATATGAATTTAAAAGTAGTGTTAGTTTCCTTATAATTGTTTGGATTTTTATGTCCTTTGCAATATTCACATATGGGTTTAGAAATAGTGTTAGTTTTCTTCAACATTACAATAACCATAATGCTTTGTGGGTAGGAAAATCTTTAATGTCAAATACCTTTAGATAATTAATGAATGATTTTTAAAATTAAGGTAATTAATGAATGATTAAATAATTATTTTAGATAATTAATGAATTTTCAGATAATATTTCACATAATTAGAAATTATCAAAGAATATTTTAAATGATTAAAGAATGATCATATAATTATTAAGGATATGATAATTAATCATTTACATCATCTAAAATAATTCTCTAATAATTACTTATTCATATGACATAATAATCTAGAAATATTAACAAATAATGTCATATAATTAAGGAATTATTAAAGAATTATTGCATATATAAGTGATTAATTATCATATTTAGACAATCATTTATTTCTTAATATTAATTAACTAATTATTTGGTTGAACCTTAATTACTAAAATAATTAAAATTAAGATCTAAAAATCAAATTAATACTTTGATATTTAATTTATTATCTTAATTGGTTTTTTATGTTGATATGATATTCAAATCATTATTTTAAATAATTATTCATCATAATTAATTGCTATAAAATAAATTGACATATATATAAAGACATATATTGAATATTCAAATTGGTTATTGGTTATTTTGAAGTGAACTTACATGTGAGTATTCCATTTAAGGTTGAGTCTCCACCTAAAGGTACTTAAATCACTTATGGATTATTTGGATGCAAATATTGCATCTAGACTTTAATTTTCATTCAAAGGCACCCAAATTACATATTGATTATTTCGAAGTGACCTTACATATGGGTATTGCATTTAGGGTTGGGTCTTCACTTAAAGTTACTTAAATCCCTTATGGATTATTTTGAAACAAATTTGAATATGGGTATTGCATTTAATATTAGATAGTCATATAATTTTGCAATACCCGCACATGTGCTTACTTTCACCAACTCAAAATTTGGCCTTAATTTTTTAATAATTAAATAAATTTTGTAACAAAAAAAAAAATCACTCTTTTACATTTGGTAATCTTTCCAAGCTGAACTTTTCCACTTTTTAAAATATATATATGAAATGACATTACATTGTTTTACGTATGCTTAAACATTAAAAATTCCCCCAAATTACACCTTAAATTTATTTTAAATATTATAAAATTGTGAAAAAAATGTTAATTAATTTATATGTCCCAAATTCTAAACTTAAACCATTATATGAAAAAATGAATTGTAATGTCCATTTCATAAATAAATTAAGTAAACAAAATTTAATAAATTATGCATTAAATCTACCAAAATGGTTACAATTTTATGACATTATTTCCATTATAAATTATTTGCAATACTTGCACATGGGGACCTATATTCATCATTGGATGTACATGAACTAGGGAAAACCCTAATAAATTGATAGGTTATTGGGGGTGGGGGTAGAGGTAAGTAGGTGGTTAAATAGGTAGCCAACTTTGTAAAACATATGTAGGTAGGTAAGAAAGTAAGTAGGAAGGTTAATGTGGAAATAAGGTAAGTAGGTAGGTGGGGGGGTGGTGAATAGTTTGTTAAGTAAGTATTTGGCCATGTAAAAAACATAGGTAGGTAGGTAGGAAGGCGGGTGCATAGGTTGCCATAATTGGCAACACAAAACATAAATGATTATGTGTTTCATAGGTTGATGCATAATGTTTCATTGAGATGTTAATATGCCAAATGGTATTTAGTTTACATATAAAATGATTCAAAATATGTTGTTTAGGAGGTGGTCAATAGTTATTATCAAAACATGGGTGATGCATTGATCAAATACATATTTTTTAAATGTGTATGATTCACAATTTTGTTTTCTACCTATCCATTAATATAAATCTTTCACATAACAATTAACATACATGTTTGTTTATTAATGTAAAAATGTGACATTGATTATTTTATGGATGAAATCCATAATATTAGTAAGATATTGAGACCATGATGATCTGCAAGGGGTGCACATTTAATTATGTGAATTATATGAAATTTGAATTTAAGTTTCATGAAATGCAAATCTTAAATCCTATCATTAGACCTAAAAATGATAAATTTTAATGTTAAAACATAATTGCAAACTTGCAATAATTTCTAATTCTAAATCTTAATTTCAAACTTTGAAATGCTAATGATGTCACATGAAGTGTCACCCGTCCAACAATGAAAAATAATAATTTTAAGTCACATTGTCCGACACATTATTCATCCGACCAAAAAAAAAAAGGATAATTATTTAATAATAGGATGAATGATGCATCATGTGAACTATGATTCTTCTAGATCTTCATATATATAAAAGATTTGTGATTATTAATTAGTTTTTTATTGAATTTATTTGAATTTAACAAATGGATAATAAAAATTTGGATATAAAAATCAGATTGATCAATTTTATATTTAATTGATTATATTGATTATATTTTTATTTTATTGAAATCACTATTTAAGATAATTATTCCATGTTATTAAATCTGATAACTAATTATTATAAAATTAATTCATAGATGTAAGGAACATATTGCCCTAAGAGGAAAAATAAATGGGTCCATATAGCTTGAACTTATAAAATGCAACTTGGGGGTTACCTTGTTCTAGGCTCTTTCATTCATCATGTCAAGAAATTGCAAGTTCAACTTTTCCATGAGAAATTCATGCACCAAGATAAGCTTGATCACAATTGTCATTATACTATTTGTCCCACAAACAATACAATATCTTTTCAATTTCAATGAAACAAAGTAAGAAGATTTCATGGAACTCTTAATCAACAACCCCAACCTCTAAAGTCTATACACACCTTTGTTAACATATTATTATGAAATTAGCTCATTATTTTGGAATGACTTGGCATGCGAGTATTGCATTTAAGGTAGGATTTTCATTTAAAGAAACATAAACTTCACATGGGTTATTTTGGAATGATCTTAAATGCAAGTATTGCATATAGGGTTGGGTTTTCACTTAAAGGTACCCAAACCACCTATGGGTTATTTCAAAGTGACCTTGCATGTGGGTATTACGTTTAGGGCTAGATCATCACTTAAAAGGTATCCAAACCACTCTAATCCACATCAAATGCTAGCAAGAAAATAAATTAGTCTTATAAATAATTATCGGCTAAGAGATTTCTTGAGAGATTGCACATCATTCTTTTTTATGCTTTTGTACTTTCCAAATTATTGCATGCAAAATGATGTGGCATGTTACCAATGGATTTTTGCATTCTGTAATGAACATGCAAGCAGTTGACAAACACTTGGGTGTAGCCGTCTTTTATCTTTTCTACTCTATAGTCGCCAATACCTAAAACTAAAATTTGGTTTTCATTACCAAGTATATTTTTTGTCTAATACAGTTTGACCATATGAAATGAATCCAAGGGTAAACTAATCAAACTCACAATTTGCCTAGTCTTATATGCGATAATGTTGTCCAATCATTTGGAGTATGGCAAATTATCTTTAAAACATTTCTTTGGCAAATATTTCACCAAGCCATTGTAAGAGTTTCTTCTTCTCACTATTCCTTCTTGGTGCTGATAATAAATATAATTGCCAACTTGTTTTTTTTGGCCTTATTTATAAATTTTATTTTTTACATGCAATGAACATTGCCATCAAGTTCACTATCTTTCATGGTACCAAGAACTTGTGAACCATATAGGAGGCACTTTTCCCACACGCAGGCAATTGAATAAACTTGGAGGGTTGCAAGTTTTGCAAATGAGCGGTGGGTGAATTTGGGTTGCAAAGTAGCAAAAGACCCATCCAATAACAAATGCAATGGTTTCAACTCCATCAAAAGGTTTGCATTCTTATACCCAATCCTCAAATGTAGTTACCTATGTTCTAAGTTATAAACGACAATCAATAACCACCACATATTTCCATTTCCAATGGCCTCTCCATTAACATGCCTCTTGTGTGGTTGGCTCGTGAACACAAAACAACTTGAATATGTAGAGGAATCAAAGCAACACATGTGTCTTGAACCTCTAGCTTTAGATCAATCTTGGCAACATCGTCTAGCTGCAACATTCAGGTGCATGGTCGAGGTGTTAATCAAGGATGGGTTTTATTGCACACACTTGTGTGAAGACTGCAATTGTCAAGTGTGCAATATTCTGCAATGGGTACATTCACCTAAATGTGAATGTGACTTAAAACTAAATGACACTTTCAGTTTAAAATTTGCTATGTGAAAAAAAGGAGATGTTGTGCTTGTTTTTTTCAAACATCCACATGTTCCTCAGTTGTATTGTTACTGCAAGGCAAGGGAGCAGATGGTTAGTTCCATGGCTAAATAAAGGCATTAAATCCTTGGTTGCAAGAAATAGTGTAGAGTAATAACATACACTAGGATATTGTTACAATGGGTTAATTTTTTGTAATATGGATATGAATTTGCTTCAAATGCCAATAGGTGTTGTGACACGCAACCATGCACTATGTATTCACACACATAATGTTAATATGAATATTTGTTCACATATGTTTGTCTTTGCCAAAGGTTATTTGCAAGCTAATACATGCAGTTCATATGTGCATTGTATACGAAAGTCCCAAGGCTATGAATTTGTATTTACAACTTATTGGAACTATCAACTAGTCCAAGAGTAACTTTTGCATTTTGTTCTCTATCTTAAGTGCCCCAATGGAGCTTTTCATTTGTATGCTAATGTTTTAATAGGATGAAAATTATGAAAATCATGTGGTTGTTGTTATATAAGATGATTTGGGTGTTCCCAAGCAAAAATGAGGCAAAAAACACCAATGGCCTCTAGTATATGTCATTGCATGAAGATCTGACTAACAACAAGTTTGTTCACTAAAGATATGAATCACTAATTTTTTTTGGGAAAACAAAAATTGTGAAATGGTGAATTTGTTTCCTAATATTTCAAAAAAAAAATTGGATCTACAAGTCACCAAATCTAATCAATATTGCATTGAAATTTCATAAACAAGTTCCCAAGCTTTTTGTCAAAAAAGAATGAAAATTTATCCCAAAAAAGGTCACTAAAGTGATCCACAAATTTAATTCTAAGATTTTTTTTAAAGATATATGTTGAATTGATTCATATTTTAACTTGTCTAATATTAGTTCACTTGAAATTGTTGAATCTTTAAAATATAATTTCAATTTTACAGGACCATTCACCCACCATATACAAATAAACGATTACCTTAGCAAAATTCTATTGGGATTACCGTGGATGGCTTTGATTCTTAATCATTATCCAATTTCTTAGATGTTAGATCAAATTTTGTTCAATTTAAACATATGCAACAATCTTAACAAATGAAGCACTAGGTGTATCTACTTTTTGAGGCCACCCATGAAGGACTTTAGAAATAATAATGGGCTACTGTCGATTTCAACAAAATCAAATCTTCAGCATATGCATGGCAAGATAGTAATTACTTGCATGAATGTACATGTCGTCCATTCCTTGCATATTTTTTGTGCCTCCGTTTAATTGATGATGTTTGAAACACCATGAACAATTGATCGGTGAACTAATTTGGAATATTGTACACTACTTTGATAAACTTGACTAAACTTGTAAATCTGCCAAAGATTGTGGTGTTATTTCACATATCAAGCATTTAGTAATTCTAGTTAGTAAGTGTGAAAATTAATCCTAGTGAATAAATGAATTAATTTTCTAGCCACAAACCTACGAGCTTTTACCTCGTATCCTGAACATATGTACACAAATGGATCTTTCATTTTCCTTAATCTAGTTTCATTTCACTACAAATTAATCCTAGTTAGTAAGTGAAATAATTCAGCAAGTTATTTTAGCTCAATAGCTTTCACTTCAAGCTTCCTTCATTTGTAGAACAATTTTCACAATAAGCTTCCTACATTTGTAAAGTAATTCTCACTGCGAACTTCTTGCATTTGTAGGGCAATTCTCACTATAAACTTCCTACAAGGCATTGATTCTCACTTGAAACTTCCTTTGTTTGTAAAACAATTTTCACTACAAGTTTCCTATAGTTGTAGAACAATTCTCACCATAAATCTTTTTGCACTTGTAGTGCTATAAGTAGGTATTGCACAATGACATACAAAGTCATCAACATATCTCCATTGCCCACAAGGACAAAAAAGCTTGCTGTAGTAGACCATTCGCCAATGTTGCCATCTTTAAGTGAAGGTTGTCCATCAACTGACCAATTGCCACAATTTTCATTGAATGGAGATTCTTCTGCAGCTAAATACCCAACAGACATGGACGATCTGAAGGAGATTAATCCATGTTCATCGCCTATCGACAAATTTGAAGAATACACCACCGGAGGTGGTGGCTTCCCCCAAGTTTGGGTTGTGGTGAGTCTTGTGAGTTTGCATTTACCCGTGGTTCATCTATGCATCAAAAGTGCCCCAACTATGCACTAACCAACTTGTTGTTTGGTTTGTGCAAGTTTGTGTGAGTAATTGATTTGCTCGTCACTCTTCCTAATCCGTATCCCAGAGCTCCAACATGCCCCTTTACCCCCGAAGTGCTGCGAACCAAGGAGCATACCCCAACTCCTAATTCTTCCGTTGTGTTCACCTTGGACTCACATTTGAGTCCATTAAGGAGCTTGAGAGTGCGTCAACATGACAAAACAAAACAAACTACCTTGCTTCATAGATAAATAATTGGGCCTGAGGGGAGGAACTTTATACTTCAAAATAAAACCTTTTATTTTGGGGAACTTCTATAGTTCCAATTTATTTATTTTTGGTGATGGACCAATCAAATTGGCTCATTTGCAAAAAGAAAGAAACTTGAACTTGGGAAACACCCCCATCTAATTAATATTAATCACATGAATACCACACGATTAATTATCCACTCACCATGCAATGTTTGGGTTGAATTAATGTTCAAAAAACTAAAGAGCTAGAGCTAATTATTTCTATTTTTTTTATTGGAAAATTTTTGCCAAATTTTAACTTGAAAAATATGACTTCTATTTATGTAAAAGATTTTTCATGGAATAAATAATTCAACTTTGCATATTTCAAAGATTATTTTTTTCCAAATCATCAAAAATTTATGATAAGTTCCAATAAGTAGATAAAAATATAAAAGGATTATGTTTTTTCTTTTTTTTTCTAGGATGATCGCCACTTTGCTTACATCACAAAACCCATTCTTTAAAGCTTTGATATTTTGTCATTAAAATATATATGTGTGCCCACACACCCCTTGGGGGGTGAAGGCATGATGACCCATCCTCCCAATATTTAAATGTGCCTCAACATATTCACCTCTCCTCTCCTATTCATTAGATGGGTTGTCTTTCAAGTTTCAATTTTTTTTAATAGTAATTTTTATGTGTAGGGTAACACCCTTGGGTGGGGCATTCCCAAAATAATAGTAGCATTGTTATTCTGGGAATGACCTCGCTTGAGGGTGTTACCTAGTGTGAAAATTGTTGCAGTGTTTTTAAAAAAAATATTATTGTGTTACCTAGTAAGTACCACTTAGATATCACAATAAAAATAAAAAATTTATGAACCCCCATCTAAAATGGGCCTTAGTCAAATTTGGTTATTCAAAAATTAGGTTTATTGACTATCAGCCAAGGCCATGACGGAGCCTTTTTATGACTTTTGGGATCATAACACAAACTTAAGATTGCCCTAAATTTTGAGCATATTAGGGTAAGCTAGCATATCACCAAACAAATGCATGTGTTTGTGAATTTTTGATTCTACTTCCACATGCCTATCTCAATATGCTTTTTTCATGTTTGTGAGGTCCACTTTTCATTGTGAAAGCAACAAAGGTGATCCTACTTTAATTGCATACCATTTTCTTCATTTGCTTCTGCCATATAACAGCACAAAAATAAGTGTTTTATTGGAGTAATTTGTTAGGCTACATTTGAAATATTCATTAAGAAAGTTTAAACTTTTAAGGTTGCTAGACTAACATCATAATGCATAGTATTGTTTTAAAAAGTGTATGCAAGTTGGGATTAATCTATTTTCAACATTAGGTTTCTGTGTAATTTCATGCAATGGGTATTAAGTTCATTTGATCTAGCTCTTGTAATATTATTAGACTTTTCTATCACTTTGATATGCATGACAAGGGAACATCAAATATTCTTCTGAAAGTAATGAGGCAATAAACAAAATTATCACAATTGCATATTATCAAAGTTTTTTTATTTTGACACTTAACCCTTTAATGAGATGTAATGTTCAAGTTTGGATTCCAATGTTGCATTTCTCAAACATGGGCTTGATTTACAAATTCATAGCATTAGCTTTCCTTCCTGTGTAGTAGAAGTACTCATGCTAGTTGGTATATTGTGAATTATATCGAAAATGTAAATAATAATTGACAGCATATATCATAAAATATAATTTAACATGTACATTCATAAAAACGTTTATAGGTAATTTTGTAATGGCAATAATCATGTATGCATTACATGAAAACACCTATATATATATGAAATTCAAGTGGAATCATTTTTTAGGGATTTGTAAAAATATTATATTATATTTTCTTATTTTTACAAATGGCATGCATAAATATATAAAGGTTTAATCAATGATATTTAAATTTATTTCTTAAAATTAAATCATGTGATATTTTTGTGTATGTTTATAGTTAAAAAGTTTACAATGAATTTTTTGAAATAAATATTTTAAATTGATAAAAATATATTTAACATCTGAAAATTTGAAATTTATAATTTTTATGAAATTATGGAATTAAAAAAGTATGGAGTAAATTTCATGAAAATTTTTAATTTTAATTTATGGCCCAAAAAATGTTAAATCAGCTTAATTAAATTATTTAAGAAAATCAAAATGTATGAACCAAATAAAAAATATTAAATACTAAATATCAAATTGAGTTTAAAATTTAAAATTGTGTTTAATGTATAATTGAAATCAGAATTTTAAAACATTAAATTTGAATAGTGAATTTAAAATAATTATTTAAATAAATTATAAATATTTAATTAAAATGTGAAATTAACTTATTATGAAATTAATTTACATAATTAAATAATGATATGAAAATGCATAAGATTTAAAATATACATGTTTATATTTATGCAATGACATAATATATCGCAAGTTGAAGTATTGGTTGGATGGTTAAGGAGTTGGTTTGTGGCCTTAAAAATAAGGGTTTAATTCCTTCTAATGACATTTTAAATTTGGTCCTTAATAATTACAACATGACTACATGGTGTCATAAATGATTATAACATGACTACATGTGTCTTAAATGACTATATAATGATTATGTATTTTTATTTTAAATGTAAATCCATATGAACATTACACATAGTTGTTTTGAACATGACTTAGCACCATGTCATGTTGAGTTACTTAAACAAACTATTTAGAATGACTTTAGTGACCATAATCCAAGATGACTATAAATCTAGTTGTAAGCATAATAGTTTGTTTCTAAAACCCTACTACTGTCAAAATCTTCCTCAAATTTTTAATATGTAAGGATTTTTTGAAAAAAAATAAGAAAAATGATCAAAATACTTCATTTGGACAATGGGGGTGAATTTTTTCCTTTGAATTAAATGGCATCCTTCATCAATTTACCATGCCATACAATCCAAAGAAAAATGGGAGTGTAAAAAGGGAAAATTGCACTATCATGATTGAAGTTGCTTGAAATATGTTACATATTGTTTAGTTGCTTACAACTTTTTAAGTTGAGGCCATTTCCGCATCATGTTATATCCAAAATGGGGTTCCCACTTTAGTAAAACCCAAAACACCATATGAATTATGAACACAACACAAACCCAAAATTGATCATTTAAGAATATTTGGTTGTGTATGTTATGTCCATATTCCAATTGAAAAGTGATGTAAGTGGGATTTTAAAGCAATTAAATTTGTTCTCATCAAGTATGGAAGACAAGGAATTCAAATTTACAAGTTATATGATCGTCCATTTCATAGGGCATTTTTTGGAAGAAATGTCAACTTTGATGAAGACTTTTTACCTAAAGTTTTGAATTTGATGAATTTAATCCTTAAATTCAAATAACAATACTTTGGTCAATGAAGAAAAAGTTCACCCAAAGTTGGAACTTTATGTGAAGGAGCAAATCCTACCAATAATTGGCCTTCCACCAATACTTCCTCAACCCCTTGTGGTACCAAATCCACAAGACCAAAATCAAATACAAGATTTAACACCTAAATCACCAATGTACATAGAAAGATCTCTTTCCTTCAATAGTTCACTAGCTCAACCCACTTTAAGTGTGGACTTGGCCACACCTACTTCAAGTGTCCATGATAAGGCTCATAAATAGCAACAATAAATGACCACCCATCAAACAATGTTTCAAAGAGCAAATAAAGGCAAAACCCTTATTGGGTCCCATAATCTTTTTGTTCAAACTTTGGTTGCACAAGTCAATGATAGTCCATCTTTGGCCAAGGCCATGGCTAACCCAAAGTCACAAGTGGCAAGAAGCTTTAAATATGGAGTATTCATCTATTTTCAAGAATAACATTTGAGAACTCACAAATCTACCACTAGGTAAAACTCTTATCTGTTGCAAATGGATATTATTCAAAAAACATATTGTGAATGTGATTCTTGGTCGTCATAAAGCTAAATTAGTGGCTCATGGATTTTCTGAACATTACAAATTCAACTATGAAGAAACATTTTAACCCATTGTGGAAATCATTTTTTTACAACTCCTAATAGTTCTTGATGCCAGATATGACTTTGAAATAAATTAAATGGATGTTAAAACTACATGTTAAAATGGCATCTTCACTAAAGAAATACAATTGATTCAACCCCCTACATAGGAGAAATCAAATGAAGAACACAAGAAGTGTTACCTTTTGTGCCAAACCTTTTATGGGCTTAAACAAGCCCCTTTCAAATGGTATGAAAAATTCATCACATATGTTTTACAAGTTGGTTTCATTAAAAGTAAGGTTGACCAAAAATTTTACATCAAGAAAGCCCACAAAAAAACAATTCCTTGGGCTCTATGTGGATGATTCTATTTTAGTTACTAATAATGAAAAACATTAAAACTGCATTTTCACAAGCTTTTGAAATTATCAACAATGGTGAATTATATTATTATTATAACACATATGTTGCAACCCTAGCTTTGGGCTCGCGACCAAGGCTAAGGGGGTTGCAAGGTTACGGGCCAAGAGGAAGGAAGCCCGGGAATTAAAGCAAAGGCATTGCAAGAGTGCGAGCCAAGAGGAAGCCCGGGAGTTAAGCCAAGAGGAAGCCCGGGAGTCACATCACATACTCCCGGGAGTGTTAGAAAGTGTGAGGGGGTATGAGGGAGTGAACCCTCACACTCCCAAGGCAACTCCCACTTGGGGATATGGAGTCCCGGTGGACTCCCGAAACTTTAGAGAGCAATTGCAAGGGTCAAAACTCAATGGATCGTGGCGTTTTTTATATCATTGGAAAGCTCTTGGAGCGTAGATGTCTAAAATGGGCTCGCATGGCTCATTTGAACATCTGAAACACAAGTTATGGCCAAAAGAAGGGCCGGGAGTCGAATTGCCAGTTTGACTCCCGACCACAAAAAGTCGGGAATCGACC
>Ga0116227_10014066_pt1 | contig 12334 bp, 12 predicted proteins | sample S1TSphgellanicum_FD_89693 | JGI IMG/M metagenome (GOLD analysis project Ga0116227, IMG submission 89693) | Host-associated microbial communities from peat moss isolated from Minnesota, USA - S1T2_Fb - Sphagnum magellanicum MG | ecosystem: Host-associated > Plants > Peat moss > Unclassified... | reverse complement strand
GCTCCTCGGTTCACACGGGACATGCTACATGAACGCCGTTGATACTTGAAACTGCACGGCATAACAACCCGGTTGGAGCATTCCATTTAAGCTGTATAGTCAAAATTTGCCTATAATCATGAGCTAACATTCAAATGTTTAAACACTGCTTCCACTATGGCTAAAGATTTGTTCCATCAATCTGTAAAAACAGCCTTAATCAAAGATGGATGGATGATTACCAGCGACCCATTAACAATTCGTATTGGGCGCGTTAAACTTGAAATCGACCTAGCCGCCGAGAGAATTTTTGCTGCTGAAAAAGATGGTCGGCAAATTGCTGTAGAAGTTAAAAGCTTTATTAATCCTTCTAATATTAATGACTTTCATGCTGCTTTAGGACAGTTCTTAAACTATCGTCTCGCTCTCCAATTCACTGAGCCATCACGGATTATTTATTTAGCCGTACCTATTGATATTTTCAAAGACTTCTTTCAAGAATATTTTATTCAAGCAGCTATTCAGGAACACCATCTTAAAATTCTTGCTTACGATCCTAGTTTGGAGGAGATTGTAGAATGGCGACATTAGAAAACTATCGTCAAATCGTCCGCGAGCTATTGGCTGAACATACTACAAACAATGACCCAAATATCGAAAGTCAAGTTATTTATGATACAGAACATGATCATTATCAACTAGTAGATATTGGATGGCAAGGTTTTCAGCGCATTTATGCTTGCTATGTTCATATTGACATTAAAGATGGTAAAATTTGGATTCAGCACAATATGACAGAAATTGATTTAGGGCAAGAATTAGTTGCTAAAGGTGTACCACCATCAGACATTATCTTGGGTTTACATCCTCCCTACAAGCGTCCTTACACAAATTATGGCGTTGCCTGAACAGTTTGTGTGATTAGAGTTAAAATAGAGGTAAGCTATGCAAGCAATTGAATTTAAGACCACTATCCATAACGGTGTTGTTACCCTTCCCTCTCAGTACAGCGATGATTGGGAAGGCAAAAGTATCCGCGTTATTGTCTTAGAAGATAACAACACTGAAAATACACCAACAGTTTCCTCAAATACTAGTTCTTTGTTCTCTCGCCTCAGACAAATTAAAATATCTGCCCCTGCCGATTTCAGCGATATGACGATCTAAATCCATGTCTACACCCAAAACCCTGAACGAGTCCTGAGCCATGATTGTTTTAATTCCTCCTGTTGCTGGAACGTATTTCTGTAGAGGAAAAACGATGTAAGCTGCATTCCCTTTCACAACTATTGAAGGTGAGCATTTTACCCACTCAGTGGCTATTTCTGGGGCTTGGTACTGAAACTTAACCCATGGACACTATCCACCAATCAGTATCTTAAGCATGATTTCACTGCCGTCGTCCTCCTTCCACACCCTAGTATCAAATCTACTTGACTCCACGATTCCGTTATCTAGTACTACAACAGCTAGTTTGTAGTAAACTACATCTGAGTCGAAAGCCCACACTTAAAAGTTGATGGCACGGTGAAAAAAATCCTGATTTTGTCAGCAAATCCCCTAAATACGGCAAGGCTGCGTCTGGATGAGGAGGTGCGGGAAATTCAGGCTGGATTAGAACGCGCTAAAAGCCGAGATAAATTTGAAATTATTACCCGATGGGCAGTGCGTTTTCAACCACTACAAATGATGATTTTCTCAAGGTTCGTAATGGTGGGTTTATTTCCGCCTAGCTGTACTAGTAGTCCATGTCATTAATTTTGCGGGGTTCGTAGTTGCGCAAAGAGATCTCTTAGAGTCAAAGACCAAAACTCTTCAACCCATCAGAATTAATGACACAGACTACTAGTAGGGTCAGCAGATTTGATCAAACAGGCGGAAAACTATAAACAAGATTAATCATTTGTTTGGTTCGCGTATAATTTGACTCTGTTGGCGAATTCATGTAGCGGCAATTTCTGGCGTGAGTGCCTACGATATTTCAAGGGTTTTGGGATGGCGATCGCAATTCGCCAACAGAGTCATAATTTACGCGAACCACTCTTTTTTGTCCAAAGTCCAATTATTTAGCGCAGCTTCATAAAAAAATGGTATTAACCGAACCGTATTGGGAACACGATTTGCCGTCTAGAAGCGCTGCATTACCCATTCACAGCATCTCCTCCTGATGATTTGATCGACTGAAAATCAACTATTACGATCTTCCAAAGAATCTAATCGTACTTTAAGTAAATCTATTTGCAAATAAACAAAATCTCGCAGAATAGGAATTTTGTTTATTTGTGACTCTAACATCTTCCCATCTTGCTGAGACTGATTTAACTTAACATTCAAATCATTAAATCTATCGGACAATTGTTCTATTTGCAACTCCAATTTTTCCCTCTCTTTTTGAGATTGCTTAAACTCAAACCTCAAATCATCTATTTGTGACTCTAATTTATTCCTCTCTTGCTGAGACTGCTTAAACTCAAGCATCAAATCATCTAACTGTTTAGCCATTTTTTTTATTTCTAAATTAGAATCTTCCGTATTTATCTGAATATCTGGAAATTCTAATATATTCGCTTCTAATTCCAATGGAAGTCATGGGTCAAATTACTGGGGTATGCTTTACTCATGTTGCTCACAGGAGTGCTGTCTATTATCTATTCACAGCTTATACTGAGAGAGCTTTTTTACAACTTGTCCGACTTTTCAAACACCCTCTTATAGCTAATATTTATTCAGGAAAGAAAAATAATGGAATCTAGATGGTTTCTTGTAGCACTTGTAATAATTTCTTTGACATCTTGCACCCCAGTCGCTGTTAAGGATAAGTTAACCTGTGAAAAACCTGTTGTTAATAGTTACTCTTCTAAGTCTGATAATCTTAAGGTAGCGATTTATGTTGATGGTAGTGGTTCCATGCTGGGGTATCTCAAAGATGGAAAAACTAATTATGTCAAAGCTTTAAATGCTATTAGAAACGTATTTGAATTAACTGGTAATTTACCAGTTGAATACTATCGCATTGGTAATCCCAACCAAAAGATTACAGGAAGTGAATATTATACTTATACAGGAGTTCCCGTATTTTATGATGGCAGTAATGCCAAATTCAAAGGTGTATCTAGTCCCATTGATGCTGCCATTATTGCTCCAGCAAAAGATGAGAATAAGATGACGGTTATTGTAACCGATTTAGAAGAAAATAGCGGTGATGTCACTAAGCTAAATAAAAAAATACAAGATGCTTATTTTAATGAAGATAAAAAAGATTATGCGGTTGGTATTTGGGCGATTAAAAGCGAGTTTAAGGGGAGTGTATATGTAGAAGAGCTAAATAATCTAAAAACCTTTGCATACAATTCTGGAAATACATCTGAGAAGTTTAGACCATTCTATATTCTGTTTTTAGGCCCATATAACGATATTAAATATTACTTTGATCAATTACAAAAAATTGATTCACAGCAGTTAATTGCTAATAGTAATTTGATAATTTTTTATCCTGAAAAGATAATTCAAAATATCTCAACTTTAGAAACTTTGCCAGTAAGTATACCTAAATTGGTTACTCGACCTATCTCTCTTATCAAAGATAGAGTTTCTGTTACGAAGGATAATACTCCCTCTGAACTCTTGCAAATAGAAAATCGGCAAAAGGAAAGTTTTACGATTGATTATAGTGTGCCTTTTTCTCCGGCTCAATATAGCTTATTTATTGATACTGATAAAAACTCTATTACTTCAAAAGTCGAAGTTGAAAAGTTTGACCAATTTGATAAAAAGTTTAAAGCCGTTAATAGTTCAGATATTAATAGTATTATTAAATTGCAAAATTGGAAAATCATTGATAAAAATCAGTTAACTTTTTCGGCATTGATTGAACCTAGTAAATTTCCAAATCCAGGTGTTTATAAATTTAAATTTGATGTCTTTACTCAGATTTTACAAGCACCTATTTGGTGGAAAGAATGGGACTGGCAAGCCAGAAGCGATGATCAAGATGGCTCAAAAACACATAATTTGGAGGAATTTTTACTTGGACTTAAAAATAGAACAGAAACACTACAGACAGGAAAATCAAATAAGAGTGAAAGTAATAATTGGTTAATTGGTCGTTTTTGTTATGGAATTCAGAAAAACTAAACTTCTATTTAGGACTTATGCATTGACAATAAATACCAAATATAAATAAATATAAATAAGTTTAAAAACCATATCTTTCGTAAGGGCACAGCATTGCTGTGCCCCTACAGCAAGGTCTATTTACGATCGCAGGATAATTAAGAAAAGCTTGAAAAAACCGATGCATCGTTAATGCACATCACGATGCATTTGTACAGTGCGTAAGTCCTATAGCCAGCAATTCCAAATTCAAATTTTGACAACAGGTACAGTTTAGCTTGAGGATAAAGGAGTATTTCTTCAGGGGCATCAACATGGAGCCGATGGCACTGAGTTTTGGGGTAGTGCTGGGATTTCTCCAACGAGCGATCGCTGAAATCAAAGACCCAAGGCTTGCCAGTAATGCGACTCGCTACAGCATCAAAGATACAGTTCTGGGAGCATTTTCAGTATTTTTCATGCAATGTGAGTCGTTTTTGGAACATCAGCGTCAGATGCACAGTCGTCATGGGCAAGATAATGCCCAAAGTTTGTTTGGCTTGAGACAAATTCCGACCACACCTCAAATTCGGAATATTCTGGACAAGCTCGCAGCTAAGGAATTATCTCGGGTGTTCACCTGGGTTTACCAATCATTGCAGAGGGATGGGTACTTAAAGCCTTATCAGTGTTTGGGTGGACATCTGTTGGTGACTTTAGACGGCACTCAGTATCAGGATCAACTGCACTAGTCGGGACATCCGTTGAACCCATTCCTATTTGTAGCAAATGCCATAAGTGTTCGCGGCGGCTCTCCTCATCATTTCTTGTGGGCTATTACACTCAGTGCGCTGAAGCGCAACTACAAACAATAAATTTGGGAAAAAGCTAAAATAGGGGAAAGTCTCTTCAAGCGTTTATTCTCCTTCCACAACAATTATGCGTGAACAAGTCCTAGCTTGGTTAGCAGAGAATGTTCCATTGAACAGGATCAACCATATTCTTAGGGTTGAGCAGATGGCAATGGATTTGGCTGTTCATCACAACCAGGATTATTTTAAAGCCAGGGAGGCTGGTTTAATGCATGATTTGGCAAAAAATTTTCAGCCACAACAACTCTTGCATATGGCGAGGGCTGATGGGTTGGAAGTTGATGATGTTTTGGAAGCAAATCCTCATCTATTGCATGCAGATGTGGGCGCTATCGTCGCTAGAGATGTCTTTGGGGTAAAGGATGAAGAAGTATTACAAGCGATCGCCAATCACACTTTAGGTAGACCGGGCATGAGTCTGCTCAGTTGTATCGTCTTCTTAGCAGACAGCTTGGAGCCAGGACGAGGCGATACATTGGAATTACAAGCCTTGCGACAAATGAGTTATCAAAATATCAACCTGGCTGTGTGGAAGACAAGCGATTACACTCTCAAATTATTGATAGAAAGCACTCGTTTGATTCATCCGCGAGTCATTGCCACCCGAAATTGGTTTGTTGTCAGGTCAAAATCCGAACAGTTGATTGTACAATCAACTACATAATCACTGTTTTTTTTGTTAACATGCAAAAAAACAACTCACACGGTTTCAATTTAATTGTTATTTTTCAGAGGGAGCAGGGAGCAGGGAGCAGGGAGCAGAGAGCAGGGAAATCGACGACACCCATCCGTGGGATTGGAACTTTTCTGACGAATGTTTCTCGCGCTTGCGCGTCTCGCAACACATCTTTTTTTTAAAGTGGGCGCTACTCCCACAACGCGCATTTTTTCTGGTTTACCCTGAGCCTGTCGAAGGGTTCTTTATTCCCTGCTCCCTGCTAGAAAGCCCCCTGCTCCCTTCTTAATGTAAGTAATTGTAAAAAAGTGTCACAAAAAAATACAGCATCTGAGGTTTAATGTCTGATTACTTCCAAGCAAATTTACCATTACAATCTGTTGCAGTGACAAAAAGTGGAGCCAATGCCACATCAGGAAACAATAACGACGATGTGACTAGAGAAATAGCTTTAGCCATGGCTGATGCAGCCGCAGACAGGAAAGCAGGTGATGTTTTAGTCTTGTTTGTAGCAGATGTATCCTACCTAGCAGATTACTTTCTGGTCATAACTGGCTATTCCAAGGCACAGGTAAGAGCGATCGCCGAAGCAATAGAACACAAAGTAGAAACTGAGTGGCAACGTCGTCCCTTACGGACAGCAGGAAAATCTGAAGGGAGTTGGGTGCTACAAGACTACGGCGACGTGATCGTTCACATTATGATGCCAAGGGAACGGGAGTTTTATAATTTAGAAGCGTTCTGGGGCCACGCGGAACGTATTGAGTTGCCAAAATCCGTTGACAGTGGGGGTAAAGCAACATGATAGAGTCTTCAGTGTCAAATTGTCCAGTGCCCAATGAACAACAACCGCTGAATGAGTACGAAGAATTAAAGTCGTCCTGGCTATTTCGTGACTGTACTTTCAGTTGGGGCGAATATATGACGAAAATATTGTGGATTTGGGGTTTATCTGGGTTAGTGGCTTCCCCAGTCGTAGCGGCAAGCTTTCACCCACACAAACAAATCGCACAATTTATTCTTTGTAGTTCAGCGGGAGCAGGCATCGGGGTATTATTGGCACTGCTGCGGTTGTATTTGGGTTGGTCTTATGTCCGCGATCGCCTGGTGAGCCCCATAATTTTTTATGAAGAGTCGGGGTGGTATGACGGTCAAACTTGGACAAAACCCCAAGAAGTCCTCACTCGAGATCGCTTGGTTGTGACCTACCAAATCCAACCCGTTATCCAGCGCTTGCAAATCACCCTTTTAGGCTTGGCAGTGTTGTTCGTTGCTGGTACTATAGTTTGGCATTTGGTCTAAATCATAACTTAAAAATAAACCCATGACAATGGGAAAACGAACTCAAGCAGCTACCTTAGAAGTGAGGTTGCTGCGCGAAGGCATCCTAGAATCAAGGCATACAGTCCACGCTGTGGTGTGCGACGAACGAGGACGGGTCCTATCCGTTGCCGGAAACGCCGAAACTGCCACATTTGTCCGTTCAGCGCTCAAACCATTTCAGGCACTTGCCGTCACCACCACAGGGACGCTAGATCGCTACGACTTGGGCGATCGCGACTTAGCAACTATAACAAGTTCCCATCAAGGAACAATAGAGCAGGTTCGACAGACATTTAACATCCTTTGGCGGGCTGATGTTGACCCCTTGGCACTTCAGTGTCCCATTCCCGAAGGTAAGAATAGTCGTTTGGAACACAATTGCTCAGGTAAACATGCTGGGATGTTAGCTGTTTGTCAGCAATGCCATTGGCCCTTAAATAACTATTTAGAGCGTAAACACCCAGTGCAGCAACTGATTTTAAGCAAAGTATCAGAATTGCTGCGAATGCCAGCAGAAGAGTTTATCAGCGCCCACGATGACTGTGGCGCACCCACTTATCTCATGCAAATCGGTCAAATGGCGACTCTGTACGCCCATCTTGCTTCGCGAAGTAATTTGGATCTGGAGCGCATTGTCCGTGCTATGACTAACTACCCAGCTATGGTAGCAGGAGACGGAGAATTTGATACGGAACTCATGCGCCTCACTCCAAGGGAATTGGTAAGTAAAGCAGGTGCTGAGGGAGTACAGTGCATCGCCAGACTTGGTGAAGACATGGGATTAGCAATTAAAGTCATGGATGGGGCGAAGCGAGCAAAGTACGCTGTTGCCATTCACTTACTGCGGCAGTTGGGCTGGATTAGTCCTAGTGCTGCTGAAACCCTGTCAGAAAAGTTTATGAACATAGGTAAATACAAGCGTTTAGAAATAATTGGAGAATTATCGATTTTATAGTTGCCAAATTTTGATTTAGCAGTTATATTAGAGAAGACGACGCGGGATAGAGCAGCCTGGTAGCTCGTCGGGCTCATAACCCGAAGGTCAGTGGTTCAAATCCACTTCCCGCCACCAATTATTAAAGATAAAAGAAAACCCTGCAAAACTAAAAGCTTGCAGGGTTTTCTTTTACATTTGTGGGCATGGGGCAATGGGCATGGGGGAATGTTCGGGGGGAGCGATGCGATTTTGTTGGATCGGGTTTTAATTCTCAATTAGATTGCCTGATTCTCAATAAAAACAGGTTTTAGGCGGCGATCGCGGCGAAAAACCGATGATTTTGTAACCTAATTTTGGTCATCCCACAAAATCGCACTGCTCCCATGTTCGGGAAAAATGACCAATTACCAATTGCCTAGACCCGATGCCCCCTACCCCCTGCTCCCCTGCCCCATTTTGAGCTAATCTAATGTAAAAGCGTAGAAGCCATCCAAAGAGCAGGGAGAAACATTGTTGTGAAGTTGCAGCGACCGATATTAGTGGGAGGATTGGGACTGTCCTTTTCCCTATGGATGTTACAAAGTTGGCATCAGACAATAGTGCAAGCAGGTGAGTTGAGCTTATTGAGTCTGTTGGTAGTCGGTGGCGGTTTGTGGTTACTCAAGCAAAACCGTACTAAAGATGTTTCAAAACAGCTAGATACTCTACCTGTAGACCGGGCAACGGCAGAAGGTGCGATATCCATTGCCACAGTTGTGGTAGATCAATTGGCACAAGAAGCAAAAAACCATGTAGAAACCTTGCAGGCAACGTCTCTACTGCAAGAACAAATTGCCCATTTAACAGATGAATTAAACAGGCAAGAGATCAACTTGGCTGTCACTGGCGGGAAGTCGGTGGGTAAAACGACTTTGATTCAAGTGCTATCAGAGATCCAGCAAAATGTAGAGACGCGATTGATCGCGTCTCTACATTTCCAAGAGACACCGCCTTTGTTTACAAAAGCTGGCGACAAATCAGATGCAGCGGCACTACAAGAAGCGATCGCCTCTGATTTTGTCCTGTTCCTCACCAATGGCGATTTAACAGATTCAGAATTTCAGACATTTCAGCAGCTTAAAGCAGCCAAGCAAAGCACAATGCTGGTTTTTAACAAACAAGACCAGTATTTGCCAGAGGAACGTGTGAGTGTATTGATGTCGCTGAGACAGCGGATACAGGAAAATGTAGTGGCGATCGCTGCGTCTCCCCTTGCGATCAAAGTCCGCAAGCATCAAGAAGATGGTTCCGTGCAAGAGTGGCTAGAAGTACCAGCACCAGATATCCAACAGTTGACACAGCAACTGGGTGAAATTTTGGCGACTCATGGACAACAGCTAGTGTGGGCAACTACCATGAGGAAAGCCCTGTTGCTGAAAACTGCAGCGAAAAACTTGTTGAATGAGACGAGACGCGATCGCGCCTTACCAGTCATTGAACAATACCAGTGGATAGCCGCCGGTGCTGCATTCGCCAACCCAGTACCAGCGCTTGATATCTTGGCAACAGCAGCGATCAATGCTCAAATGGTCATGGATTTGGGTGGAATCTATCAGCAGAAATTTTCCCTCGACCAGGCGCAAACTGTCGCTGCAACTATGGGAAGTTTAATGTTGAAGCTGGGTTTAGTGGAACTTTCTTCCCAAGCGATCAGTACTATCCTCAAGAGTAATGCGGTCACCTTTGTTGCAGGTGGTGTGGTACAGGGAGTGAGTGCAGCTTATCTGACTCGGATAGCAGGATTGAGTTTAGTTGAGTATTTCCAACAGCAGGACATTGCAATCAATTCTGGAACTGGATTGAATCTCAACCAGATCAGGCAAACTTTGCTTTCATGTTTTCAGCAGAACCAGCAAATTGCTTCGTTGCAGACTTTTGTTAAGCAAGGTGTGAAGGTTGCCAGCAGCGTCTGAAGCTGAACTTACGCAATAATAGAGGGAGCAGGGAGCAGGGAGCAGGGAAAGAAAAAAACTTCAATTGTGGGTATAAAGCTGACTTTTTAAAAAATCTATTTCGAGACGCGTAGTGAACCAGCGCTGCAGGAGGGTCAGCCCGACCTAGGCGACTGGTGTTAGCGATAGCGTTAGCGAGTACTCGAGCGTCAGCGGTAGCGGGTACTCGATTGTCACCCGTTCGCGCAGCGTCTCCGACAGGAGAAGGGCGCAAGAAATACGGCGTCCTTGTTCCAATCCCATAGCTTAAGCCGTGGGTTCCCCTGCTCCCTGCTCCCTGCTCCCTGCTCCCTGCTCCCTGCTCCCTGCTCCCTGCTCCCCATTCAATACCGAACGTAAAGTTTTCAGTAATTCCTGTAGCGTGTAGGGCTTGGGTAAAAATGCTTGAACACCCATACCCATCGCTTCATTCACCTGAACGCTTTCGGCAAGTCCGCTGACAGTAATAATTAAGACATCTGGATTAACTTGTTTTAACATCCGGATGGTAGTTAACCCATCCATATCCGGCATCATCATATCCATTAATATAGCGCTTATTTGATTTTTATGCTGCACATAAAGTGCGATCGCTTCAATGCCATCATGCGCTGTGAGTACCTGATAATTTGATGTTTCTAGGGATGTCTGAGTAATCTCACAAATGGCAGCTTCGTCATCAACAACAAGAATTAATTCTCCCTGTCCTTTTGGTAATTCTTGTTCAAGGGGAAGCAGTGTTTGGCTTCCCGATACTGCTGGCAAATACACCTGAAATTGGGTTCCTTTTCCGACCGTACTCTCTACAGTGACAAAACCACCGTGGCTAGTGATAATGCTTAGGACTGTTGAAAGACCAAGCCCCGTGCCTTTGCCGTATTCTTTGGTTGTGAAAAAAGGCTCGAAAATTCTTGACACGATTTCCGGTGTCATGCCAGTTCCCGTATCTGAAACAGTAATCACACAGTGGGGACCAACAGAAGCATTAAGATTCATCCGAGCATAGTTTTCATCTATGGAAAGATTCTCAGCCTTTAGGGTTAGAGTGCCACCGTTGGGCATGGCATCGCGAGCATTAACAACTAGGTTCATCAGAATTTGATGCAGTTGGGTGGCATCTCCAGAAACAACCCACAGATCTGACGATATGTCCATTTCAACTTCAATGGATTTGGGGAATGTCTCTTTGACAATATGCCGAATTTCCCAGAGTAGGTGGCTAACTTGCAACGAGGTGCGCTTACCTTCCAGACCGCGAGCAAACGATAGAACTTGCGTGACCAAGGCTGCCCCACGTTTAGCGCTCTTCTCGATTGTTGTGAGCAATTGCTGCCGCTTGTTGCCTTTAATTTGTGTTTTCAGCAGGAGTTGAGATGACATAATAATTGGCGTCAGCACATTGTTCAAGTCGTGGGCAATACCACCAGCAAGGGTACCGATGCTTTCTAGGCGCTGAGCGCGGAGAAATTGTGCTTCGAGTTGTTTTTTCTCTGTAATATCAGTATTGACAATAAGTATCGATTGTGGTATGTCTGCTATATCGAGTACAAGCGTCCATCGGCTTTCGACGATGATTTCCTTGCCGTCTTTTTGTACTTGGGTTAACTCACCTTGCCACGACCCATGCTCAACGACAAACTGCTGTGCTTGTTGGATTTGAGACGAAGTTTCTTGGAAAAGAAGCTGATGGGAATTTTTACCAAGGGCTTCAGCAGCCTTCCAACCATACAGACGCTCAGCACTTTTGTTCCAAAATCGGATTTGGTTGTCTAGAGCTTGCACGATAATTGCATCAGTAGCAACATCAAGCAGGGCTGCTTGTTCACGGATTTTCTCCTCTGACCTTTGGCGTTCTATGAGTTCACTTTGAACCTGCTCGAAAAGTATGGATTGCTGAATGGCGATCGCCACTTGCGTTGCCAAGTGCTTGAGCAAATCAATCTCCAACTGCTGCCACTGTCGTGGTTCTGAACAGTGGTTCGCCACTAGCAATCCCCATAACCGCTCCCCTTGCACAATCGGGATGACTAAGTTGCTCCTGACCTGAAGCCGAGCCAGTAAATCTACATGACATTGAGCCAGACCTGCTGTGTAAATATCTTCCATAGCATGGATTCGTCCCTCTTTGTAGAGATTTCGGCCATTAGCTGCTGTAAAAAAGGAGTCTGTAATTTTTGTACCCAAGATCGGAGTCCAGCCAGGAGCTACAGATTCTACTGTCACAAAGCCGCTCCAATTAGCTTTGAAGCGGTAGATGAACACTCGTTCAGTCTGAAGAAACTGCTGGACTTCAGACACTGTGGTTTTTAGAATCTCTTCCAGGTTAAGAGACTGGCGAATACGTTGAGCCATCTGTGCCACGAGTCGCTCTCGCTCAGCCTGCTGCCGCCAGACTTCCTCTTGACCTTGGCGCACGGCTAGCTCAGCCAGTTGTACTGCCCGATTCTGGCATTCACGCTTGACCCTTTCTTGGTAGTTATAGAAG
>Ga0116227_10014065_pt1 | contig 12337 bp, 3 predicted proteins | sample S1TSphgellanicum_FD_89693 | JGI IMG/M metagenome (GOLD analysis project Ga0116227, IMG submission 89693) | Host-associated microbial communities from peat moss isolated from Minnesota, USA - S1T2_Fb - Sphagnum magellanicum MG | ecosystem: Host-associated > Plants > Peat moss > Unclassified... | reverse complement strand
GGTCCTCCGGGAAAGCCGCCGCCCCCCGCGCCCGGTGCGCCCCCCCCCCCCCCCCGGCCGCCCGCGCGGCCCCCCCCCCCCCCCCCCCCGCCCCCCCTTCCCCTCTCCTCTCTCCCTTTCTTCTTCCAGGTTCTAGGCAATAAGAGCAGCTCCACTGGTACTTAGTATGTGACCTTGCAAAAATGTTTCTTGCATCCAAGATTAGTTCTTTACTTTTTGTTCCAACCTCACCCAAAAAACTAAAACTGGAACCGCAATCAAACAGGTTGGAGACTGAGGTGGGAGACTGCTTCCGTAGTAATAGCAATCCACCTGGACCAAAATCAAACAATGCCGCCAATCAACAACAACAGTAGGTATTACGCTCTCTTGTGCCTTTAACTACCAGGCTAACCGTCATGTGGAAAAAAAATGCTAGGCCCCAAACCATTTTGTTGAGCCAAACCACTTCATTTTTTGATTTTTCTTCATCAAATTTTTTTCTTTTGCTGGGCCATATCTTGAGCACTGGTGGAGCTGATCTAAGATGATTGATTCCCCACTGGCCTGCACCACCACCACCACCATCACCACCACCACCTCATCACTGATCAGATGATCATTGATTCATCTCTCCCTCAGACTCCCTCTCATCTCTCTCTCTCTCTCTATCTCTCAAAGTTAAAAGTTACTAGAATGTGTGTATGTTTGTGTGTCCAGACTCCAGAGCATGAATGTTTTGTGAGTGGGAGATGGCTGGCTTCTGACAACTACCATCAAGAGGAGGAGACAGAGGGAAGGTGGGAAAGCTGCAGCAGCCTTGACAGATGCTCTTCTTCATTTCTCTTCACTCTTTCTTTCTTTCTTTCTCAGTGTTCCAAGCACAAAACCCTCAACCCCAGCCCAGCTTTCTCCAGCACTTAAACCCTTGCCCGCTTCTTTGAATTTCCTTTCAGCAATGAACCCTTTTTTCCCCTTAAATTAAATATATTATTTTAAAAATTATTTGAATTTTCTTTTTTATGAAATAACTTATTATATTCTCTTTTTTTCCATTTTTTTCCCCAATTCTGTGCTTTCGAAAATTTGGTGATATTTAGCTTAATTTAGTTCAAATTAAATTACAGTAATTTTTATCCCCAAAAAATTTCCAATTTTTTTTTCACCACATGGCGGAAAATTATTCCCCCAAAAACCAATTTGAAGCCATGTGGGGCGCAACATCAAACTAATACCCTTTTTTCCGATTTTTTTTTTCCCTAGACAATTTGTAGCATTTGCATCCATAATCACACATGTGCTTCAACTTGATTAATTGCTTAATTGCACTTATCAATTAAAAAATGATTTTTTAAAACAAACCTTGTTTTGAATTCAAATGATTTTAATAGAAATGTAAGTAATTGCCTTGCAATTAAATCATCATACAAATATCTCAACCTTCCACCAATTTCAAATTTCAGACCTCAAGTTCTTCCAAGTTTTGAATCTTTTTGAAGGGGGGATGGATGATAACAAAACCAAGTCACAAGTTGAGAGGAAAAACAAGCATTATTTTTTTTAAATTAAAAATATGAAAATTTGTATTATTATTGTCCCATCAATTTAGTGGGAAAATTGGGAAAATGATCAAAACAAACATTGGAGTTGAAAAATTCTTCTATTGAGAAGAACTATTGGGTCTCCAAATTCATCCCACATGTATGGATATACAATAAGCTGCTATATAAGTGAAAAAAAAAACTATATTTGACTATATTTTCAAAATGACTCTTTCAGCAAATAAATAAACATTTCCAAGATTTCTCTTGTGCATTCTTTTTTTTCATAAAATTTTATTGGATTTACTTTAAAAGAATTAAACAATTACCATATTTTGAACTAATAGCATTCCATTGTCATCCAAACTTGGTTATTTGATTGGGAGGTTATTTGATTTTTAATACATCATTTTTGTATAGGTAAATTTGAGACTTCAAAATATGTACAACCTCATCTAGGTAAATGTATGAAGATCTAGATATCGTAAAAATTTCCTAACCTAGACAAATGTGAGGGTTTAAGAGGCTTAATAAAATTCTCAATCCCAAGTAAGGGGTAAACTACTGGAAGTTTTGCCTTGTTTTCACGCTATGGATATGAATAAGTACTATTTTTCTACCATTTTATTTTTCCTATTTATATAAAATAGGCTAATGTGAATTTTATTTTTTTCCTTCGACCTTTCAGATGGGGTTTTCAAATTTTAGTGGTGGAATGTGAAACCCTCATGAGCTCTTCACTTACATTATTACAGAAACATATTTACCAACCCTCTTTAACACCATCAACAGATTGAGCTAGGGTAAAATACATGAAGATAGTTATAGCCTATGGTAAAGCATGGCTAAGTTTGAAATATTTACCAAAACATTTTCAGCCAAGGGTGCTCAGGTTTTTTACTCCATTATTGAAGGAAAAGGAAGCCTTTTGTTGGGCGGGTACTCGAGGTAATAACAGGACTATATCAGTCTCAATACTAGGTATATACTGTACACTTGTCACATACTAGCCAAAAATCAGCCTTGAACCCTAATACCAGGCCCAAAGACAGTGCAAAGAGAGGGTGACTTCACAGATAACTCTATTGCATGCACAATCAATCATACAGCCATGCTTTAAGAATAGCACCTAAACCATCATCCTTCAACAATCATGATGAAAGACTCCCATTTGCTGAAACATGTGGAGCGCTCTAAAAACACACACACACACACACACACAAACACCCCTCTAAGGAACTAACTTGCTGACACCAGTCCCATCCCCATTATTAACCCCATGTGCTAGTGGAGTGTAAGAAACCAGGGAATGAGGTGATCAGAAACTCATTTGAAGCCACCAAACAAAAAGTCTTCAAAATCAATACTCAAATTTGGTGATTTTGTTTTCTTTGTTTGTTCCAGTGGCACCTGCAACATCAACTGCCACTCCTCCAAATTGTGATCTCAAACATTCATTTGGAGATTCACTATGACATACATACCCCGTCCATGTGGTCGGGGTTATCAGATATTTGTTCAGGTTATCTTACTAGGTAGTGTTGAAGAAGATCTTTAATTAATCCTCAAGGGTCGAGACTCAAAAGGGCTCATCTCAGGTTCAACTTTCAAGCTGACATTTGGATGAAATTATTAGACATAAAAGTTATCTGTAAAGTCACCCTCTCTTTCACCGCCTATCCCCTCTGCTTTCACCCCTCTTTCAGCTGTATCCGCAAAGTAAGGAAATTTTATTAAATCTCAATATGAAATGCTAAAACTTAGCATTTAATTCACAAGGTTTGAGTCTAATTATAGTAGTTGTACAGGTAGGAGCAGTGAAAATATATATGTAGCAGGAGTGGAGGCGCTCAGGAAAAAGGAAAGAGGGGATGAAACTCAGTTGACCACCAAAATTGGTGGAAAAACTAGTTTGGGTCCCAGTTATTTTGTTTTGTAAAATTTCATTCCCAGTTACACATTAGATGCCTTATTATGCTGAAACTGGCCGTTCTCCCCCCCTAATCGCCTGACTTTACCGATAACTTTACAACCCAATTTCTGATATGACCCTCAATTCTTGGTGAGGCACACGATTTTGGGCATATGTTCAAAAATGTAGAATTTTTTTGGTTTAAAATGTAGAATTAGGTTCTTCTGCATGCAGATGGCAGAAGAAACTCCTTCAATTCATGAAAGCATTTTCCTTGAAGGCAGGTAGGTAGGTGCATCCAAAATACAAAAAGAAAAACCCAAGAGTACTTTACTAAGCAAGAATAAATCTAGATTAATTATTGGGTTTTTTCCCCATCGACTACTTCTGTCATTTTCGACAGAAAATTTGGGAAATTTTGGGTTTTTTTCTTTCTAGAGTAAAATTTGAATAATCCTTGTTGCTAAATCACCAAATTTTTTATATCAAAAATTTGAAAAAAATAAATCCTATTTGGGGAACAGGCAAAACTTTCATAGGTGAAAGATTTCTAAAATATAACTACTAACATTGAAATATAACTAAACAGCCCATGTAAAGTAAATCTTTGTAAAGAATAACATAAGTTTAGGGTTTATGAATTCACTAATTATTCTTCACACATGTGAAGCAAATCTCACACTCAAAAGTGTAGGTAGGGTAGTAAGTATATGATGAACACTTGTGAGCAAAATCTTTCAGGCCTTTGATGGGTGGATGGATATGGTGCTGCTGCTAAGCTGGACACAACCACCATCTTCAATGCCAGGCTCTTTTGTAATAAGCAATGTCATGTGGCCATAGTGGCTGCTCTACTGGTTGGTAACTGGACTTCTTTGCCAAGCAAAATTATTTGCCCAAAAAAACTGGTGAAAGTTCTGAACACACACACACACACACACACACACACACACAAATTGAGCATTTCCTTCCTTGTCTTTGGTGTGTCAAATTGAATACAGATTTTCCTTGTTGCACAAGGTTTGGAAATGGGGAAATTCCTGCATTGGTATCAACTGAACTTCATCAGCTTTTATAAGAGAGAGAAGGAGAGAGAGAGAGAAAAGGGGGGGAAGGAAGGAGGGAGTGAAGGAATGGAAAGGTACACCACCACCTACTAAACTCATCATGCAACTTTAATTATGGCCACATTCACACTATGGCCCAAGCCCAAAAAATCTCTAGCCCAACTTAACCCACCCAAGGTCACCTCTTGGACCAACTTGAGACCATAAAAAATTTGTATTTTGTTGGCTTAAGGGCAAGGAGTGTAAAGCCAATGGGTCCAAGATACCCTCCTTCCCCTCCCCTCCCCTCCCCTCGCACTCCTTCCATCCACATTTAACAAGATGGCTTCCATCCAATCACAATGATTGAAAATATATGAATGGACCAAAGATTCAAACTCTTGGGGCAAGCCCAAGGAGTTGGGTTTTCATTTTATGATCATTCCTTATTCATAACTAGCCAAAGAATTTGGTGCTAAAACATTGCCATAGGTGATTGCATTTATTTTAGTGTTGAAATGTCATCAAATTTTGATCTCAATTAGGGAACACCTACCATCAAGCCCAAAAATTACGAGTTCCTTTTGCACAAAATCATAGAAAGGTTAGAAGTAGTGCTTGTTGCTTCCCCCAAAACATTATGTGTAAATCCTAAAACCATCACCACATCATACATGGCAAGCTTGCAAGGGGAGCAACAACCAAATCATGCAAAAAATAAAGCAAACAAATTACAATGTGCAACACAAATCTATACCTAAATATAACACCTCTAAACTCCAAAGTCCATGGCACATAAAGTCTTGAATAATGAAAGTTGATATACATTGTTATCACTCTAAAGAAACTGCTCTTCCACTAACTTCTCTCCCACTCCTTGCAATTATTATTGTATAACTCATTTGCTTGAATCAAGATTCAAGATCAATTGATCATGCAATTAAACCTAACTGCAATCCACAATTTTTTTGCAATTAGCATGTGCCATGCATCCCTTCCTTTAAGAACTTACTTGTATATACAAAAAGCTATCAATAAGATTTGGCAATGAGAAATAAACCCAAAGCATAATAGTCTAGTGATGGAAACCTAGCTTAATGAAGTGTTGGTATGCTATAAGGAGAAGATGAGAATGTGGCGACAAAGAGGGGCAGAAGCTGTTCTTGGTAGCTATGATTAATAGAATTCATTGGCTTTACATGGCAATGGATGTTGCTCTCAATTGTGTGGAATGGCAAAACACAACTTTAGACCCAGGTTCATGTGGTGATAAATCACAAAATTTCCCCTGCATTTTCTGTTATGTGTTTAGCTTAAGTTATTCATGTATAGCAATTTGGCTATTTCTAGCCAGCACAAAAAAAGGGGGGCCTACACAGGATACCCAAATCCTTGGGTGGAAGGATTCCATGCCCAAATTGCTCACTTACAGGGTGCCCACTTCTAGAATTGTACCAAACTGTTGTTGCACTTGCCAATTTGAACAAAATTAATTCATTGTCATCAAAATGGACATCCATGGAATTGTTATTCCAGAGAGATTCTGCCTTTTCACCCTGAGCTTCTTAGGGTCAACTGCTCTTTCAAATGCATAAAACTGGCAAATACACCATTGTGAGTTCTAAAAAATAGCCTATAATTTCCTATAGACTGGCAGAATTCCTCCTTGGTGTGGATTATAAGTCCAATAACGGCCATTGGTGAGACCCAGTTGTCTGACACTTGCCACTCAGCAACTTGGATCCTCCCCATGGCCATTATGTAATACTAATTTAGAGCAACCGGATGCCCAAATGTGTAAGGGGAGGTATCCTGAATGGGTCTGCAGGCAATGCAAAACCGTTGCCTTCTACGAACATGAATAAAGTTTTAGATGGATGAGCTAACATCATGTGCCCTGGAGATTGACAGGAATGCTACAAAGACAAAGCACTCAAGGTGACTTCTCATTACAGGCATCCAAGGCAGAGAACTGCCAACTGTGCAAATTCCATAGATTTAAGAAAACCAGGCAAATTTCCTTAAAACATCAGTTCTTGGAAGATGGTGAACTTTCCTCTTTGGGTGCAGATTATGAACAGCATTAATAGCAATGTAATATATTCAGGGTGGCTGTCATATTGCCTTCCCCCACGCAGGCCAGTAATCCTAGTGATGAACTACGAGGCAGAATCCGCCTCCTATGGTGCATTCCCTATCGTAAAGGGTTTGTAGGTAGGTGGTAAATTAGCATTGGTAGGTTGTAAACTAGAGCAATTAAGTTAGGTAGTAATGATGGAGTCGGCCCTGGTGGCTGATTCTGCTATTTAAGAGTGCAATGGAAACATGCGGAAAATTGACAGGTTTGGACCTTTCCACTCTGGGACAGCCTCCAGAATGTTATCTTTCCCTACCTGCCCATTATGACATACCAGAATAGTGTCTCACCCTACCATTATTGGATGTTGTCCCCAGGTGGAATGGACGCTATTGATGTGTTCCCAGGTGGAATGGGCCCTACTGATCTGGCTGCTCTCACAGCATGACTCAGCAGTCCAAATCAGCACTCAATGGGAACCCTGCTATTCATAGAGTTCCCCTGTTTTTCTAATACTAGGGAACAGGTTGCTGTTGAGAGCTGAGAAGGGACTTGTATCCTCTAAGCTTAGGACAGCACACTTTCCCATACTCATAGCTAAAATTGAGTTGCTAGAAGTTAACATTCAGCAATTTGCAAAAACCAAAACCCATTTGCAAAAGAGTGGAATAAATATATATGGAGATTACCAATATAGACTTGGATTGAATTGATGCTTGGGCATCTCTTACCCCCTTCACCCTAAATCCTAACCCTCACTGTTTTCTAAACCTATCGCCATGGCCACAAGCTTCAAGCGACACAGAAGGTAGATACACAAAACAATTAAATAAACAATGTACTGAAATGTAACCGTCCTGGGGATCCGTGGCGCAATGGTAGCGCGTCTGACTCCAGATCAGAAGGTTGCGTGTTCGATTCACGTCGGGTTCAAAATCCCGGAATGTGTAATCCCCCCTTTATCATACTTTTTTTGTGGCTACACGCAGGGTTTAGGGTTTTGGAGTAGTTGTACTTGTGCTAAACCCTAAACCATGGAGTTCAAGACGCACATGTGTGTTGGAACTCTGCAGTGTTTCCAATTTTCATCACCTTACTTGATGTTGTAGCTGTATGTTTGCTGCAGTGCTGTTCCTGCTATGCCTGTTCCTGAGCAGATGCGGCATTATGATGAGTGCTCCTTATGCTCTAGCTTCCAATACAGCGACATCCTTGTGGTGAACAAAGCGTGGAGCTTGCTGCCCTGTTGTGCTGAACTTTGCAAATCAAGCGACTTGCTTGCTTTCTTTTGCAGGAAAAATGCAGGTGGGTCACAGTAGACAACATAAAAGCTCGCAGCAACAAGAAGTAATGTAGTTGATTTTCTGACAATTTTCCTGTATGTTGCCTTCTTTTTTTGGTTGTTGCAGAATGTAGCAGGGTCTCCTATGACAATTGTCATGTGAGGAATATCAAAGAATATTTGTCGGCAAAGTGGTTTAAACATTTATATGATGCTTGGCTACTATTTTCTTTGTAGAAGCTTAAGCACTTCATCTATTCTAGATCTGAAACTTTGAGGTTCAAGTGTTGGACCACCCCTTTCCTCTCATCCTGTTTACCTTTTCTTTTTTGTTGAAAATCTCTGTGCCTTTTCTCAGAGAATGGATTGACACCTGTATGTTGCTCTGTAGATTTCTTCCAGCTTTGAAGTATCAAAACAGGACTGCAAAGCTTCAAGTGCTACACTTCTGATGGTACACTGCTTCAGATTAAGATGCTCATGAGCAACATAGATGATTTGACAGAGTAGCAAAACAGGAATTGGTCAGTCACTGGACAAACAGTGTGTGGCAAAATCCTTTGCTGCAATTGACAACTAACCGCATATCTGCATGGCAGGTTGCTGAGAAATGAAAGAAAGATTCATACACAATGAACCAAAACAAAGACCAGTACATGAGTGCTACGGTCTCTTCCAATGAGACGAGCAAAGCAATTAATATTTTGTAGGACAAAACAGAGCTTGCATCCATCCCCTGGTGAATCTCAAAACAGATTTTCACATTGAGAATCTGTTCACACTTCTTTTAAGGCCTCAATTAAAAGGGGTGAAACATTCATCAATCCAATTTGAATCACTAAAGCAAATGATGATGGCGCCCATTGATATTAAGTGACATTAACACATTGCAGGTGAAACATGAGAACTCAATGGAACTGTTAAGCTTGAAAAACAGGGTGAGATAGAAACCCACTGAAGAAACAATGAACTAAATTTGAGCTCTTCAGAAGCCACATAAATAAATTCAAGTGGTGAATTCAATATCACATTACATGCTCATACAGCACTTATGGCATGGGACTTTTCCTTGCCATCAAATGCAACAAGAGATTTAACATAAATCTCCCCTGAATATGAAATCCAGCAGCACATACATGTGTGCAATCACCCTCCAAAATGCCTTCTGTCAAGTGTGAACCCTAAACCGCTGATCCTAAAACAAAAATCTACACACCTTGATCCTGCCTTCCACTTCAGATACTAACCAAATTGATCATCATAGCTTTGCTCAAATGATGTGATGATTTCCTCTTCAATGTGTATTGTCACTTGGAATGTGGAAGGCGAAATTGTGGTCTTTCCAGACACCATCCACTAGATACTTTTCATAAAAGTTGGCCTCTCCAGTCTTGTAAACTGATATGACTGTCATGCTGCGGGTCCCATAATGACCATCTCCATGTTCGCAGTCCACAAATATAGAGCTTAATTTATGTTCCCATTCAATTGCCATACCTGTTTTCGGCAATGCCCATACTTCAGCTTGTGTACGATCATTGAGGACTTCATTGATGATTCGATCTTCAGGTATAGGTTGATCTTGATATTCCAACAACAAATTTTCCAGCTTTTGCCTTCCCAGTAATGCTTTGGGCCATGGAGAGTCCAAATTTGCATTGCTTAGGCAGTGCAATCCTGGTGACACCTGTCCCATTTTTCCCTTTTAGACTTAAACCCTATACCCTGAACCCTGCACAATAAAAGCCTAGACATAAACTTCTAAACCAAACATACCAGTTCTCTCAATCTTGTCCAAAGAATCAAGGTCGCAAACTTGGCTATTATAGCAATTTTTATGATATCCTTGCTTCAGAATGTGAAGCTGACCTTTTTTATTTGGATTGGAGACCCCTGGGGCCGATTTGAAATGCAGGCCATATCTCCTGTTGTCAAATCTGCCACCACTAGGTTAAACCCTGCATAATCTTCAGTTTTTGATGCCACATCTTCCAGATACTCTGCTGGAGTTTTTGTGCCTTTAAGGAAGAGAATGGGAAGCTGGCCCCTGCTAACCAATCCCTTCTGCATACCATGGGGCTCACGGAAATTGGTCAAGAAAGCAACTCGACCTGTCTCTGAGACAGCCAGCCAAGTCCCTCCTTCCTTAGCATCCTGTCCCCCAAGAATTTCTTCCTACGAGCAGCAGTAGCACCCCAAAGTGGAACATTAGATGTAATAGACAAGGCAAGGAGAAGAGAGATCAGAGAGGATGCACTCAATCTACTGATGGGCAGAGGCCAAGATTTGGAACCTAGGGTTTCACTGCATCTACAACCTTCTTTATCCTCATTCAAAACTCAACCAAGACCCCTAAATTGGGTGAGCAGCCAAGGACTTCTGATGTCACAAGAGATTCTAGCATGAACGGATTACAGCAGACATGATGGGGCCATTCTTTCAAACATAGCCAGTAATTCTTAACATCCAAGCAGAAAGGTGAGATATGTATGAACTGGGTGGATATGAAAATTACAACATGCTGAAGTATGATTAATGGGAGCACATTGGGAAAATGTATCTTATGTCAAGCAATGCCATAGAACAGATCATAATGACTAACATCTTAAGTGTAGCATAGTCCTCAGAACATGTAAGAACTGTAAGGATTACAGACAAAATTGAAGGGGTTCAGGATAAGAAAACTTGAAGGCTGGATAATCATGAAAGCTATGCAGATGATGAATTGGTGAGTCACAAGAAAACCAGAGTCTGACGAGATGTGGAGATGGGAAACATGGGAAGAGACATGATGACAGTTTAAGAGAAACCAAAGAAATACAAGCTGTGCACATGGGAGAAAGGAAAAAAAAAGGGGAGGGTACCAGGATTTTCTGAATCCTTCTAATCCCTAGTCAAACTTTCTGTGATCTTAGAGACTTTAAAACCTCTACATGCCCCCAAAAATTTCTACTATACTCATTTTCTTCGATCCAAAATACACTTACAGACAGACTGCAGAAAACCCATTCTAGTTCATGCAGCAAACATGAGGGTTAGCATGATCCATGAAACAAACCTTAGGGTTCCATGAAACAAAACGTAGGGTTGCGTGATCTAGAATGGGCTTTTACTCAACAATCAGAATTAGAAGTAGGATTGGAAAGAAAAGCAAATTCTGCGCATCGTGTGTTGGTTGATAAGAAGGCAGAGGATATGGAGGGAGAAGAAATGATGATACCTGGCCAGGCCAACGGTGCACAGGGAGGGTGGGACGCGAATGGAACTCATCACGGTTGAGAGCTAGCAGGAATTTGTACACTGGATGTGCATCCAGCACCCAAAATGCTATGCACATCCTTCTTCTTCTTCTTCTTCTTCTTCTTCTTCCGATTTCTTTCCTCAACTGTTCTTCTTCCTTTTTTCTTCCTTCCAAATCTATTTACACCTCTTGTTTGTGCCCAGCACAAAAAACGCCAGACGTATTCACTCCCAAAGCAGATCACCACAACAACAACAACAACAACAACAAAAATTGCCCAGAATTCCCAAGTCCACAATTCCTCACTAGTTGTCTGTCCTCTCTTGCATCCCCAAAACCCACCATACCCAGTGTTTCTTTTTTTTTTCCTTTTTTTTTGTTTTTTCCAATTTTCTGACGTTGTGTCAGTAGCCAGCATCAGTATTTTTTTAATTGAATTTTTGTTTTGTGGACAAAATGGCGATCATCCACAGGAAGATTTAGCCAAATCTGGCTACAAATCACATATGACGTACAGAACTTTAATCATCCTTCTATATCTTTGGCTCCACACTCAAAACCAAATGTAACAAATTGGCGATTTTTATTATTTTTTTCTCACTTTTGGCGATTGAAAACCTACAAAATCACTTCTTTTTTAACTTTTAATTTTTAATTTGGCATTTTTTTTTTTCGAAATTTGATGGTTTTTTAAACTATAATTCGGATGTAGTTCAAGTTTTAAATATTATGATATTCAGTTTGAACTTCGAACTTGTAAATACGCACAGATATACAAATTAAATCAAGGGTTTCTTTTTGTGGCGAATTTCCTCATATTGGAAAACATGAAAATAAAATAGAAATAAAATGTTAAAGGATTTCCTTTGCTTTTTCTTTTTTCTTTTTGGCAAAAAAGCTGAAATTTTTTGAGAAAAAAAAAACTTGAGAAAATTTCGCTCAATGCAGTTTATAGTTTTGGGGCAGTCAGTATATCTGATATCGCCACTATTCTAAAGTTTGAACAATTTTCTAAAATTGTGTTGCCAATAAATACTTTATCTTTGTTGAGATTCTTGCCAATTGATGCTACCTTAAGAAACTGAAAAATAAAACCCTAAATACAATAATCTCTCCAAAAGTTTGATTGCTTGTTTTGGTTTTTTTTCTTTGATTTTTTTTTGTTTTGTTTTTTTTTTTTTTTTTTTTTTTTTTTTTTTTTTTTTTTTTTTTTTTTTTTTTTTTTTTTTTTTTTTTTTTTTTTTTTTTTTTTTTTTTTT
>Ga0116227_10014064_pt1 | contig 12338 bp, 7 predicted proteins | sample S1TSphgellanicum_FD_89693 | JGI IMG/M metagenome (GOLD analysis project Ga0116227, IMG submission 89693) | Host-associated microbial communities from peat moss isolated from Minnesota, USA - S1T2_Fb - Sphagnum magellanicum MG | ecosystem: Host-associated > Plants > Peat moss > Unclassified... | reverse complement strand
AATTTTACGCTCCAGCGCGGCCGCGGTGACGCCGAGGTGATCGCCGAGCAAGCCTTTGATAAAGCTTCGCAAATCTGTGGTCGGCGCGAGATCCCTGCCCTGGTAGAGGGCGGCGTTGGACAGGCCCGGCCAGTCGGCGATGACGCGGCCGCCGGCGACAGCGCCGCCGATGGCGAAACCGGCGGTGGCGGTGCCGTGATCGGTGCCGCCGGTGCCGTTCTGGTGCGCGGTGCGGCCGAATTCGGTCACCGCGACGATGACCGTGTCGCTCCAGCGCGACCCCAGGGAGGTGCGCATGGCGTCCAGCCCGGCGGCAAGCTGCTGGAGCGCGCCGGCGAGGCGGCCTTTCGCGGCACCCTGGCCGATATGCGTGTCCCAGCCGCCGATCTCCAGCATGGCGACATTCGGCCCATCCTCGGCCGCGAGCGTGGTGCCGGCGACGATGCCGAGCGAGCGGAAGTCGCGGCCTTTGGCATTCGCGGCCAGCGCATCGACCATGCCATGGGTGGCCATCCCCTGGGCGTAGGCGGCACGCAGGATCGGGTCGATCTCATACATGCGCAGGACCGCCTCGGTGAGATCGGCGCGCACGCCGCCGGGCTGCCAGTTCGAGGCCGGCGCATGGCCTTGCAGCACCAGCGGCATGGCGCTGGTAAACGCCACACCGCGGATGCCAGCGCTCATGCCGGTGCCGCCGAGCGTGGCGAGCGTGCGGTTCAGCCAGCCCCCCTGCCCCGTGTCGCCGGGCCGGACCATGCCGGTCTCGATGACATTCTGCCCGTCGAAATGGCTGCGCTCGCGGTAGGGCGAGGCCATGGCGTGCACAATCACCATCTCGCCGCGGCCGTACAGCGGATGCAGGGGGGCGAGTGCGGGGTGCAGCCAGAACCGCCCGTCCAGCGGGAGCGCGCCGTTGGGGGCTGTCGGTGTGCCGATGGCCAGCGTGCCGCGCAACGGCGCGTAATCCGGATCGGACAGGGGTGCGACCACGCTCAAGCCGTCCATGGCGCCGCGGAGGATCACCAGCGCGAAGCGGCGGCCGGGGCGGGCTGGGACGCTAGCGAAGGCCAGGCCGGGGAGGCAGGCACCCGCGGCTAACAGGCCCAGGGTTTGGCGACGGTTGATCATGCGGGGCTCCCGAGAGGAAGGAAGAAAGCAGTTCTTTTTTGAAAAAAAGAACCAAAAAACTTTTGATCTTTGAAGAAATGTTTGGATCGATTGTGTTGACTACTGGCGCTGGGTTGGCTAGTTTAGTAACGTGAGCGAAATGAACCAGGCTTGCCAGGCTGAACATACGCACGGGCTGTTTCACCGGGTGGCGGACTGGTTGATTTTCCCTGCATCCGTCGCCGCGATATGCACCGCCGTCGCCGGCCCTCTCTTTGGCCTGGTGGAACTGGCGACGGGTCAGCGCACCGGCAACACGGAAGTTCTGCAAGCCGTCGTCGCGGTGCTATCCGCCACCATTGCCGCCCTGGTGACCAAGCATAAGCCGTGAACCCTCCGCCATGGAGCCCCGGAGACCTGTTCTCCATCGCCATGGGGGTCCTTGTCTGCGGTATCCGGTGGTAACGGCGGCCGGCACAACGGACGGCACATGGAACCTTGGCGGCTCTGGGCGGCGGAACCTCGATCGGGCCGCTCCTGCTGTTCATCCTGGATCCGCTTTTCCAACTGGCCGGTTGCCATGTCAGCCTCCTCAAGATCGCCGTTGAGGAGGGAAGGGTTACGCTTTGGGTGGGATCGGTGGTTGCTGCGCTGTACATCCTGCGTGACCTTTTCTAACAGCCGCTAGCGCCGCTGAAATTCCGGGGACGCGAGGACCAGCGCCATGGCCTCGATCGGATCGGGTTCGGCCAGGACGACGTCGAGCGTGGCGGAGCGGCCGCTGACGAAGACGATCTGGGGCAGCAGGCCGGCGGCGTCGGCGGACGGGCCGGCGAGCCGCGCCAGACGTTGGGCGGTGGCGACGCGGGCAACGGCGGCAGCGGGGTCGAGCCAGTCTTCATCCTGATCCGAATAGCCGGCCGGGGATGGCGCCTTGAACGGAAGATGACCGAGGTCGCGCAATTCGTTGAGCATCGCCTCCCCGTGACCATGCAGGCCGGTGGCGCGGGCGGCGGCGAGCACGAAATCCTGAGGGGTGCGGAATTTGACCGGGCGCGCCACCCAGGCTTCCGGCGCATCGGCCAGTACTTTGTATAATGATGGCAGGTTACCGCCGGACGTGCGCCAGGCGTCGCACAGGCGTTTGACCGCGGTGCGGGGCGGCGTATCGCCGCAAAAATGCGCGGCGAGTTTTGCACTCACGTGCCGGATGGTGGCCGGATGGCTGGCGAGAATTGCCAGCGCCTCCTGCGCCTGGCTGCCGCCTTCGGCCAGCTTGCGGCCGAGCAGGAGGCGCTCGCCGGGCTCGTGGCGGTCGTAGAACCAGGCGGATTCGCCATCCGTCTGATCCATGCCGAAGCCGGTGAAGGCCAGCGCCAGTTCGCCGACATCAGCCTGGGTGTAACCGCCGTTCACGCCCAGCGTGTGCAGCTCCATGACCTCGCGCGCGTAATTCTCATTCACCGATGTGCGGCGGCGCTGGCCGATCGGGCTGTCCGGGCCGATGGAGGTCACGGAGTCGAGGTAGAAACCCATGGCGGGGTGGGTAGCTGTGGCCGCCAGCATGTCGTGGAAGCGGGCGAAGAGGAAGGGGCGGATCGCCTCGTTCTCATAAGGAATGGCGCAGATGCTGACGTCGTCGCGTATGGCGGAGACGGTGAAATGGTTCGACCAGAAGGCGGCCAGGCGCTCGATGAGCGGCGTGTCCGAGGCGGCCATGTGCTCAATGCGCTTTATGCGGTCGGCCTGGAAGACGTGGGCTGGGTAATTGTCGAGGGTCGGCGGCATTTTGGTGAGCGCCGGCGGGCAGGCGGGCGCAGCTGGTGTTGGCGCAGGTGACGGCGGGGCGAGGGCCGCGGCTTCGGCTTTATTCACCTCGTCGCGGGCGCGGCGGTAGGTGGCAAAACCGTGGAAACGGCCCGCTGTCTCCTGTACGCCAGGAATGAGGTCGGCGTGGCCGCGGGCAAGCTGGTCCAGCACCCAGGCGTGCGGGTCGGGCGCGGCGAGGGCGAGATCGCCGGGCCTGGCGCCGAGGCCGAAGCGGTTCAGCGCAACAAAGACGGCCGGCTGCTCCATATGCCCTTATGTGCGGCGCAGCGAAGTGGCGTGCAAGCATTGTTGCAAAATGCAAAACGGCGAGGGCGCATCTGTCCGCACTGAGCCCGATTCAAATATCCAAAAGTTTTTTGGTTCTTTTTTTCAAAAAAGAACAAGAAAGCCCTTCTTTTTTGAAAAAAGAAGCAAAAAACTTTTGATTATTTAGTAGGCCTTGTGGAACGATTTGAACGGCGTCAGCAGCATGATTTTCAGATCCAGCCAGAGCGACCAGCGGGAGACGTAGTCCAGGTCGTAGCGGATACGCGCCTGGGCCTGCTCGATGGTGGCGATTTCGCCGCGGCAGCCGTTGATTTGCGCGAGCCCGGTGATGCCAGGCTTGACGCGGTGGCGGGCGGCGTAGCCAGCAACAGCTTCGTGATAAAGCTGGCCGCCGACGGTCATCATCAGCGGGTGGGCGCGCGGGCCGACGAGGGACATCTCGCCGCGCAGCACGTTGATCAGTTGCGGCAGCTCATCGACGCTGGTGCGGCGCAGGATGCGGCCCACCCTGGTGACGCGCGGGTCGCCGCGCACGGTGCGGCGCGCGCCGGTGGCATCGCCCTGGTCGGCATACATGCTGCGGAATTTCAGCACGGAGATCGGCCGGTTGTTGAAGCCGAAGCGCTGCTGGCGGAACAGGATGGGCCCAGGGCTTTCGAGCCGGATGGCCAGCGCCGCCGCCAGCATGATGGGGGCAAAAAACAGCAGCGCCACGGCGGAGATGAACCGGTCTTCCAGACCTTTGGCCAGGCGCGCCCAGTCACCGAGCGGCGGGCGACTGACCTGCAGCAGGGAGAGGCCGCCGACCTGGCGCGCCTGGAGCACCGGCATGGCGAGCAGGCCGGCTTCCGGGCAGAGCACCACTTCGATCGGCATTTCGGCCAGCGCCCGGCTGATACGCGCCACATCAGGGCCGGGCTGGGTTCCAAAACCGATCATCACCGTCTCGACCGAGCGGGCGCGCACCAGGGCGAGCAGCGGCTCCGGTGCGGCATCGTCTAGGACGCCGACGATGTCATAAAAATCGCGGTATTCCGGCTGGTCGAGGCGCGCGGCGAGTTCGGCTGCCATGCTGCCGTGGCCGACCACGAGGACACGCCTGCGCATCCAGCCGCAGGCCCGCCACCAGGCGAGTTTGGCACGCAGGATGATGCGCGCCGAGCCGAGCCCGGCCGCGCCGATGCCGAGCCACAGCAGAACCCAGAAGCGTGGAATCACGTTTTCCGCGTGCAGGAAGAAAACCGCGCCGAGCAGGGCGAGCAGAGTGGCGAACCAGCAGCCCATGGCCTGCCAGGGCCGGAGAAAGGGTGTCTCCAGCACCTCGGGCCGATAGAGTTTTGCGGCGTTGGCCAGCAGCACGGTGCCTGACGCACCGGACAGGCTGAGCGCCAGCAGCGCCGGGGCGATACCCCCGATCGCAGGATTGTCGGCAGAGGCGAGCAGAAGTGCCATAACACCGGCGGCGGCAATCACCGCGGCATCGCTGCCGGCGAGCACGCCGCAGACCACGGCGGTGGAAATCGAGTGCCAGGGTTTACGGCGCGAACCGACGAGCCGCCCGAGGGCGACGAGGCGACTTTCCTGGCGGCCGGGCACGGCCGGGCTCGTCGCTGGAACAGACATAGTGTCGGCCAACAGCCACTCTCCGAAAATATGCCCGACAGCGGCTGGCGTGTCGTTCGGTTAGTGCTTTCTTAACCCACACGGAAGGATTGGGCAAGAATTACGCGGCGTTGCGTGGGGTTTCATCGTGGGTTTGCGCCGCGGCGGCGGTGGTGGGCTGAAGCCCACCCTACGGGGTTTGCGATATGGCCTGGCGTTTGAGGCGTTGGAAAATGCGGGCGTAGAGCAGGCGGGCGGTGGCTGGGTGTACACGGGACAGGGCGCGGGCAGCGGCCAGGGCCGCGCCAAAACTCCAGCGGTTCAGCGCCAGATCGGCCAGGCGGTGACGCAGGGCCGGATGCAGCGCCTGGCGGAGCAGAAAATTGTCCGGCAGGCCGGCGGCGCTGCGGGCGCGGTGCCAGTGCACCAGCGAGCGCCCCTCACGCGCGGCGATCTTCAGATAATCGGCCTCGGTGAGCACATGGTGATGGTAGCCGAGCGCGTCGGGGCAATAGAGCAGGCGCAGACCGTGCGGCACCAGGCGCTCGCCCAGTTCGATATCCTCGTGCCAGCGCAACGACTCGTCGAACAGGCCGAAACGGAGCAGGAAATCGCGCTTGACCGAGAGGTTGCAGGTAAAGAAGGCGTCCCAGCCGAGTTCCGTCCTGCCCGCGAAGGCGCGAAAAGAGGCGTCGTGATGCAGGGGGGCGAAGAGGGACGGCGGCAGAGACGGGTCGATGGTCATGCGGCCGAGAACGGCCACGCAAGGTTCCGGATGCGCGTCGTGCAGAGCGAGATGGGCGGCGAGCAGGCCGGGGACGGCGATGGTGTCGTCGTTGATGATGAGCAGAAGCGGCGCGCCGGCGATGCGTATGGCGGCGTTGCGGGCGGCGTTGGCGCCGGCATTCTCCTGGCGGAAATAGGCCAGCTTGACGTCCGCACTGGCGGCCCATGCCTGAGCCACCTCGCCGGTGCCGTCGGTGGATCCGTCATCGGCGACGATGATCTGCATTGTCCCTGGCGGGGTGGTTTGGGCGGCCAGGGCGTCGAGGCAGCGTCGCAGCACGGGTGCGCGGTTATAGGTGGGGATGATGACCGAGCAGCGCGGGCCGCCGCCGGTCATGGCAGGAACCGCTCCAGCAGGGTTTTATAGGCGCCCAGCACCTTGTCCGGGGTAAAAAGCTGGGCGTGGCGGGCGGCGCTGGCGGCGCGGGCGGTGGCGAGTTCGGCGCTGGTCATGCATAGAATTTGCTCGAAAGCGCGGGCGCAATCCTGCTCGTCCTCGAAATAGGTCGCCCCTGGGCCGGCGACCCAGCGGTTGAACCGGTTGTCACGGGCGAGCACGGCGGCCGGGGCGGCCATGGCTTCCACCAGCGAGGGGTTGGTGCCGCCGACCTGGTGGCCGTGCACATAGACGCGGGCGAAGCGGCGCAGGGCGCCGACGATGGCATCGTCAAAAATCGCGCCGGGGAAGATCACCTCCGGACTCGCGGCCTTGAGCACCTGCGCATGGTAGGGATTCGTCTCGGGCCGGTAGCTGCCCAGGACGATCAGTTTCTGGCCGCGGGGCTTTTGCGAGAAGGCGCGGACAATGTCCAGAATGGAGTTTTCCGGCTCGGGGCGGCAGATGACCAGCGCGTAGCGGTCGGGCTGAACGCCCAGAGGGGCCAGGTGCGCCGGATCGGCGTGGGGCACCGGGTCGGCGCAGTAGGGTATCATGGTCGTCTTGCCGCCGGCGAGGCGGCGGGCGAGGTGGGCGGCGATGGCGGGGTGGTCGGCAATCAGATGGTTACTCACGGCACAAGCAAATAACTCATTGATGAAAAACCATATTTTTACAGGCAGCGACCATTTGGCGCGGCGCCACTCGATACCGTCCATATTATAGATGTTCGTCCGGCCGCGGGCGCGCAGCAGCAGGCCGAACACAGCGGTGTTATAGCCCATGGTGAGCACCAGCCGGTCCTCGGCGGCGGCGCGCCAGGCGGATTTTGCGTCGAAGATGATCGAGCCCAGCGAGCCGCCACGCTGGTCGGGGATTTGCACCAGGTGCACCCCCTGCCAGTCGGCGGCACCTTTGCCGGTCTCGTCCTGGCACCAGACCGCGACGTCCCAGCCGTGCGCGACCAGATAGGGGGCGAGGCGGGCGACAAAAGATTCGAAGCCGCTGTGGGCGCTGGGCAGGCCGCGGGTGCCGAGGATGCTCAGGCGCTTGCGGCCTGGGCTGCTGTCGATAGGGTCGGCCGCCAAACGATTCTCCAATTGACCAAGGTTCAAATGCCGCACTACGAGGCGCCAGGCGATCGTAGAGCCGGGCGCGCCCGGATTAAGCCCGATACAAATTTGCAAAAGTTTTTTGGTTCTTTTTTTCAAAAAAGAACAGAAATAAAACCAAATCCGATGATCATTTTAGAGCGCCGATCCATGAAGCGATATTGGAGGGATAGCGCATGCTAGGCCTGTTTGACCGGTGGCGCCGGGTTCCCGCTGTGCCGGCGGCCGTGGCAGAGGCGCCCGCTGCGTCCAGCCCGCTGGTGATCCGGCGCGCCGGGGCGCCGTTGCAGCATGCGGGCGGCGAGGGTTTCGCGCGTCAGGCGCCGGTGGCGGGGGCCGATGAGAGCCTGGCGCAGCCGACGCTGGCGCGCTCGCCCTTCACGCCGTCGCGCCCGGTGCAGGCGGGCGATGCGCTGATCGGCCGTGCGGCGCAGATCGAGCGCGCCATTGCCGCCATCGAGCTGGAGCGCACCCATGTCGCCATTTTCGGCGAGCGCGGCCATGGCAAGACGTCGCTGGCGAATGTCATTGCCGGTCACGCGGAGACGGCCGGATTCGGCGTGGTGCGGCACGCCTGTTCGGCCGGCGCGCGCTTCCCCGATTTGATCGGCGCGGTGATCGACAAGATCCCGCAGCGGTTCCTGCGCCGGCCGGCGCCCGAGGCTGGGGTGCCGGCCGGGGCTGCGGCCGAGTGGGGCGTGGATGAAGCGACCGCGGTGCTCGAGCGCATCAGGTCGGGGCACGTGCTGGTGTTCATTGACGAGTTCGACCGGCTGGCGGCCACCCATGCGCGGCGCGACATGGCCGAGCTGCTGAAGAATGTGTCGGACATGGCGCTGAACGTTTCTTTCGTGCTGATCGGCGTGGCGGAGGCACTGAGCGATCTGCTGGCGCTGCACCAGTCCATCCACCGCAATCTGGTGGCGATCCCCATGCCGCTGCTGAGCGATGCCGATGTGACGGTGGTGCTGCGGCTGGGGTGCAAGCGGCTGGGGCTGCGGCTGGAGGCGGAGGCGGAGGCGCTGCTGGTGGCGCTGGCGCACCAGTCGCCCTACGCGGCGCAGCAGCTTGGCCTGCATGCGACCGCCATCGCCGGGCGGCGCGGCGGCGAGACGGTGACGCATGCTGACGCGGCGGGGGCGGCGCGGCTGATCCTGGAGGAGACCCGCCCGGTGTTCGCCCCGCTGCTGGATCCGCTGCCGCTGGAGCGGCGGTCGCCGGATGGCCACGTCTGGGCGGAGCTGCTGTTCGAGGCGGCGCAGGCGCCGTGCGACGGCTTCGGCTGGTTTGCGGCGGAGCATGTCGCGCTGGCGAATTGCGCGGCCGATCTGGGCACGCTGGCCAGGCCGGATACCGGGCCGGTGCTGCGGGTGCGCCAGGCCGGGGGGCGGATCGAGTTTGCGTTTGCGCGGCCGAATTTGCGCAACCATTTGCTGCTGCGGGGGGCGGATCGGGCGGGGTTGCTGTAGCGGGGGCGCAGAGCAGAAAGGGTTTTTATCCGCAGATTAACGTAGATTAACGCAGATGACGAGAAAGTGGGTTGGTCCCGCCGGCGCTCAGATCAGCGCGGTGAGTTTGTGGATCCATCTTGCTTTCCGACGTTGGTGCCAGGCTTGCTTCGGGCTGGCCGGGCAGTTACCAAAAAAGACCTAAAAAATTTGGATGTTGGGTGATTTTTTACTTTCCGCGGCGCTCGGGTACGATATGGGGGCGACGCTGCAACCTGGGATTTAAGATGCGCGCGCTCCTGATCGCTTTGACACTGTTGTCTGCCTCACCGGCCATGGCGGCGACGCCGGGGGGCACGAATGTGCCGACCTATCATTACGACTCGCTGCGCACGGGCTGGGACCAGACCGAGACGGTGCTGACGCCGGCCAATGTCGGCTCCGCGAATTTCGGCCCGGTCGGCCAGGTGGCGCTGGATGAGCAGGTGGATGCGCAGCCGCTGTTCGTCTCCAACGTGCAGATCGCCGGCGCGGCGCATGACGTGATCTATGTCGCCACCGAGAATAACACAATTTACGCCATCGATGGGCAGAATGGCGTGGTACTCGGCAGCCATAATTATGGCACGCCGGTGCCGATGACGGCGCTGCCCAGCCAGTGCAGCAATAATTCTGACAATGTCGGCATCAATTCCACGCCGGTGATCGATCTGACAACGCAGACGCTTTACGCCATCACCTATACCTATGTCCGCAAGAAGCCGGTGTTCAGCATTCATGCCATCGACATCACCACACTGGAGGACAGAATACCGCCCGTGGAGGTTACCGGCAGCGGCGCGCTGTCCCCGGATGGTCATATCAGCGGCTTCAATTCTGCCTATAACCGCCAGCGGGCTGGGCTGGTGGAGATGGGCGGCAATGTCTATGCGGGTTTCGCAAGCTGGTGCGACCTGAATTACAATGTGTCGCGCGGCTGGGTGATGGGCTGGAACGCGGCCACGCTGGCGCCGGTTGGTACCGGCAAGCTGGAAAACCGCCTCGCGCGCACGCCGGGCACGTTCTTTCAGACCTCGGTATGGATGTCCGGCTACGGCATCGCATCCGACGGCACCAGCCTGTATTATAGTACCGGTAATTCCGACCCGGCCGGAAAGAGCTACAATGCGACCACCAACCTCGACGAAAGCGTGGTCAAGCTTTCCGGCGACCTGAGTACGGTGCAGGATTATTTTACGCCGAAGAGCGGCTTGTTCGGCTGGTCGAACCTGGACCAGACCGACTTAGAACTGTCCGGCGCCGGCGTGCTGCTGCTCCCCGACCAGCCAGGCGCCTATCCGCATCTGGCTGTCATTGCCGGCAAGGCGGGCCTGGTTGCCATGGCGGGCCAGCCTGCTGTTGCTGGGCCGATGTATCTGCTCAACCGCGATCATCTGGGCGGACTGGGCAACAATAACGTCACACTCGGCGTCTATCCTTCCTACGGCTGCTGGTGCGGCCAATCCTACTATAAGGGCTCCGATGGATTTGGCCGCGTAGTGGCGAGCAGCGGCGTGAATGTAAACGTGTGGAAGCTGCGCACCGATCCCTCGACACGCCTTGTTCTGGAAAGCACTTCGCCCGCCTTAAACGACGGGCAATCGCCTGGCTTTTTTACTACGATTTCGTCGAACGGCACCAAAAAAGACACTGCTGTTATCTGGGCAGTGGAACGGCCCTATGACATCAATACCCTGTACGTGTCGCTGAAAGCGTTTGATCCGCAGAACGGCTCCAAGCTGATCTATTCGGCGGTGGCCGGCTTCTGGCCTTTCGCACCCACCGCCAACGCCAATATCGTTCCCGTGGTGGCGAACGGAAAGGTGCTGGTGGCGAGCTACAAGACGCTCATTGCGTTCGGTCTCATCACCGGCAGCAACAGCGCGGAAACCAAGGCTCCGCTGGCTTTGCATTTCGCAGCGAAGCCGCCGCTCGCCCCCTTGCCCGCCGGCGTCTCGCACGAATTGCACGGGGTCGTTACCACCATCAAGGATAGCATTTTGACGCTGCGGCTTCGCGACGGGCGTTCGGTGACGGTCGATATGAGCGCCGCCAGGGCAGCGTTTCAGGTCGCCCCGGTGTCCGTCGGCCAAGCTTCGGACGTGCGCGGTAATTTCAGCGGCGGCGTGTTCGTGGCGGCCTCCATCTTGCACCAGAAGGCGTCTCAGGCGCTATGGGCCGATGACCGGTAATTACCGAGGGAGCGGCCGACGGCATCTGAATCCCAATGGCGATCAGATTTGGTCGGGCTCGCGGGTGTGCTCGACTCTAGGCTTATTGAAACTCGTTCTTTTTTGAGGTGGTCGATTTGAGTGGGTTGGTGCAGACGAACACATGTAAATGCGGCAGCGGGCTGAGCCGCACGCGCTGCTGCGAGTTAAATCTGGCGACGCTGGGGGCGCCGGAGGCCAACCGGCATCTGGTACCGCTGGAGGAGCGCGCGATTGCGGCGCGCCGCGCCGGCGACGGGGAAGCGGCGGAGCGGCTGGCGCTGGATGTGCTGGAACTGGCACCGGGACGCACCGGGGCGCTTTCCGTACTCTATGAAATCCGCAAGGAGCAGGGCAACCAGCCGGCGGCCGAGGCGCTGATCAGGCGCATCGTGGCGCTGGAGCCGAATAATTTTTGGGCGACTAACGAAATCACCATCTTGCTGCTGGGCAAAGGCGCGTTGGCTGAGGCCGAAATTCATGCGCGCAATGCGGTGCGTATCGCGCCGGAAAATGCGCAGTCGCATAATCTGCTGGGCATGGTGATGACGGAGGCGTTCCGCCCCACCATCGGCGAATATCATTACGCACGCGCACTTGAAATTTCCGGCGTGCGTGACCCGGTGGTGTTAGGCAACATGGCATTGTGCCTGAAAAACCAAGGCAAGATGCAGGCGGCGCGGGCCTTGTATCAGGAGGCGCTGGCACTGGCGCCGGACAGCCTGCACACGCTGCTGGGGTTTGCGCGGCTTGAGGAGGCGGACCGGAATCTGGCGGCGGCGCTGGTACTGCTGGATCAGGCGGAGGCAAAATTTTCAGGGAACCCGAGCATAAGATTGCTGCGGGCGGTGGTGCTGGGGCGGATGCGCGATGCGCCGGCGGCGCTGGCTTTGCTCGATGGCATGGCACGCGAGCAGGCGAGCCTGGGGCCTGGGGAATGTCTGGAAAAAGGCCGGCTGCTGGATCAGATGGGCCGCTATGATGAGGCATTCGATGCGTTTGTCGAAGGCAAGAAGCGGCTTTGCGAGGTTTCGGGCACGGCGTATCTCGCCGAGCATGCGGCGCAGGCGGTGGCGCGCAGGCGGGGGTTTTTCGTGGCCAAGCGCATGCGCACCCTGCCCTGCGCCCAGGTGCGCCGCGATATCGCACAGCCGCTGTTCGTGTTGGGATTCCCCCGCTCCGGCACCACGCTTCTGGAACAGACGCTGACGGCGCATCCGCGCATTGCCGCCGGCGATGAGTTGCCGATCATCCATGAGCTGACCAACCTGATGCCGCGCATGCTGGAATCGCCGCTGACCTATCCGGAGGCGCTGGCGGAATTATGGATGGGCGACCACCGCGAGGATCTGGATAATCTGCGCGACCATTATTTGCGCAAAGCGGCACAGCTGGGGGTGATTCCGCCAGGCGCTGCCTGGTTTACCGATAAGATGCCGCTGAATGAAACCGATCTTGGCTTGATTTCTCTGCTGTTTCCGCAATCGCCTTTGCTGCATCTGATACGCCATCCGCTGGATGTGGTGCTGTCGGTATTTTCCAATTTGCTGACGCATGGTTT
>Ga0116227_10014063_pt1 | contig 12340 bp, 8 predicted proteins | sample S1TSphgellanicum_FD_89693 | JGI IMG/M metagenome (GOLD analysis project Ga0116227, IMG submission 89693) | Host-associated microbial communities from peat moss isolated from Minnesota, USA - S1T2_Fb - Sphagnum magellanicum MG | ecosystem: Host-associated > Plants > Peat moss > Unclassified... | reverse complement strand
GAGTCTAATGTGTCCATGTTGCCCGTGGTTCGTCCTAACACCAAAGGTGCTCCAACTATGCACTAACCACTTTGTGTGGGTTGTGTGCAGGCCCGTGTGAGTGAGTGAAGCTTGTCAACTCATCCTAGTCCCATCCCGGAGCTCCAACACGCCCCTCTATCCCTCAAAATGTTGTGAGTTAGGGAACGTGCCCCGACTCTTCCTTCTTCTATTGTCTTCTCCTTAAACTCACATTTGAGTCCTTCGAGGAGTTGGGAGTGCGTCACTCAAGGTGGGTGATTGAAAATAAAAACCTAGATTCAAAACCTTTGGTAGTATTTGACCTTGTACTTGCAACATGACTAAAATTGAGTTGATTATACAAGCTCAATCACATTGATTTTGCCAAATGCATGCTTTAGATTTAATTATGAAAATGCCAAAATTAAATGAATAAGCATCAACAAATAGATAATTTTAGGGCAAATTAAGGCCATAATTGGTGAAGATTAAACATTTAATTGTATGGTAGAATAAGAGGTTTGCATCAGACATTCTATATTATCTACTATAATAATTTTTGATGGGATAATACTTAATTATAAATGGTAGACATAATTGAACTATTATTTTAATTAAATATGTTTTAATTTTCTATATGATTACATTAATATTCATTCAAAATGTTGGTATGTGTGGATTATGCTTCACAATCTAATTGAGTGTATTAGTTATGTATTGATTAATAATGCGCATTACTATATTGAATACTTAAATTATGTCCCATTTTTCTTAGCCTTAACCAAAGACTATTTGGGTATTGTTCCTACGATTGGACATTTTGTTGGGTGTAGGCATGGTAAAGTAGACAAAAAAAGTAAAGGTTGAAGTTGTAGTCCTCATTTTTTTCCCTAAATGGATGAAAAAGTAGGGAAAAATAGTACAATTTGGTTCATTTATTTCCATGACATTTTAATAGGCATATGTAGCTTGTGATTGGCGAAAAAAATTGTTAAAAAATCAAATTAATCATTCTATTTTCATGTTACTTTATAAATTATTTATTTGGACCCAATTGAAAACAAGTAGCTGCAAGTACATTTATAAAACTTGAAACTTGAAAATTACACATATTCAATGCCCTACAAATAGATATGGTGCACACTTTTTATGACATGAAAATTGTAGATGGAAGTTTGTTTTAAAGAATAAAGTATGTTCGAAGTGCATAATAGTGATGTCTATTAAAACATATTTTTGGAATACTATTTTAGGCCCAAATAAGAAAAATGAACATGTTTTAAGACTGTGACTACACAACCAAGGGCACCACATAAGTTTTTTGGAAAATTTTAATTTATTTTCCTATAAATATTGAAATTTGTAAGTAGAAAACCCAATTCCAGTAGACTAACAAGTAGATAAGTGGTAAACTTTTGATCTATACCGTTGATCTTAGAAAAAGAATAGGGTCTAGGGTTTAATGAAGTGGAGACCTTCTTGATTGGTCCAACACAATGCCTAACACTTAATTTGTTAGAAATTTTGGAGGCAAGCTAATTTTTGGTGCCCTTAGGGTTACCATTGTCTTGCCTCCACATCTACCTTAGTCATATGTTTTCCACGTGACTAGCAATGTGCAAAAAAATGAAAAAAATGGGGGCTCTACCTTGTGAAGCCTTGGACCTTAAACAATCCACCTTCAACATCTCCTTTCCATGAAACCTTGACCTTTACAGTGCTATGAAACCTTTGTCCCCTTTACTCCAAGGCCATATCTAGCTATCATTTTTGCTTGTTGTTAGTTGTGGTGTTAGAGATGGTGAATATTGTAACACAAAAGTGTCTTAGTCATGTTGCATCCATTGGTGTCCATGAGGCATAAATGTGTTGGAGATAGTCACAATCAAATAACATAGTCAAAGTTTTTCCTCACAACATCACCACACCTTCTTCAATTATCGCTTGTAGGTAAATAGCTTTTGCATTGTTGGGTATTATTTTGGGTTATCTTGGGCACACATTCATAGCATTTTAAAATTGTGTTTGAAGTTTGCTAGATTTTTTTTCTCTACAACCTAAATTTAACTTTCATATCATTTTAGAAAAGATTTTCCTTGCAATTTGGTTTGGTGAAAATTAAAAAATTGGTAGTGCAACTTCTAAATATGCACAAGGGCTTTAGATTTGGCTGATGAAGATGTGTATGTACTAACTTGCTTAATGGACAAGTTTGAGCTAGTTTGTTTGAATGTTATGCATCTGCACACAATAACTGGATGATATATTCATGCAATTTGGGTTGTTTTCAACATTGTAATTATTGGACATTTTGTGATTATGTAATTTTACCCCATCAGTGTTAACAAATAGGAGATCTATTCAAGTGCAAACATAAATCTTTATCGAAAGAAAACTACAACATGATGCTCACAACACGAAACATAATATCAAGAACTGGACTATAGGTCTCCTCATAGTCTATGCCATAAGTTTGGGCATAGCCTTTGGCAACCAATCTTGCTTTGTATCTACTCACAAATCCATCTGCATTGTGTTTGACTTTGTACACCCATGTGGACCCAATTACTTTCTTGTCTTCTGGTAAAACTACCAATTCCCAAGTAGCATTAGCATCCAAAGCCGCCATCTCTTCATCCATGACATTGTCCCACCTAGGGTTTCCAACCGCTTGTTCAAAACAAGTGGGTTCAACCTCTTGTATAACTCTCACCATGTATGTGCAATGATGAGCTACAAAGCCATCATATGTAAATGTTTGTACATGGTACTTAATTCGTGTGGATCTTCGTACTCCATTGTTGTTGTCAGGTGGTTTCAAAACTTTCTTGGCTATTCGAGCTCCGGGACTAGTAACTAAAGTGATTTTTGATTCTTCACCCACACTCTTCTCTGAATCACTTGACTCATCATCTACATGAGGATTTCTAGATGATGTTTGAGAACTACCATGTATAATGTTTGAAGATCTTAATCTTCTTTTCCATGGAGTGCTACTTAACCCACTAATTGAAGACTCTTGTGGTCCACTGATTAATTGTGATTCTTGTTCCACATTTGATGAAACATCACCATTCCTAGCCTTTCCATCTTCTGCTACCTTTAGTGGTGAGTACCAGTTAACCATTTCATAAACACGACATCTCTACTCACTTGCAACTTCCGAGTGGAAGGATTGAAACATCTATATCCTTTTTGTTCTAAGGAATATCCAATGAAGATACACTTCTTAGCTTTTGAGTCTAATTTTGATCTCTTTTCATCAGGAACATGCATGTATGCAATGCAACCAAACACTATGAGGTGTGAAACATTAGGTTTCTTGCCTATGAATTTTTCTTCAGGTGTCATGCCATGAACTACCGCTGTGGGTGTTCGATTCATGATATAAATTACAGTTGCTACCGCTTCAACCCAAAAGTAAGTTGGCAAATTCTTCTCATTCAACATGGCATGTGCTATTTTTACAATGTGCCTGTTTTTCCTTTCAACAACTCCATTATGCTGTGGGGAATAACTACATGAGTATTTCCTTTGAATTCCATGCTCCTTCAAGTACTCATTGAATTCATTTGAAAAATACTCTCCCCCGCCATTGGACCTTACGCACTTGATGCTCACACCCTTCTCCTTCTCCACCATTACTTTGAAATTAAAAAAATGTTGAAACACTTCACCTTTGTGTTTCATGAAGTAAACCCACACCTTCTTTATGTGGTCATCAATAAAATTCACGTAGTACCTGCATTCTTTAATGGATTCTCTTTTCGTGGTCCACACATATGAGTGGATCATTTCTAAAGGTTTGGAACTTACATGAATTGTTTGTGTTGGGAATGGATGCTTAGCTTGCTTCCCCAATTGGCATGCTTCACAAACTTCTGACATCACCTATTTTGTTCTAAATTTGGGAAGACCTCCGGCAAGATTCTGTTTTTTCATCAGCTTAAGATGTTGGAGATTAACATAGCCAACCCGCTTGTGCCATATTCCAATGTCTCTAGCTCCTTTTCCATGTATGGATAACATGGAATTCACCTCAAACATGTTCACATCTAAGGTGAACATTCGTCCATTCCTTTCCCCTTTTGCAATCAATTTGCCTTGGTTCTTCATGTCTTCCACAAAACATCCATTTCGGTTGAATGTCACTTGCAAACTTTGTTCCACCATCTGGCCTACGGAAACCAAATTTTTTGTTATGGTTGAACACGAAGTACATCTTTCAAGTACTTTGTTTGCCCATCTTACGGATAATGGCACCTTGCCAATTTGTGTGATGGGATGTGTAATGTCATCACCAGTTTCCACAAACCTTGGTGTCTTCAAATCCTTTGTGTCTCTAAACCATTTTCCATGACTAGTCATGTGGTTTGAAGTTCCAGAATCCACATACCAAACATTATTATTTAATACACCTCCTATCTTTGAATTTGCCATGTGCTACATCACAAACAATTGTTCATCACCTTGATTACTAATTGATGCATAATTCCCTTGTTGTAGCTTTCCATTTCGTGCATCATGCCCCTTTTGATAACAATTATTTGCCATGTGCCCAGGCTTCCCACAATAATAGCAATTTGAATAGTTATTTGGTTGTTGACCTCGATGACTTCCACCACGACTTCCATGACTTCCTTGACTTCCTCTTCTTCCAAAGTTTCCTCATCCACCTCCATGAACTTGACCTTCATGTTGATGATGTCCACCATGTGAGCTTCCGTGTCGACCTTGAAATGAAATTTTACCACCTCTACCTCTACCTTTATTAATATTTGAGTAGAAAGCACTTGTGATCCTCCATTGGATGAAGTACTAACAATTCTTATCTTTTCACTTATAAGTAGTGTTATTAAGTCTTGGAAATCGAGAAATGTTTCTTGAACTGCAATTGAAGTACGAAATTGGTTGTAGTATTTTCCAAGTCCATTCAAGGTGACAACCACTAGATCTTCATCATCTATAGGGGCTCCTATAGATGCAATAGCATCTATAAGGTTTTTCACCTTTGTAGAATAGTCATTAATGTTCATCTTGTTTTTATGTAGATTATGCAACTTTTGCTTGAGCTACATTTTGTAGGCTTGTGTATTGGTGCTATACATCTTCACCAATGTATCCCAAGCTTGCTTGGGTGATTTTGCATCTTGAATATGCACAATCATGGAATCGAACACACTCGTAGAAAGCCAATACAAAATTTTCCTTACTTTTTCATGCCAAGTTTTATTGGCTTGAATTTGTTGTTATGTGGGGTTTTTTGGGAGAGGAGGTTCTTTCATCACTAGTTATGAATTCCCAGTAACCTTTCCCCATCAAGAAATTCATAATCTTAAATTTCCACATTTGAAAATTGTTCTTGTCTAGTTTCTCAATTACAATTTGAAAAAGATCGTCTGCCATTTCTCAAGGCAACACTCAATGTCTTCTTAGGGTTTCACAAATGACTTTAATTCCTTCCTTGGGTTTCTAGGATTAAGATTAGGGTTTTCCTTCCTTAGGTTTTTAGGATTAGGGTTAGGGTTAGGGTTAGGGTTGAACAAGATGGACCTTGCATATGTATGTATGTCTTGAGTATTATATGAAATTTTATACTATACATAGGTTTTATGTATATGTACATATTTTGTATAATATTTCGTATGGTATTAATTACATGATTACATGCCACACTTTTGTATGAAGGTCTTAATAATGTATTTGCACTTCCCAATCTTCAAACTCCTTCCTTCAAGTTCTCCCAAGTTGTATTTGCTCCATTTCAAAAATTTGTTTTGATGTCTTCTCAAAACAAAGTTCTGTCACAACAACTTTGCCAAGCTACAACACTCACATATGACCTTGGATCGATCTGAAATTTTGGTGAAACATGAAAAACTATGTCTACTACCATCTTTCAAAATTTCAACTCATTTAACTTCATAAAATGAGAGATCTTGCTACTTCCTTGAGATCACCTCAAACTGGGACTTGAACATATAACGACTTACAATTCACTCTCAACAACTCCAAACTCCTTGAAATTTTTGGAGACACATTAAAAATATGTCTTCTATATCTGTTCAAAATTTCAGCTCTATTGATGTTGACCATAAAAAAGTTATCACTTTCAAAATAAACTAATTTCAAAACTAAGACTGAAACTTTAGATGCTTGGATTTCTTTCAATACATAATCAAATGATATGAAAATTCTGTCACATATATATTCTCTTATGATCTATACGATCCCAAAGTTGCAGATCCAAAAATGCTCAAACAAAGGAGATATGACCAAAAAACTATATCTGGCACAAAGTTTTCAAAGGCTCATAACTCTCACAAAACATATCATTTTCTTTTGAAAATTTGAGAATAGAAGTGTTTTACAGTCTTTTATAATCTTTTCAAATTTCACTCTAAGATCTTTTCACAATAGATATAGATCTACATTTAAAAATCTGACTTCCATAACCTTTAATATGTTGATTTCCTCTCACCTTTTTTTTTTTTTCTTCACATTTTTTCCTTTTCTCATTTCTTTTTTGCACTTGAAAAATTCCTATGATATTATTAAAGACTCTCAAGCTCTATTTTTAGATACTTTTTAGCTCTAAATCTCTTTCAACATTCTCATTCAACAACCTAAGCTCTGATACCATGTTCACAAATAGGAGATCTACTCAAGTGTAAACATAAGTATTTATTGAAAGGAAACTACAACATGATGTTCACAACACGAAACATAACATCAAGAACTCTTCAAGGTTCTTGTCACATGAAATACACAAACTTGTGTAATGAAGAAAAGAGAACCAAATCATCAACACCAAGGTATTTAACTAAAAGACCAAACCACAAATAACCAAACTAATATAAGTAAAGAAAGTAATTCAACCTTGTGAAAGTAACCCGATTACTTTCCTAGTCCAGTAACTAATGAAACCTAATTGGTTGAACTTGAATTTTCAACAATTAGTTCACATCAATTATGCTAAAATTGCTCCGATGCACTTCAAGGTTTTCAAGCTATTTGTTACTTTGTGAATAGCAGGAGAGGAAGATGAAAAACTTATAAAATGTTGATGCCAATGATGCAATAGTATCACTACAAGGATTTCAAGGAGTTGCCACTAAATTAATCAAGGTTGAATTGGTTTTTTTCAGGTTTTTATCCATTTTAATATTCTATTCAATGTGGGTTACATGAGTTTTAAAACCTTCTATGTCTAAGCAAGGGTTGAAAGACTTGTATGTGCACATATTTTGTCATGATAAATTCATTTCCATAACTACCAAATTGATTCATACATGTACATTAGAACATACCAAACACTTGTTTTTAACTATATGGGTCTATAATGGAAGTTTAAACAAGAAGAGCAAGGGTGTGAGTATAGAGATAAAAACCAAAAACCATGTTAGATAGTGGTGAAAATTGTGAATTTTTTACATATGTTTTTCTCTTGACATTTAAAAGTTATGTTAACCATTTAAAGTTGTGTTAAATGCCTAATTTGAATGTTGAGGAATTCAAATTAAAAATTCAATAAATTAAATTTTGGGTTTTGGTTTTTAAAAAGGACATTTGAATTCAAATAGGTGTTGTGTTAGATTATGGTTAATTTTACAAAGGATTAGGTAAAGGACTATTGCAATAACATAATTTTGATGGTAAAAAAATTTAGATGATAGTAACCTACTACCCAAGTTCAAAAAACACTCACAAGTTAAAAGATGTGGAATTTTAAATGTTTGAAAATTCAAAGTATTTTTCAATTTAAAATTTTTTCAAGAGTCCTTTACCACATGTAAATGGGGTGTAATGTGCATGACATACAAAACAAAGTTATAGTTTATGATATAAAAAATAAAAACCTAAAGTAGTTAGCATATTTTGGTATGAATCAAAATTATGATAAAATTTCAAAATGAAATGCAATATCTAATAAACTCTACACACTTTGAAAAATTCCTATTTATTCAACAATGATTAACACAAAACATGTGATCCATTCGGGCAACTATATGTATTTTTAATAAAAAGTTGCAAAAGATTTCATTCAAAAATTCTTTCATATGAAAAAGTGAAAAAGGACTAAAAAGGATTCGCACTCCTTTTGTAAAGTAATCTCATTGGCTCCTATCCATGTAATTGCACCCACAAGGATGTTGTTAGGAATTAAGATCCCAGGGAGAGCCTTGAGTTTAAATGGGATCAAACTTCTCAGAATTTTTATTTGATGACCTAGTTATAGATTTTGCATACTAATCCACATTATGCCATTCAAAGTTGACAAGATGTGTTATATAGTTTACATCTCACTAACAAAGCTTGGAAGACATAGGTTTGAGGAGTGGGGATGCTTGAAGGTGGATAATGATGGCAGTTGAAGCAACCTTTGACAAACAAGATTTGAGCTTCGAGAAGAAAGGTGGGAACAATGTGGTCCAAATGAATTTTCAGAAGCTGAATATTATGACTTTGACTAATCACCCAAGTGAGATTGGTAGAAGCTTCTGTTAAGGATCAAGCTTTTGTTAAGGATATGGAGGTATGCATCCCACTTAAAAGATTTTGAATTTGGGGTTAATGTGTGTTGTTGGGTTTTGGGACAGAGAATCTTGATTTGAATAGATTTAGATTGACTTAGCACAATTGAATTGGTTTATAGATATGTGACATATATATGTTAAATTGTAATGTTCATTGAGTTCATGTCTCAATATTGAGATTGTGTAGATGGGCTACTTCAAAGAATAAGTGCAAGAGCTTGGCAGATAAAACACAATTAAAGAAGGAGAAGTTGGAAAAAGTAGCAAGTCATGCTGCTATAAATGAAAGTAGAGCAAGGTAAGCATATGTGTTGGTTTGATCTTGCTTCTCGCTGACATCCTTTCCAATTGCTTTGCTTTGGTTCAATAACCTAAATCTAACCATATAGTTAATATTAAGTTATGAACTGCCTTCTACATGTGTATGTGATTTTGTTCAAAAATAGTGTATAGACACCATTGGGGTCCAAGCATGTTGTGTGCTTGAGGACCCCTGATGTATAGGTTTGTAGGCTTACTAAGTTCAGATCTGATCTATTTTAGTTGAATTATTTAACGTTGGCCACACCTTTTGTCACTAGTGTAGGGAACATCCAGAGGATCATGAGGATGAATTAGAATGTCATCATCAAGAAGCAGTGCAGCCAGAAGTGGCAGATCTGCAATAAAATTTAGAATCACTCCCTAATTCTACACTAGCAAGTGCTAGTACCTCTTCAATTGTTGCAGCCCTGGTTTCCTCCTGGAACCAGTGTAGAATGTGGAACTTGTGGTCTTTCATCTTGATTCAAGTACTGATAGGATTGTCCAAGTGACAAGTTGACATGTTGGTTTTTGTCGAATAGTTGTTGGTGGTGCTCGAAGCTCAACAAGTTTCAAATGTGGTAGGGAGTAAGTGTAAGATCCTACTCTACCTTCTCATAAGGTTTACAATAAGGTTCACAGGGGTTATGGCCTGTAGGTTGGCAGTAAAGCCCATAGGTGGGGGCATTCCCAAAACATGGGGCTGGACTCAATGACCATTGCACTCTAGGCCCCTTATTTTGGGAATGCTGTACTGGGGCTTTACCCTGCACTTGCACCATACCCAAAGTGTCAGTCTCTAACCCATTTGGGTATCCTATTCTGGCACTATTTCAGGCGTTTTATCCTAGGGTCTTCTGGTTCCAGTTGTGGTGCCTTCTGGTTCCAGTTGTGGTGCCTGTCAGCGTCAAATCAACAGTGGAGAAAAAGTTTAAGTCTTAAGCAGACCCTGGTATAACCTCTTAACACCTTACAGAATTGCTGCCTGCCCTACAGGGCCCGCCATGTCCTAGATGGAATGGGCCTAGTCCATAGTACATTAAGGCTGGAGCATAAGACTTGTCAAAACAAACTAGTTGCTTCTGACACCCACCTTGTGATCCACAGAAATAGTAGAAGGTAGAATTGAAGTCAAGAAACAAAGTCAAAGTCTTCTCACAGGTGATACATCAATATAAAACAAGTGATAGACTCCATAAATGGACTGCAAAAGAATTGTAGGTCTTTCCTCTTATATATGTGGCCCTTTCCAGCTCTGCTCCAAGTAGTGTTCATTACTTTTTTGAAAAATACACAATCACACTCTGCACACTCTCCCTCTCTCATGCTCCCAGAGCATACAAATACAGACTTGTCTTCTTATGTGTACAGTGTGGCTATTGAATTCTTGACATTTGGCACAGCTACCTTCACCTAAACTGCATTCCCAGTGTGCCAGAAGGTTACCTGAGAATTTTCCGAGGAACATTATCTTTGCACACTACCACAAATTTGTAACACAGGAGCACAGAGAATTGATCAAACCACATTGACCTAGCTGCCACAGATCTATCTCAAATCTTCTCTTTGAGAGGTACAATTGCCTCTGACCAACACAATTTTTTGTGTGATATCTTCACAAGGATCTGAGGGGTCTGAGTCTTTGGTAGGTTCATATCTTGCTTGGATCAGTAGACCCTGTACACACCCCTGTATCACCATCTCCATTGGCACCACTTGTTGCATCAACATGACCATTGTCATCAACATCATCCTCCTCATTGCCTTCAGCATCTGAGATCTCAGCTGCTGCCATGGTACCATCACTTTCTAAACCCATGTCCTTGAGAATATCCTGGATGTACTCCATGATAAACTTGTTGTAGAGTGCCTTGACTGTGTGGATGCATTTGTGGCGCTCCATAGAAGAGAGTGAAGGCTTATTCATACCCTCTGAGCTGGTGATAAACAGATCCCAGCCACTTGCTGCCTCAAACTGTTCCAAAAACACAAGCTGTCTCAGAACCTTTCAATATGTCTGCACAGTCTTTCTTCATAGAACCGCTTCCACTTGCTAATGCTTGCTCTAGGCAGATGGTTAGGCCAGGCAAGTTGCGAGTATAGATCAAAAGGCTAGTAATCACTGTATTCCGATATGTAACTCAGCAGATTACTACAGAAAGAAAAATAGAAACTTTGCACTTGCAAAATTGCAGCTTTTCCAGAAGCTTTAAGTACCACCACTGAGGCCATAATAAGTGGAGAGGAAGACTCACCTTGCGTTTCCCACCCTTGCGAAGAATCATGGAAGCAAGTTTCCCCATGTTTACAAACTGATTGGCAGCCTTTGGATGCACACTGAATATGGGCTTGCCATTCTCCCTCAACCAGTACCGGAGCTCCTTGGTTGACACCTTACATGGGTCTGCATCTGCCACACTTATTCACCCATGGGATTGCATTAATTCACCTTGTTGCTCCATAAAATTTGTGACTTTCATCAACTGAATTCCTTAAAACTGTCATGTAGCAAACAATCAAAGGACCCCCTGTCCTCACACCCAACATCAAAAATTCGTTTAAACCTGGTCACGTTTCACTGATATGTCTTGTCTGCTGTCAACCAAAATACTTTGGGGAACAGAAGCAAGCATACTTTGCTGCCAATCCATCAAATTACAAATTGAGATGGCAGACAAATATCTGTCTATGTAACAAATAGGTACAAATATCATGATGCCAAAGTCATTTCCCGGGAAATGTAATCATGAGTCTTTTCATGGAATGATCATCTAAAACTTCAGAAAATTCCTGAGGGATTTGATGATTCTGACACTTATATCTAGAAGATTGCAGAGAAAACTCCACATAACACTTTGAAGGTAACTGTTACATCAATTTCTTCCGAATCAAGTGAAACACGACAAGAATAAGTGCGGTCAGAACCTTGTGAGTGTCACAAAGTATCAAGATATCACCTTCATCATGAATCACAGTGACCAACAGGAAGACTCAGTCATGACATTGATCAGCACTCTAAAAGAAAGCTCATCAGAAAATTGAATAGTATCTTCATTCAAGCTGCAACAAGCTTGTAAAGACAAGCTTTGCATCGGAATGCATAGCACATGGTTTAAGGTCTAGTCTCACTGCTCAGTATCAGCATCTCCAGTAATTTGTATCTAAGAACAGTGACATTCCATACTTCCATCCTCATTGCCAGCAGCAATGCAACATTTTGAGGACTAGGCAGGTGATTGGCAAGCTAAGGTTGAAAGAAAACTAGAAGAGAGCTTTTGTTTCAGATTCACTTGCAGAGCATCATCAGCAGAAGCTATCATCAAGCCATTCAGGGCAGACCTGTCTGAAGACCAAGATGGCAAGTTCACTATTTTTTGTGCAATTCAGATAGTAACATCAACCTTGGAATGTACTCCCAAACAGAAAAAGAGATTTAAGACAGGCCAAGGAGGTCCAAAATGGCATGTGGGAATATGGGCAAACAAACTGGCCAACCCATT
>Ga0116227_10014062_pt1 | contig 12341 bp, 9 predicted proteins | sample S1TSphgellanicum_FD_89693 | JGI IMG/M metagenome (GOLD analysis project Ga0116227, IMG submission 89693) | Host-associated microbial communities from peat moss isolated from Minnesota, USA - S1T2_Fb - Sphagnum magellanicum MG | ecosystem: Host-associated > Plants > Peat moss > Unclassified... | reverse complement strand
GGGACGGTTCATGCGGCGGAAGCGTCTTTCAACAATCAGATCGGCGTGCCGCTTACTCTGGCGCGGATGCCGCGGGAAACCGCGTTTGCGGTGCTGGAGATTGGCATGAACCACCCCGGCGAAATTGCGCCGCTGGCGAGGCTTGCGCGGCCGCATGTGGCGATTGTTACGAATGTGGAGCGGACGCATTTGGGGCTGATGGGAAGCGAGGAGGCGATTGCGGAGGAGAAGGCGACAATTTTTCGGGGGTTGGTGCCGGGTGGCGTGGCGATTCTGCCGCGCGATTCGGCGTTTTTGACGAAGCTTTCCGCTGCCGTGCCGGCCGGTGCTTCGCGGTTGAGCTTCGGCAAAAGTGAGCTGGCGGAGGTGCGGTTGCTGGATGCGGACAGCGGCGCGGATGGGTGTGACGTGCTGGCGCGGGTGGGGGAGGCCGTGGTGCGGTTTCATCTGGCTGCACCCGGTGTGCATATGGCGATGAATGCGGTGGCGGTACTTGGCGCCGTGGTGGCGCTTGGCCTGGATATTGAAAAGGCCGCTGCGGCGTTGGAAAATTTTGCACCGCTGGCGGGGCGGGGGGCGCGGCGGCCGATTGGCGGCGGTACAGCGCTGTTGTTGGATGAGAGCTATAACGCCTCCGGCGCTTCCATGCGCGCCGCACTGGCCGTGCTGGGCTTCCAAACCGGCCGCCGCGTGGCGGTGCTGGGTGACATGCTTGAACTGGGCGAAGAGGCCGAGGATGAGCATGTTGATCTGTGCAGCGCGGTGGTTGATGCGGCCGAGTTGGTTTTCACCTGCGGCGAGATGATGGGGCTGCTGTTTGATACGCTGCCGGTTAAAATTCAGGGCGCGCATATGCCGGATGCGGCGTCGCTTGGGCCGGTGGTGAAAGCGGCACTGCGGGCTGGCGATTGCGTGCTTGTGAAGGGCAGTTACGGCAGCCGGATGCGCGATGTTGTTGCCATCCTCGAAAGCGGGGACTGATGCTTTATGCTTTTCTGTTGCCGCTTTCAGGTGAGATTCATGTGTTCAACCTGTTCCGGTACATTACGTTTCGGGCTGGTGGCGCGTGCCTTACGGCACTTGTCGTCAGCTTCTGGCTGGGCCCGAAATTGATCCGCATGTTGAAATCCATGCAGCGGCACGGCCAGCCGATCCGCCTGGATGGGCCGGAGCGGCATTTGATTGAAAAGAAGGGCACGCCGACGATGGGTGGTGTGCTGATTCTGATTGCCCTCGGCATTTCCACGATTCTTTGGGCAGACCTCGATAATGGCTATGTCTGGGCGGTGCTGTTTGTGACGCTTGGTTATGGCGGGCTGGGGTTCGCCGATGATTTTTTGAAGCTGACCAGGCGCAACACCAAGGGGGTGGCGGGGCGGGTGAAGCTGATTGCTCAGGCGGTAATTGGGCTGATTGCTTCGGTGTGGATACTGGCGTTGATGCCGGCGCCGCTGGGCAGCGAACTGGCCGTGCCGCTGTTCAAAAACCTACTTATTCCCTTCGGCTTTGCATTTCCTCTGGTCGCGATGTTTGTGCTGATGGGGGCTTCCAATTCGGTGAATCTGACGGATGGGCTGGATGGGCTGGCGATTGTGCCGACGATTATCGCGGCCGGTGTGTTCGGGCTGATTGCTTACCTTGTCGGGAACCGGATTTTTGCTGGCTATCTGCAGATAAATTTTATTTCCGGCGCCGGTGAATTGACGGTGTTTCTTTCGAGTTTGATTGGTGCCGGCCTTGGGTTTTTGTGGTTCAACGCGCCGCCGGCGGCGGTGTTTATGGGCGATACGGGCTCGCTCTCGCTTGGCGGCGCGCTGGGGGCGGTGGCTGTTGCTACCAAGAGCGAGATTGTGCTGGCGATTGTTGGCGGGTTATTCGTGGTGGAAACCGTCTCTGTCATTGTGCAGGTTTTTTGGTACAAGCGCACGGGACGGCGGGTTTTTTTGATGGCGCCGCTGCACCATCATTTCGAAAAGAAAGGCTGGGCGGAGCCGACCATCGTGATACGGTTCTGGATTATTTCCATGATTCTGGCGCTGGTGGGTCTGGCCACCTTGAAAATCCGATGAAATTTGGTCCGGTCTTTCAAGGCAAGCGTTTTGCTGTTCTGGGCCTCGGCAAGGCCGGGCTGCCGGCGGCGCATGCGCTGCGGGCGATGGGAGCAGAGGTTTATGCGTGGGACGATTCCGAGGCTTCGCGCGTCGCGGCTTTGGATTTTCCTTTGCAAATGCCGCGGGAAATTGGGTTACCGCTGGATGCGCTGGTGCTTTCGCCAGGCATTCCGCATTTGCTGCCGGTGCCGCACCCGGAGGCGGTTTGGGCCTGGGCCTGCAATATTCCGATTTTGACGGATGCGGAATTACTGTTCCGCGCCGTGCGGGCCTGCGCTAGCAAGGCGCGGTTTGCCGGCATTACCGGCACTAATGGCAAATCCACCACCACCGCGCTTCTTGCGCATATTTTGCGCAGCGCCGGTGTACCATGCGCCGCCGGCGCGAACCTTGGGCCCGCCGCGCTGGCGCTGCCGCTGTTGCCGGACGATGGCGTATATGTTCTTGAAATGTCCAGCTATATGCTGGAACGGCTTGAAACATTGCGCTTTGATGTGGCGGCGTTGTTGAATCTCTCGCTGGATCATATCGACCGCCATGGCAATATGGCCGGCTACGCCCGCGCCAAGCGCGAGATTTTTGCCCGTCAGGATTTTTCCTGCACCGCGGTGATTGGGATGGATGACGCGGGTGCCCGCGATATTGCCGGCTGGCTGGCAACACAGCCGGCCCGCGCCGTGCGGATTTTCGGCGCTGCGTTCGACACGCATGGCGCGGCGGCGCTGCCGGGCGAACACAACGCGCAGAACGCCGCCGCCGCGGCCGCCATGGCGCGGGCGCTGGGCGTGGCCGAGGACAAAATCATAGCTGGCGTTATGACTTATCCGGGATTGCCGCATCGGCAGTCCGAGATTGGCAATCTTGGCGGGATTCGATTCATTAATGACAGCAAGGCCACCAATGCGGATGCGGCCGCCCGCGCCATGGGCTGCTACGACCGCTTTGTCTGGATCGCCGGCGGCATTGCGAAGGCCGGCGGGATTGAGTCTTTGGCGCCTTTGTTCCCCCGAATCGTCAAAGCGTTTTTAATTGGCCGGGATGGCGCGGCGTTTGCCGAGACACTCACGGCGCACGGTGTTGCGACTGATGTCGCGGGCACGCTGGATGGCGCCGTGCGCCAGGCGTTCGTCCATGCGCGCGCGACGGGAACAAAAATCGTGTTGTTTTCGCCGGCCGCGGCCAGTTTTGACCAGTTCAAAAGTTTCGAGGATCGGGGCGAGCATTTCGTAACCCTTGTCAGAGAGGCCGCATAATGCCGCCGTTGTCCCGCGCCGACACATCCCTGATTGGCCGCTGGTGGTGGAGCGTGGATCGCGTCACGCTGCTGGCGTTGAGCGTGCTGATCTGTATTGGCTATCTGCTCGCGCTTGCCGCAACGCCCGGAATTTCGCTGCATTTGACTGACCCGCATACGATGGAGATGATCAAGCAGATTATTTTTCTAGGCCTAGGTGCTGCAACCATGCTGGCAATGTCCATGCTGACGCTGCGGCAGGTGAAGCTGGCGGCACTGGGCATGGGGATTGTGTTTTTTCTGCTCACCGGCTTTACGCTTCTGCACGGCGTGGAGGTGGATGGCGCGCATCGCTGGATTTCGCTGCCTGGCTTCACAATACAGCCGAGTGAGTTTTTGCGCCCCGCGTTTATCATTGTTTCCGGCTGGCTGATTGCCGAATCCCGCCGTACGCCGGGCTTTCCCGGCAAGCGCATTGCGTTGGGGTTGTTTGCGGCCACCGCTTTGCTTTTGAAAATGCAGCCGGATATCGGGATGACATTTTTGTTCACCATGGTGCTGTTCGCGCAGTTTTATTTGGACGGGCTAGAAATGAAATGGGTGAGCGCCGCGGCGGTGTTGGTGGTGGCGGCGTTCGGCGCGGCGTTTGTGTTCATTGCGCATGTGCACACGCGTGTGATGCTGTTTTTGCATCCGACAAACCACACGGCGTACCAGGCGCTGACCGCACTTTCCGCTTTCGGCAATGGTGGGCTGTTTGGACTGGGGCCGGGCGAGGGGCAGGTGAAACATTTTCTACCAGATGCGCGGGCGGATTTCGTGTTTGCCGTGGCCGGCGAAGAATTCGGTTTGTTGTTCTGCTCCTTCATCATCTTTGTCTTCGCGGCCATTGTGCTTAGGGCCATGATGCGGCTGTTGGGGGAGCCGAATTTGTTCGTGGTGCTGGCGGCCGGCGGGTTGATTGTGGGCTTTGGATTGCAAGCTTTTGTCAACATGGCGTCATCACTCTCGCTGATCCCGACGAAAGGGATGACTTTGCCGTTCATTTCCTACGGTGGCAGCTCAGTGCTCGCGATTTCCATCCAAATGGGATTTTTGCTGGCGCTGACGCGCAAGCGCCACCAGGGCGATTTATCATGAGAGGACCGCTTGTGAGACCGATCGTGATTGCCGCCGGCGGTACTGGCGGGCATTTCTTTCCGGCCGAGGCGCTGGCCGCGGCACTACTGAAACGCGGCGAACGCGTTGTGCTGATGACGGATGCGCGCTCCGCCGCCGGAAAATCCGCCGTGTTCGCGGCTTGCGAAATTCACATTGTACCAGGTGCTGGCGTCGCCGGCCGCAGTTTTCGGCGCGCTGCCGCCGGTGCGGTGGCGATTGCGCGGGGCGTGCTGGCGGCGCGGCGAATTCTGGCGCCGATGTCGGCGGCGGCAGTTGTTGGGTTTGGCGGCTATCCGGCGGTTGCCCCGATGCTGGCCGCGCGCAGCCTGCGGAACCGGCCGGTTTTGATTTTGCACGATCAGAACGCGGTGTTTGGCAAGGCCAACCGGTTACTGGCGAAGATTTCGGACCACATCGCTGTTAGTTTCCGCTCAACCACGGGCGCGCTAACAGGCAATCCTGTGCGCCCGGCTATCGCCGCCAATGCAAAATCGCCATATGCGGCGCCGGAGGAGCAAATGAGCCTTCTGGTGCTTGGCGGTTCGCTGGGTGCGACCGCCTTCGCAACGTTGATTCCGGAGGCGCTGGCGTTGTTGCCGGCGGCGTTGCGCGGGCGAATTGTGCTGACTATGCAATGTCCGGCGCCAGCGATTGAGTCCGCCCGCGCAGCGCTCGCCGCCGTCGATGTTGCCGCCAATCTGGCGCCGTTTTTTGAAGACGTCGCCACGCTGCTCGTAGAGGCGCATCTGGTCATAGCGCGCTCCGGCGGCTCGACTGTTGCAGAGCTTGCGGTGATTGGCCGGCCGGCGATACTTATTCCGTTGCGAATCAATGACGACCAGCGGGCCAATGCCGATGCGCTGGCGGCGGCGGGCGGTGCGGTGCGCGTGGAGCAGAGCGAGGGTGCTGCCGCATTGGCGGGGGCGATGGAAACTTTGCTTGCCGATCCGCCACGATTGGCGGAAATGGCGCGCGCATCCGGGGCGATGGGAATCACGGATGCCGCCGAACGGTTGGCGGATCTGGTGCAAAGCGCGATGGTGACATCATGAGGGCGCTGCCGCTTTCCATCGGCACCATTCATTTCGTCGGCATTGGTGGCATCGGCATGTCCGGCATTGCGGAGGTGCTGCATACTTTGGGATATTCCGTTCAGGGTAGCGATATTTCGGAAAGCGGCAATGTCCAGCGGCTGCGTAAAATCGGCATTCCGGTTGCCATCGGGCATGATTCGGTGAACCTCGGCAACGCCCAGGTGGTGGTGATTTCCACCGCCGTGCCGCGGGAGAATCCGGAGGTGGTGGCGGCGCGCGCAAAGCTGATTCCGGTGGTGCGGCGGGCCGAAATGCTGGCGGAATTGATGCGGCTGAAATGGTCCATCGCCATCGGCGGCACGCATGGCAAAACCACAACCACCAGCCTGATTGCGGCGGTTCTCGAAGGCGCCGGATTTGACCCCACGGTGATCAATGGCGGCATCATCAATGCCTACGGCAGCAACACGCGGCTAGGTGCTGGCGACTGGATGGTGGTGGAGGCCGATGAATCCGACGGTAGTTTTTTGCGGCTGCCGCCCGTGATAACGATTGTTACGAATATGGACCCGGAACATCTGGACCATTGGGGGACGCGTGAGGCGATGGAGGCCGGCTACCGGCAATTCGTCGGTAACATCCCGTTTTATGGTTTTGCCGTGCTGTGCATCGACCACCCTGCGGTGCAGCAGATGATTCCGGCGCTTTCTGATCATCGAATTATAACCTACGGTTTTTCCCCGCAGGCGGATGTACGGGCGGAGCGGATACTCTCGGACAGGAACGGTGCGGGGTTTGAGGTGCGGTTTGCCGACCGCACCACCGGCCGCGCCCGCCGCATGGGGCCGTTCAAACTGCCAATGCTCGGCAACCATAACGTGCAGAATGCTCTGGCGGCGATTGCGGTGGCGGCGGAAATGGAAATTGGCGAGCCGCAGATAAAGGCCGCACTTGCAGGGTTCGCCGGTGTGAAGCGGCGGTTTACCAACACCGGTACAGCGGGCGGGGTTACCGTGATTGATGATTACGGCCACCACCCGGTGGAAATTGCCGCCGTGCTGAAGGCGGCGCGGCAGGCCGGAGCGCGCGACGTGGTGGCCGTGGTACAGCCACACCGGTTCACAAGGTTGCAGACGTTGTTTGAAGAATTCTGCACGTGCATGAATGATGCTGGCACGGTGATTGTCGCAGACGTCTATGCGGCCGGCGAGACCCCAATTGAGGGTGTTAATCGCGACGCGCTGGTGGAAGGGTTGCGTGCCCGCGGCCATCGCTCCGTGGTGCCGCTGACGGACCCGGCGCATCTGGCGGAAATGGTGCACGCCATCGCGCGGCATGGAGACTACGTTGTTTGCCTGGGTGCTGGCAATATTACGGCCTGGGCGAATGCGCTGCCGGCCGAACTGGCGATACTGCAAGGGAATACGAAACGATGATGGCCGCGCTGGAAATTCCAAAAATCCGCGGCCGGATGCAGGAAAATGCCGTTCTCGGTCCAAATACCTGGTTTCGTGTGGGTGGCCCGGCTGAGTTTCTTCTCCGCCCGGCGGATGTGGAGGACCTTGCGGATTTGTTGCGGGCGATGCCGCTGGAAATGCCGGTTACCATCATCGGCGCCGCCTCCAACCTCATTATCCGTGACGGCGGCATTTTGGGCGCTGTCATAAAACTTGGCCGTGGATTCAGCGAAATCACGGTTGAGGCGGATGGTGTCATCGCCGGTGCCGCGGCGCTGGATGTTACGGTAGCGGAGCACGCTGCGGCTGCCTCACTCACGGGGCTGGAATTTCTCTCCGGCATTCCCGGCACTATTGGCGGCGCGGTGGCGATGAATGCTGGCGCCTATGGCGGGGATGTTTCGCAGGTGCTGGACTGGGCGGAGATTGTGGCGCCCTCGGGTGAAATTTTGCGTCTGAATGCCAAGGAACTCGGCCTTTCCTACCGGCATTCCAACCTGCAGCCCGGTGCGGTGGTTACACGCGCGCGGTTGCGCGCGCTGCCGGGGGATTCGAAAATCATTGCCGCGCGCATCGCGGAGATAAAAGCCAGCCGGGAGACGACGCAGCCGGTGCGGGCGCGCACCGGGGGTTCCACGTTCGCCAATCCGCCGGATATGAAGGCGTGGGAGTTGATCGACGCTGCCGGCTGCCGCGGGCTTAAGCGCGGGGCCGCGCAGGTTTCGGAACTTCACTGTAATTTCCTGCTGAATAATGGCGGCGCGACGGCGGCGGAGCTGGAGGGGTTGGGCGAAGAGGTGCGCGGCCGCGTGCTCGCGGCGTCCGGCGTTTCGTTAAACTGGGAAATCAAACGTATCGGGGTGCGCGCATGACTCGCGTCGCGGTTTTGCTGGGCGGCATGTCGGCGGAGCGTGAGGTCAGCCTTACCAGCGGCCGGAAGGTTATTGCGGCGCTGGAACAGGCGGGTTTTGACGTCACACCGATTGAAGTGACGGCTGACCTGGGCGCACTTGTCGCGGCGTTAACCCCGCCGCCGGATGTCGTGTTCAATGCGCTGCATGGGCGGTTTGGTGAGGATGGCACAATTCAGGGGGTTCTGGACTATCTTGGCATCCCCTACACACATTCCGGCGTGCGCGCCTCGGCGCTGGCCATGGACAAGGCTGCCGCGAAAGCTGTTTTTGCCCATGCCGGGCTGCCGGTGGCGCCGCACCGAATCATCGAAATCGAGGAGCTGGCGGATCACGACCCGCTCCCCACCCCGTATGTGGTGAAGCCGGTAAACGAAGGGTCTTCAGTCGGCGTCTACATTATTCGCAACGGCGATAACCGCAATGCGGAAATCGTGCGCGAATGGAAATTTGGCCCGGCGATGGCGGAGCAATATATTCCGGGGCGGGAACTGACCGTCGGCGTTCTGGAAGACCGCGCGCTGGCGGTGACGGAAATTCAAACCGACCTCGATTTTTACACGTACGAGGGCAAATATACGCCCGGCGGCTCGCGCCACGTGCTGCCGGCGCAACTGCCGCCGGAAATCGCCAACCGCGCGATGGATATCGCGCTTGCGGCCCACCGGGCGCTTGGCTGTCGCGGCGCAAGCCGGGCGGATTTACGCTATGATGACGCAACGGGCCGGCTGGTGCTTTTGGAAGTCAACACCCAGCCGGGCTTGACGCCGCTTTCGCTGCTGCCGGAACAGGCGGCTTACGTGGGGCTGGATTTTCCGGCACTTTGTGCCTGGATGGTGGAGCGTGCAACATGCCGCGTGTAGCCGCCGTTGCGCCCGCCCGGGCCAAACCGAAAAAACCGGCCTCGCCGCAGGACCGTTTGAAAGCACGCACGCTGTTTTTCCGGCGCGTCAAGCGCAGCATTCGGCCGGGCCTGTGGCTGCTCGGCGGCGTTCTGGTCATCGCCGCCGGCGCGCGGGCGTTGCAGGCGGTGCCGGATATCGGCCCCGCTGTCACGCCGGCTGGCGGCATTAGCCACGCCTTGGCCGGAATTGCGGCGGACGCCGGCTTCCGCGTAGCGAAGATCGAAATTCTTGGCGCCGATACAACGCCTTTGCCGGTCATCCAGGCCGCCCTCGGCATTGCGCCTGGTGATCCAATCCTTGGGTTTTCGCTGCGCGATTCGTTGGCGCGGGTGGAACAACTGGGCCCGGTGCAATCCGCCACCATCCAGCGCGCCTGGCCGGGGACGCTCATTGTCAATATCTCGGAGCGTGCGCCCTACGCCATCTGGCAAACTGCCGGCGCCGGAGAAAAAACGAAATTCGTGGTCATCGATAAATCCGGCAACGTCATTGCCAACCAGGATGCCGCCGCTGCCCGCCGCCGCAACCCCGCGCTGCTGCTGCTTGCCGGGCAGGATGCGCCGCAAAACGCCGGCGCGTTGATGGCGGACCTTGCAGCCAACGCCCCAGTCATGGCGCGGGTGGCCGCGGCGGAGCGTATTGACGGTCTACGGTGGAATTTGATCCTGAAAAACCAGACGGTAGTCAAGCTGCCGGCGGATGATCCGCAGACGGCCCTGGCAACACTTGCATTCTTGCAATCCAGCATGGCGCTGCTGGACCGGCCGGTGCAGTCCATCGATCTGCGCCTGCCCGGCAAGCTGATCGTGCATCCCTATCCCACGGCAGCGCCCCCCACAGCCCAGGAGTCACGCGGATGAATGACATGTCGCGCCGTAGCCTGCCGCAACGGAGCATAAAACCGCCGCCGGAAGAAGCGCCCCGGCCGCGCGGCATCCGCTCCGGCCCGTTCGGCGTGCTGGATATTGGGTCCACCAAAATCGCCTGCCTTATCGGCCGCGCGGAATCCGATGGCAGGCTCAGGGCACTTGGCTTCGGCTGGCAAAAAGGCAGGGGCGTGAAATCCGGCGGCATCGTGGATCTGGACGAAGCCGAGCGCGCGATTCGCGCGGCGGTGGGTGCGGCGGAGGATATGGCGGATACGCGGCTTAAATCCGTTGTGGTGAATCTCTCCTGCGGCCAGCCGGAAAGCCGGCTGTTCAACGTGCAATGGCCGGTGGATGGAAGGGCGGTGACGGCGGAGGATGTGAAACGCGTGGTGCGGGAAGCCCGCAGCCGCGCGCTTTCGGAGGGAAGGGAAACCATCCATTCGCTTCCCTTAAGTTTCTCCACGGATGAAACCGTGGGCGTAACGGACCCGCGCGGGTTGTTCTGCGAGACGCTGACCGCGCAGCTGCATGTGATCGACGCCGGTAACACCGCGCTGCGCACGCTTGCAGCCTGCTTATCCAGATGCGAGCTGGATATTTCCGCACTTGTTTCGGCTCCCATGGCTTCTGGCCTGGCGACTCTGGTGGGTGATGAGCGGGAACTGGGCGCGACGGTGATCGACATGGGGGGTGGGACCACCACCATGGCGGTGTTCGCGGAAGGCCAGTTGCTGCACACTTCGCAACTGCCCATCGGCGGCATGCATGTGACCAACGATGTTGCTCGTATGCTCTCCACTTCCGTTGCTCATGCAGAACGGCTTAAGGCACTGTTCGGCAATGTGCAGGGCAGCCCGGATGACGAGCGGGAGTTGCTGACGGTCCCGCAAGTGGGCGAGGATGAGCATCAGATCGCCAAAATCCCGCGCTCGCTGCTCATCAGCGTCATCCGCCCGCGGGTGGAAGAAATTTTCGAACTGGTGAAGGACCGCATGGAAACCGCTGGCTTGGGCCGCGCCGGGGGCACCCGTGTCGTGCTCACCGGCGGCGGCTCGCAGTTGGGCGGCGTGCGCGAACTCGCGGCACAGATGCTGGAGCGCAATGTGCGGCTGGGTAAGCCGAACGCGATGGTGGGTTTGCCGGATTCCGCCTGTGCTCCGAATTTCGCCACCCTCGCCGGGCTGCTGGCGTTTGCCACCGGCGATGGCCAGACCATGCACGATATCGATTTCGACGATGAGCGCGCAACCGGCTGGTTCGGCCGATTCGTTAACTTTCTGAAAGAACGCGTTTGATGCGAAAATCGGGAAAAATCCGTTTGACATGAAATCGAAGCGTTCTTTACCGCTATTGCCCAAGGAGATTAGCCGATGACCTTGAACCTTATGATTCAAAAGACTTCGCATACGGATTTCACGCCCCGCATCACCGTTATCGGTGTCGGGGGTGGCGGGACCAACGCGGTCAATAACATGATCGCGCTGAACCTGCCTGGTGTGGACTTCGTGGTTGCGAATACGGATGCGCAGCAGCTGCAGCTTTCGCGCGCCGAACGCCGCATTCAGCTGGGGCCGCATATCACCCAGGGCAATGGCGCCGGCGGCCGGCCGGAAGTCGGCAAGGCCTCGGCCGATGAGGCCTCGGACGATCTGGCCCGGCATCTGGAAAACACCCATATGGTGTTCATCACTGCCGGCATGGGCGGCGGCACCGGAACGGGGGCGGCGCCGGTGATTGCCCGCATGGCGCGGGAGCGCAACATCCTTACAGTCGGTGTGGTTACCAAACCCTTTGCGTTTGAGGGCAGGAAACGCATGAGGCTGGCGGAGGAAGGCATCTCGGAACTGCAGGCTTACGTTGATACGTTGATCGTGATTCCGAACCAGAATCTTTTCAAGGTGGCGAATGAGCGCACCGGCTGGAAGGAAGCGTTTGAGATGGCCGATAACGTTCTTTATATGGGCGTGCGCGGCGTGACGGATTTGATGGTTCTGCCGGGGCTTATTAATCTGGACTACGCCGATATCCGCTCGGTGATGGCGGAAATGGGCAAGGCGATGATGGGCACCGGCGAGGCCGATGGCGAAGACCGCGCCATCCGCGCCGCCGAAGCCGCCATCAGCAACCCGCTGCTGGAAGACACCAACATGAAGGGCGCGCGCGGGCTGCTGATTAACATCACCGGCGGCTCGGATATCACGCTGTTCGAGATGGACCAGGCGGCGAATCGCATCCGCGAGGAAGTGGACGAGGACGCCAACATCATGGTCGGCATGGCGCTGGATGAAACTTTGGCCGGCCGGATGCGGATTTCGGTGGTTGCCACGGGTATCGATACGGCGGCGGCCGCGCAGGTGCCGAAATTCCAGGTGGTGGGCGGCGGGCTGGCGGAAGCCGTGGCGTTTCCGCCGCAGGCGCAGGCCAATAATCCCGCGCCCGCCGCGCCGGCGCCGGCCGCGCATGGGGCGGGCTATATTCCGCAACCGCCGGAAAAGCCGATTATCTCGGCCGCCTACCGCGGCCCGGTGGCTGACACCGCGGAGCTGGAACGCCCCGAGCCGGAGCTTAAAGCGGCGCGGCCGGCGACTCACGCCTTGCCGCCGCATTTGCGCGGCGGCGTGGAGCCGGCGAAGCGCCCCAGCCTGTTCAGCCGGGTTTT
>Ga0116227_10014061_pt1 | contig 12342 bp, 4 predicted proteins | sample S1TSphgellanicum_FD_89693 | JGI IMG/M metagenome (GOLD analysis project Ga0116227, IMG submission 89693) | Host-associated microbial communities from peat moss isolated from Minnesota, USA - S1T2_Fb - Sphagnum magellanicum MG | ecosystem: Host-associated > Plants > Peat moss > Unclassified... | reverse complement strand
CGGTTCGCGGAGTCTTGATGTCCGCGAGATCAAGCGGACCGGTTACGGGTGCGACGAGGATATTGCCGTACTTGCCCTGTGCGCCGCTCAGGTGAAGGTGCGAGAAACCTAAGATGACGCCGTGACTCGAATAACCGAAGCCAGACTGACGACCGTCGAACGTCTCCATGTCGGGGCCGAGCTTCACCATGCCGAAGGGGAGCGCAGCCCCAACGAAGGTGTTTCCGCCCCAGTCGACTCCTATGAACGGATCGACGTTCTGCGTATAGTCGGGCGTACTCTTCTGGGCGAATGTGGGTAGTGTGAAGAGGAGGCTTGCGAGGAAGAGAAGCCGTGATGGACGTGGAAGCAGCATGGAAGCTCCTGATGTCCCTCCGGGGAGGGTAGGCTGGCGCAGCGGTCCGCAGCCTGTTGATGCAGGCTGCGGACCCTGAAATGGGTGCCGAATCGATTGGAGTGCGGTTAGAAGCTGTAGCGCAGACTGCCTTGTAAGGCTCGGGCTCCATTCTTCTGAGTCACTTTGCCGAAGGTTGGCGTGCTGGATGCATAGAGCGACTGATCGGAGTAAGTGGAGTCAGGCGAGTTCCAGTTGGGATGGTTAGGAAAATCGAATGCATCCATGCGGAAGGTGATCTGGTGATTCTCGTAGATCGGAAAGTGCTTCTGTAGCGATGCGTTGAAGTATTCCTGCCCGGGTCCGCGTAGGAGGTTGCGGTTGTTCTGCGTGGTGAAGGTTCCGGGGGTTGGCGTCGTGAAGATCTGCGACCCATCACTGTTGACAACCTTGAACCACTGGTTACTATCCGTGTTGGACTTAGAGAACTTCCCGTTTCCTTTCAGGATCGCGCCAGGCGTGATCTGCAGTAGCTGCGCGCCACTGCCTGGGCCGACACCGGCGATGTCTTGCGTAGTGGCGACGGAGAACGGAGCGCCTGTCTGGAACTGGTAGGCCTGGGTCAACTGCCAGCCTCCGAGCATCTCCCGCGCAAGGCGGTTGCTGCTCCGGAAAGGAATGAGGTAGACGGCGTTCAGAGCCATGGCCTGACGAACGTCGTAGTCGGATGGTCCGCAGATCGACTGCGGATCAAAGGTGTTCGGGATAACCGTCTTCTGAAAGGAGTCGCAATCTCTCGATGACGCTAGGGTGTAGGCAATTCCAAAGCTGATGCCGTTCGTGAAGCGACGATTTACGTCAACCTGGAGACCCTGATAGAAGGCCGTGTCTCCTTGCTTGACCAGATCGATTGGACCATAGCCGAGATACGGACGGAGTGCATTGACATTGATGCCGGCGTTGGCCGGGTTTGTAAGGGTGCCGGGCTGCAGTTGGTTGATGTTGGCTGCGTACTGCTGATGCAGGGCGTGGCGCCCGACGTAGGAGACCTCCGCGACCGTTGCAAAGGGAAGCTCACGCTCAACTGACGCGTTCCAGATGTATGCCTCAGGCTGAGGAGACTGCCGGTCAACGTCGCCGGAGAGGAGCGGATAGGAGCCGTTGGCGCCAGCACCCGGGTTGTCGACGGATCCCAGGCTGAGCGAAGCGACCTGTTGGAGCGGAGGGATGCCTCCGTCGAAGACGAAGTCTGATGTTCCTTGACGATTGGTATAGCGGCCGAAGCCTGAGCGCAAGACAGTTTTGGAGTTGAGCGAGTAGGCTATTCCGATGCGAGGCTGGAAGAGGAACTTCTGTACGTGGATGTAACCGCGTGGGAGATCGTGGAAGAGGCCGTTGTAGGCGGTTGTTTGGGCTACGGTGACGTGGGCCGCGGCGTTTGAGGTGAACCCATTGCCCCATAGAACCGTGCCATCGTACGGGTTGCCGGTCCCTGCGATTGGATTACCGGTTGATGGGTTGACCTGAGGGGCGTCGGCGGCGATATAGAAGGCGGGGTCGAAGGTGCCGGCGTTGTTGTAGGCGCTGTAGAACGGGTGAATGCTGGTGTAGCGAAGCCCGTACTCCAGATGCAGTTTAGGCGTGACCTTCCAGGAGTCCTGCGCGAAGACCTCCCACATATTGGCGCGGTTGGGAGTCTCATTGCGTGCTCCGACCTCGGCGTAGGTGTAGTAGAGACCGAGTGCGGCGTCTGCGAGATCGTATCCCGTACCGTTAGGGTTTTGTGAGCTGAAGTCGAACTGACCGTTCTGGTTATTGGTCTCGCCGGCGTTCGATGCGGAGAAGGCGATCTGGTCGTCGTCGTTCTCTCCTTCACGCTCATAAAGAGCGCCAGCTTTCAGGATGTGGTCTCCCAAAATCTTCGTGAAGGTATCTGCGAAGTCGAAGGTCTCTCCCTGGGAATGCGAGGGATAGGTGCTGCCATCCATTGTCGTGATGCTGGTGGTGCTCAGGAACTGGACTGTGGGAATCTTGTTCGGCAGATCCTTGGTTCCGGGATAGAGATAGGGATAGTTGATGCCATAGCTGGTGCGGTCGTATCGGCCAGAGCTTGTGTCAATGCTTAACCGGTCGGCTTGGTGGCTCGCTGTGAGAAGCACCTCGTTGATGGTATTTGCGTTAACGGTATGTACATAATCAAGCGAACCGGTCTCAGCGGGACGGTTGTAGAGCCGGGGCACGGTATTGAAGGCAGCCGAGAATGGATCATCTTCGTGGTAATAAAAATGTGTCAACCGAAAGCGAATGTAGTCCTTCTCCGTAGGCACGATATCCAGGTTGCCGCTATCAATCTGCTGGTGCTCGGGATATGGGGCGATCTGCAGAAGGTTCTCTGTGCCGAGCTGAAAGTTTGGGGTGGGATTCGGATAGATGGAGAGCAGACCGACTCCATTCGGGCTGAGTCGCGCCGTGGGGATGATGTTGCCCGGAAAGCAGCCTGAGCCGCCCGTGGTCGCACTGCAGGCCAGTGTCGATTGCGGGTCTTTGATGTAGTGCGGCGACGTGCCTTCCAGGAGAGAGCTGAAGTCGCCGGTCTTGAAGGCTGGATTGGGCACGGTTACTGGGGCAGTCGGATTGGTTGGATAGATGGTAAAAGCTTCTGAGTAGAGGAAGAAGACTTTGCCCTTCGGCAGCAGGTGCGGAACGTAGAGAGGTCCGCTTACGTTTCCTCCAAACTGGTTGAAGGTGAAGGGAGCGACGAAGTTGGTCTTGAGAGCTGCGGGATAGTTAGGATTCTCATTGTTTGCGGTGTTGTGGTTGCGCACCCAGGTATTCGCGTTCAGGTCGGGATTCTGCAGGTATTCATACAAACTTCCGTGGAAGGTATTACTTCCGCTCCTGGTGATGACGCGAATCTGCCCTCCAATGGAGCGTCCGTACTCCGCTGGATAGTTCGTCGCCAGAACCTGAACTTCCTGCACGTTCTCATTGTCAACTACGCCTACGGAGTCTCCGGTCGCGCGAATACGAACAGCGATCGCCCCATCGTAGGTGATGAGGTTATCGCGCTCCCGACCGCCGTTGATTTGGATTGCGCCGAGCCCTGTCGAGAAGTTGAAGCTGGAGAGGTTGCTTCCCGCTCCGCTTCCATTGGCGGCTGTAGGACTTGTGGGGCCGCTGGTAACACCAGCTTTCGTGAGGGCAACATAAATCGGATTTCGGCCATCCAGAGGAAGCGCATCCATCTGGCTTCCAGTGATGACTCGGCCAAGCATGGAACTGTCAGCGGTGAGCGTGGTTTGTGAGGCTTCTACCTGCACAGTCTCGGTTGCCCCCGCCTGGAGGCGAAAGTTAGCCGTCGTTGGAAGCGCCGGATCGAGATTGTTTCCCTGGCTCACGAGTTTGGAGAAGCCCGGCGCTTCGATCGTGATGGTATATCGTCCAGGTGCAAGACTTGGGATGGTATAGAAGCCATTGCTGTTGGTCACTGCCTTATGTTCAGAACCGTTGGCGTCGTCGGTGAGCGTCACCGTGGCATTGCCGACCACCGCTCCGGAGGCATCCGTAATGGTTCCCAAGACGGAGGAATTGTCGGACTGGGCACTGAGGATCCGCGGCGTACTAATTCCCCACACGAGTAAGAGCAGAATCATAAACGGCGTCAGACAACGGCCAAAGCGGGAAGTTCTCGGCGAAGCCTCGTTCCGCCGGAGGTGGGGAAGCAGGCAACGATTTACAAGCGTCGCCGCAGTCAAATGCTGGGATGCTGTGTCCACGAATTTCTCCTGATGCCAGGACCTTCATCGCACGGGAAGCCCGGAGAGTGGTGCGTAGGTCTTATGCTGGTGACTCGATGCTCCCATCGGAACAGCATCTCGGACAGGGGTTTCCACGGTGTAAAGTTATGGGGAAAGGCTTTAGCTATAGCTGCAAAATACTGATTTCATGATTCTTACCTGGTTGCAGGGTATTAATTTTTCATGCAGCATTCATCTTCAGCTTCTTGCGCCAAGTGCTATTTTTACGGTCCTGTAAGCGAGCAAGGTCGACCGTACCCTTGTGGAGAAAGAAAGAGCATATCCGAACAGGCACGCAATGACCTGGGAAGCCACTCGGCTTTATTAAAAAAATCGTCCGTCTGAACGATGAGGGGTTTGTGGCAGGCGCGCACTCACTGATGTTGATCGTTACGTAACCTTCACCCCTTAGTCTGGGCTAGTGTCCACCAGAACCGAAAGCTCACCCGGGTCCGAATGGACTGATGGAGTCGACCTATCGTCGGAAGATGCTGCGGACATTCCGTGTCTAACTGCAGGCACCACCTTCCCCGCTTTGCTCCCGAATGCAAAGCTGCATGGCCCACAGTGGGAGCTTGTCCTCCGGATCGCCTCCAGCCGCCGGTTCGAGCGCTCTACACTGCTTAAGAATTTCTTGCTTTTCGCCTGCCACCGCGCGCTGACTGGCGAGGCCGCCACGATTAACGAACAGCTGATCGGCGTCCACGTCTTCGGACGTACCGCGCAGTTCAACCGTTCTGATGACAACATCGTCCGCAACTACGCCCGCATGCTGCGGAAGCGGATCGATGAGTACTTTGAATGCGAAGGCGTGGATGAGCCCATACTTTTGCACATTCCACGCGGAGGCTATGTTCCCGTCTTCATGGCTCGCACCAGCGACCCGATCGAAGCCGGCTCTATTGAACCTCCAGACTCACCGCCTCAATTGACTGCCGGAGACTCCGCCAATCTATATGAAGCTCCGCCTAAATCAGACACAGCTACCCTTCGTCCTAGCCATTCTCGCTGGAACATCGCGGCTATCATTTTGCTGAGCGCACTTAGCGGCTTCGCGGGGGCGAAGCTCGACCCGCAATGGTTCCATCGTGACGGCTCTGCCGGTCGCTCAAGCCACATTTTCTGGAAGACCATGTTCTCCACTGACCGGGACACCTTCATTGTTCCCAGTGATGGCGGCCTCGTGATTCTACATCGCTTCCTCGAGCGTCCTACTAACCTCACGGAGTACATTAGCGGAGCTTACCGCCGACCGGAAATAATCGCTCAGGGACTGCGAGACCTTACCAAAACCGGCGTCGGTTCCGAGCTTTCCATCCTAAGCCAGCGCGTGGCATCGCTCGGCAATCGTCGTTACACGAGTGTCGTCGATCTCGACCTCTCCGCTCGCATCCCGCGCCAGCGTGAGGTCTTTCCAGAACGCCTGTTTATACGGTACGCGCGCGAGTTGAGCATGGACGACCTCAAATCGAGCAATGCCATCCTCATTGGTTCGGTCGACTCAAATCCATGGGTCGAGCTCTTCCAGACTGCGTTGAATTTCCAGTTCTCGGATGGCGGACCCTTCGGCGGCTCAGCGACTATCATCAACCGCCATCCACTACCCGGCGAGAAAACCACCTATGCCAGCATCACAGGGGATCCCGCGCAGAATACATATGGCGTCATCGCCTACCTCCCAAATCTCAGCGGTACCGGCCACGTCCTGATCGTCGAAGGCATCAACATGGCCGGCACACAGGCCGCTGGCGAGTTTCTTCTCAACCCCAACGCCATGCAACCCGTGCTCCAGCATGCAGCCGGCGCAAGGGGAGAACTCCGATCCTTTGAAGTCCTGCTCGAAACCAATAACATTGCCGCCAACTCATCTCAATCGCGCGTACTCAGTGAGCGCGTAACCGGCCTCTGATGGCTTGCCGACCCGGAACTGTCGAAGCCTTAGGAACAAACAGCTAACAGTGGCAGTTACGGAACCTCCAGCAGAAGGCCGAACACGGATCGACTCATCCAGCGACATGCCAGTTGGGAACAAAATGTTATCGGTAACGATATTTTGTAAGCCACGTCCCGATGTCAGTTCTAAAAACGCCAGCAATTAATGCAATTTTTGTACGCATTTTCGCATACAATTTCACATAATGTATAAAGACGAGATGTTTACTCTGAAGCATCTGGCGTGGTCCGCACTTTCTTTAGTGCTGGGCTGTTTCGTCCCCTCCATGTGTGCACAGAATGCTGTACTCGCACCGACGCCTCCCATGGGCTGGAACAGCTGGAACCACTTCGCAGACAAGGTCACCGATAAGACCATTCGCGAAACTGCGGACATCATGGTTTCCAGTGGGATGCGTGACGCGGGGTACGTCTACGTCAACATCGACGATACGTGGGAAGGCAAGCGCGATGCGCAGGGCTTCATCCACCCGAACGACAAGTTCCCGGATATGAAGGCTCTCGCCGATTATGTCCACAGCCGCGGCCTTAAGCTCGGCATCTACTCCTCACCAGGATCAAAGACCTGCGCTGGCTTTGAGGGCTCGCTCGGCCACGAACAGCAGGATGCAGACACCTACGCCAAGTGGGGCGTTGACTATCTCAAATATGACCTCTGCTCCTATACGGAGAACCTCGCCCAACGTTCAGGCGGCGATCATGAGCGATCCCGCGCTGTCATGCAAGAGGTCTACCGCACTATGCACGACGACCTGACCCGCACCGGCCGCCCCATCGTGCTCTCCCTCTGTCAATACGGGTGGGAGGCCGTCTGGCGCTGGGGAGCCGCAGTAAGCGGGAACGCCTGGCGCACCACAGGGGACATCGAAGACAACTACGCCTCCATGTCTGCGATTGGCTTCTCACAGGCGGGTCTCGCTCCCTTCGCAGGCCCTGGCCACTGGAACGATCCCGACATGCTCGAAGTCGGCAACGGCGGCATGAAGCCGGAGGAGTACCGCACCCACATGAGTCTCTGGGCTCTCCTCAGTGCTCCACTTCTGGCCGGCAACGACCTCTCCGCCATGACGCCCGAGACAAAGAGCATCCTCATGAACTCCGAGGTCATCGCCATCGATCAGGATAGCGCCGGCCACCAAGGCGACCGCGTGTACACAGAAGGCCCCCTCGAGGTCTGGACGAAACCGCTCGCCGATGGAAGTGTAGCCCTCGCCATCTTCAATCGGTGGACCATGCCGCTCACACTCGATGTGCCACTCAATCGTGTCGGCTTTCCCGGCGACAGCGCCGTCAAAGCACGCGACCTCTGGAAACACACCGACCTGGAACCCCTTCAAGGCACGTACTCTGCCCACGTAGCCCCCCACGGCGTAGTCTTGCTCCGCCTGCATCGCTAGCCAATGCTCACGAAGTCGCTTGCAGCTCTCTTCTTTACATCCGCAGCCCTGACGGCCCAATCTCCGCGCCAGATCAATGGCCGCGGCAACCCTATCCTTGGCGACGGATCTTTCTATTCGGCAGATCCCGCACCAGTTGTCGCCGGGGACGTTCTCTATATCCTTGCCGGCCGCGACGAAGCTCCTGAAGGCGCCAACGACTTCGTCATGAAGGAGTGGCAGCTCTTTGCCACCAGGGATGTTGCCTCACATCAATGGCAACAGTATCCCGCCCTTTTGAAACCAGCAGAGGTCTTCGCCTGGGCCTCTCCAGACCACGCCTATGCCGGACAGATCGTTGAGGGCCGAGATAAACGCTTCTATCTTTACGCCCCCGTGCAACAAGCCAACAGCCCGAACAAAGATCCCTTCGCCATCGGTGTGGCCGTCTCCGATAGCCCTCTCGGTCCGTGGAAAGACGCTCATCCCGCCGGCCCAATCATCTCGCAATCCATCCCCGAGCCAAACGATATACAGAATATCGATCCCACGGCGATGGTCGACGACGATGGCCGCGTGTATCTCTACTGGGGCACCTTCGGCCAGCTCCGAGGCATTGAGCTTCAGCCGGACATGGTCACGCCTATGAGCCATTTGATCGCCGTCAAGACTCTCGATGGCTTCTTTGAGGCGCCCTGGCTGATGAAGAGCAACGGAACCTATTACATGATCTACGCAGACAACAAAGCAGGCCCCAACTCTTCCTGCACGCCTGCCGTATATCATGCCTGCATCGCCTACGGTACTTCACGCTCGCCACTCGGCCCATGGACCTATCGCGGCGTAATTCTCGCTCCCGTCTCTTCGACGACCTCGCATCCAGGCGCAATTGAGTTCAAAGGCAAGTGGTACCTCGTTTATCACACCGCGGACGCGGTCAACGGCGGACACTTCCGGCGCAGCGTAGCCATCGACGAGATGAAGTGGGACAACTCCGTGAGCCCGGCTCGTATCCTTGAAGTAAAGCAGACCCATGCGCCGAAACCACCTGCGCCCAGGACCCGCAATATCGCCCCTGTGGCCCGCGCCAGTGCTTCGAACGAGCCTATCCCGGTCCAGTGTTGGATCAATGCTCTCAACGACGGAATCGTCCGCGCCAATCCGCTTCCTCCCGACATGTGGGCCAGTTGGACCCAGCCTCGCAATGGATCCGATACACCTGGCCCCATGCCGTCACACTCAATGCCTCCCGAATTCTCTTTTGGAGCGATCACCCGGCAGGAGCCTCTGAAGGAATAGCTCCTCCGGCAGGCTGGCATCTGGAGTATCTTGCTGGAAACCAGTGGTACCGCATCAAACCCGCGGGCGGCTATCCTGTCTCACAATCCTGGATCACGATCGCGTTCAGCCCCATCCGAACCACTTCGTTGCGAGCCGTCTTCGAAGCCTCGGGAAGCACGCAGGGACATGCTGCCGTAGCTGTTCAGGAATGGGAAGCTCTAGCCCCTAAATAGCTCGCAGAACGATAGTCTCAAGGGTAAACCCGGCTGTTCACAATCCTAGATCGTCATTCACGGCGATAGCGATCTCCTGTTCAGAGCCCAGATCTCGTTCCGTAATCTGAATCGGCGAGTGGCCGAGCAAAAACTTAATCTGCTCCAGATCGCCTCCCCGCTTTGCGGCATAGCTTGGCACAGGTACGTCGCAGATCGTGAGTCCCGAATTGCTCAATACCAATCTGCTTCGCAGCCTGTTCCACCACCGACCAGACAGCCCAGTCGCTGAGCATCTCGCCGTCGATCTTGCCATCTTCCGACGGCTCTGGTGCAACCCCTGAGAGGGTGAAGATTATTCAGCGGAGTTGAATGGCAGCTATGCGGCAAGTGCTGCAGTACAGAGTGAAGGCGCAGATTGGAATTTGAGCCTCAACCTACTGAGTGCGAACTGGCGTTTGTCGATGCGGCGAAGAAGTTCGATGCCAGCAATACGTTGACGGGATGAGAAGTCTTGAAGATGAGCATAGGACAAGTTCCTGTACTTGATATCACAATGCCCCTGATCGATCAGGTTGTTCGGATATTATAAAGAATTACCCCTTACATCACAGTTTTAGAAAGCCAAAGATAGACCCTTGCTTGCGGCTCCGAGTCCTGGCCTGCCCCTTGTGGGGGCGAAGGATCTCTCCTAAATCTTGGTCTCGCCGTCGAGCGGAACGCCGGTCCACTCGATGAGTTGTCGCAGACGGTGGAAGGAAACATTGGGGTCTTTGGGTTGACGCAACCAATCCAGCCACAAAGCGAACTCACTTGCTCAAAGGCAGAGGCTCTGCTAAATGCCTTCCCCAGACCGGCCGCATTCTCTGGCGCAGCCCCTTTTATATGACCATTTAGTTTGATCGACGGATGAATTGGGAGCTCTTATTCTCAGAGTAAAGAGCTCATCGCTATGGTCGATGTAAGACATAGACGTGAGAAGGTTTCTCGCTGTACAGATGTACCGAATCGTTCAATCCCCTCAACTGATAACCCGTTACACCCTCTTTTTCTTGAATCCGGCGCTGGAGAGTTATGTTGACATCAAGGAAGCCGTTTTGCTCATTTTCATCAAGGAACAGAACATGATGCATTGGCATGGAACACGGCAATTCGGTACACGAACCTCGGGGTGGTTCCCATTCTGCGGCAAAGTCTTGGGGATGGCAGCGATTGCCGCGTATTCTGTGCTTGCTCTTGCCTCTCCGCCGGAGACGATTACTTCTCTTACGGCGCTTCACTCGCTGACCAACGACGAGGCAGGCAAATCGATCCCCGCCGCCTTCGAGGCTACAGTCACGTACCACATCAAGGGCACCAGTGGCCTTTTCCTCCAGGACGGCGGTTTAGCCGTCTATGCTGACGCACCTCAAACCGCGACCCTGGCGGTCGGCGACCGCGTTTCAGTCCGCGGAAAGACCGGTGCCGGCTTTCGCCCCTACATGCTCGCCCAAAGCGTTACCGTCCTCGGTCACGGCGCGGCGCCGGTAGCTGTGGCGGTCAGCTATACGCAACTGGTTCGTTCCGACCTGGACTGTATGCGTGTGAAGGTGCGCGGCAGGGTAAGAAGCGCTGACCTAGTCACATACGGTAATGTACCGAATCTATATCTGGAACTGTCGATCGATGGTGGTACCGTCTCCGCCATAGTCGATAGTATCGACCGCAGCACCCTCGAGAAACTGCGTGGCTCCGAGGTCGAAGTGTCCGGCTCCGCGGGCGCGATCTTCGACAGCAAAAAGCAGTTGACCGGAATCATTCTGAAGGTGCCTGCACTCTCAGACGTAAAGATTCTCAAAGAAGCTATCAGCGATACGCACACACTGCCCTTCACCCCGATGAACGAAATCCTTGAGCATGCTTATCTTCAAGATCTTTCAGCGCGCGTCCGAGTGGAGGGAACCATTACCTACTACATCCCGGGTGCCGCGGCAGTGCTGCAGAACGGTACCAGCAGTCTGTGGATCGAGACCAAGGATCAACAGCCACTCAACATCGGCGACCGCGCAGTCGCCTTAGGCTACCCCGCCGTCCGGAACAGAGTGCTTACGCTAACCAATGCGGAGGTAGAAGACAGCCACCAACGATCGCCCATTACTCCGCAGAGAACGGGGTGGGATGAGCTGAATTCAGGCGCAAACGCATTCAACCTGATTTCTATTGAAGGCCAGGTAGTCAGGGAAGGCCGGGAGCAGTATCAAGACAAGTATTTGCTCACTGTCAACGGCAATCTTTTCTCGGTTGTCTATCGGCATATCGACGAGAATCTGGGCTTCGTCCTGCCGCCAATGAAGCACATCCCCGTGGGTGCCACAGTCCGCGTCATGGGCATCACCTCATTGTCTTACGGCAACAATCCGTTTGAGGGTCCGGCTGACTGTGATGTCCTATTGCGTTCCTTCGACGACATCGAAGTAATTGCTAAGCCGTCCTGGCTGAATGTACATAACCTTACCCTATTGGTCGGGATTCTTCTGGGTGTCATCTTCATCATCGGCATCTGGGTAGTATGGACTGAGCGAAAAGCTCGCCTCTACAATGCCACGATGGCCCGTCTCGAACGCCAGCGCGGGAAGATTCTTGAAGACATCAACACCTCCCAGCCGCTTTCAGAGATTCTGGAGAACATCAACGAACTAGCTTCGGCACGACTAAATGGAGCACGATGCTGGATTCAGGTAGACGATGGTGCGACGTTGGGTAATTCCCTGTCGCAAAATTCACGGGCCGGGCTGCGTGTCGTCGAGGAACCGATTCCCGCCCGCTCCGGGCCAGCGCTTGGCGTCATTTTCGCTGCCTTCGGCGGCCATACTAAGCCGCGTGCCGTCGAAACCGAGTCTCTGGCGCAGGCGGCGGGACTGGTCAGGCTGGCAATCGAGACCTCGCGGCTCTACTCCGATCTTGTATACCGCTCGGAGTTCGATCTGCTCACCGGCATCCATAACCGATTCTCTCTTGAAAGGCAGATCGAGATTGCCATTGAAGCAGCGCGACAATCGGCAGGCATCTTTGGACTGCTTTATATCGACCTCAACGATTTCAAGCAGATCAATGATCAACTCGGGCACCACACCGGAGATCTCTACCTGCAGCAGGTGGTTGTACGCATGAAGTATCAAATACGTCCCGGCGATACCCTGGCACGATTGGGTGGCGACGAGTTTGCCGTCATTCTGCACGACGTACGCAGCCGCGCCGATGTGGAAGAGATTATGCTGCGCCTAGAGCGCGGCTTCGATCAGCCCTTCACCTTCGGAGGCGTCACGTTGCGTGGGACCGCAAGTATAGGGATCGCCCTCTATCCCGCGAATGGAACTACCCGCGACAGTCTGCTCCGCGCCGCGGATGCG
>Ga0116227_10014060_pt1 | contig 12343 bp, 10 predicted proteins | sample S1TSphgellanicum_FD_89693 | JGI IMG/M metagenome (GOLD analysis project Ga0116227, IMG submission 89693) | Host-associated microbial communities from peat moss isolated from Minnesota, USA - S1T2_Fb - Sphagnum magellanicum MG | ecosystem: Host-associated > Plants > Peat moss > Unclassified... | reverse complement strand
CAGTGCCCTGGGCGTCCAGGCCGTCGAGCATCATCGCAGAAAGGTGCGCTTCTTTGCCACCGTCGATCTGGTCAATGCATTGGAGCAGGAAAAGGCTGCCAACAAAGCCGGCCAGCTTGCCGAGCGCCTGCTCAAGCTCGATCTCATAATCCTTGATGAGTTGGGCTATCTGCCCTTCAGCCCGTCAGGCGGGGCCATGCTGTTCCATCTGCTCAGCAAGCTTTACGAGCGCACCAGCGTGGTCATCACCACCAACCTGAGCTTCAGCGAATGGGCCAATATCTTCGGTGATGCCAAGATGACAACCGCTCTGCTGGATCGGCTCACCCAGCATTGCCACATCCTCGAAACAGGCAATGACAGCTATCGCTTCAGAGCCAGCTCAGCGACCCCAAAATCAAGAAAGGACAAGACCACAGCTTGACCCTGCCAGTTCGCGGCAGCACATAACCCCTATTCACCCGGGTCAATTCTCAATGGAAATCCCGGGTCACTTCTCAGCGCAACTCAACAATTTCGACAATCCTCGAGGCCAATGCGTTCCTGCCGGGCTACATGGCGCGGCACAACCAGCGGTTTGCCAAGCCGCCGTTCGATCCGCGCGATCTGCATCGGCCGCTGACTTCGCATGACGACTTGCACGCCGAGATGGTCTGGCGGGATGGGTTGCCCAAGAACGTGGATGACTTGAAGACCCATCGAATCGTCGAACATTGCGGCGCCGGGGTGCGCTTTGAACTCCTCGATTATCTGATTGGCAGCGACAAGGCCTTTCGGCAGACAGATTTTTTGATCTTAAGTCCGCAGCAATTTCGGAAGGTGTGGATCCTTCAGCCGGAGAGCCATGCAAGAACGACGAAACCGGGGCCAATGAAAGGTTCCTTCGCGCCATTTTGTGGTGCGCAGGCTTCTCTATTTAGCGAAATATTCTGCCGGGTAGCGAAGTACGGTCCAAAATTCTTGGATTACTAGCCTAAATCGGGTCCGCCGACTGAATGTGCTGGCCTTACCAGGAACGACTGCGTGATGCAAACCGAACTTCATGCCGCGATGCTGCCGCTGGACGCCCCCGAACTTTTCTTGCCCATGTCGCTCATTGGCGGGCGCTGGGTTAGTGCCGCCGATTTTGCAACGCTTGACGTCACCAATCCGGCAACCGGGGCACTGATAGGCAAAGTGCCCGACTGCGGGGCCGTTGATGCTCGTCGTGCGATCGACGCCGCTGCCGCAGCCCTCCCTGCCTGGCGAAACTTACCCGCAGGCGAGCGTTCGGTGATCCTCGATCGATGGCATGAACTGGTACTGATGAACGTTTCCGACCTCGCGCGGATCATGACTGCCGAACAGGGCAAGCCGCTGGCCGAGGCCGAAGGCGAAATTCGCTATGCTGCAACCTTCATCAAATGGTTTTCAGAGGAAGGTCGCCGGGTTAGCGGCCACGACATTCCGGCACCGACATCCGATCGTCGAATCCTGGTCCGCAAGGAACCTGTCGGGGTATGCGCCGCGATCACCCCGTGGAACTTTCCGGCAGCGATGATCACACGCAAAGTGGCGCCAGCGCTTGCCGCAGGGTGCACCATGGTGGTGAAACCCTCCGAGTTGACCCCTTTTACCGCACTTGCACTTGCTTATCTGGCTGAGCAGGCAGGGCTGCCACCCGGTGTGCTTGGCGTCGTGACCGGCATGCCATCCGAGATTGGTCAGGAATTGACATCGAACCCAGTTGTCCGCAAGCTGAGTTTTACGGGATCGACACGTGTGGGCGCGCTGTTGATGCGACGGTGCGCGGACACGATCAAACGGCTGAGCCTTGAACTGGGCGGGAATGCGCCCTTTATCGTGTTCGACGATGCCGATCTCGATCTGGCGGTCGAAGGCGCCATGGCGAGCAAATTTCGCAATGCCGGCCAGACTTGCGTGTGCGCAAACCGACTGTTGGTTCAATCGGGCATCCACGACAGCTTCGTCGAAAAGCTCTCCGATGCCGTCCGCAGGTTAAGGGTCGGAAACGGGATCGAGCCAGGCGTCACCATCGGACCGCTGATCAATGCGGCAGCCCTCAACAAAGTCGCGGAGCACGTTGCGGACGCCGTTGTCCTTGGTGCCAAAATTGTCGCGGTTGCGGATGCGCCGGATACACCGGATCGTTTTGCCCGACAGGTATTGCTGACCGGCGCAACTCCAGCCATGCGGCTGGCCTCTGAAGAGACGTTCGGGCCAGTTGCGCCCGTATTTCGCTTCGATACCGAAGCAGAAGCATTGGCGTTGGCAAACGCCACGCCCTTCGGGCTCGCCGCTTATTTCTACACCGAAGATCTGCACCGCGCCTGGAGAGTCGGCGAAGAGCTGGAATTCGGTATGGTCGGGCTCAACACGGGCGGTATTGCCATGGAAATGGCACCGTTTGGTGGCATCAAGCAGTCGGGGCTCGGACGCGAGGGCGGTCGAGAGGGCATCGAGGAGTATCTCGAGATCAAAGCGTTCCACTGGGGCGGGCTCAAACGTGACACAGGAAGGCCGGTAGCATGACGGCGAACAGGACGTATCGCATCGCCGTCATTCCTGGTGACGGGATCGGCAAAGAAGTGGTGCCGGAGGGTCTTCGCGTGATCGAATCGGCAGCGGCATGCTATGGCTTTGCAATCGAGCAGCAATGGCATGATTTCGCCTGCTGCGATTACTACGCCAAGCATGGCTTGATGATGCCCGACGATTGGAAACAGCGGATCGGCAATGTCGACACCATTTTTTTCGGCGCAGTCGGCTGGCCGGACACCGTACCTGACCACATTTCGCTGTGGGGTTCTTTGATACAGTTCAGGCGCGAATATGACCAATATGTCAATTTGCGTCCGGTTCGGCTGATGCCGGGCGTGCCTTGCCCGCTCGTCGGCCGCAAACCCGGCGACATCGACATGATGATCGTGCGCGAGAACACCGAAGGTGAGTATTCCGCGGTCGGCGGCGTTTCGTTCCCCGGCACTGACCGGGAGATTGTGATCCAGGACACGGTTATGACCCGTACCGGCACCGACCGAATTTTGCGCTATGCCTTCGATCTGGCGCAAAGACGGCCAAGGAAGCACCTGACCTCGGCCACAAAGTCCAACGGTATCGCAATCACAATGCCGTGGTGGGATGGCCGCGTTGCCGAGATAGCACGTCAATACCCGGAGGTTCGGACCGATAAATATCACATCGACATCCTGGCCGCGCAGTTCGTGATGAATCCGGACCGCTTCGACGTGGTCGTCGCTTCAAATCTGTTTGGCGACATCTTGTCCGATCTTGGCCCAGCATGCACCGGCACGATCGGGATCGCACCATGCGGCAACATCAATCCCGATCGGTCAGTGCCTTCGTTGTTCGAACCGGTTCACGGATCTGCGCCTGATATTGCGGGCCTGGGGATTGCCAATCCGGTCGGACAGATTTGGGCTGCGGCTATGATGCTCGAGCATCTGGGCGAACTCGATGCTGCCGACGCTATCGTTGCCGCAATCGAGGCAGTCTTGCCCGACGCGAGCTTGCGCACGCGCGACTTGGGCGGCCATGCGTCGACGCAGATTTGTGGCACAGCGATCGCGCGTGCGGTCACATAAATATTCCGCTGCCCCCAATTAAGGTCGGGACAGGACCTAAACTGCGCCGGGTGCCGGCATCGCAAGCTTGACCGATGGCTGCCCGCGGGAAACGGGCGATTTGATGACGATGTACGAAAAATACTTAGTCACGCCAATATTGCTATCGAGCATTTGCTCCATCATCTGCTGATATTCAGCGATACCACGAACGACGAATTTCAGAAGATAATCGAAACCTCCGCTAACGAGGTGGCACTCGATCAGTTCCTCGAATTCCCGTATGCGTTGTTCGAACTTCGCAAAATCGGTCCGGCGATGATCGCTAAGCGTAATCGAGGTGAAGACGATCTGCGTCGTGCCGACCTTCGCCAGATTGATGATTGCGCTGTAGCCCGAAATGTAGCCCGCTTTTTCCAACCGCTTTACCCGTGCGAGGCATGGACTCGGTGACAGGCCAACCTTGTCGGCAAGTTGCGAGTTGGTCATGCGACCGCTTTTTTGCAACTCGGCAAGGATGTTGATGTCAATGCGATCGAGTTTCGGAGCGTTGAGCATAGGCCAACTTATCCTTTCGCTCGGCCTTCAGCCACTGCGTAATTCGTCCTGATGCGCCTTCACCAGGTCGGCCATCGAATTGAACCGGAAGTCGATGCGCGGCATCTCAGCCGGTGTCATTGTTGCGCCAAATCCCTCTTGCGCGTGCCGTCGAAAGATCCAGCAAGATGCCAGTCCGTGGCGATTGCCGGGCACGTGGTCATGAAATAGGCTCTCTGCGGTATGCAAGATCTCGCCAGGCTCTACTCCCAAATCGCCGACATGATCGAGCATGTACTGAAAATTTCTATCACTCGGCTTATAGGCACCGACATCTTCTGCAGTATAAATTGCATCGAATACAGTCTCTAGGCGCAGGTTTGAAGCACTGAAGCTGCGATTATCGACATTTGACAAGATTATTAGCTTGTAATACTTCTTAAGATACTGGAGCGCTCCTGCGGAATCGATAAAGGCGGGCCAATTACCTACCGACCGGCCATAGTCTTCGCATTCGTCGATCGAAACCGCCACGCCCCATTCCTCTGCCAGCCGCTTATAGACGATCGGCAACAGGTCGCGATATACCTTGCCCGGCGTCCGCGCCTGTTGCTCGGATTCGTGACGGGCGTGTGCTTGGAGGATGGCATCGCGCGACAATGGCGTGGGCAATCTGGACGTGAGGCCACTCAGCGCCTCGACCATCCCGGATTCCCAATCGATCAAAGTGCCATAGCAATCGAACGACAGCGCCTTGTATTCAGTCAATCGCATCACGAACCTCCTTGATTTCCAGTGCAGCATCCAGCGTGGCCGTAAAGCGTTCGACCAGCAGATCTATTTCACCCTCGGTGCAGCATAACGGCGGCGCAAAGCCGACGATCCCGTCGGTAAATGCACGGAAGATCAAACCTTTTTGATAGCCGATACGCGCGAGATGCTCATGCAGTCCGAAGTCGGGCGACGGCCGGGTTTTGGCGACTTTGTTGGTAACCAACTCCACGCCGGCGAGCAGGCCGCGCGATCTTACGTCACCAACCAGCGGGTGATCGGCCAATGTTGCAAGCTTGCGCCCGAAATAGTCACCGACAACGCGGCCATTCTCCAATATTCCGCCTTCGCAATATAAGCGCATCACCTCGACGCCGATGGCAGCGCTCACGGGATGACCTGAATACGTCAATCCATGTCCGACGGCTGCGCCGCGGGGAGTCCCATCGGCGATGGCCCGGTAGATCGGGTCCGATAACATGACCGCGCCCATCGGCGCATATCCCGATGTCAGTCCTTTCGCCAACGTCATGAGATCCGGTACGACACCCTCATGCTCGCATCCGAACAGGGTACCAGTGCGACCGAAGCCGGTGATGACCTCGTCGGCCACAAACAGGATGTCCAGGTCCGTGCATGTCTTGCGCATCGCCATCAGCCAGCCGTCCGGCGGCACGATTACGCCGCCTGATCCGATCACCGGCTCCACAAAAAACGCAGCGACGTTGTCAGATCCGAGCTCAGCCACTTTTTCACGCAGAGCTGCCACCGAGCATGCGATCAGCGCGGCATCATCGACTGCGTCGGATCGATAAGCATATGGCGCGGCGATATGATGCTGCAGGATTGTTGGTGAATCGAAATTGGCGTGGAAGGCAGGCAGACCGGTCAGGCCCGAGCCGATCGTCGACGATCCATGATAGCCTCGCTCCAGCGCGATCATGTGTTTTTTGGTCGGTCTGCCGGTAATGTTGTAGAAATAGCGAATGTAACGCACTGCGCTATCGACCGCATCAGATCCACCCAATGTAAAGAACACATGATTCAGATCACCTGGTGCCTTGTCTGCCAGCAAACCCGCCAACTCGATGGCTGGCTCGCTTCCGAACGAAAAGTAACCCGTTGCGTAAGGAAGCCGCCGCATCTGCTCCGCCGCGACATCGACGATGCTTTGCTGACCGTACCCAACGTTGACGCACCATAATCCAGAGAAACCGTCGAGCAGCGTACGCCCTTCGATGTCTGTTATGAATGCGCCACTGGCCGATTGCAGCACGGTTACACCGCGCGCTTCATGGCCGCTCCACGAGGTGACGGGATGGATCAGGTGATCGCGGTCCGTTTCGATCAGCGAATTGGCAAACATCTTGCTCCTCTCCAACGCGTCAAGCTCCATCCGACGATGGCAAACAATACCGTGGCGACACATGCCTGGAATTTCGATTTCGGCGCCCGCGCCGACGTTTCTGCCGTGTTGGGGCGGTGCCACCCCACATTATGCTGAGAGCTGTCCGCACCGGCAGGCGGCACAGATCGAGCCGCTGCATGGGTGGACGGTTTGCGGGTTGAGGTCTGCTCAGGCCCCACAGTCGCAGCGATCCGGATTCTGCACAATATCCGCGGGGCCGGACGTTGGCCCCACAGGGAGCGAGCGTGCCACTAATAAAAAGGCAGCCGCTCCAATCAACAATTCACTCGAAACGGCTATGATCGATATTCTCAAGCTATTGTGCCCAGCGGCGCCTTTGAACAAATCACTGCAAAAACCTGTGAATAACGGCCCAAACAGCATCCCGACAAGATTGCTGATAGACAGCACAGCAGCAATCGTGATCGTCCTCTTTTTGGGATCGGCCAGGACCTGTATCGCTGCATAAATAGGCGGGTATGTCGCAAATAAAAACGTCGAAATCAGTGCGATCCCGAGCAGCGATATGAGCGAGGAATTCGTTATAAACGTCATAATTGTAAGTGGAAATGATGCAAATAGGCCAATAGCCGGCAGATATATCAGCCAGCGCTGATTGTGCTGGGTAAACCGACGCGCCAGACTGGATCCTGCCATTACGCCCGCGAGCGAAGCGACCGTCGTCAAAATACCTAAAGCGCCACCGAGTACAGTTAAATTAATACCCGTGTAGCGAAGCATGTAAGCTGCAATAAAACCCAGTGGGCCATACGTATAGAACGAATATGAAGTACAACCAGCCGCTACCCAGCACAACGCGCGGCTATTACTCTGCATGATCACAGCTTTTTCTGACGCATCAATTTTCGAGGTCTCTATTGTCGCCGCAACGGGATGGGACTTTGGCAGAAATAGCAACGTGGCCAACATAGCCGGTACAGAGATCGCCGCCGCAGCGATATACAACGACCGCCAGCCATGGTGCGCCACGAGCCAACCTCCGAACGTGTAGGCAAGTGGCGCTCCAAGTATTGTCGACAGCGAGTATATCGAGAACGCACTGCCCTGCTCTTTTTTGGGAATACTGGAGCCGAGGATCGCGTGCGACGTCGGAATTACGCCTGCCTCCCCTACCCCGACACCCATTCGCGCCACCAGTAGCCACATGGCGGAGGTCGCGCAGCCGCACAGGGCCATGGTAACGATCCAGATCGCGAAGCAACCACTCAGTATTGCCTTGTGACTTCCGCGATCGGCAATCCTTGCGAGGGGGATGCTCGCAAGCGAATAGATCACCGCGAAAGGACCGCCGCTGATCAACCCGATCCACATGTCGCTCAAACCAAATTCGAGGCGCAAGGGCTCCAGCACCAGAACAGTAATCGCGCGATCCATGTTGGTCGCAGAGGAAACCACTAACAATAACATCAGTAGCCAAAAATTGGATATTTTCGTTGATGCTCTGGCGCCCGCCATCATGCGATCGGGGATACGACGAGTGGGTAATCATTGATTGTCTCACATCCGACGTCCGTTATGACAATCGGCTGACTCACGGACAGAAGACCGTGCTCGGCGTCATAGAGATGAGGGACAAGATGGAACGTCATCCCCGGTTCCACTGTACGTTCCTCACCACGATGAAGCTGCATCAATGCCAGATCAGCCCAGCCAAACCCGATAGAATAGCCTGTACGATGCAGGAAATTGTGCCCATAACCAGCGCGTTCGTGAGTGCCGCGGGCAATTGAATCGATTTGCGACCCGGTCATTCCTGGCTCGATTCTGTCGACCACCTGGCCAATCGCTTCGACGACCGAGGTCAGCTTGTTTTTCGCACGTTCAGGAATGAACCCGCTGAAAAAGGTCCGCTCCAAAGGTGCTGCGTATCCGCCATAGATGCCACTCAGCATCATGGTTGTCGGCTCGCCATCTGCAGGGCGGACGCCTCCAAAGGGCGCGTGAACCGCTCTGTTGTAACTCCCGGATACCACGATTGGATGGTAGGCAAGAGGCTCGGGCCGGGTTTCGAGCAAAGCAGCATAAGCCATTGCAGATGCCTCCGCGTCGGTGTGTCCTTCGGCCAGCGCACCTTGCGCCACATTGAATGCCATCGTTGTCAAAGGCGCAGCGCGGCGCATTAGCCCAATTTCGCCGGGGGATTTGCGACCCCGCATGCTGAGCAGGACCGGTTCGACATCCACAGTCAGGCCGCTGCCCAGTCCTGCATGCAACGTCTTTAGAAATGGCTGGGTATATATGGCAGTATTGCTTTCGGCGCCGATGGGCTCACCAGCATGCCGCAAAAGCTGCCGCGTATTTTCGGCGATGACTGTTGCCGGGTGCTCGTGATCGTCGACGGGTTGCCACTCAGTCGCCCAAGTCGAGTCACGCAGAATGTCCAGCCACCCCATATCGAGCCGTCGGGTGAGCACCAGGTGCCGATCGCGGGTTACCAGCAGGATTGGACTGGCGCCCAAACTGCCAGTCCACAACCCACTGAGATGAAAAACTGCTTGGGGCGTCGTAACGATTGCAACCCCCAAGCCCAGTAGCTCCATCTCCTGACGAAATAAACTGAGACGCGCGTCAAAGTCAGCGAGAGGAGTCTCTTTTATTGCTATCAGTGGCTTTTGTTTTTCTGATTGTGGCATAGACCCTCGCGACACAAGCGGAACTTATTATAAATCGATACGCATTATTAGCAACAGCCAATACACCATTTAGAAGATCTCAATGATATTTGTATGTAACCCGAAACATTATCTGCCGTCCGCGACTAACAGCGGCCACCAGATCCGCCGGAACCGCTGGACCCGATGTGCCGGTGCCGCTGCCGGTGAAAATGGACTCGCTTGACGAGGTATAATAGTACTTGTTCGTCAGGTTCTTTCCGATCAATGCAAGCTCCCAATCGCTGTCGCGGCTGGCCAGAGCAGCCGTCGCATCCACCAGCAAATACTGCGACTCCCAAGTAGCGGGAGCCTCCTTGGGATTACTGTAGTAACCGCTGGTGTAAGCCGCATCGCCGGAAAGAGTGATTTTCGCCGAATTTGACACTGCGTGTTCATAGACAAATCCGCCATTGGCGGTCCAACTGGGCGCGTGCTCAAGCGGCCTTCCGGTCAGATCCTGCAAGGTGTACGCGCCTCCTGTCGGCGCAAGGTTGCAACCGACATTTATCGTCTGTCCCGTATAACAGGATATATTGAATTGGAGATAGCGGCCTTGGTTGTATCCGGCCGACGTGTGGAGGTTCAGACCCTTGATTGGTGTCGTCCAATTGACATCACCCTCTAGGCCCCGCACGCGTGATTTGCCGGCATTGACCGTCGATACATTGGCTCCGTTGACGAGCGAAACCTGCAAACCGTCGGTAGTATATGTGTAAGCTGCGGCGTTGAACCTGACACTGCCGTCGAACAACACGGCTTTGACGCCAGCCTCAAATCCTTCCGTCGTTTGCTGATTATATGGAACGCCAAAAACGTTGAACCCACCTGAGAGAAAACCCTTTTTATAGCTACCATATAATGTCAAACGTCGGGTAGGCCGCCAATTCAAGCTTGTTTCTGGCGAAAAGTTATTCCAGCTCATTTTTGGAGTGACAAGTGGTGGAACACCGACCCCGGATATCTCAAAATCCTTCTTTTCGTGAGAAAACCGGCCGCCGCCGGACAGCTCCAGATCGTCCAGGATATAATATCTTGCCTGGCCGAAGAACGAATAATGCGATCCCTTTTGATGCATTGCAAATTGATCATACAATATCGGATCTATAGCATTGTATATGTCAGAACCAACGTCACGAAAATCGCTTTTCTGTAAATATGTACCGATCGTGAAATTGATTGGACCCTTGAAGCTACTTGCTAGGCGAATTTCTTCTGCACGCTCATATATATTAAAATGCGCGGAATCGACAAATATGAAAGACGGAATATATGTATCTGTATAATTATCTGCAGCATTAATGTCGACCTTATAAATGGAAGTAACCGACGTTAACGACAGATTCTCGGCGATGGCGTAATTCAGCTCCAAGGAACTCAAGATCTGCCACTGTTTGAGAAACGGATCGCCGCTTCCATAGTTTTGATCGATCGCTGCGAAATTTGGGCCATAGCCGGCGTGAGAAGTGCGATTATCGGCGGTGCAGTCGTCGGAACCTCCATACTGGGGCTCGCCCAGCGGGCAATATATGAACTGGGAGTTTTCGGCCGGACCGCCTGTCCGCAACACACTATAATTGAACTTGAAGCGTGCACTGAAGCGACTGGACGGCTCGAATTTGAGTGTAATGCGCCCTGCTGCCTCGCGGTCATGTGGATAGTAATTGCTATCACGATCATACGGCGAGGTGGCCGGGGTGGTATTTGTGGACCAACCCCTGAGGTCTGAAGCGTATCCAGCAATTCTGATGCCGAGTGTATCGGTGAGGGGGCCGGATACATAGCCGTCGCCAGTGACTTCGTGCCCGATCGCTTCGTAACCCACGCGCCCTTGCGCTTCCCACGCGTTGGTGGGGTCGGCAGTCCGGATGGAGACGACCCCACCTGGACTGTTTTTTCCAAAAAACAACGCCTGGGGCCCCTTGAGCACTTCGATTTGCGCCATATCCATCTGGGCCATTCGACGCACAGATGACCGCGCGACCTCTGCGCCGTCTATATTGAATGAAACTGACTGGTCCGCAGTCGTATTGGTGTCGGCACTGCCGATTCCGCGGATAACCACACTTCCGCCCTGAAGGCTGCCAGAGTTGTCACCGAACTGGACCTGCGATACGAGAGTATTGAGAGCATCGATCGAAACGATTCCGCGTCTGGAAATATCCTCGGCGCTCACGACCGAAATTGTTACGGGAACCGCCAACAGACTTTCAGTTTTCTTCCGCGCTGTTACGGTAATTTCAACAGGTGCGTCCGCCGACGCGGCCCGTGGAACAACCTGACCGTACGCTGTAGTGGAGAGCAGGGCCGCGAGGGCCGCAACTTTTACAAAGATGCGTTTTTGATTTTCGTTGATGTTCGCTGACGCCATGATTGCCACCCCTTTCTAGATCTGAAGTTTTAAATATTTCAATATTTTATTATTATGTATTATTATTTGGTCTTCTAGAGATCAAAATTTAAAGAAGAATATTATTAAAATTTGTATTTCGATAACTTTTACTATTATAGAATAGTAAATTGGTTATTCAAAGGCAAGGATTTTAGCTCTGCCCAAGTTGAGGAAAATAGGTGCTCCTGCATGGTCTGCAGGGCTTTGATACGAGAGAGGTTAAGTGGGCTGCTCACCAAAGGTAAGGCTGTTTATTGTGCGTTCCGTCGCAGCAAATGCCGTTTATTACAGATTTAACGGTAGGATCTGCCGACTGCCTTTTAACACTCGGCGCCACGTATTGCGCTGTTAGCCCGAATTTCTCAAACGTCCGTCGGGGCCTGGGATTGAGCGGGCGGACTACGAGCCACTGAGTTTCCGCCCTGTCGATGGGCGCAGGAGCCTTTGTTCCACGATCTCCGGGCACGCGCCGCCATGCCCTGCCGCATCGGGCGTGATGCAGGTCTGCTGGACTGTGCGCTGGCTGGTTCGTCAGCGGCCGCAGTTTGCGCAGAGGAAAGCGTGGGCAAGGTCCCATTCGCCGCACCCGGGACAGGCAGTGGCCATCGCGACCTTGATCCGCCGGATACTTGTGGTGAACAACGCGCCGAACCTGAGCAGGCGCAGCCGGATGGGGGTTCTCGTGACCGTGATGCAAAAAGTGCCGGGGAGTGTGCCAAAGTTGGGGGTGCTGCTGAAAATTTGCCTCTAACCTGACTTGAACACCGGCTTTCATAAATTATAGATTATTCAGCGTGATAGAGGTGCGGGTGCGATCCTTAGCATCACGCTTGGCCGCGAGTGAGGTTTTGTCTATGCCGCCTATTCGCGGATGTTTGCCGGGATTGCGACGCCGATTGCCTTGGAACACGGATCCGACCATGCCGGCTGTCGGGGTGCGCACGGTGATTGCCTTGCCGTCTTTTTCGATGGTGGCTTG
>Ga0116227_10014058_pt1 | contig 12348 bp, 11 predicted proteins | sample S1TSphgellanicum_FD_89693 | JGI IMG/M metagenome (GOLD analysis project Ga0116227, IMG submission 89693) | Host-associated microbial communities from peat moss isolated from Minnesota, USA - S1T2_Fb - Sphagnum magellanicum MG | ecosystem: Host-associated > Plants > Peat moss > Unclassified... | reverse complement strand
GGATGGCGTCATGTCGACTTTGGTCTCAGTGCGTTGCTCGCTTTACAAGTGACGACGCTGTTTGTGGCGGTTCCGTTGGGGACGGTTGCGCCGGGCGCGCGCATCCTGCTCGACATCTGCCAGATCCTGTTTGCGGTTGTCTGTGTCGCAGTGCTGACCCGGCACACGGTGCTGCGCTGTCTGTTGATCGGGTCGGTTGCCCTGCTGGCGGCGGGTCCGCTTGTCGTCGGCCGGTTGCTGGCGCATGTCGGGCTGGGGACCATTTTTGAACACGATACGATCGCGTTTACGGCATTCGCATTCAACGGCGCTGTCACCGTGCTGGTTGCGCGGCATGTGTTCGGGTCGGGCCGGGTCACGCCGCAACGGGTGCAGGGCGCGATCCTGCTGTACCTGAATGTCGCGGCGCTGTTTGCGATTGCCTATGGCGAGATTGTGTCGATCATGCCCGGGGCGATCGTGCCGACCGCAGGCGGCCTGTTGTCGGTCGGGGCGGGATCGCGCACCGCCGCATTGACGTATTTCAGCCTGAGCACGATAACGACGACCGGGTTTGGCGATCTGGTGCCGGTGTATCCGCTGGCGCGCAGCCTGGCCAATCTGGAATCGGTTTTTGGTCAGCTGTTTCCGGCAACCCTTTTGGCACGCCTGGTTGCACTGCAGTTGGCGCACGATGGACAATAGAGTCCACCGGTCACCATCAGGAGTATTGGTCTTATGGCTCGTCAAAAGCTGGTTTTGATCGGCGCGGGCAGCACGGTTTTTACCCAGCGCCTGATCGCGGACATCATCCTGGCGGGAGAGGCGGACAAATGGGAGCTGGCACTGGTTGATATCGACCCGGTGACGCTCGTCGCGGTCGAAAAACTGGTCGCCAAGATGATGCGGGCAAAGAATACGGATATTCCGGTCGTCGCCACAACCGACCGGCGCACCGTACTGGCGGGCGCCGACTTTGTGGTCACCACGATCGCGGTCGGCGGCCGTGCCGGGTGGCAGCGCGATATCGAAATCCCTCGCACGTACGGCATTTATCAGCCGGTCGGCGACACCGCGCTGCCCGGCGGAATTTCGCGCGCGATGCGCATGATCCCGCAGATGATCGCGATCGCGCGCGATGTCGGCGATCTGTGTCCGGACGCGGTCTTTTTCAACTATTCCAACCCGATGACCGCGATCTGCCGCGCCGTGCGCAAGGAAACCGGGGTGCCCGTGATCGGGCTGTGCCATGGGGTGCATCATGTCGAGGGGGTGATCGCGCGGTTTCTGGGTGTTGCGGAAGGGTCGATTTCGTCGATCGGGATCGGACTGAACCACCTGACATTCCTGACGCGCCTGTTCCACAATGGCGTCGATGCGCGGCCGATGATCCACGCCAAACTGCGCGAGCAAAAGGCAGGCCTTGACGACGAAATTGCGAGAAAGAGCGTGTGGACCAATATCGTCGAAGGCCGCGCACCGCGTTACGCCGACGATCCGTTCTCGTGGGACATGTTTGAGCAACACTCGATTTTCCCCTGCGCGATGGATCGCCACGCGGTGGAATTCTATCCGGAACGGTTTCGCAATGGCGACTACTGGGGGCGCAAGCTGGGCCGCGAAGCGTTTCCCATCGACGAACGGATCGCGCTGGGCGACACGTGGTTTGATGAAATGCTCGCCATCGCGCATTCGGACGCGCCACTGCCCCCGGTCTATTACGAGAATGTGCCGGGCGAGAGCGAACAGTTGCTCGAAATCATCCATTCGCTGCAACGCGATCATCGCACGATTTTCTCGGTCAACCTGCCCAACCAGGGGCAGGCGCCGTATCTGCCGGCCGATGCGATCATCGAATGCAATGCGGCGGCGATCGGCGGTGGTTTTGCGGCGCTGATGGCCGATCCCTTGCCACCGGCGCTGATCGCCAAGCTGCAATCCAAGATTGCCGCGATCGAGATCACCGTGGATGCCGCGCTTAACGGCAGTCGCGATCTGATGCTGGAGGCCCTGTTGGCCGACGGCGGCGTGGGCGATGCCGATACCGCGGCATCGCTGCGCGATGACCTGATCGAGGCGCATCGGGCGCATCTGCCGCAATTCGCGTGAGGCTGGCGCTTGCGGCTGTTCCGTCCCGATTTTGATCGCCGGATCGATCTGCCCGGGGCGGGACCCTGTCCCCGGCCGGTGGATATCGATCGGTCTGTCACGGGGTTTTCCCGCCTTGTCGCGTTGCGGGTCTATTCCTTTGCGCAAGGCGTGGCGATCGATGGAGAGGCCGAAGGCGACGAAGTGTTCATTGTCCTGATGCGCGGGCGTGCGGACATCGCGATTTCGTCCGGCGGCCATCCCCACGGTCCGTTTTTGCTGCGGGATGACGGCGGAATGCGTGCGGTTTATATGCCGCCGCATGCCGCATACCGGCTCTCTGCCATCGACGATTGCGACATTGCTTATGCGCGGGTTCAGCCACGCGGAACGACATTCCGCGATGTGCGCGGCTTTGCCCCGACCTCGGGCCGGCTGGATATTGTGGGTCATGCCGATGGTATGGATCTTGCGCTGGTGACACTTGACGCGGGCCCGGATCTGGGCCGTTTGCCGGAGCGGTTCGTGCATGTCCGTTCGGATAATGCGTTTGTTGCGACCCTTTGCGGCGAACGGCTTGGCGATTGGGACTCGGTCGCAATCGACAGCGGCGAGGCTGCGGTCCTGGATGTCCAAGCCGGCACGGCCGATATATTGATCATCAGCGCGTCGCAGCAAGCATAGGGATTTTCGATCGATGCCAATCCATTCGCAAGCCCAGTCTGTCGAAACCTCGATCGCCATGCTGGTCGCCGATCCGGAGCGGATTGAAACGACGAAATATGCGGAAATGGGCGTGCCGATGTTCGTGATCGGCGAAGATGCGCCGTCCGGTCCGGCCGACGCATCCTCTGGCGGTGCCCTGACCAGCAATCTCGGCGAACATTTCAGACAACTGGCCAATGCGCTGGCGGCGCGCAAGCCGGACCTGGTGCAGGACGACGTGGCAAAACTGCTGGAGATCCTGGCCGAACGGCATTTCATGGACGGCGGGAACGGGGTCGCAACAGCCACGACCGCGCTTGCGCCGGGACCGGAAGCGCCACCGATCGTGGCGGATCTGTCCGATGGGATGGCCCGCGGGCGCGCGGTGCGCGTCGTCAATTTTCACGCTACGCCCCGCTATCGCGAGCCAGAATTCCGCGAACAGATTGCCGAATTGGCCCGCCATTTTGAACCCATCACGCCGGCAAATTTTGCATCGGCCGTAGAAGGGCGCTGGGACCACCCGCGCCCGGGCGTGATGCCGGTCCTGTTCGAAGGGTATCGCGACAACCTCGACGTTCTGCTGCCGATCCTTGAGGAATTTGGCTTCACCGCGTGGTTTTTTGTGCCATCCGGTTTCCTGCGCGTGCCGGCGCACGAACAGCGCACGTTTGCGGCGGGGCATCAGCTCCATCTGCCGGAAATTGACGAATACCCCGATCAGCGGATTGCGCTGACCTGGGATGAAGCGCGGGAAATTGTTGGCCGGGGGCATGCCTTTGCCTGTCACACGCGCACGCACCATGCGGTCTTGCCCGATACGCCGCGCGCCGTGCTGGACAATGAGATCGTCGTGGCCAAAGCCGAAATGGAGGCCGAACTGGGGACCCCGATCGACATCTACTGCTGGCTGGAAGGCGCGGCGACGGGCGTCAATCCGGAGGCCGACACGATGCTGCGCGATGCCGGGTTCCGTTACCTGTTTTCCAACTTCAAGATTCAGAGGCTGCAATAAATGCGCGCACCTGGTCCGCATCGGTGACGCCTCCGGTGCCGCCGATCGCGGCGACGGTCAGCGCGCCACAGGCATTGCCAAACGCCAGCCGCTCCGCGATCGGGGCACCGTTCAGCATGGCGGCGATGTAACCCGCGTTGAACGCATCGCCTGCGCCAGTGGTATCGACGGGCCGTGCGGCAAAGCCCGGGTGGGTGCAAATCTCCTGCGCATCGCCGTGCAACGCACCGTCAGCACCGCGCTTCAGAACGACCGCACCGACCCCTGTTTCCAACAGGCGCGCAATCCCGCTTTCGACATCCGTGGTACCCGCGATCTGTTCGAATTCCAGCGCATTGGGAAAGACAAAGCTTGTATGCGCCAGCGCGGCGCGCAAGTCGTCCGATAGCCAGCGTTCCTGCGGGTCCCAACCGGTGTCGAGCGACGTGGTCAGGCCCAGTGCCCGCGCGGTCGCAAACAGCGCGGCGATCGCAGGTTGCAAGTCGTCCTGGAGGAAGAACGATCCCACATGGACATGCCGGGCCTGGCGCAATCGATCGGTGTCGATCAGTGCGGCCGGGTTGCACCGCATCGTGCCCTTGCACGTCAGCAGCAGCCGATCGGCGGGGTAGGGCAGGCACACCGTCAGCCCGGTCGCCAGCGTTGGATGCGTGCGGACCAGCGCAACATCGACGTGCTCTGCCAAGAGCGCCGCGCGGCAAAACCGACCATAATCATCATCGCCGACATAGGCGCTCATCGCAGTGGTCAGGCCGAGGCGCTGCATGATCACGCAGGCAATCGCGGTCGAACTGCCAAGCGTCAACTGGTACGCGCCGAACTCCTGCTCGGTGCCGAGGCGGGGGTGCCCGGCCCGGATATCGGACAGCACGAAATCGGGGTTCAACTCGCCGATCGCGAGGACGTCATGCATCGGCGGGCTGCAGTATCACGACTTTGTTCAGATTTTCCGGCGCGTCGGGGTTCTTGCCCTTGCGCAATGCGGTCTCGAACGCGACGATCTGCGAGGGGATCAGGGTGAGCAAGCTCGCTTGCCCGTCGCTCAGGCTGGGATCGGTCGCCACGGTCAGGTCGGCGATCCCGGCATAGTGTTCTGCACTCGTCCCGACGACGAGCAGAGTCGCGCCCAGCACTTTCATATCATGCGCCAGGGAAAGGCCGAGTTCGAGGTTTGGCGGACAGAACAGCGTCAGCAGCGTGTCGCGTGTCGCGGTCGCCATCGGACCATGCCGGTATTCGAGCGTATGATAGGCTTCGCTGGTCGAGATCGACATTTCCTGCGCCTTGAGGCTGGCCTCGACCGCGATCGGATAGCTGGAACCGGAGGCCAGATATACCAGCCGGTCAAACGATCGGCTATGCGCAAGCTGGCGCAATGGGGCAGTATAGGCATCGAGCAGCGCCTGCCCCGCAGCAGGCAATTTGCGCAAGCCAACCCGATCGTCGGCCGATCCGAACCAATATTGCAGCGCCAGCAGCATGGACGTGAACGAGCGCAGCATGATCAGGCCATTTTCGAAGCCTTCGTCGATCAACCAGGCGTGGTCAGCCATTCGCAGCAGCGACGACCCGGCGCTGCACCCGACGCCCAGAACGGTCGTTGTCGGACCCTGAAGCGCCTTGATCGCCAGCAACAATTCGCTCGATTCACCCGATCGCGAGATGGCGATGACCAGCCGCTGGCGTCCCTGTACCAACGCGACCTGATGCGCGTCGAGCACCACTTCGCACGACGGCACCGCGCGGGTCGCCATGGCGTGGCGCCGGCTGACCCAATCGGCAACTGCGAGCGCCAGATAGTACGAGGTGCCCGATCCGATCACGACAATCTCGTCAAACGCCTGAAACGCGATCGTGGGCAGATCGCGTCCCGCATCCAGCCGCGACAGCAGGCGTTGCCAGGCATCGGGCTGTGAAACGAGTTCGCTCCAGGTCGTCTGGCCAATCATGGATGGGCTCCTGCCGAAAAGGCGGTGGGGTTGATCGCGTCGTCGGGCATCCGATTGGCGAGCACCGATAGCGCGTTGTTGACTGCGCGGACGGCGGCATTGGTCTTGGCCGATTGCGCCAGACCCGCCTGATGCGGCGTCAGCACCACATTGGGCAAATCGAACAACCGGCTGGTGTGCAGCGGTTCCTGCTCAAACACATCGAGCCCTGCGCCTGCGATCCGCTGACTGGCCAACGCGTGATACAGCGCGTCCTCGTCAATCAGTTCGCCGCGCGCGATATTGATCAGATAGGCGTGGGGTTGCATCAAGGCCAATTCGCGCGCGCCGATCATGTGCCGGGTCGCTTCGGACAGCGAGGCATAGATGCTGACCACATCGGCGCGCGCCAGGGCTTCATCCATGCCCACATAGTCGATCCCGAATTGCCGGCCGAATGCCAGGTCGGGCGTCCGGGTATGGACCAGAATTTTCATGCCGAACGCGGCCGCACGGACGACGGCGGCTTTGCCGATCATCCCGAGGCCGATCACGGACAGCGTTGCGCCATAAAGGTCCAGGCTGGATTGCGTGTCTGCGGCCCAGCGACCGGCGCGGATCGCCCGGTCGCCGATCAGGATCTTGCGCGTGACCGCCAGCATCAGGCCGATCGAGAATTCAGCGCATTGTTCGGCGTTGACGCCTTTGACATTGGTGACGGTGATGCCGCGCCGGGTGGCCTCGGCCAAGTCGATATTGTCGCTGCCCGAGGTGTGAAGCGCGATCACTCTGGCCCGCTTCGCCAGCGCCAGGGCCCTTGCATCGGTGTTCATCACGCGGCCCATCACGATCGCGTCGGCACCGGCCAGATCGCCCAAGCCGCGCGCCACAATTTCGGGAAAGCCGATCAGATCGTCGATATATGCGACATCATGACCCGACCCTTCCAGCGCCGCAACGGCAGGCGGAATATCGCGCAGACTATCCGAAATGACGAGAATTTTTGTTTGGGTCACAGCCGGCTATTCCCCGCCACGCGAAAGCGCGATCCGCAGACCAGCGGTGTCGAAATACAACTGTTTGTGCACCAACGGGTACAAATGGATCGGTTCGCCGGGCTTGAGTCCGATCCGCGCTCTGGTCACGATCGTGATCACGGTGCCTGCCAGATCGGCCATGACCAGCGTTTCTGCGCCGGTTGATTCAAGCGAAATCACGCGCGCGCTCAACCCGTCCGTGGCCACATCGAAATGGTCGGGGCGTATGCCAATCGTAACGCGCGTGCCATCCGGGGGCGTCAAGCGGGGATCGACCGCAATCGCCGAACCATCGGCCAGGACCACCGTGCGATCACGATAGGTTCCGGCGATAAGGTTCATCGCGGGCGATCCGATAAATGTGGCGACGAACGTGTTCATCGGCCGATCGTACAGATCGAGCGGCGCGCCGACTTGTTCGATCCTGCCATCGCGCAGCACGACGATTGTGTCGGCCATCGTCATCGCCTCGACCTGATCGTGCGTGACATAGATCGAGGTGACAGCCAGCCGCCGGTGCAATTGGCGCAGTTCGGCGCGGACTTGCACGCGCAGCGCCGCGTCCAGGTTCGACAGCGGCTCGTCAAACAGAAACACCGCCGGATCGCGAACGATCGCGCGCCCGGTGGCGACACGCTGGCGCTGACCGCCCGACAATTGCCGGGGATACCGGTCCAGCAAAGAAGTCAGGTTGAGCGCGCTGGCGGTTTCGGCGACGCGACGCTGAATTTCGGATTTTGTGTGCCCGCGCATTTTCAACGCAAAGCCCAGGTTCTGCGCGACAGTCATATGCGGGTACAGTGCATAGCTCTGGAACACCATCGCGATATCGCGATGTTTGGGCGGCACGTCATTGACCACCCGCCCGCCGATTTCGATCGTGCCCGAGGTTACGGTCTCCAGCCCCGCGATCATGCGCAACAGGGTCGATTTGCCGCTGCCCGATGGCCCGACGAGCGCGACAAATTCGCCATCTGCGATATCCAGCGAGACGTCTTTGATAATGGCGACGCTGTCGAACGCCTTGGCCACATCGCGCAGGCTGACCGACGCCATCGGGCTATGCCCCCGCGACGTCTGGTGCGTGCGATCCGCACGCCATGGCGTAAGGCAAAAGTGCCAGTTTTATGGTGGCCAGGCACAGCGCATCGGCGGTTGGCACGATGTCGCCGGCCACGACGGCGCCGACGTGCTGCGGCAGAAACTGGCTGATCAGCGGCATGGGCAGCGCACACCGGTCGAGGAACCCGAACAGCGCGCCGACCGCAGTGTCCACGACAGGGTCGGTCCAGTAATAGCGCAACCGGTCCGAATAGCTGAAGTGGCGCAAATAGGCCTGCTGCCCGGCAGATCCGGCGTAGTGGCTGGCCCAATGCACAGGGTTGGCCAGCATGGCCGCCTCCATCGCTGCTCGAACGCTGTAACGGGCATCCCAGCCGGGCAGTTCGCGCGCCATGCATTCGAGCGCATAGATCGCCTCGCGCAAGGCGAAGGTCGCCGCCGGGCCGACTTTCAGGATCGCGAAATGCATCTGGACGAGCGCGTGATACCGCGATGCGGGCTGATAGTCGGTCGAATGGGCTTCATAAACCGCGCCGTCCAGATGCAGCACGGTTTGGGCCAGATCCACGGCGCCAGCGGGTGCGAATTCCACGACGTCTTCGTTGCCGAAATCGAGTCCGGGCTGAACCACGATCGCCACGACGCGCGTCATTGCGTCGGTCAGCCCAGCCTCGCTGAACGCCAGTTTGTGTGCACGCCAGGTTTCGATCACGCTGGCAGGCGCGGTTGGCACGATCGCATGGCCTTCGCCCATTCCGCCAGGCGCCGGGACTTCGGTGCCGACAATGTAAACCGGGCGCACGTCGTCATCGGCGAGTACCGCCTCGGCGGCTTGGGCGAGGCGGGCGGCACGCCAGGCAACCACCGTGTCGCTGAGTGGTTCGATATCGTCCGCGCACGCCATCGAACAGTCGAGATGCAGCTTGCCATAACCGGCACGGGCATAAGCCTCGACCAGAGTGACCGCTTTGGCCATCGCGGCATCGGCGGACAATCGGCGCCAGGGCTGGGGGCCGAGATGATCGCCGCCCAGCACCAGTTGATCGGTGGGCAAGCCGATTTCGTGCGCCGTCGCGCGCACTTGCGCCGCAAACTGCGCGGGCGTCAGGCCGGTGTAACCACCGTCCTGATTGACCTGATTGCAAGTGGATTCGATGACCGCAACCTGATGCCGATCGCGCGCAAGTTCCAGCGCGGCGCGAATGACCAGGGGGTGGGCGCAACATACTGCGTAAACACCCTGTTGATCCCCGGCGCGATTGCGTTCGAAGATCGTGCGCAGCGGTCTATTGGCGCTCAGCGTGACGGAATGTGGCATCTCAGGTGGACCTAATTCAGATTCCCGTCACGCGCAAACGAACCGGTTAAAAGGATCAACCCTTTACACCGCCAGCGGTCAGGCCCCGGATATAGGACCGCTGCAACAGCAGGAATACGACCATGATCGGCAGGATCGACACGCAGACCGCGGCCTGTTGCAGCGACAACGTGGATTGATCGACGAATGCGCCACGCAACAGATAGATGCCCACCGGAATGGTCTGGAGTTCCGGGGCGGTGCGGGTGACGGTCATCGTCCAGATCACCTCATTCCATTGATAGATAAACACAAAGATGGCGAGTGTGGCGAGGCCCGGCTTGATCAACGGCAGCGCGACCGTGGCAAAGATGCGAAATTCGCCCGCGCCGTCCATGCGCGCGGCGTCGATGATCTCGTCTGGGACCGCCATGAACGACTGGCGCATCAGGAATATGCCGTACCATGTCACCGCAAAGGGCAGGATCATCGCGGCGTAGGAATTCAGCAAGCCCGATCCACCCTGGCCAAACAGATCATTCCCGCCGGCCAGCGGCACGAACCGCAACAGGAAGAAAATCGGGATGATCAGCAGGAAGAACGGAAACATCTGCGCCCCGAGCACCGCGTTCAACAGAAGCCGCGAGCCAAAGAAGCGATATTTGGCGAGCGCATAGCCCGCCATCGTGCTGGTCACCATCTGGATCGTCGTGATTGCGACCGTGACAATCACGCTGTTGGCAAACCAGGTCAGCATCGGCAGTTCGGTGAACACGCGCACGAAATTGTGCCACTGCGGGTCGTGCGGCCAATAGACCATCGGGATCGCGAGCCGCTCTGCCGGGGTCCGCAGCGCGCCCAGAAACATGTCGAGGAACGGGAACACCATCACAAAGCTGCCAAAACCCAGCGCGGCGTATTTGGCGACGGTCAGCACGATGGCTCGCATTGGTTGCATCTAAGCGCCCTCCACGCTGCCGCGCCGCAACAGGCGCAACTGGACCAGGCTGATCACAAAGATCAGGGCAAACAGGATATAGGCAGCGGCCGATGCGCGCCCCAGGCGCAAATCGGTAAACGCCATATCGTACAGATAGAGGCCGGTTACCGTGGTCGATCGCGCCGGACCGCCTTCGGTCAGGATCAGCATCAGCACAAAGGCGCTCAGCGCGTTGATCAGGCTGGTGATCAGCACGAAGACGATCGTGGGCCGCAACAGCGGGATCGTGACATGCCAGAACAGTTGCAGCGGATTTGCGCCGTCGAGCCGCGCCGCCTCATAGTAGGATTCGTCGATTTCGGCCAGGCCGGACAGGAACACGAGCACATTCTGGCCGATCGACATCCAGCTGGCGACCATGATCACCGACAACATCGCGGTCGACGTGCTGGTCAGCCAGTCGGGGCCACCCAGGCCGAACACATCGAGCGTGCGATTGAGCAGTCCGGACGTGTCGTTGAGGATATAGCGCCAGATATAGGCCACGGCGACGATATTGGTGATCATCGGCAGCCAATAGATCGTGCGCCAGACCGACTGATACCGGCTCTGGCTGATCAGCGCCGCCGCGATCAGCGCCAGCGGCACGCCCACAATGACCGAGCCCGCCGCAAACACCAGCGTGTTCCAGACCGAAGTCAGGAAGAACCCGTCGTGGATCAACAGATACGTGTAATTGTGCAGGCCGACCCATCTGGGCGCGGTCACGCCTTCCCAGTCGGTGAAGCTGATGGTGGCAGCAAACAGCAGCGGGCCCACGAACAGGAACACGGCGAACACGAACACCGGCGCCATGAACAGGTAGGGCGCGCCGCGCTTTGAGGTCAGCCATGCGATCATGGCTGTTCGCTCAGGATGGCGGTGATGTCGGTGTCTGCGGCGGCCAACGCCGCAGCAGGGCTCATCCGGCCCGACCATGCCAGCTCGATGTAGTATTTCAGCACCCGGTCCGCCTCTGACGCATGCCAGATGTTGGGCTGGCTGACCGCGCCGGGGGCGCGCAAGGCGGCGACGTATTGCTGGCTGAACGGGTCGGCGATGCTGGCGCGCATCGCGGCCAGATCGGATCGGTTGCCGGTAAGATCACCCATGCCGTCGAGCATTGCGCCGGTACACGACAGACCGCCGTCTTTCCCGCGCGGGCTGTTGAGCCACCGCAACAAGTCCCATGCCGGTCGTTTGACCCGGCTGGCTGCGTCCACCCCCCAGAAAAAGGAATAGATCATCGTCCCGCCACGCCCGTCCGACGGGATCGGCGCGACCCCGACGGTCGCTTCGAACCGCGAACCGAGCGACGTGCGCAGCGTGTCCTTCATCCAGTTCGCCATCACCGCCATGCCGATGCCTCCGCCGGCAAAGTCGCCCGCCAATACCGAATTGCTGGTCACGCCGCGCCGGAACAGGTCGACCTGTTTGCCCAGGATCATGGCTGCGGCGGGCTTGCGCAAATTGGTGTGGCGCATGTCGGCGGTATAAGGCGCGACCCCTGCGGCATACATTTCGGAATAAAAGGTGTGCGTGACATTGGCGCCCGACAGATCGAACGCAAAGCCGCCGACCAGAATATTGCCCTGGCGGTTCTTTCTGGTGATCGCGGCGGCGGTCCGGGCCAGGTCATCCAGCGTGCGCGGGGGCGCGTGAATGCCGGCGGCGGCAAACAGCACCTTGTTATAGACCAGTTGATACACGCTGACCTCGGTCGGTATGCCCCACAAGTGCCCCTTCATCGTGGCCGCATCGATCGTTGCGGGCGCATAACCGGCCCTGACGAAACGAGCGATATCCGCCGGCGGCACATCGAGTGCGCCTGTGCCGATCAACTGCGGAGCCCAGATCGAATAGAGGCTGTAGATATCGACCGGCGATTTGCCGGCGCGCGCGATCAGCACCGTTTGCAGGTAATCCTGATAGGAAATCTGACTGTGGACGATGCGGATGCCGGGGTGCTGTGCCTCATATTCGCGAAAGCAGGCGCGCATCGGGGCAAACTGTTCGGCATTGTAATGGGTCGCGACGCGGATGGTGGTGATCGGCTGGGGCGAGGCCGATGCGGCGCCAAAAGCGATCCCGGCAAGCGCGGCAACCACGCGCAGACCGGCCGGTATTCGCACCCCCACAGTCTTCATTGTGCTCGGCCCAGGTTTGACCGGTTGCAATCTTGGTCAGCCAAAAAAGTATGGAGCCCGGGCCATGCTGTCAATCGCGCGACGACACCCTTTAGACGGCCATGTCAGCCG
>Ga0116227_10014057_pt1 | contig 12348 bp, 12 predicted proteins | sample S1TSphgellanicum_FD_89693 | JGI IMG/M metagenome (GOLD analysis project Ga0116227, IMG submission 89693) | Host-associated microbial communities from peat moss isolated from Minnesota, USA - S1T2_Fb - Sphagnum magellanicum MG | ecosystem: Host-associated > Plants > Peat moss > Unclassified... | reverse complement strand
GTTGCCCAGCGTGTGCGCAATCACAATCGCTCGGGTCTTCGGGGTAATCGCCGCCTCGATCAGATCGGCCCGGATGTTGTAGGTCGGGATGTCCACATCGACGAACACCGGCACAAGGTTGTTCTGCAGGATCGGGTTGACGGTGGTGGGAAAGCCGGCGGCGCAGGTGATGACCTCGTCACCCGGCTGCATGGGGCGCTTGAGCATCGGGCTGCACAGCGCGCTGACCGCCAGCAAATTGGCGGAGGAGCCGGAATTGCAGGTGAGCGCGTGCTGCACGCCAAGAAACCGCCGCAGCCGCAGCTCGAACGCCGCGTTGAAACGGCCGGTAGTGAGCCAGAAATCCAGCGCGCTATCGGCCAGCGAGACCATGTCCGATGCGCCGTAAACCTTGCCGGAAACCGGGACAGCCGATTCCCCGGGAACGAAGACCGGCGGGGCGTGGGCGATGGCGGCATATTCCGCCACCAGGCCGAGGATTTTCTCGCGCAGCGCCGCGGCCTGAAGCTGCGTCACATCCGCCGGCTGGTTCAAATCATTCATGCAACCTCCTTGGCCTGGTCCGGCAGGCTCTGCGCCGCACCTGTGTAGTCGGCAATCTGGCCCAGCGTAAATTGCCTCATATCTTTGGTCCTCTCCCAGGCATGGTACCAGCGCACCGTCTCGGTCAGTGCCCGGTCCAGCCCCCAGCGCGGCCGCCAGCCAAGCTCAAGGCGGGCCTTGGTGGAATCCAGCGTCAGCGTTCGGGCTTCCTTGCCGCGCGCCGCCGTTTCCTCGTGCACCGGCCGGATGCCGGCGCCCCAAAGGGCGCAAACCCGGTAAGCCACCACGGCTACATTGACCTCGCTTTCCGCATCCGGGCCAAAATTCCACGCGGCACCGGCTTGCGGCGCCGCCGCCAGATGTTCGGCGGCGACCAGATAGCCGGCCAGGGGTTCCAACACATGCTGCCAGGGACGCACCGCCTGGGGCGCGCGCAGCACCGGCGCGCGGCCGGCCGATAACGCCGTGATTAAATCGGTTATCAGACGGTCAGAAGCAAAATCGCCGCCGCCGATCACATTGCCGGCCCGCACCGAGCCCAAAGCGCGGCCGGCAGGGGCAAAAAACGAGCCAGCATAGGCGGCCGTGACCAGTTCCGCGCAGCCCTTGCTGTTGCTGTACGGGTCATGGCCGCCCATCCGGTCAGATTCCCGGTAGCTCCATAGGCTGCCGGTGTTCTCGTAGCATTTGTCGCTGGTGACGATGACGGCGGCCTGGACCGAGGCGCAGGCGCGCACCGCTTCCAGCAGATGCACCGTGCCCATCACGTTGGTGGCGTAGGTTTCCACCGGCTGCTGGTAGGAAAGCAGAACCAGCGGCTGTGCTGCCATGTGTATCACAATGTCGGGCTGGAAACGCCGCAGGCTGCCAGCGAGCAGTGCCGCGTCCCGGATGTCGCCGATCTCGTGGCTGACGATGTCGCCAAGCCCCAGCGCCCCAAACAAATTCGGCTCCGTGGGCGGCGGCAGAGAAAAACCATGCACCCTCCCGCCCATCGCGGAAAGCCACAGCGCCAGCCACCCGCCCTTAAATCCAGTATGGCCGGTGAGAAAAACCCGCTTGCCCCGCCAGAAAGCCGGCGAGGGCAGCCGCCCTACCAGACTTTCCACGGCGCGTTTTCCCCTTTCCAAAGCTCTTCGAGAGTTTGCCGGTCGCGCAAAGTATCCATCGGCTGCCAGAACCCGTGGTGCCGAAACGCCATCAGATTGCCGTCGCGGGCCAAAATTTCCATCGGCTCGCGCTCCCACAGCGTGGCATCGCCGCTGACCAGATCGATGACTTTCGGCGACAGCACGAAATACCCGCCATTGATCAAATTACCATCTCCCGGCGGCTTTTCCTCAAAAGAACTCACCCGGTCGCCCGCCATTACCAGCGCCCCAAAGCGCGCCGCCGGCTGCACGGCGGTCACGGTGGCCAGCTTGCCATGCGCCCGATGAAATTCGATGGATTTTTGAATATCGATCGACCCAACGCCATCCCCATAGGTCATGCAGAACAGCTCGCTATCCTCAAGAAACGGCCTGACGCGTTTGAGCCGCCCGCCGGTCTGCGTCTCCAGCCCGGTATCGATCAAGGTGATGCGCCAGTCTTCCGACATCGTGCCGTGCACCGTCATGCCACGGTGCACGTCGATGGTGACATCCGAGTTATGGAGATAGTAGTTAAAAAAATATTCCTTGATTCGGTAGCCGAGGTAGCCGAGGCAGATCACGAAATCATTGATACCGTAATGCGAATAGGTCTTCATGATATGCCAGAGAATCGGCTGCCCGCCGATTTCCACCATCGGTTTCGGCCTTGCACTCGTCTCCTCAGCCAGCCGCGACCCCCGCCCGCCCGCCAGAATAACCGCTTTGATCCCGGCCATCAGCCCGCCTCGCTGGCCGTCATGCAATCATTAGCCATTCAAAACGTGCCAGCGATCTTCCAACATGCGGATACGCTTTTCATCCTCGCTACCAATGATGTTGTAATAGTCGCGCTTGTTCATCAGCCAGAGCAATTCGAAATGCACGGCATCGAGCAGGCCGCGGTGGACATCGGAATCGCGCAAGGCGCCGGGTGCCGAGAAGATGATTTTTCTGGTCTCGAAACGGGTCAGGTGAATTTCATAAATGCGCTGAAGCGCCGGCAATGCGTCAACCGAAACGCCGCCGCCGACCACCAGTTCGAGGCCGCTGTCGCGCGCGGCTTTCGCGGTGCTGAGCACATATTCCGTGACCTGATCATCGTTGATCGCATCGCGGCCAAGCCCGTGCGATAACGCAAAGTCAACCCGGCCGAACACGATGCCCGTGCGGGCTTCGGGCTGTTTGGCAAGCCGCGCCATCTCATCCAGATGGTGATAAGCGGTAATGGTTTCGAGGTTGAACAGAAACTGCGTGTCCACCTGTTCGTCGGGCGCATAAATCTTGTTTTTCGCCTCGATGAACTTGCTGAGCGCGTAAGGCGTTTCCACCATCGGCGCGATGATGTATTCAACGCCGAACTGCTTGCTCTCGATCAGGTCGCGGATCGCCTCGCAACCGCCGATTTTCAAGCCCATTTTCAGATTCGCCTTGCGCGCCAGCTCAATCAGGCGCAGCAATTCGTCGATCCTGGTGCCCTCGGCCTCAAACTCCGCCTTGACGGCGACATAGCCGCTTTCGGCTGCCCCGCGCTTGAGAATATCCAGCATTTGCCGTTCGCGAGCGTTCATCGTAGTCCCTCTAGGTTTAGCAGTTGCAAACTCCTTCGCCGCGTTATGTAACGACCAACCCGCTTAAGGCGCCCCAGGCGCCTCTTGCCGTGATGCCTGTTTTCGGCGCGTTTGACAATCCTTGGGGGAAATGGCGAGATTTCAGCGTATTGGCGGGATTTTGTGACCGCTGCGATACATAAAGTTACAGCTTTGTTAGATTTTCGCGGCCTGCCGTCTCAAATGTTCGGCAATAACGCCCGGCGGACAAGGCGAATCCTGCCCGACCAGCTCGGGCCAGCTTTCGGTGCCGGCGAGCCGGTGCGGGTTGCGGCTGATCAAATCGGTCTTCAGAAATGGAAAGCCAAATTGCCGCACCAGCTGCGCCCAGAGATGATGCGTCAGGTTCAATGGCCGGTCCCGAAGCGCATTGATCACCGCCGCCGCCTGCAAATTGTCCGGCAGCGAAACAAGCGGCGCCAGCCTCGGGTCGGCGGTAATCAGCGCCAGGCGCTCGGTCTTATCGCCGGCAATCGCGGCGGCGATCCGCTCGTAGCCGAAAACCGCCATCACTCGGTGGCCGCGCGCCAGTAGGTGCCGGGTCAGCCCCAGCTCGCCGCGCTGTACGATCAGCCATTTAGAGGAGGAAAGCCGGAGCCGGCGCAGAAACGCCGCCGCGTCCGCAATGGCTGTGGTGCCTCGGAACAGCAAAAAATAGGATTGCAGATGCGCGCCGCCGCCCAGGCTCTCGGTCAGCCCCACCATCCCCTCGCCAGCCGCCCGCAGCACCAGCCAAAGCGGGTCAAGCGGCAAAATAGGGCCCAGAATGCTGTCGTTGGTCAGAAGTAACTCCTGGGCGTCAGGCACCAGACTCAGCGCCTTGCCCAAAACATCCTTCCAGGCGCCGAAATCCCGGCCGGTGTTGCGGCGGTGGACCAGCAGGGCGGCAATCCCACGCATCGCCTGCCAGTCCGGCTCGGCGATGGCGGGCGCGGCGGTGATAAAAACCACCGCGAAACCGGCTTCGGCATAGGCCGTCACCTGCTGGCGCACCATGGCGGAAATTCTGCCATCCGGTGACCAGTGCACGTAAAGTGCCACCGAACGCCGCCCCGGCGGGATGGGCACACCCGTCTCCAGGCGCAAAATCGCCGGCGCCGGGGGCCGGAGTGATGCAAAAATGTCAACCGCGAGGTGCCTGGCCACTTCCGTGACCACTTCGGCGGCCCGGAGCAAAAAACTGAAAGGCGTGTGGCGCACCAGCCCATGCCGGAACCGCCGCAGGCCAGGCCGATCAGCGATCACCTCGGTCAGAACATAAGGCGTCTGGCGGCCGATCGGTTCAGCAAGGGCCGTCGCGGAAGTCTCCATTACTCACCCAATACAGGATACAATCACAAAGCGCATCTCCCGGCACCCTTGCGGCGCCGGGGGGGCGATGGCAGTGAATTGGTGTCTTTCTCCGGGGCTTTCCAGTTGCCAAAAACGCCTGAAACCATTCTGGCCGAAGGCCGCGCGCTGCTGACTGGCGGCCAGAGCGCGCGGGCGGTGGCATTTTTGCAGGCGGCGCGGCGGCGGAGCCAAAACCATCCCGGCATCGCCTTGCTGCTGGCGGATGCGCTGCACGCCGCCGGCCGGCTGCAGGAGTCGGTTGCGGCGTACGAAACAGCGCTGCGGCTGGACCCGGAGTCGGCCGATGGCTGGTTTAGCGTGGGCTGCGCGCAACTGGCCTTAAATGCGCATGGCGCCGCCGCCGAATCTCTGTTCCGCGCCGCCGCGCTGGCCCCAAATTCCGCGCCGGTGCGGTATAATCTGGGCAAATGCTTGTTCCAGCTCGGCGCCATCGAGGCGGCGGTCGAAAATTTTGAGCACGCCGCGCGCGACCCAGCGCTCACGCGCATGGCGCTGTCCAGCATCGCAACCATTATTCCCGGTAGCCCGGCGGCGGATAATGCGGCGGTCCTGCAAGCACGCCGGCGCTGGGCGGAAGCAGAGGCGACGCTGCTCCCGCCAGCGATGGCGCCGCGCCCTGCCCCGATGGTCGGCCGAAAATTGCGGATCGGCTATTTGTCGGCGTTTTTGGGAGACAGAAACTGGATCAAGCCGGTGATGGCGATGGTCAACCATCACGACCGCTCAAGGTTCGAAATCCATTTTTTCTCCGACGGCAAGCCGCCCTCCGCGGCGAGTGGCTTCCGGGATCACGATTACGATTACGTGCATGATTTCGTCTCCGTCGAGAATGACCGGGCCGCCGAAATCATCCGGCAGATCGGCATCGACGTGCTGGTGGACTTGAATGGCTACAGTGTTTTGAAGCGCCTGCCGTTGCTGATGCGGCGGCCGGCGCCACGCATTGTGGGCTGGTTCAACCTGTTCGCCACCACCGGGATTGCGGCGTTCGACTGGCTGGTGGGCGACGCCGCCGTTCTGCCGGCCGCGGAGGAGCGATTCTACTCCGAGAAAATCCACCGGGTGCCCGCGAGCTATATTGCGTTTGAGATTCTTTACCCGGTGCCGGAGGTGTTGCCGCCGCCTTGCCTCGCCGGCGGTGGTATTACGTTCGGCTGTCTCGGCTCGCATTACAAGCTTACCGCCGGCGTGCTGGCAGCGTTTGGACGGATTCTGGCGGCAGCACCTGGGACGCGGCTGTTCATCAAGAACGGCGCGCTGGATGACGCCTCGACCCGCGCGGATTTTTTGCGTCGGCTGCAAACCGCCGAAATCGACGCGGCGCGCGTCACCCTGGCCGGGCGCAGCGAGCATTTTGCCTTCCTGGAAGCCTACGGACAGGTGGATATCGCGCTGGACACCTTCCCCTATAACGGCGGCACAACGACGACCGAGGCGCTCTGGCAGGGCGTGCCCGTGCTGAGTTTTGACGGTGACCGCTGGGTCTCGCGCACCAGCAAATCCCTCCTCCTGGCGGCGGGGCTGGATGACTGGCTGTTGCCGGACCAGGCCGCGTACGAGGCGCGGGCCATAGCACTCGCCAACAACCCGGAAACCCCCGCCATGCTGGCCAAGCTACGTGCCGGAATGCGGGCGAAACTCTCCGCCTCCGCCGTGTGCGACAGCGCCGGCCTATGCCGGGCGATGGAGCGGTTTTACGCGGAAATCAGCGGCGGAGCAGAATAGCCTGCAGCCGGCCAGCGGTTCCGGGGTCTCGCCAGAGCAGCAAAATCACCGCCAGCAGCCCGCCATGCAGCAGAGCAGCACCAAGACCGACATGCACCATCGCCCAGATGACCCCCGGCCCCGCCGCCATTGCCCCGCAGGCGAAGGCATAGGCGGTGAACCAGGGCAGGGTGATGGCAGCCCCCAGCCGCCAGAACACCACCGCCGCGGCGGTGACGGCGATAGCCGCCTTCAACACCGCCATGAACCGCAACAGCCGCGTCAGATCCGCCCCCGCTTCAGCCACCGCCACGGAACTTGCCGGCGCCGCGGCGGCAATCGCGCTCGCCGCCACGGCGGCGGCGATGACCATCAGCAGAATCCCGCGCGCCAGCGCCGGAGAAAAGACGGCGGTACTGGGCGCCGCGCCGGAAATCGTTGAAATGCGTGCAGCCGTGTCAGCCATTCAAGCAAGATCCCCCATGAACAGCCATTTACCACCGGGCGCGGTGCGCTGCAAAATCCAGTTGCGGAGGTCCTTCGGCAGGCAGTGCTTGCCGTCCAGCTCAATGAAAAACGGCGCGTTGGTGTCGCCCTGGGCGGCTAGCTGGTAGCTGAGAATGACATATTCCGAGCAATACACCGGGATCATGTTCTGCTGGCCGCCTCCAAGACGGTCGGTGTATTTGGCAAGCCGGCCCTTGGCGCCGGAGCCGTAATCGGTGGTGCCGGTCCAGCTGAGCACATAGGCGCGCGGTTTTGAGTAGAAGCAGCGGCCGTACAGCTTCACGGCCATGTCAGCGATAAGGTTGCGGGCATCCTTGCCGCCGACGCTGACATATTTCAGGCCCTTCATGCGGAAAATACCGGTCTTGCCGCGCTCCGAGAGCCAGACGGCAATTTCGTCCTTTTTCATGCCGCCGCCGGTCGCGTGGTAGACAATGTCCGGATACGCGGCGGGGACGGAAAAGCCGCCGGCGCCGCGGACATCCCGGTAGCCGCCAACGATGCCACAATGCGAGACCGCATTGTCCTTTACGGTAATCAGAATATCACCCAATTCCAGGGTTTTTCGGTCAATGGCCATGAATCGCATCCCTGTCGAAGCCGTTGCAGACCGCCAGGTTCCGCCGGCACTTTTTTCCGGCGCCCGCGATCCATTCGTTTAGCGCAAGCAATTTTTTGTCACATATTGGCGGGAACGGGGCAAGTGACGAGTGTGTGATGTGATGGCGCCTGGTCTGCTTGCGTTATGGTTTGAACCTTGTATGATAACGTGTAAATTTGTAAAAATGGCGGTCGCGTTGGTCAGGAATTGGGTTAAAATAGACCGGACGGCCAGTTATTAATTGTTTAGAAACCACAACTTATCCAATGAAGTTTTGAATGCTAGACCGGCCGTCCGGTCAATTATTGTGAATGTGTAAAAAATTTACAGGGCTGGTGCGCCGGGCAGGAATCGAACCCGCAACCAAACCGTTATGAGCGGTCCGCTCTAACCGTTGAGCTACCGGCGCACGCGCGTGAGCGCCGTTGGGCGCGGGGCGGACCATAGCGGCGGCGGCCAAGTTGGCAAGATGGCGCGCGGCGGGGTATAGGCGCCCAGGTTTGCATTGGAGCATTGCCATGGACGTTTCTAAAATTGCCGCGGGCCGGGACGTGCCGTACGATATCAACGTGGTGATCGAAATCCCCTCCGGCTCCGGGGTGAAATACGAAATCGACAAGGAAAGCGGGGCGATGGTGGTGGACAGGGTGGTGTTTACCCCCATGGTCTACCCGGCTGCCTATGGTTTTATTCCCAACACCTTGGCCGATGACGGCGACCCGGCGGATGCGCTGGTGCTGCTGCCGGTGGCCGTTGTGCCCGGCGCCGTGGTCCGCGCCCGCCCCATCGGGCTGCTGAAAATGGAGGATGAGGCCGGGCAGGACGAGAAAATTCTCTGCGTCCCGCATGACAAGGTGCATCCGCTCTACACCGGCATCACCGAGGCGGCGCAGCTGCCGGCGATTACGCGCGACGCCATCGAGCATTTCTTCACCCATTACAAAGACCTGGAAAAAGGCAAATGGGTGAAAATAACCGGCTGGGGCGACCGGGCGGCGGCGGAAAAAGCGATTACCGACAGCCGGGCCCGCGCCGGCAAATAGCCGCGCTATCCCATGGATTCGTACACGGCGGTTTCAAACGCCAGGTAGCCGGGGAAGGACACAGGGTCGATAAACGGCAGGATTTGCGTGGCCCAATAGCCGCCCACGCCGTTTTTGCGGTCGATCCAGAAGAAGGTGTTGGCAAGCCCGGCCCAGGCCAGCGAACCGGCGGCGCGGCCGGTGGGCGCCTTCTCCTCATTGATCATAAAACTCAACCCCCAGGTTTTTTTCTGCCCCGGAAAGAATTCCGCGTCGTTTGAAAGCGTCGGGATGACGCCCGGAATCATCTTAACCTGCTGGGTATCCAGCCCGTTTTTCTCGGCCATCAATACAGTTTCGGGCTTCAGTACGCGGCCGCCCTCGCCGATGCCGTCGTTCAGCCACATGCGGATGAAGCGGCAATAATCCCCCGCCGTGCCGTACAGCCCGCCGCCGCCCATGTGCACTTCCGGGTCCGCCGGCAATTCAAAGCCGGTGAGCGGCGTGAGCGATTCGTCTCCTCCCCGCTGGTGAATGGTGGTCAGGCGCTCCCGCATTGATGGCGTTATCGTGAACGCGGTGTCCTTCATGCCGAGCGGGCCAAAAATACGGTCCGCAAAAACCTCGCCGAGGCGCTTTCCGGTAATGCCCTCAACCACCAGCCCCGCCCAGTCCAGGCTGGTGCCGTATTCCCAATCCTCGCCGGGGTCGAACAGCAAAGGTGTGGAAATGCTGGCCATGCTTGAGCTGACGACCGTGGGCACGCCGAATTCCTGCGTCAGCCGGCGGTAATTCTCATTAAAAAAATCGTAGCCGAAGCCGGCGGTGTGCAGCAGCAACATACGGGTGGTAATGTCCCGCTTCGGCGCGCGCAGGGTGGGGCCGTTCGCATCAAACCCAGTCAGCACCTGCAACTTGCCGATTTCGGGCGCAAAATTCTTCGCCGGCGCATCCAGGTCCAGCTTGCCCTCCTCCACCAGCTGCAGCACGGCGGTGCCGGTGATGGCCTTGGTGGTGGAGAAGATGGCGAAAACGCTGTCCGCCGTCATTGCCGCATCCTGGTCCAGCGCCCGCACGCCGGCCGCACCTTCGTAAATGTTTTTCTCGCGGTTGGTTGCCATCGCGACAACTCCCGGCAAGCGCGGGCTGCCGGTGACGGTGTTTTGCAGGATTGAGTCGGCGGCGGTTTGCAGGGACATCGCGGCGTTTCCTTATTACTTTGGGGCGTTCGGAAGAGCCTGCGCGGCGGAGCAGGTTAAGTCAATTCCGCACCGCCTCCGGCGGAATGCGGACCAGTAATTCCGAATAGCCTTTCACAAAGGCCGAAAAAATCCTTTTCGGTTCCTCCACCACTTCAATGCGGCCGAAGCGGCGCAAAATCTCCTCCCAGACGATCCGAAGCTGCAAATCCGCCAGGCGCTCGCCCAGGCAGCGGTGCAGGCCGAAGCCGAAGGACAGGTGCCGGCGCGGCCGCTCCCGGTCGACAGCCAGGCGGGCGGCGTTTGGAATCACCTCCTCGTCGTAATTGCCGGAGACGTACCACATGACAACCTTGTCGCCGGCGTGGATTTTTTTGCCCTCGAATTCAAAATCCCGCGTCGCGGTGCGCCGCATATGCGCCAGCGGCGTTTGCCAGCGGATGATTTCCGGCACCATGTTCGGCACGAGCCCTGGGTCGGCGAGAAGTTTGCTGTATTCATCGGGAAATTTGTTCAGCGCGTAGAGCCCGCCGGTAATTGAATTGCGCGTTGTATCATTCCCGCCGACGATGAGAAGCAGAAGATTGCCCAGCAATTCCATTGGCCCCTGGTGGCGCGTGACTTCGTTATGCGCCATCAGCGAAATCAAATCGCCCTTCGGGGCTGAGTTGACGCGCTGGTTCCACAACACCATGAAATACTGCAAGCATTCCAAAAGTTCCGCCTTGCGCTCATCATCGGTTGCGATGATGCCGGCACCTGGAACGGCGGTTGCGACATCCGACCAGCGGGTGAGTTTTCGCCGGTCTTCCCACGGAAAATCCAGCATCGTCGCAAGCAACTGCGTGGTGAGTTCGATGGAAACCCGGTCCACCCAGTTGAACGTTTCGCCAATCGGCAGATTATCCAGCACCGATTGCGCGCGGGCGCGGATCAAAACTTCCAGCTCCGCCAAGCTTTGTTTTGAAACAATCGGTTCCACCGCGGCGCGCTGAAAATCATGCTTTGGCGGGTCCATGGCGATGAACATCGGCAGCGTGAAATCCGGCAACTGGTCGCGAATGGCGATGCCGCCGTATTTCACATCCGAGGAAAACACCTCGTGGTTCGCCTCGATCTGCATGATGTGTTTGTACTTGGTGATGGACCAGTACGGGCCGTACATGCCGGTGGGGCTGTAATGCACCGGGTTTTCGTTCCGCAGGCGGGCGAAGTGCGGCCAGAAGGCGTCGTTCTGGAACAGAATCGGCTGGCCGGGGTCGATATCGTCCAGCGGCATCGTCAGCGGGTCTTCGGCGAGAAAATCGCGTTCCATTTCGGCCTCTTTTTCGTTTCCGCGGCGGTTTTAGCAGTTTTTGCCGGCCGGGGGAGAAAAAACTCAGCCCAGCACGGAAACGCCGATGAGATAGGGGTGGAGAAAAATCATCGCGATATAAGCCAATGTGCCGAAGCCGAGCGACTGAACATCCGCCCGCGTGAAGGCCGCAACCCGCGGCGCACCCAAATCCCCGCGCCGTTTCACCGCGATCCGGTCAAACACCGCCCAGGCCAGAAACGCCCCGAAAAGCAAAACCCCGCCGAGGTCGCCATTCGCCAGCAAATGCGCCAGCGCCCAGAATTTCACCGCGACCAGCATGGGGTGCCGCAACCACCCCCGAATCCGCCCAGGTGCGGGGTTCATGCAGGCCAGCGACACGAAGGCCAACCACATCAGCAGAAAGGTGATATGGTGCAGCCAGAAGGGCGGAAACCATAGCTGCACCCAGCCGCCATGCCGGTAGTGCGAAAAGCCGATGCAGATGAGGACAAGGCCAACGGCGGCCACGGCCGAATAGGCGATTTTGAAATTCCCGACGCCAAGCCGGGCAATAAGCGCGGCACGGGTGCCGCGAAACGTGGTGAGGGTGTGCGTGCCCAGAAACAAAAACAAACCCGTAACCAAGACCAGCATTCTGCGCTCCCTGCTTTGCGGCGTTTAGCCACGCTTCTTGGCCGATGGATAGGGTTTCGCGACGATAGGTAGCGCGCTACTTTACTCCTAGGAGACCGAACATGCCCCGCCCCGCCGTGAATGATGGCCGCACCAAGTTCCAGCGCTACCGTGATTCCCAAAGGAGAAAAGGGATGAAGCTTGTGCGCATCTGGGTGCCGGACCCAAAGGCGCCAGGGTTTGCGGAGGAAGCGGAGCGCCAGGCAAAGCTGTTGCGCGGCGCGCCGGAGGAGCTGGAGGCGGCGGATTTCATTGAAGCCGTTATGGCTGATTGGGGCGACGACATAGAGTGAGGCGCGGTGACGTTGTAACGGTTGCCATGAGCGGAGATTACGGCAAGCCAAGGCCAGCCGTGATCATACAAACAGATTCTCTGGCGGTGACGGTTACCGTACTTGTTTGCCTGATATTGAGTTCAGTCCGGGACTCACCCCTTCATCGTTTCTCACTGCCCGCGGACGAAGCAACCGGGCTGCGGCAGCCTTCGCAGCTGATGGTGGACAAGATTTTCGCCGTAAAGCGAGAGAAATGCGGCAAGGTCATCGGGCGGCTTGATCATGCAACGATGATGGCGCTCGGACCGTTGCTGACGTTTGTTGTTGGGATGAGGGAGTAATTGGCCTAAATAGCCGCCTCATGAGTGACCCAAACGAAAGATTGGAGGAAATCCACCGGACCGTGCGCGAGAT
>Ga0116227_10014056_pt1 | contig 12349 bp, 8 predicted proteins | sample S1TSphgellanicum_FD_89693 | JGI IMG/M metagenome (GOLD analysis project Ga0116227, IMG submission 89693) | Host-associated microbial communities from peat moss isolated from Minnesota, USA - S1T2_Fb - Sphagnum magellanicum MG | ecosystem: Host-associated > Plants > Peat moss > Unclassified... | reverse complement strand
CTCACCTTCCACATAGTCCCAAAATCCTTTTCCCATAAGGAAATTGGTCATCCTGAACTTCCAAGCATGGAAGTTGTTCTTGTCAAGCTTCTCACTAACAATTTGATTGATGTCGTCTGACATCTTGTCCGAATAGCACACGAATGCTTGCTAACTCAAAACAAATGTCGAGATGATGCAGAAACGCAGTTTTTCAATCCCAAAATTCCGTCCAAAAGACTATATACAATCCCTATAACTTCGTCTTGGCGAAAACAGCTCCTCGATCCGATGTCGTTTGTCGATGCCTCCCGAAGAGCTCCGACACGGGTGTAGTGGCGAACACGAAGGGGGAAGAGATGATGACCTCTTGCTGTCGTACCGCCTCCTTTGCTTCTTATGCTTGCTGCTTAGCCTTTAGCCTGTACCAGGCTCTAATACCATGAAAAGATAGGAGGGGAGAGAGCTTGAGCTCTTGCAAACACCCACACCCCCAGACGACAACAAGTCCTCCAAAAAAACAGTGGTGAAGATCCGTCGCGCATGCGTCAGTCGATGTGAACGTAGAATGGCCACTAAGCACGCCAGTCGATGTAGAACGGTCACTAAGGCACATCATGAATGTCAGCTCTAGTTGAGCTTGACATCTCAACATAATGACTATAAGAATTATAGGCATGTTCATATAATACCTAAGTTGATTTTTAGATAGACTAACAATTGGAACTTTTATTGTTGAGCCTATGTTGATGAGCTTATCTACAGTTATATGTTCTTTCTAATCTTGTTCACCATCCTCCTGCTTTGGTTCTTCTTTTTCCCTGGCTTGATTCTGCAATGTGTACAAAGTACTAGGGCCAATTTTTGAATCCATAGCACTAGGGTTAAGTGGCCAAATCCTTGTACCTTTGGACCCTAACATGATATTTTTTCTTGTAAGTGTTAGGCTAGTGCTTTGTCTACCCACCCTGCTAATGTTATTTTATCTGGTTCTGTGTAATTCATCTTAACCATTGTTATGTCTCTTTCCTTTCTGAAAGCACTCTTAAAAGGCTTGAAATAAGCCACATCCAAGGGTTGAAGTGCATGAGATGTATGCGAAGGTAGAGTAATCATATCCAACCCAAACTTTCGAGCTTGTTCAATTACTTCAAGGGTGACATGGGATCCATCCCCATCCAAAATGAGCATATGCCTATTTGTTATGGATATTATACTTGGTATAAACCTTTTGAGAAAAGACAAACTTTTTGAAAAGGAAAGTAGTCATCCATGCCTTTGATTGCATAGCCATATAAATCCTTGGTTTGTAGAATTGTATGTAGTCATCATGTATCCACTCTCCTTTAAACATGTAAAACCCTGACATTATTGTTCCTACTACATTGACCACACAATTAATAATCAACCACTCCCTAAATTTTGGGATAGTGTTGTACATTTGGTGTGAACCTTGTTTTGCAAGAACCATTGCTCCCAATAGTCTTCATGCTTCAATGCCTATTTGATCATATATGGTTTGCAACATAATTATGTTTGTTGTAAAGGGACTGTAAGTTATGGTAGAAGTTTTGGCAAGATTGAATTGTTAGCCCTTGTGTTTGATTAATATTTAATCCCTTAGCTTGACGAATGTTGAGCTCAGGATGTGTGCTCTTGAACCAGTACCACCAAGAGCTCCCTGGTACCCCTTCTTGAAAAGGTGTTGGCCTTGTTTGAATCAATTTTGCCACTTTCATTTTTAACTGTTGTAGGCTAATTAATAACCCAACTTCTTACATAGACAAAACCCAAGCAACCACAACTTGATCTTTTTCTACTGTTAGCACGCCTACTAGTCCAAGTTTCTTAGATCTTATTTTCCCTTACAAATGATCAAACAATGAAGTAAGAGGTATGTTCCACTACCTACTTGCTTTCCTTAATGAAGTTGTCCCATTTTCAATTGCATCCATGGCCTCCTCTAATGCTTCACTAGTTCATTTGTTTCAAGTGATTAGAGGACTACATCTATTAATTTTCCTTTGTTTTCTTGTTGGTTCATGTCTGCAAGATGGTGGGACATTCTCCTTGTCTTGGCTTGGTTCCTCCTGCAGTCCACTTTGCTTTCTATGAGGTACATTGATCATCATGATCTAGATCCCCCTAATCTCAACCTCCAACATGTTGGGGGTGTGTTATTTGGCCTTACAAAAGGTACAAACTTGAATCTTTTGTATTTTGCCCAACTTTCAAAGAAGTATGACAAGTTAGGGTATGTCTAAAATGCATATGTCTCTAGTTGTTGGGAAGAAGCTATCAATGTATAGAATTGTTCAAAATCATCCCAAACAAAATCCTAGTCTATTTTTTTATATATGTAATAGGTGTGTACAACAAATTATGATTTTTTGGAGTTGGATAAAATTTGCCTATCTTATGACTACCTAAAGTGTATCTACAAATTATGGAACTTTACACCCAATGCTAACATAAAAACTTCTTGAAGTTTTGGTTGTAAAGTTAATCTATTACAAGTTTTAAAGTTTTCCCTTTACATCCACATTTAAATCCTGAATTCTTATTTCTTTTTTGATAGTACTAAGATATGATCCTTTATGTTCAAGTTGTTGTAAATCTTCAATGGCTACTCTACTATTTAGATTATGTTGATCTACCTTCAGTTCTTGTAGCTCCTATTTGGCTACTCTAAGATGCCCTCCTTGTTTTGGTTGATATATTAAAACTTTTATTTCTGATCTATAACTCCTATGTTATTTTCCTTTTGCTAATCTAGCCCATATGCTCTCAAATGTTGCTGAAAGATTTCAAATTATCTTTCTCATAATTTAAAAGTTTTAACATGTTGAGAAAAATCTATTTGTGAATTTGAAAGATAGGATTATGAATCAAAACCTTGCACCATAGCCTTGTGAATTTGGCAAATTAATTTTGGTGGGAATGGGATGCGCTTGAATTTGGGGGGAAATTGGGAATCCTTCCTAATTAATGTGTAACTACTATTTGTGCATTGAAATCTTGTAAACCCTAATCCTTGTTTATGGTCAATTGTGTGTTATTTAACATGACCTTGCACCCCATCACCAAATTAATGATACTCATTTTAGTGTTCCAATTGCTTATGACCAAACATTAATTCCCACACCAAACTTGGGGCTACTGTAAAATTAGACCATTTTTTTTCCCATGGCCAAACATTAAAAGTACCCCTCATGTTCCCCCCCTTGCATAATGAAAATCAATTCATGGCCCATCATTAAACAACACTAAAATTTGATGGTTGGTCAACAATATGAAAAATCTAGAACAATTTGTTTTTCTAAACCAAGCGTTTGGTAATGGGTTAAAAAGGCAACGCCCATAAGCAAGTTTTTCTTCTAATAGAGGTTAGTGCATGCATTACATGGATGCTCAGTGACCAACCTTTGTTTGGTGATGGGCCAGTTTACCTTATGGGAAATGACAGTTCCAAGAATGAAAGAAAGTGGAAGAAAGACAAAATGGCCTTTTGATATTTGGGCAAAGAAGAGCCTCACTCTATAATGATTTGGTCAATAGGTATTTACTTTTTTATTATCAAAAAAAGATTAGTGCCTCAATCTAAATATTTCATATTTTCAATGTTTGTGTAAAACCTGAAACAATTCAACATATATTTTGTATCCGTCTTTCATCTATTTTTTTCTAAAGTGAAATATCACCGAAAGGCAACACATTCTAATTTTTGGCAAAACTTCCCCCAAAAAAATTCAAAAACAAGTCACCAAATTTGACCCATTAATTTTTATTTTATTTTTTAAGGTGTCATCACCGGTCTGTCTAGGGGCTACGCTTTTGATGGTCCCATCCCAAAATTTTGCCAATTGAGTTGGAATCTATATGGGGAGGCTAGCCATCAACGTTTTTTTTACTAGGAAAGATTTCACCAAATTTTGACTTGAAAAATATGATTTCAACCTAAGCAAAAGATAATTTTTCATGAAAAAAATGGCCCAAATTTCACCAAATTCCAAAGAAAATAAATTTTAATTTGCAAGTAGACAAAATATTTTTTAAAAAAATTCCCCCTGCTTTCATATTTAATATGTAACCAAATTTGGTTAAGTTATTTTCTGAATGATTGCCACTTTGACTACATCACAAAATCCTATAAAAAAACCTTGCTAACTACTGTTGCTACCCTACAAAATGGGGGAAAAAAAAACACTACTTTGCACATGGGAATGGAGTGCCAAGTACTATAATTTAGCCACATTAGGTGTTCAACCTACCCTTGTGATATTTATTTAGTGGGGAACATGAGCAATAATAAAATAAATAAATAAAATAAAATAAAATAATAGGTTGGGTATGTCAAATAATACACATTCAACATGTTTTCCTACTATGCATATCAATGTTGCACATTCGAATTCTGATTGTAGGTTATAGATTGGAATAACAAATCATATGATAATAATCAACTTATCTACAAGAGGAGGGTTTGCCCTTTAAAACCTAGGTGAAGATTTCAAAAAACTTGTTAAATTCAATAAATTTGGAATTCAATTTGGTTCTTTCTTAGCTTCAAAACAACTTAAGAAAAATTCAACATCATAATAATGCTGAAAACATTAGTGCACTATTTTAGTTTCTAAATAAGTTGCACTACATTATTTAATGTCATGTCATACATTTAACTAGTGAAGAAAACCTTTTGGTTTTTTTTCCTTGGGTATTACCAAAGAACACATTTAAAATAACGAGAATCATCATAATAACAAAGTTAGAAAACAAACATTTGCTCAAAATTGAAACTTGTTTCTAAATTTTTGGGTTGGAAACAAGTAGTGAATTTTTAACTTTTGGGGCTAGGAGGGGAGAATCCTTTGATTATTTTATTTTAATTTAATTTTCTTAACACAAGTGGAAAATCCATTGCAAAAAAAAATAGTACAAAATGGAACAAGGGGAATACCCAATCATGGTCAAAAGAATCACCTATCAAGTAAATCTACACAACTTAGAAGTCTAGGAATCTTGTAAAACCATCTAACATTTCTATCATCCTTGGAGCAAATTGTATGATGTGAGCATCATGTCTTATTAAAATCATTGAGATGTTCTTGCTCATCAAATGTTTGTTTACCAATCTCTTTCAAAGTACGTTGCCATGTAAGCCTACCATAATCTTACAACCCTCCCATAGTTGTTGAAGTAGTTGCTCATTACTCCATCCAATTCCATTGATCATGAAATTATTCCATTCAATCTCGATATACTAGATTGGTACTCTCTTCATTCGTGTCCATATTGGACTTTATTGTTGAATTTGTTTCAGAAGTTCCATATCTAACCTTCTACAAGTTTTATTCATATTAACAAAGGAATTTAAATTTCTACATGAACATGCCTCTTTTGCTCAACAACATTCCTAAAACCTATGAACTATTGTTTTAGGAATTTGAAGATTATGCACAATGTTATTCTTGTCAATGCCATTACTTGCCTTAGCTTTCAATACATTAATAATGAGAACTTTGTGCCACATGAGCCAAATGAATCCCGAATCTTTCTTAGCATGTGATTTCGACCATACATCCTTCCATTTTAGTTTGAAGGAATGTGGTAGGATGGGTTCACTTTTCTATTACTAATTTTGAAATGGTTGGTTTGACATTGATTAGTCTCATCACCTATTGCAAAGAATATTACATCATGCATATTGAAGGTCCTCGTGTAAATTAGCCCCAATAATGTGGGTCAACATCTAAATATGATTTTTTCCCAAAAAAACAATAGGAAGGGTCATTTGTTAGGGCTTTTTTGAATATCAATTACTTTAATTCTTCTCAAGAGACTTTCATATATTTCTTTCTCATCAATGCCATGTAGCGTCATCGATTTTTCCTTAACATTGTATATTGGCATTTCACATGAAATTTCCAATGTTTACCAATGTGGAAAATAATTGACATTATAATGCTTCATGGTGCCAAAAACCACCATTGGGAAGGCTTCATGTCCATTCATGTACACTCGTATTCATTCTTCTCCAATGATTTGGCAACTTAAGATGCATTAATTTTTCCCTCCATTATTTAAGGATGTTGTTTAAGATTATGTTTTATAAACATTCTTCATCATCCCCAAATCTAAACTTGTTTTGAACTATTTGTCATGAAAAAAACCAACCTTCCACCCAATCTTAGAGGTTTTCCACATCGTACAATCTTATTGTATGGAGTCCTTGAGTTCTCCATATAGAAACACCTTTTAAAAAAAATTGATGGATAATACCTTAATAGATATGATAATAATAGCGAATTTAATGTGATTTGCATATTGTGATAAATTTTTTTGTTGAACTTTGTTTCCTATTTTGATACCCACAACTTCAACTATCTCAATAACTTGTTTCACCATTGCATTCAAAACTTCCCCAACAATAAGAAACAAATATGGTGCAAGTGGACATCCCTACTGCATTCTCAATTGAGCTTTGAATGTTTTGGAAATTGAAACATCCAAGCATATAAATGCATCCACATTTTGGAAAAGTAATTAAATGATGTTGATGAATGTTGAATGTATGCCCAACCTCGCCATTCCATAAAATAGGAAGCCCCAATTTACTTTGTCAAATGTTTTGCAAAGTTCAAATTTAAAAATCCAATGGATTGGTTTGTTTTCTTGGTCCAATCCATCATTTCACGAGCAAATAACACATTGTTAAGGGTGAATATCAAAGGTAAAGAATTGTTTAATCATTATCAATTGCCTCCATGAATAACAATTGAAATTTAAGTTGTAGTTCCTTTGCAAAAATATTGTAAACAACATTGAGGAAGGTAATAAGGTGCCAATTGTAATTACCTAGGTCTTTTCTTTCACCGACTTTAAATATAAGGGTAATCAAACTTTTATAACCCCTTTGGGTAGGCTACCTTGCGTAATGGACTCCAAGACCATCCAATGGTATTTTGGCACATTAAATACCAAAATTTGGAATGAAATTGCATAATCACTCCATCTATACCAAAGGCTTTGCACTTGGCCATGACATTTGTAACTTTTTGTAGTTCTTTCTTTGAGATGGGTTGCTCAAATATCTTGTTCATGCTACTTGTGAATTTAGAAGGTATGGTTTGTAACTCTTTACTTAAGGTTTTTTAACCTCTTGTGTTAGTTATTTTATTTTATAAAACTTATTGTAAAAATCAATGCAAACTTATTCCATTTCTTGTTTGTCTTTGACCAACTTCCCTTTCAAATCTTTGAACATTATAATCAATGACTCTTGGGATTTTTCTTTCATAATAGATAAAAGTTTCATCATCATGTCATTGTTTTTGTCTTTCTAGCAAAAACACATTTTAATTTTCCTTTTTGTAACTTCTTGATGCCTTTTATATCATACACCAATTTGGTGAACTCTCACACTTTTGCTTGAAGTTCAAGATCTTGGACCAAGTTTTGTAGCTTGTCTTATGCATTTCACAACTTTGAAAGGTTAACTTCTATAACCTTGAACTTCGTAACTTTCCACTTACAAAATATTTCATAAATTTTTATGACTTTATGTATTTTTGAGAAAATTGACACATCTTGATGTAAGTTTTTCTTTTATTATTTGATTTTAGATTCTAGTTCATCAAAATCTTTCACATTCATCTTCCAATGTGATTTCTTTAATGGTTTTTTTTGTAATTCCAATATGCAATAAACAAGGGGGTGATTTAACTTCGACCCATCCCCCCTCACCAAACATTGCACAATCCCACTATTCTCCCTATGAACGAGGCCTTGGAAACATAGATTATATCTAGTCTTCCCATTATTCTTTCAACACCTTGGCAATGTTTATCCCAAGAGAATCTAGGATTGCTTTTGGACCTATTAGGTTCATCAACCCTAGAGCTAATTTCATCCCTTCCAATTAACCTTTCCTTATTTGAAATTAGCTTACCAAGAAGGTTCTTGTCTAGCTTTTTATGTACCATATTGATGTTGTAACCAATCATCCAATGATAATCTTCTGGAAGTGTGGCATTGAGGTATTCCCAAAATCTACATATATTTAATAAATTATTGGGAGCATAGACATTTAAGAACCCAAGGTTTCATTCCAAGAGGTTATTGAACTGAATCCAATGTATTAAATTCCCCCAAAAGGTACCATACCAACTAGGATTTATTAGCATAGAAGTTCCATATTTCCATGGTTTTCCTTGTTGTAATTTTAAAGAATATCCTTCCTCTACCTATGATATCCAACATGTAGCTTCCTTCCACAATAATTCCCCAACCTTATTTGCCTAAATTCCCCTCAATTTATGTTCTTGTAAAATATTCCACCTTTAGAGTGATGCCTTGGAAGTAATGATGCAATTTGAAAGCTTTTGATTCCATGTCAAGAGGGACACATTATATTTGATAATAGGTGCATTATCATAATAAATTGCCAGAGTTCGAAAAGACTTTTCTTGTGTTCCCTTGATGTGTTTCTTTTGTCAATTGTTTTTAAATACCCATATATCTAGAAATGATGGTGGGTTGGCAACAATTTTTGTCTTGTGGGTGTTTTGAACTTGTCTCCTTCAACTACAACCTTCATCAACTTGATAATGTGTTATTTGTCTACCTTTTTTTATGCTACATTGTTGCTAAAACCTCCTCACCAATATTCAAGATGTTCAAGTTCATGCTTCTATTCACATCAGGCTTGGATTTTACAACATTACCCAATTGGTTGAAAAGGTGTTGTGATTGCATTTTGTGCTACCCCTTGGTGTTTTGCATAGAATCCAAATCACAATTGCCTTGTGCTTCTTAAGACAACGATTCTTGTTCCTTGACCTACTGGTCTTGAAAGAAGAGATTGTGCATAGTCTCCTTTCAAAAAGGATGGTTGTTTAAAAGGATTACAATAACTTCTTACTTACATTTCAATTGTAAAGCAATAAATAAATGGACCTTTGCCATTTGGATATAAAATGGGTTTTAGATCTTCATGATTAAAAGAAGGGCAAGGATTGTAATGAAGCTTTTGAAGAAATTTTTAATTAATAGGGGGAAAAAATCCTCATTAACAAAATACCTTTAACACATAAACATTAGTGTTGAACATTTATTATTTATTTTTCATAATCGTTGGTTGTGGTTCTATTTTTTTTACTTCAAAAATAACAAAGATACTCAATTATATATATATTTTTCATACCTTGTTTGGTTTTTTTTCCTATGTCCAATTGGTTCTCTCCCAATCAATTATTAATTCATTTGTATTAATCACTTATATTAAGTGCTAACAAATGTTTGGCAACAATAAGAACATGATGAATGTTTAGCAACAACAATACATTGAACTTCAAGTAGTATCAACAACACAATGAACACAACATAACAACAACACATTGAACACCAAACATTGACAAAAACACACAAAAAAGGAAACAATAAATATTTATATTACATTGATAGTTTCGATAATGAGTAACATATAATCTTGCTTCCCATGTAAGTGAAGGAGCACCTCCTAACACTGAACCTAAACCCTGCCTCCTAACTTTTAACCCTAAACCTAGACCCCACCTCCTAAAACCTTAAACCCTAAGTAACTATAGATTCCCTACTCTAAACCCCTAAGCATTGGGCCCAAGGTTATTCATATAACTTACCCAAGTATCAAATATTTGAAGTTAAAAACCCCATTCTTAATGAACTGAGTATTTTAACTTTCATATCCAAAAATTTGCACCCAAGCTTATACCAACCAATTCTTGGCCTGAGAACCACCTAAGTACCAGGTCAGTTCCGAACCAGTGTTTGGTCAGATCCGGCTTTTTAGGGAATTTCAAGTGCTTGGTCCTGGAAATTTGAGATGTTTCAATATTTTCACCTCTTGTGTTGTGTGATTTTATTCCACTCACTTTACCTATATGTTGGAAAAGAATTATTTCAAAAATAATCCTCATAAATCCAAACCCATCCAAAGCTACAGGCCCATGACTGACATGAAACCATGTGTTTTTGCAACTGTACCAATTGGCATTTCCAAAAAGAAGGATTACCCATGGCATAGGGAAAAGAACCTGAGTCATCCCAGTTCATTCCCTTCTTATTACCTACATCATGGCACCTTCAGGGATTTTGTTGTTTTCCATTTGGTGATGTAGCTGAACTGGTGATCATCCATAAAATGATTTAGCCAGATTTGACAATAAGAAAACATGAAAGTAAACAAAAATATAGTATCCTTCTATATTTTTGGCTACTTGCAGAACTTAGGATAGAATCTGACATTTTTAAGAAAAAAAGATATTTTTCAGAATTTAGCTACTAAGAAACTCAAAAAACACTAAATTTTCATCACTTTGTATTTTTTTTTCATCATTTGGGGACATTTTTACCTAAAAGAACACTGGGCACCTAGATTTTCTTTTCTTGGTGAATTTATTCCTTGTCACAACAATAAAATGGATTTCTTTTGGAATTTTTTTGTTTTTCAATGAAAATTCAAAAAAAGTTTGCCCATAATTTGGAAAAATTAGCCAAACTGGAAACCATAAAACTGAACCCTAAATGGCAGGTTGAGGTGATTTGCTAATTCAAACTACCATAATGGTATACAACAAGTTAATTTGAACAACCATAACATTATACAACAAGTTGTTAACCTCGATTTATGAACATGTCATGATTGTTCAGGACACCAAACATCAAAATTTTGAGAACCGGACGTCAAGAATACAATAAAGTTGTCCACAAAGTGACCCTGCTTTGGGGGCATTCTTTCATCCCTGGACCCCTCTTTCAACCCCTAAGCACCGTTGTGTGTGAAACAATGAAAGTTTCTTAAATATGGGTATAAAATATTGAAACTCAAGATTAAAAAAGACAGTATGAAACTCAGATTAGCTGATCTGAGTTTGAGTCACAGTTGAGCTCCGTTTAAGCCCAGCCCCGTGTACTTTTTTCACTGTCTTTTAGAAATCTCATCTCATGCCCTTTTATGTCCAAAGAGGGGGTTCTAGTGCTGTGTTTCCCTTACTTTAATATGTAATATCATTTGCTGGCGGCATTTTGGATTTTGGGAGTTGGGTCCAGACAGACACTTCAATAATTTTCTTCTGGCACACTGCCACACAATACCCTAGAAAGTAACCAGAACATGAGGGTGGGGGCTGACCCATCAATAATTTTCTTCTTTGGAAGTAGCCAGAAACATGAGCTCCTCATTATTAGATGCCACCCTTCGAAGGTTGGAAGAAGAGAAAGAAAAAAAAAAAACAGGAGCTTGATTTGATGATGGTACTGACAACTAGAACATTGTCAAAAGTTGAAGATATGCCCAAAGAAAAATGAGCTTCCACTTTGGCATTATACAAATTCAATGTAGACCAAGAAACCCAAAGAAAAAAATTGCATACAAAAATGAAGCATCAACATAGACCATACTTGCACAACTCATGATCATCAGCTGCTGCTTCACAGTTTCCACACTAAATTCTCATGTACAGAATTCAGTCTAGTTGGATATAGACCTTGACTCAGACATCTCATTCTCATGCTTGTGTGTTGGAGCTAGAAATTTCTCATGGGTCCGCCTATGTTTGCAGTGGTCGTGACAAGCTCATGTGTAGTGAAGCCCAATCGCAGTAAGCAGCAAGCAAGCAGCTGCAAGGCTCCAGCTTGCGGACCATGACGTTCTTAAGCAGCAGCTGGGTGGTTCTTCAAATCTCTATGGCCTTGAGAAATTACCGCTCACGGGATTCGATATCTCCATGTTGGAATGTGATCCGTTATGAAGACAATGATGATCTTCAATGATAGTCCAATCCAGGGTTCAGAGGATTCAAAAGAGTTTAACTCGGACATGGCCACGAGTGTGAGACTCAGAGAAAGTCTGGCAAAAGCTTTGGAAGATTGCTACCCACTTGCAGATAGCTGGTTGCCAGTTTTTGATCAAGTCTTTGCGTTGCTTGCTTGACAAACCCCGGCTGGAGTGAAACAACAGCCACCAATGCACCAGTTCAGGATGAGGCCGTTCAAGTTGTTTTGGGGATGAACCAAAAACACATCCTCTTGCCTTGCCCAGGGATTTTTCAGCCCCCTTCTCTGCCCCAAAATTTTCCCCTCCTACCTACCTTCGCCCTCCTACCTCCCTCACCTCATTTCCTGCTCACTCCATCTCCAAAGCTTAGAAGAGCTCATGAGCTTGAATAGCATAGAGTTTCGAGGAGTTGTAGACACAAGGCTTGAGGAAGGTGGAGAGCTCAAGGTTGAAGGAATCTGGAGAGGAAAAAGCAAGAGGAGTGCTTCATCCCAAATGCAGAAGGGAGAAAAGATTACCTTCTCTACATTTCTTTTTCTTCTCTATGATCTTTTT
>Ga0116227_10014055_pt1 | contig 12349 bp, 12 predicted proteins | sample S1TSphgellanicum_FD_89693 | JGI IMG/M metagenome (GOLD analysis project Ga0116227, IMG submission 89693) | Host-associated microbial communities from peat moss isolated from Minnesota, USA - S1T2_Fb - Sphagnum magellanicum MG | ecosystem: Host-associated > Plants > Peat moss > Unclassified... | reverse complement strand
TTTGTACTTAGTTTCTTGCCTAGACAACAGGAGTGTTTTGATCAAGTCAACTTTGTAATTGTCGTCAAATGGATCTCTCTGGTCCGAGTATTGACGTTAAATTAAAAGAAAGAAAGAAAGAAAAGAAAGAACCTTCAAACCTCAACTCCAAAAAAAAAAACCAATTCCACAAAGAAAACACTCCTAAAAAGGAAAAGAAATTTAAAAAAAGAAAAAGAAAAACCTCAGAATCTTCAAGTGGGGTATATAAAGGGTATGAGGTCCTCAGTCCTCACGGACCCGCCGCTGGTAAAAAACACAACTAAAACCACGCTTGTATTCATTCACTATTCACCTCGCAAGGTGAAAATCCACGCAACCCTTACCTCCTGCAGCCGGTAGTTTGCCTCCGTGGCGGGCGACCCGTGATTGCTGCCGAACTTCAAGACGGCACAAGGTACTTCAATACAGACGGTCAATACCGGACGGTAACTGACAGTCAAAATACTGGACGGTAACAGACGGTCAACTCAGGGACGGCACAAGATATTTCACCTCCGGCCCCTGCGCAGGTTTCTCTGCCGTTTACATCCAGCGCTCCATTCTCTCACCGCATCTTATCTAACGGTCAGGAGCGCCCCAAGCAGACCCCTGAAGAAACCCTCCCCGCCCCCCCGCCCCCCCGCTTCCTTTTCCTGCGGCGTCGCCGCCGGAGGCCACGGCAACAACGGCTAAACCCTCGACCAATGACAAAATTTACCCATCACCCAATGACTTTGTTTTGGGGGGCAAATTTTCTCGTTTTGTCGACGATAAAATTGTGAATTATTTAGTGTAAGTTGAATTTTTAAAACTTATATTTTTAAAAAATGGATTTAAAAAACACTTTATTATGTTTTTTCAAATGGAAAAATTAAAATGCCCTGCTCACGGTTGGGGGTAAAATCCGTGTAGAAATGGCTTGTAAAAAAGGATTTACTCCACCAAAATGCGCTAGGCTAGCACATGATATTCACTCTACCAGTATTATTTACTGTGTCAGCCATCAGTTACTGGCCCGAGGTGAAATATATTCACCTTTTGCCGTCGTGAGTGAAGTTAACTGTTTGTTACCGTTCCGGTATTGACCGTCTGTTGAAGTAACGTGTGCTGTCCTCAAAGTCCGCTGCAAGCACGGGTCGGCCGCCAGTACCGGCTGCAGCAGGTCAGGGGTTGTGTGGATTTTCACCTGAAGGTGAAAATACAACCGTGGTTAGTTGTCTGTTTGCCAGCGGCGGGTCGGTGTGGACTCACCCTTTATATCTCCGGCTGCTGCCCAGTAATAGCCATTCTGCTTCGCTTCGCATCGCTCGCGCAGTTGCGAGCGCTGCTCTCTCTCCGTTCTCTCCTCTCCGCTTATCCGCTCGCGGAGTTTTACTCTACGATCAGCCCTCGTGTTTGCAGTTTTGCAAGAGAAGTAGCTCCGGGATACCTGTGTAAACCCCGGGGTTTTTCTATTTATGAAGTTTTTTGTTTTCTTTTGGGAGTGTTTTTTGTGGCATTGTCTTTTTTGGAGTCGAGGTTGAAGGGGAAGCAACAAAGGGAGGCGGGGAAAGAAGAGGAGAAGGAGGAGGAGGAGAATTGTAGGTCAGTAGAGGAGGATATTAGTTTGCTGTAACATGGCTGTGAAGGTTTTTGTTTTATTGCTGCTTGCTGCAGTGGTGGTTCTTCAAGCAGGCATCGGAGAGGCGAAGGATCATTCGATTGTCGGTTATGCGCCCGAGGATTTGAACTCCGAAGAACGGTTGTTGGACCTTTTCCATTCCTGGTTGAAGAAGCATGCGAAAGCTTACGACAGCGTTTCCGAGAAGCACCACCGCTTCGCCATCTTCAAGGAGAATCTGAGGTACATTCACTCGCAGAATGTGCAGGAGAAGTCGTACTGGTTGGGGTTGAATAGTCTCTCCGACCTCACGCACGAAGAATTCCAGGCTCGGTATCTTGGTACCCGGCCGCACCGCGACCCAAGCAGGCTGCAGAAGACCGACGGTTTCATGTACGCGGATGTCGAGGCTCCTGCTAGCGTTGATTGGAGACAGAAAGGTGCCGTGAGTGAAGTCAAAGACCAAGGCTCCTGCGGTCAGTCCTCAATGCTCTCCCTTTCCATGCAGTCATGGTCTTTCAACAAGCTTCTGTAAGCAAATGGTTTGGCAGATCGTATAGTTATTCTTTACTCTTTGTCTGGCTGCTTGATAGCATCAGCAGCTGGAACTTACTCCTAGGCCTCTTGAATTTTGTGATTTCAACGCAAAGGAAGTGTGCCTATTTCTGCAGGGAGTTGCTGGGCCTTCTCAACAACTGGATCCGTTGAGGGAATCAACGAAATAGTGACAGGGGAACTGATTTCGCTGTCTGAGCAAGAATTGGTGGACTGTGACAAGAAGCAGAACCAGGGCTGCAATGGTGGTCTCATGGATTATGCATTTGAATTCATCATTCGAAATGGTGGGATTGACACTGAGGCTGACTATCCTTACAAGGGTTCAGATGGGCGTTGTGATGATAGCCGGGTAAGGTTTTGCTTCTCACATTGTGCACACAAGGAACTGTTTTTTTGTGTGTTTTGCTTAAAACAGAAAGAGGTAATGACTACCAGTTCCTGTTGTGAATGTAGTGGTGAATCCAAACTTTGGGCATTGGATATGTACTATATGCGTGTCATTGCTTCAGTACACACATGCATATGCTTTGCTAAGTCTGGTGGGAGCTGATGGAAGTCAGTGTGGTTTTGTAGTTACTTACTACCACATGTTGCTGTTGATGGTCACAGAAAAAATGGCTGACAATATGACTGGTTTTCTCTGTTGTATTTCTGTTTTCAAAAATTTGAGATTCTATTGTCTTCCAGCTGCAGTTTGTTGTTGCATTCTACTGATGTTCAGTCTTTAAAAAAAAATTGTAACCTTATATCATCAGGTTGTCTCATACTTCCTCTTCTGGTTGTCTCAACTTGGATGTACTTTTTCTAGTGCCCGAGTATGATGGATAATCTTACCTGTTTTTTTGATCTTGTAGAGAAAAAATTCAAAAGTGGTGGTGATTGATGACTATCAAGATGTCCCTGAGAATGATGAAAGTTCCTTGCTGAAGGCAGTTTCAAACCAACCTGTTAGTATAGCCATTGAGGCCAGTGGTCGTGATTTCCAGCACTACATGGGGGTTAGTCTCAAAATCAACCTCCCTGGTCACTGCTGTATCTGATTTCCATTTTCTGAAATCCCAGTGAGTGAATGTTTAGCAGTTATTTTTGCTGTAGTAAACAGCAATCTTGCTTGGTACATGAAACAAATGTATTACTATCAAATCTCATGTCTTTCCTACATGTTTTCAGGGTGTGTTTACAGGTACATGTGGGACAGACTTGGATCATGGTGTTCTTGTGGTGGGGTATGGAACTGACAGTGATGGTCTGAATTACTGGATAGTTAAGAACTCCTGGGGCCAGAGTTGGGGAGAAAAGGGGTATATCCGCATGCAACGTTATGGCCCCACTAACAAATATGGGATATGTGGAATCAACTCACAGGCATCATTTCCCATTAAGAAGGGACCAAACCCATCATCAGCTCCACTCTCCCCACCCTCTCCACTGAAGCCTCCAACCGCATGTGACAATTCTCATACATGTGCAGCTGGCAGCACTTGCTGCTGCTCATTTCATTTGGGGAAGCGTTGCCTGGTATGGGGTTGTTGCCCTTTGGAGGCAGGCACATGTTGCAAGGACCACCATCATTGTTGTCCTGCAGATTACCCTGTTTGCAACTTGAAAGCTGGAATTTGCCTAAAGGTATGAACACAAAGTTTTCCAATCACCTCTGTTATGTACTTTTCACAACTAGCTGGATTCTGTTATGGTGTGGCTACTTGGATCCACTGTTAGGTTGTGAAAAGGAGTGAATTTCAATTTGGAGCTCTCCTTGCATTGTTTGTATGTTCTATTAGGTGGGGCTTAAGTTCTGAATGTGACTTTGGTGCAAATATTGTTAACAGAGCACAAATGATATATTTGGAGTTGCTTTGCTCAATCAAACTCGTGCTGACTTTCACTGGCGACGTTCGGTTGCCAATCGGAAAGCAATGGTTTCCTCTTAAGAGGACCTTGCCAATTTTTCATAAGGTATGCTTATTGAACTGTACACAGTATGAAGGACTGGATAATAAAATTCTGAAGTCTGAAAATGAAATGTCAAGTGAGTCTGGACTTACTCTGCAATAGCCATCTCTATTTTTATAATTCCATATTTTGCCATTGCGCCCATTTAATTCATGTGTTTCCATAGTTTCCATCATTTGGACAGTAGCTGTGCTGAGGTGATTTTTTAATGATCACCTGCAATAATTGTTGCATGAGGCTATATGTGGAGCCAATTGGTGCTTGCTAGGTTTTTTTTGATGAGCACATCATTTCAACATTGATGCTGTTTTAAAGCTTATTCTGGTGTTGATTGAAGAATGTTGGAGCCTAATCCATGTTGCTGTTCATGTCACAGGATAACTCAATGGTTGCAACATCTGAAATGTCAGTTTTGCCAAAACTTGTGGACTTCAAAGGGCCCATACATAGTCTTTGTAGCTGCACAGATTCAGCTTTTACGAAGAGCTGTTTCTGTGAAGTTTATGCGAAGGATGAGCTGGATGTGCAAATTTGCATTCCACTATGCCCTGCACTTCACACCAATTGGACACCTGAAACATCTTTTAGAATTAGCTCTAGCTTTCATTGTTGTACATACTTTCAAAAGAGCAAGAAGCATAATAAAGTAGTCTATTTGATTTCACAACAGAAGGTGTTATGGTCTGCCTATCCTGGCTATTCCTCTGTTAGCTATTCTGGTATACATTCACCCCACATATGCGTATTTTGATTCATGTACTAGACATAATTGAGTTCATGTCACAGACACAATGAGGAGACTGATGTTAGCTTTCTATCTGTCAGCAGCAGCTGATCTTATTTGTTTCTGGATGTTTGCTTTTCTTTCTCTCTACATAAATTTGTACAATGCTGGATTGCTTGCCATTTGTATAACTCTTTGACATTTTGCCTTCCTGCCTTGCTTTTCTGTCACAATTGAGTAGGTCAAGTTTGCAGTACCATCTGATGCCTCCAACCTAAAGTTGATGAGTAAGGCAGATTTGATGGAATAAGGCTGCTGGTCAATCCACACACACATTGCTGTTTTAGTGCCTGTTAAGCACGCCTCTCAGAATCAACTTTCTTTGCGATCTGCTCTATCTGCTGATTTGCATTAACTGTGTAAATCATTCTGCCTTCTTTGGTGGTTATTGGGCTGTTTGTTATGTGTGCCAGTTCCTGCATCTGTATGTCACCTTTAATATACATAAAGAGAGAATTTTGGTTCATCTTGTCTATCAATGTATATGATCTGTGGATATAGTTGTTACTTCTGTCTGCAGCCTCTTTTGGTTCTCCAGAGGCTACTTTCCATTATCAAGGAGTACGCATCAGTAAGCATGCTTGCACATGGCAGGGGGACAATCATGATGGACCTTGGCAAGGTCCTTGGCAACGGCTTCAAAATGGCTCAATTTTTGTCAGCTTCCATCCTTTGTGCTATCCGGCATCTTCTTGCTGCTATTCATGACAAAGGTGGTGGTTTGACACTTTGGTTAATGACATGGAGAAGGTTGGTTATTACTACACCCATTCTTGTTGTGGTACTTTCAATGTGTTCCAGAGTTTCATCTTCAATTATGAAGATATATACCTCTCTGCCTTTATCCATCTATACTAATTTGATTTCCTCATGTTCTTTCTCGTTGAGTGCAACTGGAGCCAAGCCTGAAGAAGCAATTGGATGCTCTTAATCTTTAATCTGCAAAAGTTAAGAAAGGTCCTGGGAGTGAGAACAGACGCCTTGTCTCCCAAATATTATTACCAACATTTCTTCAGTGCGGGCTCTTGTAATTGTTGTTATCTGCTGGCGCCTCTTATTCTCATTCTTAACAAATTGTGCAAATTTGTACTGGCTTGAGGAAGAATGTTAGAGTGCTGGAAGTTTAATTTCATTAACTGTCTTCAAAGGGCTTTGCCAGGCTCCTTGTCCTAGCCCTCAAGTTGACTCTGCAAGAGTGCAATGCATTTCAAGGTCATTGACATGGTACTGAGAAAGTTTGTTACTGAACAGTGAAGTGGGTCCATTGTGATCACCCAGGAAAACAACAAATCCAAGAAGCAGCAGGAGCAGGAAGAATCAGGTGGGCTGCTCTTGAGAGGAGCCATCACCTGGAGTGTCACTGCATCAGCGTTTAATGAATCTATCTTGCCATAAGCCATTGTTTGTCTGCCTCCTTGCAACTACTGCTCATGCATCAGAAAGTTGGAGTATGGCAATTACAAATGATAGGCCAGCATGCATCGGCCTTGATTTCAGCAAGCATTTCTAAACCTTTCCTGTAAGACAGCTTGGTCCCTGTTTGCAATCCTAGTATCAAATGACATTGTAACCAGCTTGCGCTTTTCAGCCTCCCAAAGCATTTGTCATTCACCTGATATGTTGCAGAATGTTTAGGAAGGAGGAACAAACAACACTTTGTTAAGGAAAAGAGGGTATCAAAGTCATTTTATTGCACTTGGACTGGTTCTTCTATTGTGGACTCTGAGGTCCTTTGATGTATGAACTTGTCTGGATTGCTTCCACATATTATTTGTTGAGGCAGGCGACACTCTTTCATCTGAATGATCACTGGATGAAATGAACAGGTGCTACCCTGCTTGCTGAGATGGATAGTCTTCATTTGCTCTGACAGAGTGCCCTGACTTCCTGCTCCAGCTCTAGCAGCACTGTACCTTTCTGTCTCCTCTGGGTTCTTCTCCTTCACATTTAATGTAAGACTCCCCCTATATCCACCGTTCTCACTTTCTCAACTCTGGATTTTCCCCTAAGCAATTGGTGATGTCTTCCCTAATTCCAACAAGTTGGTTTTCCACTTCTTTGAGCTTATAATGGTGTTTGACTTCTCGCTCTTTCACTTAGGTGAGTCAGATACTGTCAGGCACACTGATACAACTGCATTTTGCAAACTCCTACTCTACAATCAGCAGCTTTGTCTTGTGATGTCTAGACAAGGTGATACTGTCTCTTCTACATTCTCTTTGCTAGGAGCAAAAATCGTCTCTTCTTGAAGAGGCACTCTCCATTTGTGACCTTCTTCTCTTGATAGAAAAATTTCCCATTGTTAAGTTGACAGCATTGGCACTTGTGCTCAGCTAACATAGAATAATGGTAGGAGCAACAACTGATCTATTTTGCTTTTTCTAAAATTTCTTTGCTGAGGATTTGGTGAATCTCCTTTGGGAATTCTGATTTCATGATTCATGTCTTTTTGAATTGCTCACAGTTTGCATCGGTCATTGCACACCACTCATCAAATCTGCTCAACAATTCACAAACCACCACAGAAATTCTGACATGGCGAAGAATGTTGAGACTTGCAGGTGTAGAGACATCACAGATATGGTCTTCAGGTTCTAATGCTTTGGTTATCAGCAGCAGCAAAGGAAAGGATTGCTTCCCAACAATTTCAGGATTGTGGAGCACACTTGCCTACTCTTCATCCACATGGAGGGATGGGAGGAAACACATTTCAATGCAAATCAAGTTCATTTGAGGTGTGCTTCAAAACTGAAATTCTTTGAATTTATTGACCTCTGTAGTAACAATTGCTCTGGAAATATTATTAGCTCTGGAAATGTCTGAAAGAATCTGTAAGGGCTTCAATCAACCTGTAAATTGCCATGAAAAATAATTTGGACATGGCACCAAACTGTGGTCTGGATATAGTATGTCCCTTTTAGCTGTGGTTGCCTCCAAACATTAGATATGCTTTGAAACAGTTTCATCACTCTTTGCAATCTTCCTTTCAATTCTCACTTGATGATTGTCCCAAGTTAATAGTTGTGTTTTGCAGGAGCGCATTGAATCTGAAATCCACATTGCATTTGTTCAGGTTGCTTGCATGACATGATTTAAAAGAGGAGGAGATGGACTTACATTCTTAAGAACTATCGCATGCTCAACATCACATGCTTTTTGTGAGTTCCATATCATATTTGCACATGGACAAACATATAACAGGTTAGCTGCTATTCAAAAATGCCCATCTAAGATCTCATGTCCATGTGGAAAAAACTGACTGAAAATGATTTTACAGCTCCTTACAGAGAAGGTGAAGTGACATACACTTAAGGGGCACTGCCGCTGACATCTCTGTACTGGCTGATTGCAAAAATCCTCCTCTCAACATAATACCAAATCCTAAAATGCAAATATGTTATGTCTGCATACAAGAGGAACAAAAATACAGGATGTTTGCAAAGCTCCATGTCAGAGGGAGGTTTGATGAACTAAAAATGAAAAAGCACATGTGCTGCGGGCTGTCCCCTCTTACAAGAAACTCTGCAAACCACTTTGCACAAATCTCTTCTCCAGGAAAAGAAAGCAACTCATGTGCCAATCAACAAAAGCAAAATACCATGATAAAACTCACAAAAACTTTGCATGAATCTCTTCTCAAGGAAGAAATCCTGGTGCAAATCAACCAAAGCAAGATACTGTGATAATTCACAAAAACTTTGCACAAATCTCTCAAGGAAAAATGGGAACCCTAGTCTGAATAAAAATACTGTGAAGAAATTCACAAAAGCCTTGCACAAATCTTGCAAGGAAAGAAAGAAACTCTGGTGCAGATCATCCAAAGCAATGATCAATTCACAGTTTCCAAAGAAACAATGGACATCAGATGGAATGGGTGCCCATTTTTTCTATCTATCCAATAACTACCATCCTTTCTTCCACCTTCCAAGTGGAAGAAATGCTGCTACAAAATAGTCAGTAATTTAATCCAAGCACAATGCAAGCTGTGCTTGAAAGAGTTGATCAGTCAATCTCCTTTGTCAAACTGACACATGGATACTTGCTTCTTCCCTTTGTGTACATATGCATATTCTACACTTGAACAAGAATATCTACACCTAATAATCACTTACAAATCATCAGCAAAAAGCTGCATTCTAAGTGAAGAAATTTGACTCCAATTTTGGGTTTTGATAATTTCTTGCACATTGTTGCAAATTTCTTGCTGACTACAATTCTGGGTTTTTGTAAATTTCTTGCAAATTTCTTGCTGTTTTTATGGCAAGGAAACAGCAACCAGTGACCAACCTGCTTTCCATGCTAGAGATTGTAGTACTCCAGCACTAAAGGAAGTGTGGGGGAAGGCTTGAGCAGAGAACCTCCTGTGAACAATCTTGCTGTTTGAGCTGCCTGGATGAATTTGCATTGATGTTGTTTTTGTTTTTGTTGTGCTGAACAATTGCTGCTGAGAGCCATTTGTGGTTGACATCTGCATCACCGCACCATCACACTGCCATCCTATTAGCATATCTGTTAGCAGAATGTGGATACCAATTAGTTCTGCATAGTCTTTTCACAGTACATAGGTGAGTCTCTCTCGAATCACATGAGCCACCCTTTGCACAAATCGCTCTCTCTTGCAGGAACAACTCTCCAATCACAGACGCTTTGCAACAGCTGTACATGACAAACTTGCAACAAAATTTATCAAATTCCAGCAATGAGTTCTACAGCAATAAAAGCGATGCAGGAACTCATTTGTGGCCATGATTCTTGTTGCCTATTTTTCAATTCCATTTGTTCATGAGGAGGAAAAATATTCTGCGAGTCAAATTCAATTCTGTTTCTTCAGGAGGAGTCAGAGGCTCAGAGCTCAATTCAACTTCAGTTTTTTAGGTGAAGAAAATTCAGCAGAGCTTTGATCTTTTCCCCATTTCTTCAGCAGGAGAAAACCTTTGATCTTCTCCCATGTCATCAGGAGGAAATGATTCAGCATAGCTTCAATCTTCTCCCATTTCTTCAGGAGGAGAAGATTCAGCACAGTATTGTTCCAATCCCATTCCATTTCCTCAGGGGGCGAGAATTCAGACCTCTTTGATTCCATTCCATTTCTTCAGGAGGAGGAGGAAATTCAACAGAGCTTCTTCGAAGCAATTGGGTATCTTCAGGAGGAGGAGGAAAATCCAGCAGAACTTTGATGCAAATGGATCTCTTTAGCAGGAGGAGGAAATTCAGTGGAGCTTTGATGCAATCAGGGTTTCTTCTTCAGGAGGAGGGAAATTCAGCAGAGCTTCTTTGATGAAATTGGGGTTTTTTCTTCAGGAGGAGGAAAGTTCAGCAGAGCTGCTTTGATGCATTGGGGTTTCTTCTTCAGGAGGAGGAAAATTCAGCAGAGCTTCGATTGTAATGCCATTTCTTGAGGAGGAGAAAAAGGCAATGGAATTTGCTTTCCTAACAATGTAAGAAACTTTGGGGGGAAAGGGTTTTGCAAGCTTCACCTTCTGCGGAGACTTGAGGAGCTTGACAATCTCCCAAGTGAAGTCAGGATCATTGCGACCGAAATGACCATTAGCAGCAGTCTTTTGGAACCGCTTGTTGCCGCCTCGCTTCAAGTCCAAGGAGATGGCGATCATGCCAGGACGGAAATCGAAAGCCTCCTTCACGATTTGCAAGATTTCAGCATCCGCAACAGCACCAGTACCGTAAGAATCCACGAAAACGGACAACGGTTCCGGCACGCCGATGGCGTAAGAGACTTGCACAATGCAACGACGAGCAAGTCCCGCGGCAACGACGCTCTTGGCCGCTTGTCTCACGATGTAAGCGCCACTGCGATCGACTTTGCTGGGATCTTTCCCCGAGAACGCACCTCCTCCATGCGCACCCCAACCTCCATACGTATCGATGATGATCTTCCTCCCCGTGAGACCCGCGTCTCCTCGAGGACCTCCGACGACAAAGCTGCCGGCAGGGTTGAAGTGGAAGATGGTGTTGTCGTCCAAGTACTTCTGCGGTATCACCGGCATCACCACTTCCTGCATCAGCTCCGCAGCAAGCTGATCAAGCTTTACACTTTCCTCGTGCTGCGTGGAGATCACGACGGTGTGCACGCGCAAAGGAATCATGGCACCGTTCTCGTTCCGATACTCGACTGTGACTTGCGTCTTGCCATCAGGTCCTAACCATGCACAAGTCCCGTTCTTTCGCACCTGCGTCAGTCTGGCGCTGAGCTTGGTCGCGAGCACATGGGTCAAGGGCATGAGCTCCTCTGTCTCGTCGGTAGCATAGCCGAACATGTGTCCTTGGTCTCCCGCACCGATCTCCTCCGGCTTCTTGGAGAAATGGCCGTGAACTCCGCGCGCGATATCCGGGCTCTGCGGCTCAATGTTCACCAGCACTTTGCAGTTGTCGGAATCCAGTCCCATGGCTTCCGAGACGAACCCGATCTCTCTGCAAGTCTCTCTCACGATTCTCTCGTAGTTCACACTCCCCCCCTTGCAGCTGATCTCGCCGAACACCATCACCAAATCGCCCTTGCAACACGCCTCGCATGCTACTTTGCTCTCGGGATCCTGCTCCAAGCACGCATCCAACACCGCATCGGAAATCTGGTCGCAGAGCTTGTCAGGGTGCCCTTCGTTCACGGACTCCGACGTGAACAGAAACGTGTCCATCTCTTGTTGTTTTCTTCTTCTTCTTTTGCTCCACTCAATTCTGCAGAAAGTCGAAGCGTGTTTCCGTTTGCTTCACATCACTTATTTCGCACAATCATCAGCAATGGGCATCATCAACACAAAGCTTTTCTTCTCGGACTCGATGGAATACCACGCGCTGCTCTTTGGCATGCATGCATGAATGGATGTTATGGGGTTGCAAGCAATTGTTCACAAGTGCGTGCGTGCGGAAGCAATGTGTTTGTTGGATTTCGCCCGACTAGCTCGCAGACGGAATTCTGCAAAAGCTTGAGCCTTTTTGTCGCTTCTACTGCTTCATCAAAGATGTTTCTTCCGCAGTTTCTTCTTTGTCTTCTTTGTCTTCTTCTTCTTCTACGCGCAGGAGGATGACAAGAGTTTGGGGTGGGCCCAATGGGACGATAGGATAGGCGCTTTTCCGCTGCTGCGGACAACCGTCCGGCTCGCGGAAGAAGATTGGGTTGGGCGCCTGCAAATCCGACCGTGATCGCGCGCTCGCCATGTGTCCGAAGAATATGTCGCGCGCGAAGCAGCAGCGGTTTGATTCTCGAACAAAGTCCGTCCTGCATGCCCTAATCGTTTGTAGCGTAGTCTGTGCTGCTCTCTCTCTCTCTCTCTTCTTGCTGCTTTCTCCTTCTTCTCTTGTGCATGTCTTAAAACCCATCCCCCCCCCCCCCCTTCAAATGGGTTTCCTTGCAATTGACCACTTTTGTTTGGGGCTTCCCCCATTTAGGAGTAAGCCACAATGGGACAAGGAAAGAA